>JACCDY011461653.1_pt1 | contig 11977 bp, 14 predicted proteins | sample 7446391 | NCBI WGS metagenome assembly JACCDY01 (sample SAMN15323451, study PRJNA562643) | freshwater metagenome | isolation source: river surface water | place: USA:Blue River Watershed | collected 2017-08-18
CAAATACCGCTGAAACAATCGGCAGCTCAGCACGCAATGCGTATGCAGTTCCCGTAATGGCAAACAGGCCTAGTGCCATAGAATTCAATAACACAACCAGTCGCTTCGCCCGTGAAACTCGTTTTCCCAACAACAGAACCAGACCAATTCCCACAAGAACGGTGACGAGATACCACGGTGTGCGCAAACTTTCTACAGGAGTGTTTCCAAGCAAGATGTCACGAATGAAGCCGCCACCTAATCCCATCAATACCGCAAACGTTGAAAGTCCGACGATGTCCCAGTGGTGTTCGTCGTCTGAAGATGCTCGCAACGCTCCAACAATTGCGTTCACCCCAACTGTCAGCAACGCAAGCCACAAAGGAGTTTGTGTGGCGAGGTCGGGAAGAATTTCTTGCATACAAGAAGTATTATCCACCCATGGCCTCGAACGACGGAGATCGCAGTAAGTTCTTCCCAGCTATTGAGAAAAAGCATGGAGAAAAGATCACCTTTTGGATTAAACGCCTGAAAGAACTTGAAACCGACAAATATCCCGAACAGATTGCGTATCTGAAGGAGAACTACGGATTCAGTCAGGCACACGCAAATGCATTGGTCATGTACGTTCGCGGATCCACCACATCAAAACGGTTTGACTTTCCTGCCACATTTTTCGCTGGACTGGAACCCAAAACAGCTAAAACTATGAAGGCTGTTTTCGCAGCGGTCACAGCAAAACATAAAGGTCTCGAGTTAGTGATGGCCTGGAATCAACCCATGCTCCGATTGGGTAAGGACTACGTGATTGGTATGTCGGTCTCAAAGAACCACATCACGATCAACCCGTTCAGCGTCGATGCACTGAATAAGAACCTCAAGAAACTCGAGCCGTACACGGTCAACAAATACACATTTCAGGTGCCGCTTGACTGGAAAGTTGATGCCATGCTGATTTTTTCGCTGGCAAAGGCACGAATCGCCGAAATCAAGCCTCCAAAAGGTTGATCTAGAATACATGATACAGATATCATGTATTTGTGCCAAATAAGCCCGATACTGCTGAGAATTCCCAAAACTGGACATTCCTTTCCAACCACGCCCACGTGTTGGTGTGCGTTGCAAAGAATCCAGATGTGCGCCTGAGTGAAGTTGCCGAATTAGTAGGCGTCCGCGAACGAACTGTGCATCGCATAGTTCACGAACTGATTGATGCCGGCTACATCTCGGTAACCAAAGTCGGTCGGAACAATGTTTATTCAGTTGATCTTGACAAACCGCTTCGCCATCCACTTGAAGCTGAGCACAACATTCACGCAATTGTCGCCCCCCTCCTCAAGAAAGCAAGGCGCTCATGATTCTTTCCAGCATTCTCGTTGACAACATATTGACGGCTCCGGTCATTGCCTTCGTCGTTGCCCTCATTGCCACTCTCTTGAAGTTTGATCTTCGAATTCCAGATGCGCTGTATCCAATACTTTCTACTTTTCTGCTTCTCGCAATTGGTATCAAGGGAGGAAAGGCGCTATCGGAATCTTCACCCACAGAACTGTGGCTGCCACTCTTGGCTTCCATTGCAATTGGCGTTATCACCCCACTCATCGCCTATGCGCTGTTCCGAAAGACCGCAAAACTCGACATCACGAATGCTGCTGCGCTGGCAGCCCATTACGGATCAGTCTCTGCAGTGACTTTCACCGTGCTGATATCCACACTTGACTCTCACGGCATTAGCTACGAGGGATACGTCTCTGGCCTACTTGCAGTTCTTGAAATAGTTGGCATTGTTGTCGCACTATTTCTTGCTCACAAGTTCTCGGGGGGTACAGATTGGAAATCTGGATTGTCTGAGGTAGTTCGAGGCAAGAGCATCGCTTTCCTCGTTGCAGGTCTGCTTATTGGTTTAATTGTTGGTCCCGACCGCCTCGCACCGACCGATCCGTTGTTTGTTGGCCTGTTTTCTGGCGCATTGACGTTGTTCCTCGTAGAACTCGGAGCAATTGCTGCCAATCGTCTGCGAGATTTCAATAGTGCTGGCATCCGCGTTGTCATTTTGGGAATTGTTGTTCCGTTGATCAATGGATCCATTGGAGCCGCGCTCGGTTCAGCAGCCGGAATGTCTGTTGGTGGTGTGGCGGTAATGGCAACACTTGCAGCAAGTGCTTCGTACATTGCTGCGCCCGCTGCAATTCGAATTGCGATTCCTGATGCAAGTCCTGGTATCTACGTGACGGCTTCACTTGGCATTACGTTCCCGTTCAACTTGATAGTCGGCATCCCGCTGTACATCGAAATCGCCGAGTTGATTGCATAAGATTTTTATATGTTTCCCGTCGTTGACGATCTGCGATCTATCGAATTTGGCACTCCTGGAAAAAGCCGCGAAAACCTGGTGAACTTCATCATCAACGGCAATAAACGAGCCACTGCAGGTTTGGCTGCCGATTACGAGAAAGAGGGCGAAGAGGTTGAATTCGTTGGCGAATGCCTCTCTATGGTCAATAACGACGGGGAACATGTCGCGACACTGCAAGTAACTCGCGTAGACATCACACGCTTTGCCGATGTGCCCGACGAGTTTGCTCTCGCCGAAGCCGAAGGTGATCTCAACGCCGCAGACTTCCGTGCAAGCCATATGGAATATTGGACAAGGGTTGGCGAAACCGTCACAGACGACACGATGATCAATCAGATCTATTTCACGTTGCTCACCCATCGCCTTCGCAATCTCAAATCCTCAGATGCTGAATGGATTACACGCGCTTGCCAAGACGAAGAAGTTCAACGATGGACAAAAGTCCCACGCCCGTACACCCGCGAACATGCCGAATCGTTTATCAAAGATTTAAATAGTGATCTTGCTGCTTGGGCAATCATCGATTCTCGCTCACAGGAACCAGTTGGCATGATCGGAATTCACCACGTGATTAATGGCGTGGCAAGCATCGGGTACTGGGTTGCTCCTTGGGGACGAAAATCTAGAGCAGCTTCTACAGCACTACGAATCATCCCTACGCTCGCAAGAAGAATTGGCAAGGCACACACGTTGAACGCAATTATTGCCGAGACCAACTCCGCTTCGCGACGCACAGCAGAACGTGGCGGCTTTACTTTGATCGGCAACTCCACAGATTCATGCCCAGACGGATCATCTGAAATACCAGGACTCACTTACCAGTTGCAGATTTGAGCACTGCGTGACCACCTGGAAGCGAGAGGTCGTTGCTGCCACCGAGAAAGTTTTTCGCAATCAGGGAAACAAAACCAAGACAGCAGGTGCTTTCGCGTACATGAAAGAAATAGCGCCATTTCTTGGAATTAGCGCACCAGATCGTCGTCGACTCACCAAGACGGAGTGGAAGAAACTGCGCACCCCTACTAGTGATGAGCTTGGTGATGCGGCATTAGCGCTGATGCATTTACGCGAACGCGAGTACCACTATGCGGCATACGACTTAATCGAAACATTTATCGGTGCAACCGACGAATACTTCCTTGCAGAGCATGTTGAAGGATTGCTACTTACGACGCCGTGGTGGGACACGGTGGACGGATTAGTAAATGCTGCAGTAAGTCCACTGTGTTACCGGTACGACGCAACGGAAATCATTGACGACTGGTCCAATTCAGGCAATACCTGGCTCATTCGTGCAGCAATCGGACATCAACGGGGCTGGAAGCGTGACACCGATATTGAGCGAGTTTTTGAGATTTGTGATCAGCATTGGTCTAATCAGGAATTCTTTATAGCCAAAGCAATCGGTTGGGCTCTACGTGATATCACACGATTAGACAAACGGTCAGTCGAACGTTTCCTCAAACAACACCCCACCAAAAACACTGTGGCAATACGTGAAGCTCTGCGTGGCATTAACCGTAATTAGCCGTTGATATAAAGAGTCACCTTCTTATTTGAACTTCACGTTTGCTTTTTTCATTGCACTGTCCAATTTCTTCATTGCATTAGGCCCCATGCCGTGAAGCCCAGAAATGAAGTCCCGTTTTTTCGTCGATAATTGTGAAAGTTTTGTCAGTTTGGCATTAAAAAGTGCCCGTCGTGCAGGAGCCGCTAAGCCAAGATTTTTCCACACCCCGTCTCTTTGTTCCTCAGCAATTTGTCTTTGACGAACCGAGATCATCTCTCGTACCAGCGTTTTAGGAATTTTTTTGCCGATCGGAAACTTCAATGTTCCTTTACTCACCTCACACCAGGCGGGAAAACCATCAATTTCTTCCAGCACAGATCCGCTGTGAGGAAAATACGAGCAGTGCTTCTTGAATCCATCAAATCCTGCGACGACTTTTCCATCAATTTCAAATGCAGGCATGCCATAACTCAATATTTCCATGGCATGGGGAATGATTGAGAGAATCGTTTTGCGTAAATGTTGAAGAGTCTCCAGTTGGTCACCAGAAAATTTCTTCAAATGCTGATCAATTACTGACACTGCGACTCTACGTAATCACTCAAGGTTCGAACTATCTGAAATACCAGCACCTCGGCAAGCATGATGCACGAACTAAATACTGCCAATGGAGCCACATCTTGTGAAAAAGCAACAACCAATAATCCCACATACACCACAACGGCTACACATAGAACAAAAATATTTAACTTCCGCAAGGTCCTGACACTTTTATAAGCCTTCTGTTTGCTGACCAGATTTCCGTTCATTTTTTACCAATACCCTTTCATCAATTCAGTTGACCATTCGGGTTGAGAAGTCTCACCACGGGGTCCGAACTCGGTCATCCACGGTTTAATGTCTACAACGGGCGTGCCATCAATCGCATCCAGTCCTTCAACATGAAGAACAGATTCTTCAACTTTTGAAATGCGACAAACTGTGACACCCAGTCGATTTGGCCGATCCTTTGCGCGCTGCGCAAAGATCCCCACTTTAGGCCAGTTTTCATTTCCTCTTGGATGACGGGCCATTTTTGATTCATCCCAATTTGCCTTATCAAATACGTACAAGATGATGCAATGAGAGAAACCTGAAAGTCCCATCAGCGAGCGACTGTCGAATGGCTGGACCAACTCAATTTGAGATATTTCTGTATCCCATGAATCATCTTCCGGTTCAGTGCGAGAACATCGGACGACTCCAACTGCTTGAACTTCAAATTGACTGCCCATTCAAAAAACAGTAGTCAACTATTTCCAATTGACATGACTAAACAATCATCGTTTCCAAAACGCCTTGGTCCTACATCGATGAATCCAAGGCGCCTGTAAAACTCAATAGCTCGCTTGTTGGATTGCAATGGATCGATCAATACGCAACTGGCACGATGCGTCTCAAAGCATCGTGCCAAGGATTTCCTCATCATCTGAGTTCCAAAACCCTTTGAACGGTGAATTTCACTTCCAATCCAGATATCAAGAGCCCACGAATCCTCAGGGGCATCCTCTCCCCAGTAGTGGCTCTCTTCGCGCAGAGCATCAATGAGCACGACCATACCGATCGGGCAAGAATCCACCTCTGCAATCAGAAACTCTCGCCAAGAAACTAGGCGCGGAAGCTCATAGTCCCAGTCATAATTGTCGTCATCGCCACCCGAAGACCCCACATCAGCATCAAAATCCCACGTCTTCAATATTGGAGAATCTTCAATAGTTGCAGGTCGAAGTCTTATGGACACAGTAACAAGATTACGAGAAACAAACCCTTGCGATGACTGGTCAAATGAGCATCAGCGTCTCGCATGATCACTGGTCGTACCACCAGATCCAAGACCCGTGACTATGTGCGTGTGCCAAAACTCTGACATCCGTGATTTCACCTTTTGCAAAAGTCAGCAGGCCAACAACACTTGCTGAAGTTCCTTCCATATGAGGCGGTTCGACATATGGAAGCTGGTCAACAATTCCGGGTGCCTCCATGCTGACCCAATAGATGTCTCGAAATTGACTTGCAGCAAGGAGTGCATCTGTGAAGCGCGCGCGGTAAATCGGGTCCATGTATGCAACAACCCATGTCGTGGTGATGACAATTGGACCTGTAACAGAAGCGAGAGCGTCATGGAGTGCCTCCAGTGCATCTCCGTTGATGAGATTGCTCGGTTTTGAGATAGCAAGTTCTATCGCTGCGCGAGTACGGTCAAACCGACCCGTATCTGGCCACACGCACGCAAGTAACCAACGTGCATCGTTCGCATTCAATAGATCTAAGACGTTTCGGTCAATTCCAATACGTTTACTGATCGGGACATTTTTCAGTGGCGGATTCCCCGAAAGAACCTCTGTCTCAACTTTGACCTTGCTGTCCAGGGGTCCAATTGACCCAAACGAGCCATAGTTGATAAAACAATCTTCAAGTTGAAGTGTGAGGCCAGCACTTGTTCCTACATCTATCAGCGTGAAATCGTCATTTGCAGGTAGCGAGGCCAAAACTGGAGCGATTACTGCCACTCTTCCGATTTCGTTGGTCTGTGTAAACCGAGTTGCAAGAATTGGCTTTAAATAATCACGCGACTCAAGAACAGCTTTCACAAACAGGTGTCCAGCATCTCCAGTCTTTTCACCTGAGTAAAAGGTTGAAAGCTCCGGCTCAAGACCCAAAAGCACGCGTTCATGGATTGCTGCGAGTAACAGATTTGGTTGATGAGCGTGAATAGGCAATGAATGAATAAAGCTCATTACTTCATCGTTTTCTGCGCACGCAAGAGTGAAACTCTCATACAACGGCGAATAATTTCTGCAGTTTGTATAAGCGAAATCGCGCCAATTTGATGCCAAATCATCGCTAGGGAGGCACGCCGTCATTCGTTTAGGTAGTCTTTCACGAACTCAAGGCTTAGTTTGAATGCTGCTGACAATACTCGTCAAGTTTGCGCAGAGTCTGAAGACCAAGTTCTACCCCACCAAAGGCAATCACCTGGATACGCATATCTGGTGTTTGATGCAGTTGCCTCAGAGTCACAACCGTCTTGCCGTTATCTTGCCGGTCAAACGTGACAGTGAGACGAAATTGATCTAATGCATCATCTTGGTCAGAACCGTGATCCATAACTAGCCGTTCATCTGGAACCACTTCCACGTAAGAAAATCGGTTAGTGAACAACGTTCCATCCGAAGAGTACATGTCAAACTTCGAGCAGAATCCTGGACGCACATCCATGTGGCGAACTTTTGTGGAAAAGCCGTCTGGACCAAACCAAGTTGCGAACTGATCCGCAGAAGTCCATGCAGAAAAAATGACCGCTGGTGCCGCGTCTATGACTCTGCACAACACAATCTCTCTATCTAGAGACCAATGGTCAAAGTTCATGAGTAAATTTTAGGTGCGCTTCAGGTCGGCGACCACACCACCGGCGACGCGCACGATGTCAGCCGGTGCCGCACCGAAGTTGTCGTTCCACGTTCCCGCAGCTGCCCACACTTCGTCGTATTGCAACAAGTCTGGATCTACGAACACACGCAGTTGAGTACTGTGACCAAACGGTGGCACGCCGTTATTGGTTTAGGCAACCCTTCGATTACCAACACACCAACTCTCTATCGATGGCGAGAATCGTTCTTACACAGAAGTGCATATTTATCAAGTACGGTCTTTTAGATGTCGGGCCACCATCACCACAACACAAGCGAATCATCACATCAGATGACAGTGGTGTTGATAATCACCATAGGTGTCGTAATCATTCAATGGATTGGAGTTGCAATCACTGGGTCATTGGCGCTTGCAGCAGATGCTGGACATCAGCTAACCGACGCGCTTGGCATCACGATCGCCCTTATTGCAGCTCGAATTGCCTCTCGTCCCCCTTCTCCGACTCGGACCTTCGGATATGTACGAGCAGAGGTACTCTCAGCCGTCGTTCATGCTGCACTCATTTGCGCAACGTGTGTCGTTCTCGGATACGAAGCAATCCATCGCTGGAACAGTGCTACCAAGGTTTCCAGCACCGGTGTTATGGGCTTCGCCCTACTTGGTTTGATTGCCAACTTTGCAGGAGTTCTTATCTTGAGGAAATCCTCGCGAAGCAATTTGAATGTTCGCACCGCATTCCTGGATGTTGCGTCAGATGCTGCCGTTTCGGCTGTAGTCCTTGCTTCTGGCGCGATCATGGCCGTTACAGGTTGGACACGATTAGACATTGTCGCTACTTCCTTTGTCGTCATCACCATTCTGGTAAGAACATGGGGAGTTGTAGTTGATGCAACTCGAATTCTCATGGAAGGTGTTCCCACAGGAATTTCTATTGAAGATGTCCGAAGTATCGCACTCAATATTCCTGGTGTTGTTGATCTTCATGACGTGCACGTCTGGGCAACCACCCCCGAGTCGACGCTTCTCTCAGCCCACATTGTCGTTGAGCAATCAGAACACGATTCGGGTGGAACTGGAAGGATTCTCGATGCACTGGAGTCGACATTTGAAAGCGAACTGCAGATCACACATACGACGTTCCAGATCGAGCATCCTTTACACCAACTACACGAACACCCAAGACACGATTAGTACGCACAGGTACTTAGCCACGCTTGAGGTCGGTAACCACGCCATCGGCGACACGCACGATGTCTGCTGGCGCTGCGCCAAAGTTGTCGTTCCACGTTCCCGCAGCTGCCCACACCTCGTCGTATTGCAACAAGTCCGGATCAACGAACACACGTAACTGTGTGCTGTGACCAAAGGGAGGCACGCCACCGATGGTGCAGCGGTCGGAGTCTAAACAGCCGACCGACAAGTCTGCTATCGGCCGCAAACTGCTGCGATGGAATCGAATACATGATGCCACTGAACGAACATGAGCAATGAAAGCCCGAACAGATACGCCACACTCATCCCGTTCATACGATCATGCGACAATGTGTTTGGAACGGTCAGACTCTCGATGCGATCGAGAACTCCGTATGAAGCGATTCCCAGTGCAAAATGAGTATCCGAATGGCCGAGAGCCACTTTCGCAATCGTGCGTGCAACGTGACGACTGTCGCCACATTTGTGAACAGCCGCCTGGTCAGCGATTTGTTCCAGAGAGAACCGCAGTCTCTTCGCAGACAACGTGAGTAATGGGTTGAAGATTACACAAATGCGTCCGACAAGAAGTAACCGATCGTGCCTGTTCGTAACATGTGCCATTTCATGGGCCACGACCACATTCAACTCGTCTTGAGTAAGTCCGCGAACGAGGCCCGCTGACACGATGACTTTCACCTTCGGACCGGGAAGCGCATAGGCATAGACGTCATTGTCAGGAACAATCATGATGCCCTCGCCAAGTTGATTCCGGAGTCGCCTTTCGCGAATCAACATGCGGCCAACTCGGACCGTTGACACCGCGAGAAAGACCAGGGCTCCAAGCCCTAGGAAGCTCCGGTCCATGATGTGCATTTGGCCGCCAAACAACAGACGATGCAACGCTGCACCCAGGTCAGGCACGCCAAGTATCCAAGTCACCGAGAGGTGAATGAGGATGGGAATCGAGGTGCACACCCCGAGCACCAAAATCACTATGGACATGCGGGCCGACGAAAGCGGCTGCGTTCGCCGCATGAACAAAGAGGCCACCTCGGCACAAGCGACGAAGGCCACAAGCGGAAGCAGAAGTCTGATCATCAGCCGTTTCCTTCGGACAACATCGCTCTCAGGGCTTCGCGATCCTTCTTTGAGAGCTTGCTCACAAACCCTGCCAGTAATGTCTGATGATCGGGCGTCTCCTTAAGGAGTTTGAGCATCCGTCCGGCGTTCCAGTCTTCTTGCGTTGTCGTTGCCTTGTATGTAAAGAATCGACCGATTGGTTGACGCACCACGAGTCCCTTTGCCGTGAGACGTGTCAGAATGGTTGCGACGCTCGTGTAAGCAAGGTGTTCGGTGAGTCGCTCTTGAACTTCCGCTGGCTGCAGGGCATCGTCGGCCGTCCACAAGATTCGGAGCACTTCCAACTCGAGTTCGCCATCGCCCTTCTTGCGCATGCGACAAGTTTATCTGCTGATATCCTGTTACTTCTACACCCTGTAGTAGACGAACTATGACTAAATCATTACGCCTCCGCATCTCAGTCCGGCGCATGACGTCAATGATCTTCTTGGCGATCGTGGGAGTCGGGTTCGTCGGAGGCGGAGTTGCCCTTGCACACAACTCCGCGACAGGTAGCTCACCATCGAATGGCGAGGTCTTGACGACTTCACCGCCACAGTGGACGATGACATTCGCAAAGGCAGTTCCCCTTACTTCTGCGTCTGGCCAGTTGGTGGGAGATGACGGCGTCCGACGGACCCTGCCCAACCCTCGACACGGAACGACCGACAACGTCATCATCTTCGATCTACCTGCCGATATCAGCGGTCGTGTCACCGCACGGTGGCGACTGGTCGGCACGGATCGCCACGTCATCAGTGGTCGTGTCTCATTCTCCGTGCAAGCGACGACTGCATCGTCGTCGACGAGTTTGGCTGTTCCAGTTAATCCAGCCGAAACGAGTTCATCGGTGCCTCTGCCAGGCACAACAGTCGGCTCCGCCAATATTTCTCCAGCTACGAGCACTCCCGTCGTGGCCGACCAGCCCGAAGAAGAAAATAGACCAGTCCCTGAACTTGTACGAACGCTCGTCAGATTCTCAACCTTTGCCGTCTTGACATTGTTCGGCGGCATCTTCTTTGCAGAGTGGTACATCGCGCAAGGAACACTCTTCACCAATCGCGGACGCAGGCTGGCGAATGGCACAGCGCTCGGACTGTTCATATTTCCGGTCGCCTCATTGATGATTCTGATCGACGACCTTCGCGGGTCGTTTGGAACACTCTTTGACGGACTCTCCGCAGCAGCATCGTTGACCATTGGACCGATGATCATGGCTCGTATTGCCTTTGGTGCACTTCTTGCGAGGTTGACACGTTCGCTCCTCGTGCGCGGCGGTGCGCGCCAACAAGATCTGCTGTACATCCTTCTCGTGCTAATCCCGTATTGCGTCACTCTGTCGTACGGCGGGCACTCGCGGTCCCAGAGACTCCCCCAGATTGGCGTTCCTGCAGACGTGATACACGTGCTCGCAATCTCAGCTTGGCTTGGTGGACTTGCAATCGTGCTTGTTGTCGTGATTCCGGCTGTGAAACCGGACGAGGCGCTCCCCGCGTTCCTCAGATTCGGGTATGCGGCCGAACGTGCCGTGCCGATCATCATCGTCACAGGTCTGGTTCAGTCGTTCAGGCTCCACCAAAGCGTGGGTTCGCTCCTCACCTCTAATCATGGACTTCTGCTGTTGACCAAGATAGGCGTCGTGCTTGCAATGTTGTCGCTGGGAAACAGAAACCGAAAGGTTCTCATTAACCGCCGAAATCTCACGGGGCCAAGAGCCGAAATCTCGAGAACGATTCTTATGCAGCGGTCGGTCTATGAGTTTCTCCTTGGTGCAATAGCGGTCGGGATTACGTCGGTTCTCGTATCTGTCACACCTACTTGACGGATACTCGTTCGACTACTACACTGTGTCGTAGTCAAGGAAACGGAGACCCAAATGCAAAAGAAGTTCGTAATCACAGGTATCGCAGCGCTGTCGGTAGTAACACTGCTTTCAGCTTGCAGCTCCTCAACCCCCGCAACGTCAGAACCGGCCTCGGTTGATTCCACGGCAAACACCGCTGGTTTCAATGACGACGACGTGATGTTTGCACAGATGATGATTCCTCATCATGAACAGGCAATCGAGATGGCCGACATTGCTCTCGATCCGTCCGTAGGTGCCAGCAAGGCAATCACTGACCTCGCGACACAGATCAAGGCAGCCCAAGATCCGGAGATTTCTCAGATGAAGGGACTGTTGTCTACGTGGGGCAAGCCGCTTGCGTCCGACAGCGGAATGGACCATGGGTCGATGATGAGCGGGATGATGACTACTGATGAAATGGATGCGCTGGGCAAGTTGACTGGTGCAGAGTTAGACAAGGCTTGGGCGAAGGGCATGATTGCGCACCATCAGGGTGCAATCGACATGGCCAATGATGTTCTTGCAAACGGAGCAAACACCGAGATCAACACACTGGCAAAGG
>JACCDY010240870.1_pt1 | contig 11976 bp, 13 predicted proteins | sample 7446391 | NCBI WGS metagenome assembly JACCDY01 (sample SAMN15323451, study PRJNA562643) | freshwater metagenome | isolation source: river surface water | place: USA:Blue River Watershed | collected 2017-08-18
GGCCCATACACATGGATCCAGTTCGGGGAGGAGCATGCGTACAATCAACTCAATAAAACATTCCTTTCATACGCTTTCAATAAACGGATTGGTTATCGCCAATTCCCTCCTCAAGGCCGCATTTTACGCGCGTATTACCTTCATACATTTGAGCCGGCACACCTCGATGTCAGCCTTGCAGAATGCGTCGATTTCGAAGAGGTCGAGAGCCCCTTCTATCACACCATCCTCATCCTAACTGACCACGACATCCGTCGACATTTTTACTGCTGGGTCGCAGGCGATGACAAAGAAATCCCTTGGCACACTAATATCACAGAAGAGCTCACTTCGCGCAATGAAAACGCCGTCCTAACCTTCAGAAATGATGCACCAGTCTATACTCAACCCCTAATTGCCAATGCCCAACAGCTTCGTGAAATTATGAAGCACGTGCACAATTAGAATTAAAACATTAAAATAGATGCCAGGCCTTTCAGCTTCTGATATCATCCTTCGAAATCAGGGTCGTACACGCGCAGTTTATGAAATATTTCGAAAGCGTGCAGCAGCTGCCAAGATAAATACTACAGCACCTGTGTCGAATATTACAATGAAGAGTAGTTCCGGTACAGACTATACGAATGGATATTTACCCATTGTCCAGGGTCAACAGTTCCTAACTGCAGATGATCTTGCTATACTATTCCCTACAGGTTCTACACCAGCGCCACCAACACCTCCACCACCTCCTTTCAATACGACCTACTCTTTCTTAGTTGTTGCCAATGTTGATGACGAGCAATATCCCAATTTCATGTATCGCGTATTTAATGCTACAACAAGCGAATGGTCTGACCTAATTGATTCTGGAGTTCTTCGAACCGATTCATCATTATTTATTGATGGTACATCTAATTATAATGATAATGATTTTTTCTATGTCATATATTTGAATGAAAATGATAATGATAATCGAAAGTTTGCCTTTATAGATGGATCAGGTGTAACAACACGTACTATTGACGTGCCTGATTCAGATTTTTCATATTATTCTGGAACAAAATTAATGTTTATTAAAACAAATAATGGATCAGGTACTTTTACTTTCAATTTATACAGACCTGATGGAGATATATTACGAACATCCACACTTACATTTGATGGATATATTAATGATGTATTATTTATGAATAATGCAGTATATTTTATTATGTTTGATAATTTAACAGGTAAAAATAGACACTATATTTGGAAAATTATGGAATCAACCTATACATTTTTGTTTGAGACATTTGGCTATGACAGTGAACAAAAAGAAAATAACTCAAATGTATTTATTGTTGCAAAAACACTCAATACCAATTTTTATGATACAATAAAATTTATAACCGAATCTGGTACTGTCCAAACATATAATTTGACACCAAATGTTTATACAGGTTCTAGTGAAACCTATTTTGGTATTAATAATTCACATTTTTTTGCCCGTTTATCAAATTCGTTAACAAATTTCCGCGATTTTTACATATTTAAAATAGGAGCATCACTAAATCCTATTATTAAGACTGGTGTTAATAGTACTGCTAATTATAATTATGAAAACAGTAATGGCGATTACCAAACAGTTGAATCAAATAATTTTGCAATTATAGATAAAATTCCTATTATGAATTATATAGGTGATGGTGGTGGTGATATGTTTGATGATGGAAATTATATAAGCATTATTGTAAATAACGGAACATCTGATGTTTATAATATAGATGAAGGTGAATATGGTGAAAGTGCACAATCTGGGCAATATGGGTATCTGATTGGTAGCCCCAATGTATATCCGCACATGTCGATGGCATGTGTGGGAAGTGGTGCAAATACAGTGACTCTACGTGCAAGTGGTAATGTTGGTACTGATGGTAGCGGAGAGGTCGATAATTATCCTGAAATTGGAGATCCCCCTCTTGAATACGGACCAACAACAAGTGGTCGCCGTGGAAAATTTTGGATGACAGTAAATTATGGCAGAAGTGATCCATCAATTGGTGATTTGTGGTTTACCGTTGAACGCGACTCATGGAGCTCTTTAACGGCACTCGCTGATGATCAACGCAAACCCGATGATGACAATAATTATAATACATATATAACACTTACTGGGCAAAATTTCATATTCTGCAAGGCACTCCTTTCTAGAACAAGTGCACAGTATATTGATGAATCCGATGTAAGAAACTTTCTTGAGGCGTATGTTGATGCCGCAGATTTTGGCACAGGTATTTCGGATACTTTTGCAAATATAAGTGTTGCTACATTTAAGGATTGGCATATTGCAAATGGTGGAACATATAAGACACAGATACCTGATTGGTATAATTATAACTATGATGGAGGCGATGTACCTGATTTTGGATTTGGATCCATATATACATATATAGATGGTGCTACACAATTTGTTACAACTTTAGATAATAGTTCACTTAAATTTGGTGATGTTAGAGTTAATAATAATGGCTGTGCTCTTATTTCATTTGATACATTAACCAATAAATTTTTATTAAACTTTTATAGCAGTTCACCCAGCGTAGCAAGTGTTTATTTAGCCAGTTTTACAGTAACTTTAGCAGATCTTAATTATTATAATTTTAATTCCTTTCAAAATAATATATATATATGTTTTGTATTAAATGATAATACTAGCCAGTATGCGGTTGTGCAAAATGATACAATTATTAGATTAGAAGTGACTGGCGATCTAAATGAACCAGATGTTGCAGTATCAAAATCAAATGCAATTGTTATTAATCCTGATACAGGCCTTACTACATTATTAAATCCAGTATCACCACAACTAGAAACAACAAATACATATGTGTCGGCCGCATCAGGTTATCCTGATTTTGCAACTGGTTTTGTTTATGCATTTGTTCCTAATGGTAATGATGTATTAATATTAACGGATACGGCAAAATATGAGATAACATCAACGGAAACAATAGAAGGTGAACGCATTATTCTAAATGATCATATAGTGTTTGCTTCATGGTCTGGTTCAGGTGTAAAAATTTTAGCGTTTTATGCCAATGACGAAAATGTGTATTCATCATATACAAACACAAATAACACTGACTTAGATAATATATGGAATACTGATACACAAATATGGTTTATTTTTAATAATAATGATACAAGTACAAAATATTATGTTGTTTTTAATACAATAACGCATGAATTTAGTGAGCAGTTTGACGAACCTTTCCCATTTAATAGTAACTATAAATTAGCCAACTACCCATTCCAACCGTATGATTAAATTACCGCACTAAAACCGCTGCCCTAAAAAGATATGATCATCGATCTACTATTACAAGGTTTCGAGGCGCCCGGTCTCTCTTTTGAACGCCGCTCTGCTGCTAACACAATTATCAATCAAATTAAAGGAAAGCCAGTTCCATTTAATGTATCTGAAGATGACGTAATTGATACCGCTAAACTATATACAGCGGCTTTTGAAAAAGTTGATAATAATATTAAGGGAGCACTTACACCTTTTCGTATTCGGAAGGCAAATAAGGCGGTTAATACAGCCCTTACAAAAACGTACAAAGACGCCGCCATTGTAAATGGCACTGTCTTGATAATTGATGTTCTTGTCCAGTAATTATAACACAACTACAACACAACTACAACACAATCCCCGCATCTCTTAGCGCAAAATAACATGCTGCAGTCGCCTCCACATCGGCCAGTGCATCATGTTGAATCGCTGGCTCCGCTCCAAATATCTTTTTATAAAGCTCTGCAAGTCGTGGGAACTTCAGCCCATATTGCCCTTTGGCCCCACAGAATTCCTTCGCGAGTCGCATAGTACAGTGTATAGGTGCCCCCTCGATTGCTGCGGCGAGATCATTTAAGCCACACCGCCACGCCTCACTCGCCAGTGCATTCACATCAAAACGTACATTATGCCCCACTACAATACCCGCTTGCCCCAGCTCGGCCTCAAATTCCTTAAGTACCTGGCGAACTGGTGCACCCTCGGCAAGCAGCTTCTCCATTGTAATACCATTTACCGCAGCTGCATCACTCGATAATACAAACGCCTCAGGACGAATATACACTGACCTCTTACGCATGAGATGGCCGCCTGGCGTATATACTGCCCATCCTAACTGAATCACTCGGCACCCGTCATATGATTTTAAATCCCACGCCGGCATAAATTTATCAAAACCAGCGCGCTTTGGAAGCCCACTCGTTTCGGTATCAAATACTAAAATTGTCCGTGGCTGTGCCATCCTTCTCCTAATAGACGCTGCTGGCACGGTTTTAAACTGCTTTACTTGCAAATTACACATAAAATACAATCCGACAATTATAAATAAATAATTTAGTTACAATTAGTAATATGCATAGACAGCAAGTTATTTATGTATTAGTATTTCTTATAATTGTATTGTTAATATTCTTAAAAACTAAACAAAATATTAATGAAAATTTTAATGAAAAATCATTAACAATTGTAACTGCATTTTATCCGGTAAAAACAAATAAACATACACCTGAAGAATATTATAAATGGATTAAAAACTTTTTTCAAGCAATTACAAATTATCACATTGTATGTTATTGTGCACCAGAAATTGAAAGCAAAATTAAGTCATTTGCAAATAATAATACTACAATTGTTGCAAGACCTTTTAATTCATTTAAAATTATGTCAGAAAAACAAATGAATATTTGGAATAATCTATATATGTCAGATCCTGAAAAACATCTTCATTCTCCTGAATTATACGCAATTTGGGCTGCAAAACAAGAATTTGTTATAGAGACAATAAATAACTATCAACAAACAGATCTCTATATGTGGTGTGATATTGGTATATTTCGAGATTATGTAAATGGTTGTTTTAAAAATGTCACAAAATATATAAAACCTAGTAAAATAACATGTCTTAAAATTAATAATACTATTGGAGGTGGTGTGTTTTTAGGAGATGTTAATGCATGGAGAAATTTTTCAAATTTATATTTAAATTCTTTGGAAAAAGAGCCAATGTTGAAAGATCAAGATATTTATTTTAAAATACTAAATGATTCAAATGCATATATTCTTGAACCAATTACAAATGATAGTCGTGATCCATGGTTTAGTCTTTTATATTATTTTTCGGATTAATTTTACTTTACGCATATTTTTCAGCGACTTCTTCTGCTGCAACCGCATTTGCAGCAGCTTCTTCTGCAACTGCCACAGATTGTTTTGACTTTGCAGTACGCCGTGGTTTTTTTGCTGTTGTTTTCTTTGCTTCTGCAGCAGCTAGCTTAGCAGCCTGCTTTGCCTCTGCCGCTGCCACCTTGGCAGCCTGTTTTGCTTCCGCAGCAGCTAGCTTGGCAGCCTGCTTCTCCTCTGCAGCAGCTAGCTTGGCAGCCCGCTTCTCCTCTGCAGCAGCCAACTTGGCAGCCTGCTTCTCCTCTGCCGCAGCCAACTTGGCAGCCTGCTTCTCCTGTCTTGCTACCGCAGCAGCATCCTTCAAACGTTGTGTTGCAGATATTAAACTAAATCGACCAGGATTTATACGTACATCTGGATAGGCTGTCTTATCCATTAATTTGAATAAACAACGAGCCGTCACATCTACATCTATAATTGCATTATGGAATCCCAATACATCTGGCTCTCCTGGAAATAGGGTCTTATAAGTTTCCCCTAAATTTGGCATTTTTACTTTTCCAGATTTATCACGCGATCCTACAATATTTTTGGCAATTCGCATTGTATCTATGTACGGAATTGTCAATATTTTGCTCATTAATTCCTCAAAACCAACGCGACGTGCTTCATTATAAACAACGCGCATATCAAAATCAACATTATGGCCAACAATAAGTTCAACATCTTTTAGAGCAGAGTAGAAACGTTCAAGAACTGTTCGAAGTGTTGGTAGTGTCTTATCATAAATTACCTCCCATGGAATCTGATGCACCGCCTGTGCACCCCTTTCCCCCCACTTAATTTTTATAAACTCCCTATTTGCATTTATATCAGGCTTTTCCTGGCGAATAATTGCCTTTAGTTCAGCATCCTCTAATTGACGTACATAATGAGAATGCTGGGAATGATTCGTGCCGCTCTTATAATATTTACAATACGCAATTTGAATAATACGGGGTACACTGTAAAGGCCAGTTGTTTCAGTATCAAATACGAGAATCTTATTACGTATATCTGAAAGTAGAGGCGTATCTCCAGGACTCTGTCTGCGAGTTATAGAACGCAGATTAGCTGCATTAATCGACAATTTAGGGAGTATAGGATAAAATCCAGACATTCTATAATGGTGTAATATTTGGGACTGCATCTGCGGCTGCTGCATCTGCAACTGCAGGTAGGGCGGGAGTGGGTGGCGGAGCAGGTGGTTGGCAGGTGGCTTCCTGCGCTTGCGCAGACGCAGATGCAGATGCAGATGCAGGTTCGTAATTAGGTCCACTTATCAAATCTGTTCGCTCCGTTAATCCAAAAAGAGGCCGTGGAAGCGGTTCAGGTGGCGGGATACCGCGCATCACGATTCCCTTAAAGACAATGCGAGGCATCTGCGGCATTGATGGAACATAGGATCGCAGAGTCTCTCGGGAGGGTAAGGAGTTGTAGACAGTTGACGCGACGTTACTAACAGCCCTTCCTGCGACGGATGCAACTGCAGGAACCGCCTTACAGACCACAGCCTCACCTGCTGTCACTGCCAAAGCAGTTGCAGTTCCGACCGCGGCAGATGCAATCATTGTCGTTAAAGGTGAATAAGCACGGACTGTATGGCGTGCTGCATCTGCGGCCGAATGCCGCGCATAGGCGACAGACATACCAACAGTGGGTCCGCCAAGATATTCTGCAATCTTCTCTGCAACATAACCAACCGCATGAACACCGGCCGCAGCAGTATTTGATGCTATAAGCACCGTATTATCCATGATCGTGTGCGTAATATTTGAGGCAACAAGGCCGGCTGAGATGCCAATTGCAGATGGCCGTAAGTTGATTTTGAAACGTTCGGATTCGGGTTTATACACAACTATACCGGTTTCTTGGTTTGTTGCAGGCGCTGCAGGTTCTTGGCCAGCGCTGTTAGACGTCTCGGCCATTTCTTAATGTCACCTAATAATAAAAACAGATGGTTTCCACGTTTGATCTCACAATTTTTGCAGCTTTAGCAATAATTGCAATTATTATTTTCATTAAATATCAATACGCGGGTATGTCTAGTATGCCTTGTGGATGTCGGCGTGGATGTCGCTGCGGACATTGTCCATATTGCAAAGAGGGATTCGGCACATCTCCTGGAACATTGCAACAACTTGCCGCAAATCATGTTCCAACTGAAAGAGATATACCCACACTTCGTAATTGGTGGACTCAAACACATGCTGGCATTCAGCAAATGACAGAATTTGATGAAGAGTCTAATATTCCTGTTGCAAATTACGCATGGCCTGGTTTTACTCGTGTTGGTGCATTTGCCTAAATTATTCTTGTGGATCAATCGGTAATTCCATTGCATCCTCATCAGATTTATAAGCAAATTTCAAAAAAATATTATGTGACTCGCGTGGATTATAAATTATATCAACTATGAGTGGAGTCATATATGAGTCAAATGGCTCAGATTGTGAAGAGGATCGGCCACTTTCTAAAAGTACTCGTAAAGCGTTGTAGCGTCTTTCAAGTGCATCGGCTGCACGTTCCTTACGTGATAAATACTTCCACATCCATTCAAATTGAAGAGCAGCACGCTCATCAGGAAATCCGCTCACAAGACAAACACGTGTCCAATGGTCACGTGCAGTCGCCCGTGCACCTCCTACAAGTTCCGCATTATGCTGTCGTAGGCGCCGATCAGGATCTACTGTTGCTCCCACATAGGTCCGTGTATGTGCGTCATTTAGAAGCAGATACACATGCCATCTTGTATTACTCATCTAGTATCTATTTGTTCATTTTATTTAGTATCTATCAATAGATATGGTTGAATCAATGCCCCACTTACCTGTATATATAATTAATTTAGATAACCGTCCTGATAGATGGGAAGTTATTCGTAAAACATGTCTTTCATGTGGAATTCTCCCTAGTCGTGTGAGTGCAGTCAAGGCAAGTCCCGGGTGGCATGGTTGTGCAAAATCCCATCAAAAAGTCCAGGCACTTGCTGAACAAGCCGGTCATTCATGGTACCTTGTTTTAGAAGATGATGCAACGTTTTCAATTAATGATTGGCAACGATTCATCAGTTTATTACCATTTCTTTGGCAACATCGCAATGAATGGGATATATTTAATGGCGGATGTGGCAAACCAACTGCATTCAAATTATTGTCAATAAATCCTTTATTTTATAATTTTAAAGGGCCATGTACACAATTTTTATTAGTTAATAAAACAGCTTATAATGCAATTAAGAATTGGAACGAAGCATCTGGTCATGTTGATTGGTATTTAACAAATAATGTTCGAATGACTGGTACATTTCCTTATATTGCTTATCAAACTACATCGCAGTCTGATATTGGTATTGGTGATCCTACTAATGATATTACAATTGGACAAGAAGAAATTAAGCAGCATATCCTACGCGCATACCAAACCCTTCAATAACAAAATATTCTTTAATATCAAATCCGCGATCAGCTCCCCTTAATTTTATAAAAGGTAGTTTGCGAATTTCCATTGCATTATTTTTAAATTTATTTGCTAAACATTTATTATCCCAATTACAGTCTACTTGTAATTTAAACATATTTTCCTCGGCATCTTTTAGTATTATTTTCGGTTTTTTATGAATTCGTTTTTGTAAAACTGTTTGCATACATGCATGCTGCGTTAAATATGGATTAATTGGTTCTACCATTATTACACCCTCCGCTTGAGCACTTGGCATATATTTATCAAATCCTAATCCAATTGCATAAATGAATTCTTTTAACCATTCATTTATTAAATAATTGTTTTGCGGGGCCATAATAAACCAGTTTTCAATATATTTAGTTCGATCTGGATTGCGATTTAATGTAAAACCAGTAAAATCGCTTTTCTTATGTACTGCTTCTTCATACAATTTATTTAATGCACTTGGATCATTAATAATAATACTTGCATCCAGCCATAACCCTCCATATTTTTGTAATAATAAAAGCCTATAATAATCGGCTTTATGTTGTATTTTTAACTTATCAAAACCTGGTGGTAATGTTGAAAGGTCAATATAATCATGAATTGTATTCGAATTTAAAAAGTGAAACTCCCAATCAGGTAATTTTGCAACTCGATTCTCATGTATTACTCGTACATCTTCAGGTATTTCCTTTGAATCCCAAAAAGACCATATAATTTTTGGTAAATAAAACTCATTTTCAGATGTAAAATTCTCTACATTATGACGCTTGTATAATACTATACTTAGCAGTATTAATAATACTACTAAAATTTGTAGCATTTAATAATTCTTTTGATTTTTTTCCGGAAGTGCGGCATGACAATTTATTTCTACAGTATTAGCAATGAATGTCACACCACCTCTAACTGTACTTGTAATTAATCTTGATAATCGCCCCGATCGATGGCTCGTTATACAACGCATGTGCCGCCAATGCGGTATTAACGCAGAGCGGGTTTCAGCAGTTCGTAAATCACCTGGCTGGATTGGTTGTGCACTATCCCACGCCAAATGTGCTAAAATTGCTAAAGAACGCAAACTACCCTGGGTTCTTGTCCTTGAAGATGATTGTACATTTAGCGTTGATGATTGGCAACGTTTTCAACAACTCCTACCCTATTTATGGCAACATCGTAGTAGTTGGGAAGTATTTAATGGGGGTATTACCTCTATTAATAATATTGAATTAGTTGAACCTACTATCCCACTATTAGCAGCTAATGGCATGGCAGCACATTTTATTTTATATAACTTTCGTGCATTTGATATTATAGCAAATTGGACTGAGGCCGATAAACAATGTGATGTATATTTTAATAATAAATTTAAATACGTTACAACATTTCCTATAATTGCACGACAACTTCCAAGTCACTCCGATATTGAAAATGGTAATACAGATTATACAGATCTTTTTAACAAAACCGATGAGGCAATGAAGGAATTTTTACGCAATTATTTGCTTCAACAGCAGCAGATATGAGCGCCTGTGCACGTTGCCGATGGGGCCCTGGAACCACTACGGAGCGACCCCCAAATACTGAGAACGCGAAGCAATTAGAAGGTGGTCTGGCTTCTATAATGGCCGCCCGTGCCGCTCAAGATGCACGATATTTTCCTGATAATACGACAAACCCTATAATTGATCCTACGTTGCAGCAGAACGCTCCAAATAAAGTAATAAACTCTCTCCGTTTCCATAACTAGGTATACAAACTGTATAACAATTTACTAAACATTCACTTCCAAATACCGTTGCAATCTGCTTTACAAACTCCCTAAGGGCTTCACTGTCGTCTCCTAAATATGCTGTAAGACGTCCGCCAGAACGTATACGCTCCACACAAATCCCGACTAATTGTAAATATTGCTTAGCAGTCTCCGCAGTCACATCAAATAGATCAATAATGTATGCATCCGCGGTTGGAAGATCTGCAGACCACACATCCTCAAAATGAAGATTCACTCGCCAATTGTCGTATGCACCTTCATTCCAATGTCCCAGTACATCTGCACACCACTCCACGAGTCCGCGATCATAATCATACTGATCCACATGCGCCTGCGGTGCACGCGCCAATACCTCCCGTGCTACACATCCTTCACCTCCCCCAAGAATCACAACACGCTCCTCACACCCTCTAATTGCAGGTCCCACGAGCGCAGTATGATATACCCGCTCATCCGCCGCAGCCGATTGGATCTCCCCATCAATTATAAGCATTTCCCCAAAATCAGCGGTATCAATCAAGATGATGTCAGCCTTTCCACTGTAAAAGCGCTGCGTTATTTTTCCATACACTTCAACCTCGGTACCCGTTCCAGGATCCTTCGTCACAACCACATCCATTTCCTAAATGAACGCGTGCAAGGCTTAAACCCTGCTAACGAAAATTGATTCAGGGTTTGCTCGTTGGAACAGTATACAAGCCAATATATAGTATACTCAGATGCCGTCCGGATTTCATCAACACTCTTCCGACATTGAAGCCATTGTAGGCGTTCAGTTCGGTATCTTCTCCCCAGAAGAGATTGAGCGGCGATCGGTCGTCGAAATTACTACCCAAGCCACTTATGAAGGATCAGAACCTAAAATTGGCGGCCTCTTTGACCCACGCATGGGCGTCCTCGATAATGGTAAACAGTGCCGCTCCTGCGGCCAAAGTAACCATGGATGCCCTGGTCACTTTGGCCACTACCGCCTCACACGCCCCGTCTATTACATCCAATTCTTCGAAACCGTCCTGAAGGTACTGCGATGCGTCTGCATCCGTTGTGCCAAGCTCCTAATTGATAAAGAGCAGGTCGGCCTCGAAATTGGCCGCAAACGCGGAGAGACGCGCTGGAAAGAGGTCTCCAAACGCTGCGCCACCATCTCACGATGCGGCCAGGAAAATGAGGATGGTTGCGGTGCAATCCAACCTCAGTCCTACAAGCGTGAAGGTATCGCACGTGTTATGGCCAACTTTGGCCCCACACTAACCGAAGGCTCGCAGATCCTTGAAGTCGATTATGTACTCCAACTCTTCCGTCGCATTACCGATGAAGACGTGAACTTCATGGGCTTCAACCACCGATTCTGCCGCCCTGACTGGATGATCTGCAGCGTTCTCGCTATCCCACCTCCACAGGTTCGCCCTTCTGTTGTACAGGATAACAATCAACGCTCTGAAGACGACTTGACGCACAAACTGTTCGAAATCATTAAGGCAGATAAAACTCTTGCCCAAAAGATCGAAAACAACGCTTCCAAGTACGTCATTGATGAACTGACAAACGTCCTTCAGTACCA
>JACCDY010212363.1_pt1 | contig 11962 bp, 9 predicted proteins | sample 7446391 | NCBI WGS metagenome assembly JACCDY01 (sample SAMN15323451, study PRJNA562643) | freshwater metagenome | isolation source: river surface water | place: USA:Blue River Watershed | collected 2017-08-18
AATGGAACGCAAGAAAGAAGCAGATGCTTTGGCAAAAATCGCAACCATTCAACAAAGTTTGGCAGGATTGAAATAATACATCCTTTAAATAAAAAATCCCGTTCTAATTTAGAACGGGATTTTTTTTTGAAATATATTTAAAACTAACCTAATAAAAATAAGAATAACAAAGGGAAAATAATTCCGGCAACAGCTACTTTCCAACCGCGTTGTTTCCAACTGAATTTACCTGCTTTGATCATAACAGTTCCGGTTAAAGCAATGGTAATTAGACTTATGGCAAAAATATCGGAATAATAAATCCAAAAATTGGAAGTGTTTTTATGCAACTGCATCGTCTGACTAATTAGTGGTGTTTTGAAGAATGAGATAATTTCTCCTTTACCGGTTTTTAAGTCAATTTCAACATCTTGATTTTCGAATGACATTCTGAATTCGCCTTTTTTGACCATATGACGTCTCATTTTTCCTTCGATACCTAATTCTTTTCCTAGGGTTTCAGCATATTTTTCATTGATGTCGCTTTCGGCGGGCAGTTTCACTTCAATGGCTTTGGTTGCTGTAGTGTATTTTTCAGGATGCCAGATTTCGCGATGATTCATTAGTAAGCCAGAAAAGGCAAAAGATACAATTAAGCCAATATAGAAATAGCCTAAGTCACGGTGTAAGTTTCTCCAATCAATTTTTTTCATAATTTTTAATTTAGTTTTTTTATAGACTTGGTGTACGTCAAAAGGTTTAATTAGAATTTGTATTTAATACTGGTCATTATTTGGCGAGGTGCAATTGGATTCACACTGTAATTTTCGTGAACAGTATAATTTAATTCGTTAGTTACATTTGATAATTTGCAAAGAATATTCCATTTTTTCCAAGTATAACCGGCAGAAAAATCAATAGTGGTATAGCCAGTAAGTGGAATATCCCTATCGTTAATGGTAACTACTTTAGTTATAGCATTTACTACATATTGATCGTTCCATCCTCCAAAACGCTCTCCAATATAGTTTCCTATTGTCCCTACAGAAAACCCTTTTAGTTTTCCAGCCGGAATGTTGTAAAAGAAACTTAAATTAGCAGTGTTAACTGGCGTTCTAACCAATCGATCTCCTTTTATAAAACTACCATTTCCACCCGAAGTTTTGGTATAACGGCTGTCGTTATAGCTATAACCTGCAATAATGTTTAATCCCTCCACAGGTTTAGCTGTAAGATCAATTTCTACTCCCTTACTTTTGATTTCACCGTTTAGCACCTTAATAGTGGTATCGGTATTAGGGGTAATTCCGTCCGCTTTAAATTCGGCGGTTTGGGCTAAATTGCTGTTGGTAATTTGATACACTGTAACATTAGTACTCAAGATTCCATTCCAGAAATCTTTTTTCACACCCACTTCATGTTGGTCAATAATAGATGCTTTTATGGGTTTTAAATCAGCTGTTGTTCCAGTGTTTGGAGTAAACGAATTAGAATAACTAGCAAAAACAGACATGTTTTTTTCAGGTTGGTAAATGAACCCAATTTTTGGAGAAAAAGCTTCGTCTTTTAACTTCGTTCCTTTTGTTATAGTAACTGGATTTATAGTTAACCTGTAGGTTTCGGCTTGGGCTTCTTGCCAAGACCAACGAATTCCTGCTAACATTTTGAACTTGTTAGTAAAGGATATTAAATCTTGTGCATAAATTCCAAAACGATTGGTAGTCGTTACAACTTTTTGGGTATTGGTTGCATTGGGTTCAGTTGTAGTTTGATTGTTTGGATTGAAAGTAAAAACATTGATGGTATCGTAATTAGCTGGTGAAAACACAAACGTATTCGCAGTTGCTACTGAATTTTCATAATCAATTCCTGAAAAAGTTTGGTGTTTGATTTTCCCAGTTGTAAAACAACCTTGTACACTGAATTGCTCGCCCAAAATTTCTTCTAAGTTTTTATTTTGACCTAAAGGTCGGCTCCACGTTCCGTTAGGATTGGTAATTTGAATACGTTCTGTTCCTTTTGATTCTCGGTCATAATTTTGATAAGAAGAATTGAAATTCAGTTTCCAATTTTTGTTAAACGAATGATTCACTAAGGCGGATACGCTAGCAGTTTTGGTATTTCCGTTAGACCATAATGCACCATAGTATTTATTTCTCCCTAAATCAAAAATTTGTTTTCCAATGATGATTGTTCCAAAATCAGGGGTCCAATTATCGTTCATAAAATCCCCTTGAAGCGTAATTTGCGTTTTAGGACTTAGATTAAATAAGAACGAAGGATTAATGTAATAACGTTCTCTTTTGACCACATCTCTAAAACTTTCGGAGTTTTCATAAGAAGCATTCAATCGGTAAGCGATTGATTTATTTAGTGGGCCGTAAAAATCAATGGAAGGTTTGTAAAATGCATAACTACCAGTTTGCATTACCACTTCGCCACCTTTCTTGAAAGAAGGAGTTTTAGTAATTAAATTTAAAATACCACCAGGAGCTACATTTCCGTACAATAAAGCGGAACCTCCTTTTAAAAATTCTACTTTTTCCAAAGAAGAAACTTCGGGAATGGAACCCGAATTGTAACGAAAACCATTTTTGAACATATTATTGGCCGACATGTCATAGCCTCTTGACCAAAACGATTCTTGTGCGCCACCTCTTGCCGAACCTACATAAACACCATTAGCATTTTTAATTACTTCGCTCAAACGAATAGCTTGTTGTTGTGCAATAACTTCGTTGTCGATCGTTTGCATACTTTGCGGAATATCCATGGGCTTTAAACCAGAACGAACGGCACTTACTTTTCGTTTGTTAGGACTTTCTTTGATTACGATTACGATTTCTCTTAATGTTTCTATTTGTTCCTCTAGAGTAAAAGTGACTTTTGAAGTCTCATTGGCTACTACTTTAATGTCTTTGGTTTGTTTTTTCAAACCTTCTGCTTCAATAGTAATAGTGTGTAAACCAACTGGAAAATTTTCAAACTGGAAATTACCCTTTAAATCTGTTTTAGAAACAGATGCTTTTTTGCCTAACTTGATAGAAACCCCCGAAAGTGGATACCCGTCAATTGAAATAATCTTTCCTTCAATAGCGCCAGTTTCTTGTGCATAAGTTGTAAAACAAGATAATAAGATCGTAATTAAGATATAGAATTGCTTTTTCATTGTTGTTTATTTGGAATAAATTAAAATAACGATGCAAATATAAAAGCAACAATTGAATTATCAAAGTTTATTTAGATTAAATCTTAATAATATTAAATATTCATTTTTGGGCAACTGAAAATCAATTCATTAAAAACAAAAAAAAACCTTACTCAAATAAAGTAAGGTTGCTGAATTTTATACCCAAAAGAAGTTGTTTATTTTATTTTGGTCATTTTGAATTGTTCCGAAATTATTTTTTTGGATTGTTTTCCTGAAATGGAAATGGTAATTGCCGATTTTGACTTGCGTTGGTAGCTGATTTTTTGAGGGTAATCGTTTTGAAGGTTCTCAAAAACCAATTCGTTTTCTGTTTCTAAAATCAATGGAAATGAAATTGGTTTGTCATTATTCTGTCCTTGGATGGTAGTTTCATAGACCAATTCACCGTCTTTTTCTGTTAAAGCGATATTTTCAAAATGTAAGGTATCTTTTTCTTTGATGAAAAAAGAACTTGCTGCTAAAGTACTGTCATTTAGTTTGGACCAAGTTTCGGTTACAATCCCTTCTTTGGATTGGTTTTTCCATGCTCCTACCAACCATTCGGATGTTTTTATTTTTTCATTTTTATGGCTATTAGTACATGAAAACAGGAACGAACTGATGGTTAAAAAAAGAAATAATAGACGCATTGAGTTGAATTTAAAAATGGTTGTGGTAACGATTACAATATTAAGAAAAAGATTTGAATTAGCCCAGATGGTAGTAGCATCCTGTGGCGGCGGGGTTCGCCGATACAGATAGAGCGAACAGCTGGAAGTAGCTCCTAAAAAATCTGAAATTCAGAAATTATTTCTGCAATCTTTTTTGTATTTTTGCCGTCCAAATAAAGGAACTAATACAATGTTAGATAGACTTCAAATAGTAAAACAACGTTTCGATGAGATTTCGGATTTGATTATTCAACCCGATGTAATTTCAGATCAGAAACGGTATGTGCAATTGAATCAAGAATATAAAGGCTTGAAAGCTTTGGCTGAGAAACGAGACGAGTATGTTTTGTTGATGGCTAATATTGACGAGGCTAATGAAATTATTGCTGATGGTTCGGATGCTGAAATGGTCGAAATGGCCAAAATGCAATTGGACGAAGCCAAACAGCGTTTGCCAGAACTGGAAGAAGAAATCAAATTCATGTTGATTCCGAAAGATCCTGAAGATGCTAAGAATGTGATGGTGGAAGTTCGTGCCGGAACGGGTGGTGATGAAGCGAGTATTTTTGCAGGAGATTTGTTCCGAATGTACACTAAATACTGTGAAGGAAGAGGTTGGAGAACCTCGGTTGTTGATATGAACGAAGGGACTTCGGGAGGATTTAAAGAGGTAATCTTTGAAGTAACTGGTGAAGATGTCTATGGTACATTAAAATTTGAAGCAGGTGTACACCGTGTACAACGTGTACCTCAAACAGAAACACAAGGGCGTGTTCATACTTCTGCAGCTACTGTGATGGTATTACCAGAAGCAGAAGAATTTGATGTTCAAATTGATATGAATGATGTGCGTGTGGATTTCTTTTGTTCGTCAGGACCAGGAGGTCAGTCGGTAAACACAACTAAATCAGCTGTACGTTTGACGCACATTCCAACTGGATTGGTGGCGCAATGTCAAGATCAAAAATCGCAACATAAAAACAAAGACAAGGCCTTAACGGTTTTGCGTTCTCGTTTGTACGAAATGGAATTGGCTAAGAAACAAGAAGAAGATGCGTCTAAACGTACTTCTCAAGTGAGTTCGGGTGACCGTTCTGCCAAAATCCGTACGTATAATTATGCACAAGGTCGTGTAACCGATCACCGTATTGGGTTGACTTTGTATGATTTGGGTAACATTATGAATGGTGATATTCAGAAAATTGTTGACGAATTACAATTGGTTAACAATACCGAGAAGCTAAAAGAAGCTAGTGAAGTTTTTTAATTCAATTGTAAATGAAAGTATAAAAAAAAAGAAAATGCCCTCCTAGAATTTTAGCGTGCGGCATTTTTTTTTTTGAAGTAAAGAAAGAGTATGACAACACAACATTTAATTGACCAAATTCAACTCAAGAAATCATTCCTATGTGTAGGTTTGGATGTGGATTTGACTAAGATTCCGAAACACTTATTGGAAACAGAAGATCCTATTTTTGAATTCAATAAAGCCATCATTGATGCGACGCACGATTTGGCTGTTTCGTACAAACCCAACACAGCTTTTTACGAAGCCTATGGAATACAAGGTTGGTTGTCGTTAGAAAAAACAATTCGCTATATCAACGATAATTATCCTAACATTTTCACCATTGCGGATGCCAAAAGAGGTGATATTGGCAACACCTCTTCGATGTATGCCAAAGCATTCTTTGAGGATTTGAATTTTGATTCGGTTACGGTCGCGCCCTATATGGGTAAAGATTCGGTGGAACCGTTTTTGGCTTTTGAAAACAAACATACGATCATGTTAGCGTTGACTTCTAACGAAGGCGCATTTGATTTTCAAACGTTGAATGTGAATGGAACGGAATTGTACAAGCAAGTTTTAGAAACCTCCAAAACTTGGAAAAATAGTCACAATTTGATGTATGTTGTGGGAGCCACTAAAGCTGAATATTTTACCCAAATACGAAAAATAGTCCCAGATAGTTTCTTACTTGTTCCTGGAGTTGGAGCTCAGGGTGGAAGTTTGTCTGAAGTTTGTAAATACGGCATGAATACCAATGTGGGCTTATTGATTAATTCGTCAAGAGCAATTATATACGCTTCTAATGGAGTTGATTTTGCCGAAAAAGCCAGAACAGAAGCCTTGTTAATGCAACAAGAAATGCAGGCTATACTAAGCTAAATAACTATTAATTGCTATATTTACAAAAACAACTAATTTGATCAACTACACCGTATACGAGAACAATAACAGCGACCAATGGGTGACTTTTGTCCATGGAGCTGGAGGAAGTTCGTCTATATGGTTCAAGCAAATTCGTGATTTTCAAAAAGAGTATAATGTGCTATTGTTAGATTTGCGTGGTCATGGTGAATCCAAAACGAACATAAAGAAAGCATTCAAACAAAAATATACTTTTTCGGCTTTGGCCAATGATATTTTGGAAGTCTTGGATTTTTTGCAAATTCAGAAATCACATTTTGTAGGCATTTCTTTAGGGACGATTTTAATTCGCCAGTTGGCCGAAATGTATCCTGATCGGGTACAAAGTATGATTATGGGTGGTGCCATTTTAAAAATGAATTTCCGTTCCCAGATTTTAATGTTCCTTGGAAATACATTTAAATATATCTTACCTTATTTGCTTTTGTATCGCTTTTTTGCCTTTGTGATTATGCCTAATAAAAACCACAAGCAATCACGTATTTTATTCATCAACGAAGCCAAGAAATTGTACCAAAAAGAATTTATTAAATGGTTCAAATTGACTGCTGAGATTAATCCAGTTTTGCGATGGTTTCGTCAGGTGGAATTGAATATTCCAACTTTGTATGTGATGGGAGAGGAAGATTATATGTTCTTACCCGCTGTCCGTAAAGTAGTGGAAAGTCATTACCGTAGTTCCAAACTCTGTGTTATTCAAAATTCAGGACATGTTGTAAATGTAGAGCAGCCTCTTTTATTTAATTCAGAGGTGCTTTCTTTTATCAAAATTATTGCATAAAAAAATGCCGAGGCACCTAAGCTATCGACATTCCTTTTACTAACCAAAACCAAATAACGAGTAACCAGCTCATTACGACTACAAAAGTAGTTTGATAGTCAACTAATTACTGTTAAGGTTATGTTATTAGTTTGTTGGAGTTTCGTTAAGTTTATCTCTAAGAAAAAACCACTGTCTTATTATTGTATACTATGGTTTTTCGTTCAGCATGCAGTTGAATGGCACGTGCCAAAACCATTCGCTCCAAGTCACGACCTTTCATGATAAAGTCTTCAATAGAATGGGAGTGGGATACGCGGGTAATGTCTTGCTCGATAATTGGGCCTTCGTCCAATTCTTCGGTTACATAATGACTTGTAGCACCGATGATTTTTACGCCACGTTTGAATGCCGAATGGTAGGGTTTGGCTCCAGGAAATGCGGGTAAAAAGGAATGGTGGATATTGATGATTTTGTTTTTGTAAGCTGCAATTAATTGAGGAGTGATAATCTGCATATAACGCGCCAATACGACAAAGTCAATTTGGTACTTGGCTAATAAATCCAATTGTTGTTGTTCGCCTTGCGCTTTAATTTCTTTGGTAAATGGTACATATTCAAAAGGAATCTCAAAGCGATCCGCAACGGATCTTAAATCTTCATGATTACTAATGATTAGTGGAATTTCAAGATTCAATTCGCCTGCACTATAACGGCCTAAAATATCATACAAGCAATGGTCGTATTTTGAAATAAATAGGGCCATTCTTGGTTTTTGTTCTTGAGGATAAATTTCCCAATTCATGTTGAAAGGAATAGCCAAATGGGTTTCGAAATGGGATTTAATGGATTCTAAATTCCAATCTTTGGCACTAAATTCACATTCCAAACGCATAAAAAACACATTCTCGTCTGCGTCTACATGTTGATCTAAGTAAATGATATTTCCATTAATAGCCGCAATATAATTGGTCACTGTAGCAATAATTGATTTCTGATCTTCGCAGTGAATAAGGATTGTAATTCGTTGCATAGGCGTTTATTTGAAACTCTTTGTTAATTGTTGATGTATTTTCAAATCTAAACTTATTTTTCATTTTATTCACCTTATTTTTAAAACAATCTATAGCAGAATTGTGTTAGAAAATTGGGTTTAGAGGGTGTCAATTTTCACATAGCCAATGTGAAGTGTATCCTCTTCTAAACGGGTTTCAGATGGTATAATTTGTATGGAATGACGCTCCTTAAAAATTGGGGCTAAAATATCTGCAACATTGTGAATATCATCGACATCAATACCGTATTTGTCATCTATATGTGAGGTAGCACCCGGGAAACTATAGTGTTTATAAAAAGTTGTAGCTTTAGCTATTTTAGCTGCTTTGCCAAGGCTTTCAGCTACGGCCAAAGTTTTGTAATGGTATTCTTCAAATTCATTTTCTTTGTAACCTCCTAAATTAATAAAGAATAATTTCTCGTTGCTTTCGGTTGTATTTTTAGGAACTATAGCAATTGAATGATTTGTAACTGCTGTTACTTCGCGCCACGCGTCAATATGAATTTTTCCTTTGGCTTCTGGCCAAAAAGCTTTCATCTCCGGTATTAATTCTTTCAAGGAATTGCCTATGCCAAAAAAAATATCGTGTTGTTCAGTAAATCGGCCTTTAGGCGTGCAGCCCAACATGACCATATATAATTTCAATGTGTTTTCCATACAACAAAAATAAGGTTTTTAGATTAGGAATAAAAAAAGTGCCTTCTTTTGGAAGGCACTCATTTGTTATAATTGGATTTAGATTACAAAGCTGATTTTACAGTTTTGATAATTCTAGCTGCAATTTTGTATGGATCTCCATTTGAAGCTGGTCTTATGTCTTCCAACCAACCTTTCCATCCTTTTTGAACAGTGATTAATGGAATACGGATTGAAGCTCCTCTATCAGATACTCCATAAGAGAAATCGTGGATAGAAGCTGTTTCGTGTTTACCAGTTAAACGTAAGTCGTTGTATGCTCCATAAACAGCAATGTGTTCTTTAGTTACAGGACGGAACGCCTCACAAATTCTTTCGTAAGTAGCTTGATCTCCACATGTTCTTAAGACTGAGTTAGAGAAGTTAGCGTGCATACCAGAACCATTCCAGTCTGTATCTCCCAATGGTTTTGGGTGGTATTCAATATAGTAACCATATTTCTCAGTCAAACGATCTAATAAATATCTAGCAACCCAGATTTCATCACCTGCTTTTTTAGCTCCTTTAGCAAACAATTGGAATTCCCATTGTCCACAAGCAACTTCTTGGTTAATACCTTCAAAGTTAATTCCAGCAGCAATACATAAATCAGCATGCTCTTCAACTAATTTTCTTCCGTGAGTATTTTTTCCACCAACTGAACAGTAGTACATACCTTGTGGTGCAGGGTAACCTCCAACAGGGAATCCTAAAGGCAATAAAGTTTTAGTATCCATGATGAAATATTCTTGCTCAAAACCAAACCAGAAATCATCATCCTCGTCGTCGATAGTTGCTCTACCATTAGAAGGGTGTGGTGTTCCGTCAGCATACATAACTTCTGACATTACTAAATATCCGTTTACACGAGTTGGATCTGGATAGATTGCAACTGGTACTAATAAACAGTCAGAAGATCCGCCTTCAGCTTGTTTTGTTGAAGACCCGTCAAAAGACCAGTTTCCAATTTCTGCTAAAGTTCCTTGAAAGTTTTCGTGCTCTTCCACTTTAGTTTTACTTCTAAGATTTTGAGTTGGTTCGTAACCATCTAACCAAAGGTACTCTAATTTAATTTTAGCCATGATAATATAAATTTATTTTGTGATTCAAATTCTGGTACAAATTTAAAATATTTTTTTTAGTGCTGAAAAAAAAGGGGGTGTTTTTATATTGTAATAGGTTACTTTTCACAGAACTGCATTTTAATAGGGGTATATTTAAAAAATAACAATTTTTAGCACTTATAAAAAATAATTTCGCAAAAGGGGCTCTTCATTTTTTATTGTTCATTATTGTTTATATTTGCTTTACTTAGTACAAATGAGTATTTAATAATTTAAAATTGTCAAAATGTCAACAATACGTTTTCAAGCTTTAAGAGAAGCCTCTACAAGAAAGCCTCTACACTTTGAAGAAACTGAAAAAAAATCAATCCTATTTGGATCCAATGTATTTAATGCCAAAGCGATGAAGCAATATTTAACTTCAGAGGCTTTCAAAGCGGTACAAGGAGCTATTCAACATGGGACAAAAATTGACAGAAAAATTGCGGATTATGTCGCTATGGGAATGAAGGAATGGGCGCTTTCTAAAGGAGTTACGCATTATACCCACTGGTTTCAACCGCTCACAGGCACAACCGCTGAGAAACACGATGCTTTCTTTGAAACGTCTTATGATGGAAGTGATCCTGTAGAAAAATTTGGCGGTGCGCAATTAGTGCAACAAGAACCTGATGCCTCCAGTTTTCCAAATGGAGGAATTAGAAATACCTTCGAAGCAAGAGGCTATACCGCTTGGGATCCAACCTCTCCAGCATTCATTTTTGGAACTACTTTATGTATTCCAACAGTTTTTATATCCTATACCGGTGAGGCTTTAGATTATAAAACACCTTTATTGCGAGCACTTACGGTTATGGACGATGCCGCTACAGAAGTGTGTAAGTATTTTGATAAAAATGTAAAAAAAGTAACGGCCACTTTAGGCTGGGAACAAGAATATTTTTTAATTGATCGTTCGCTAGCAAAATCTCGTCCTGATTTGATGATGACAGGTCGTACTTTGTTAGGACATACATCGGCTAAAGGACAACAACTAGACGATCATTATTTTGGATCTATTCCAACACGTGCGTTGACTTACATGAGAGATTTGGAACAAGAGTGTATGTTGTTGGGTATACCGGTAAAAACACGTCATAACGAAGTGGCGCCAAACCAATTTGAATTGGCACCTATTTTTGAAGAAACCAATTTAGCAGTAGATCACAACTGTTTGTTGATGGACGTGATGGAAAAAGTAGCCGAGCGTCATGATTTTAAAGTACTATTTCACGAAAAACCATTCAAAGGGGTAAATGGTTCTGGTAAGCACAACAACTGGTCGTTGGCTACTGATACTGGGGTGAACTTGTTAAGTCCAAGCAAAACACCTATGAGTAATTTGCAGTTTTTGACTTTCTTTATCAATACTATCAAAGCGGTTAATGACAATGAATCGTTGTTGAGAGCTTCTATTGCTACTGCCAGTAACGACCATCGATTGGGAGCTAATGAAGCACCACCTGCCATTATTTCGGTTTTTATTGGAGAATCTTTGACTAAAGTTTTAGCGGAGTTAGAAGGGGTAACCACAGGGAAATTATCTCCTGAAGAAAAAACCGAATTAAAATTAAATGTAGTTGGAAAAATTCCAGATTTAATGCTGGATAACACCGATAGAAATAGAACCTCTCCATTTGCTTTTACGGGCAATAAATTTGAATTTAGAGCAGTTGGTTCTTCTGCCAATTGTTCGAATGCAATGACTACTTTGAATGCAATTGTGGCCAAACAATTGCGCGATTTTAAAGTAGCAGTGGATACCTTAATTGACGAAAAAGGCATGAAAAAAGACGATGCCATTTTCAACGTGTTAAGAGAATACATCAAGCAATCTAAAAAAATCTTGTTTGAGGGTGATGGCTACAGCGAAGCTTGGGAACAAGAAGCGGCTAAAAGAGGTTTGAGTAATTATAAAACTACTCCCGAAGCATTGAAAGCTAGGGCTTCTAAACAAGCGTTGGATTTATTTGCTGAACTAGGAATTATGAATCATATTGAGGTAGAAGCGCGATACGAAATTGAATTGGAAGAATACACCAAAAAAATCCAAATTGAAGGTCGAGTTTTAGGAGATATTGCTCGTAATCATGTAATTCCAACAGCCATTCGTTACCAAAATAATTTGATTGAGAATGTTCGCGGATTAAAAGAAATTTTCGGAAAAGATTTCGAAAGTGTTTCTAAAGAGCAGATCGCGATTATCAAACAAATTTCAGCTCATATCGAAGGGATCAATACGAAAGTAGAGGAAATGATCAACGAAAGAAAAAAAGCTAATCAATTAGCGGATGCTCAAGCAATGGCAGAAGCCT
>JACCDY010188499.1_pt1 | contig 11960 bp, 12 predicted proteins | sample 7446391 | NCBI WGS metagenome assembly JACCDY01 (sample SAMN15323451, study PRJNA562643) | freshwater metagenome | isolation source: river surface water | place: USA:Blue River Watershed | collected 2017-08-18
GCACGCGGTCGGCCGATGCCATGAATGGCAGTAAGACCGAACTCAAGGTGCTTGTGATCTGGAATGGTGATACCTGAGATACGCATAGTACTCTATCCCTGGCGCTGCTTATGGCGCGGCTTAAGCTTGTTAATAACGTAGACACGACCGCGACGGCGCACGATGATGTCATCGGGACTCATTTTTTTTACTGATGATCGAACTTTCATAACTGGTGTTTGTTGTTAAAGGCGCTTAGTTATCCTACCTTTCCCGCCGTATGGATCGAGCACAATAGCCACTTTGTCCCCGACGAGTACCCGAATACGGAAACGTCGCATCTTGCCAGCGAGGTACGTTAGAACCGTTTCGTTTGTATCATCGAGTACGACACGAAAAAGCGCATTTGGCAGCGCTTCCTCTACTGTGCCGTAGACGAGTGTTTCCTGTGATTGATCCATTAAACGCCAAGGAGTGTACCAAATACACTGAAAAACGTCAATACGGTATACGGTAACTATTGGGTACAGTGCTACTCTGGAACCACTTCTACCACACTGATCTCCTCGATTTTGATCGGGAACTTACTTTTCCAGAAGGGACGAATCACTGCTTCAGCTCGCTCAATCGCCGGGTAACCGCCCAAAACACTCGTTAAAGCAGTCTTGTTAGCGTTCAAGAGGTCGGTTTTAAGTTTGTCGGTATCGTAGACAAATACTATTTGTGGTCGACCGGACAGCTTAAAGTTGAGACTATTGACAGCGCCAATATCTGATGCAGAAGTGGTTGCGCTCGTATATCCAAACGTGAGCACTGTAGGATCTGTAATGCGAACAGGTTCACCCGTATAGCCAGGTATGGTAGATGCTGCAATAAAGCGAGCGAACTGGTCGTCCTTGAAGATCGGGATACGCATGATGACCTTTTCCTTGATCGTTGCCAAGTTCTCACCGTATTCGACAGCTGGTAAGCTGACGTACGTGAATGTCACAGCGTCTTTGAAAACAACAAACCCGGCTGGTTTCTCAGCGTCAATTCGCTCTAGGAGTGAGTTGCGCAGTTCAGTACGGAGGGCTTGCTCAGCGGTCTTGAGTTCGTCGTCAGCAATGATGAAGCGCTGACCACTAAAACCACCAGTAAATTCTTCTGTTGATTCAGCGTAGAGGTTTTCGTACTCTGGTTCACCTTTGAAGCCGGGGATAGTAAACCGCTGTGGTTTAACGTTGTACGTATCACCCACTTCATCTGCGAACACTTCGGCGGTCACGACGCCCGGCACGATGTTTCCAGTAGCATCCTTCGTGTAACCCGGAATGATCGCTGCATCTTTGATGCGGAAAATGAGTCCATCAGCAGTTGAAAAACGAGTATTGGTGACGAGCCGTACCGGTGCTGACTGGTGCTTATTGTAAATGAGGAGCTTGCCTGTCGCTTGCGTTTCAACATTTTCTTCGCCGGTCGCCTTTACCTGACGCTCACCCTCTGCCTCAAGGGTCATGAGCTCGTATGGCAATTGATCAACGGTAGCGGCTTTATAGCTTACAAAAGCCGCGTTGACGTTTGGTTCGCGGTGCTTTGGATATACCGTTACCACCGCGCCGCCCATCAGAATGCTAGCTGTAATCCCTCCCCCGATGATGAGAAAAAAGACTACGAGAGAGTAAAACAGCGTCTTTCGATTCTTCTTACCGCCGTTGATGATCTCAATGGTAGCTACGTCTTCATCGACCGCGGGGTCAATTGGTTGTGGCTGTGGTCGGCGGAGGATCTCACCATTCCCGGTTGGTGCGATCGGACGTCGTCGCGGCTCAGCTGGTTTGATGTCTTGCAAGTTCCATTTTTGCGCCATAGTGCTCTCAGTATACTCCTTTGCGGCCTAGCCTCAAAGGAGTACAGCGTGGATTTAGTCGGCAAGTGCGAGGCGCTCACGGTGGTAATGGTGGGCAGACAGCAGGATCGGCGTATCCGAGCGTGGTTTTGTGCTATCGATAAAGGTGCTCGAGATCGGGTGGATTTCGTGCTGCATTCCAGTAGCGCGCTCGGCGGCTCGCCGTACATGGGTGATAAAGAACTGCTCTGTATCGGCGTCACAGTGCAGAAATATGGTTTGCGGGATCGCCAATGTGTCACCTGTTTCTTTAAAGAGCATAGAAATAGTCGCCTCGTACGTTTCTAAAATGGTGTTAAGGGCAGTTTGCTTACTCTCTGAAAGCTTATTGAGGATAAAGCTTTCTCCCCCGCGTAGGTAGGCATACGCTTCCTCTTTTGGCACTTTGCTCAGTGTTGCGATCTCACGTGCAAGCGTGAAAGCGCCAGCTGCCGTATGCGTCGTATGGCGCAGCATGTTATCGCGAACGATGCCGATCTCAGTTGCCTCATTGGTGACATCAATGAGGCAGCACTCGGTAGTGTCGGGAGAACTATCACGGAGGTAGCTGAAGAAAATGCTCATAAACGAATGTGTAACTAAGGCACTTCGCGGGAGCATTTTATGTTGCACCTCAATGAGAGCCTCTAAGATGCGCTGGTGCGTGAGTGCAGTAAGCTGGATCAGTGTTATATCTCTAGCTTTGAGTCCGTCATAGGTTGTGAGTGCGTAGTCATTGGCCAGCACGCCAATTGTCCGGTTGTCGATGGTCACCAGACCATTAGCGGCGATCTGTGATTGCTCGAGTACCGCCTCAGCTGCTTTTTTGCTAGCTGTTTCAGCCAGTTCTTCAACCAGTGTATCGGTGATGGTAAAGGGATGCTCTTCGCTGTAGTGCACCGTTTGGCTGACGGTGTAGGTCCATGGGGCACATACTGTAACTTCCATGGTGCTTATAGCCAGGCGTGGTGCAGCGGCATGGAGTACTTTGAGTCCTTCACTGCCGAGCTTGAGGAAGGCATTGATGAGTGCCGTGTTAATTTCACGCAATGACCAGGTATCTGCGTCGAGATCGCGGATCAAGCTGAATTCGCGATGGCTCCACAAAACGTCAGGGTGCGTCGTGCCAATGGTGCTTCGCACGATAGCCAACCCAACACTGCCAGAACCAATGTCAACAATAAGTGCCCCAACCGTTTCTTTTCCTGAACGCGTAAATAACCCCATACTATATTCCCTACTAGTATACCCTTTACCGGTGGTTTACCGAGGAATGTATGTGTAGAGGCGTGGATAGTTGTCGCTATAAAACCGACCTGAGGGCAAGAAGAAATCTTATTGGTGCAAGCACACAGCGCTACACGAGGACCGCTTTAATCCTGCGCACGCCCGCAGAGGATGACTCTTCTTTAGTGATCTTGAAAGTTCCCTTTACATCCTCAAGTCGTGAAACGTGTGGACCGCCACAGAGCTCTTTCGAGACGATCCTGCCGTCAGTCGTGGTCATGGTGTACACCTTTACTTCGTCAGGATAGCGATCCCAGAAGCTGGCCTCGATCGTTGGATCAGCTTCTGCCTCACTCTTTTTCATCATGGTGATAGTCACTTCCCCTCCCTGCTTGATAGCGTCGTTGACGAATTTCTCAATGGCGCGGAGGTCTTCGTCACTAATCTTTTCAGGGTGCGTGATGTCGTAGCGAAGGCGCGCACCAGTGATGTTGCTGCCGGCTTGGTGGACGTGCGTACCAAGAATCTGACGAAGGCCAGAGAGCATGAGGTGCGTTGCCGTGTGATACTGCACTACCTGCTCCGTGCTGTCAGCGAGGCCACCTTTGAATTTTTGCTCAGCCCCGGCGCGAGATTTTTCCCGATGCTCGGCCATCAGCGCATCAAACCCCTTTCGTTCAACTACCAGCCCCTTCTCGGCTGCAATCTCTTCAGTGAGTTCGATCGGAAAGCCGTAGGTAGTATAAAGATCGAACGCATTCTGAGCGCTGATAGCTCTCACCGTTGTTGGTGGTAGGTCGGTATCGATGACCTTTTTCCCATCAACCACCTTACTCACCACGTGTATCTGGAGCGAGATCTTGTTGAACTGCTTTAAACCAGCTTCTAGTGTCTTACGGAATTGTTCTTCCTCACGAGCGATTGCAGTGACGATTGCAGTTCGTTGTTCGCGAAGTCTCGGGTAGTGTGCGCAGTAGGTTGTAATGACGCTTTCAGCTAGTTCAGCAAACGTACCGGCTGGAATTGCGAGTTGATCCGCAAAGCGGACCGCTCGACGCAACAGTCGACGCACAAAGTATCCTTGTTGATCGTTTGAGGGCACCACGCCGTCACCGATCATAAACACGGCACCGCGAATGTGGTCGGTAATGACGCGGAACGCAATGAGGTGATCCTCGTACCTCGTACCTGAGAGGGTTTGAATTTGATCAACAACGTTCCATAAGAGGTCAACTTTGAATACGTCCGGGTCACCGACCTTGGCGGCAGCGATGCGCTCAAGTCCACCACCGAAGTCGACGTTGCGCTGCGGCAACTTCATGAATGAGCCGTCTGCCTGCTTGATGTACTCAATGAAGACCGAGTTTCCGATCTCAAGGAACTGGCCTGAATCGCTGTTTGGGTGTGGCTCTTGTGTTCCAAAGACTGGATGGGTCGCATGCTCGGGCCCAAAATCATAGAAGACCTCGCTATCTGGACCGCCAATCTCACCGGCTGGCATATTGCTCGGCTTGCCGGAGCGACTCCACCAGTTCTTGGCAGCGTCGTAGTAGAAAATGCGGCCGCCCTGCATACCGACGCGGTAGCCATCCTCCTCGGTGCCAATAAAAACATCCTTTGCTTCAATGTCGCGTTCAGCAAAGAGTTCTTTCCAAATCGCGACAGATTCATCATCGCGCGGAATGCCGAGCGATTCGTCGCCGGCAAAGACGGTTACGTAGATACGGGCTGGGTCGAGGCCAACTTCATCAACGAGGTACGTAAAGAACCAGCGGAGCTGCTCTTTTTTGAAGTAGTCACCCAAGGACCAATTGCCGAGCATTTCAAAGAACGTCGTGTGGCGGTTGTCCCCGACCTCCTCGATATCGTTGGCACGAAAGCACTTCTGAGAGTCAGCGAGGCGGCTACCCATCGGGTGCTTTTCGCCCATGAGATATGGAATGAGGGGCTGCATACCACTTCCCGTAAAGAGTGTGGTCGGATCGTTCTCAGGTACGAGGGCAGCGGAAGGAATCACGGCGTGGCCATTTTTTTTCATGAACTCTAGATACTTCTCTCGAATCTCGTTTCCACTCATACCACGGATCACAATACGTTACGTCAATAATGTGTTGTACTATAGCAAAAAATTAAAGGATTGCGAGAGGGAAATATGCAAAGCACTGTCACCCTTTTGATGGCAGCATGTGCACACCCGCTTTTTAGTCCGCAAATGTGACAAGCTCTTTTTTAATTCCGGCAACCGGACCAGCGGCGCTGATGATGAGTTCTTTGGGGTTAAGGTACTTCCGGAGCGCAGCATTTACCTCTGCTTTCGTGACACTTTGCAATCGTGCCTTATACTCAGCCATCTGGTCGAGTGTGAAACCTTCGCTTAAGTATCCATGGAGGTCACTCAGGCTCGAGAGGAGTGAATCATTGAGAAGCATCTGTTGCGTATGTAAGATGTTGCGAAAACGCCCCATTTCACTCTCAGAAACACCTTTCTTGGCAATAAGACTGATCTCACGTAAGGTTGCGGTGATTCCGGCCTTTGCCTTCTCTGGGGCAAAGAACGTCATAATACGCCAGTAGCCTGATTCGTTTCCATACACCGTTTCAGTGCGTCCGTAGATGCTATAGGTCAAACCTTCCTTCTCGCGTACGGTACTCATAAGGCGTCCGGCAAAACCGCCCCACTTCCCTAGAACGGAAAGTCCAAAAACAAACGGCAGGTAGTCAGGATGATGCAGTGTGAGCGGTAATGGTGCGCCAATGCTCAATTCCACATTGTGTTTACTTGGAATTGATTCGGCTATTATCTGACGCTTCCCAAGCACTTTTGGTACATGAGCCGGAGTCGCAGTGCTCGGTACGCGCCTCCCTTTAAGCGACATCAAGAGTTGCGTGGTCGATGCGTTTACTGCTTTAGTGCCGCTGAGTGTCACTGTCCAGGACTCACAAAGTGCCCGCTCATGAAGTGCAATGAGTTGCTGCCTCGTTATCGTAGCCACGTTTGTTTGGAGTACTGATACAGACGCAGATCGTCGTCGATCGGTCTTCCCAAAGAGCGAATTTTCAAGCGAGCGATGAGCTTGGCCACGTGCGTCGTCCCGCTGTAACTCAAGATCGTTATGGACATTTTTTTTGATGCGTACAAGCTCGTTGTCGGCGAAGCTGGGTTCAGCCATGAGTACTTTAAAAAGTTTATGGATAGTCGCCACGTGCTCGATCTGCGCACGAATGCTTATGGTCAGGACGCTGCGAACTATGTTGACTGAAATGGTGCCACCTGTCTTATTGAGCGCGTCTAAGAATTGCTCGCGGTTCAAGGTACCGGCGCCGGCAAAAAGCGCATCACGGTAGACGTATTCCAGCGCGTCGGCAGTAGTGGTGTACGATCGATGGAGGTCACAGGAAAGTGTCAGCAAAAATAGCTTTGCACTCTGGTCCGTGTGCGTGCCACCGTGTATGTGTGGTAAAGAAAAGGTTTCAAACTGCATATTATTTAGTGCCGATGAAATAGCCAATAGTAAGTTGTGACTCGTCGAAGTTGGCTTTGACAAGTGTGAGCAGATCTTTTGTGGTAATGTTCTTTAATATTTTCTCAGTGTCAAAATACACACTCCAGTCCCCTGTTGCAACGTACTCAGTCAACTCCATGGCAATCCGAAGCGAAGAGGTACGAGCGATGTATTCGTCGGTTAGCGTGCGCGCGACTATCTTCTTCAGAAGCGGCGTAATAACGCTTGCGGTGAGTCCTTTAATGAGCGCTCGCACTTCCGCTTCAATCTCCGCATGGATGGTACCTGGAGCGAGCGTGATGGTGAGTGACGCCATATTCATGTCGGCTCCAGGATTGAGTGTTCCTTCAACCCTTGTAACACGACCGGTATCAACGAGTGCCTTGTGGAGCACGCTCTCGGGACCCTCGGTCAGCACGGCGAGCAGGGTTGACATCATAAACCATTCCTTCTCCGGCATACCTGCATGTTTGACTCCGAGAATGAGTAGGTTGGTGCTTGAATGGCGCTCAATTGAAATACGCCGTACGCCTTCTTGTTTTGGCTCAACGGTCGTAATGCGTGGAATTGGTGTGGTGGGATTTTGAAGGTGACTAAATGTCTTTTTGACTTCGCTGAGTGCGATCTTTTCATCAATGTCACCAATCACCATCATGGTGGCGTTAGCGGGACGGTAATAATTGCAGTAAAAGCGTTCGAGCTTCTCTGTCGTGTAGGCTTCAATATCTTGCCTAAAGCCGATCGTCTCGTGACGATATGGGTGAGCGTGGAAAGCGGTGGCCATCATTGCTTGATTCAGTGCAAAGTGTGGATCGCCGAAGTACATGTCAAATTCTGAGAGCACATTGTTACGCTCGGGCAGAAATTCTTTGTCGGACAAGACAACGTCGACCATACGCTCAGCTTCGATTGCGAGAGCTCTAGTGAAGTGTTCCTTGGGATAACTAAAAAAGTACGTTGTCCGGTCTTGCCAAGTATTGGCATTGAGAATGCAGCCTGTCTCGCGCTCAAACTGCATGGCGCCTGAGTCAATTTTCTTTTTGAGACCTTGCTTCGTTGGCTTAAAGAGCATGTGCTCGAGCATGTGAGCAAGGCCAGTTTCACCCGTGACTTCGTCTTTAGCGCCAACGCGGTACGTAATGTTTGTGGTCACGACACCCGTGTCGGGAATATGCTTATAGAGCACGGTGAGGCCGTTCTTTTTCAGGCGGTATTCACTGATATCGTGAACGGTGCGAATGTGTACGTAACCAGGGGTAGTAGCTTTAGTCCGGTTGTTCTTTTGACTTTTTGACATCTTCAATGAAATTCTTATATTCAGTAAACACGTGATTGAATTCGCTCAGAATACCATTTTTAAGCCGACGATTCAGCATGTTGCTGATTTCTTGGTAGATCAAGATGCGTTCGTCGAGTGAGCCGCCGAAGTCGGCAACAAAACGGTGATGGTCGTCGAAGTACTCTTCTATAATAGACCGCATATTGTGAATCTTGTCAGCCGCAGAAACCATAAGCGCCTCGACAGGAGCGTCTTTAAGTTGCTTGCTGTAATGGTCCTTCTTCTCTCGCCAGGTGTGTGTTTTATGCTCGCTATCTTTTGGTTCCGAAATGGCCTCAACAATTTCTCGTACCTTTCCACCAAAATCCTCCTCGAGCTCGGCCGGGGTGTAATCGGTGTCTTCAAGTGTGTCGTGGAGAAGTGCAGCAATTAAAATGTCTTCATTGTCGGTGTAGTCCATGGCGATCATGGCAACCGCAAAGAGATGACTGACGTATGGAACAGCCACGCTTCCTTTGCGGACCTGGCCTTTGTGGAGCACGGTTGCGGCCTTTAATGCGAGTTCGATACGGTAGGAGTACATAGCGATAGTATACGGAAATTAGCGGTACATGCCATAGCGGCCGCTGTGCGGTGTCTGGGTAGTGTTCGCAGTACGGCGCTGCAACTGGTCAAGCTCTTGATGGCGAGCGTCCTCTAATCGTCTACGCATGAGGGTGGTCGTTCGCTCCGCGTTGATCCGGTTAGCGCGCGCTTGTGCCTCTTCGCGCTCCTTGTGCTCAATGGCAGCCTCGATCTTTCTGCGTTCAGCTTGAAACTGCTTGACGACCACGTCAGTCTTTCGCCGTGCGTCATTGCGATCCTTGAGGTATGCAGCGTCAAGCTGCTTGTAGCGTTCTTCAGCTTTTTTGTACTCAGCTTCAGCCGCAGCAAACGTATTACGAGCTCGCTCGAATGCTTTCTTTTCACTATCTAGATCATCCTCTGTACGCTCAAGTGGCTGTCGCAGACGCATCGTTTCACGCTCTTCTTCTTGGCTTACCTCCTGTAAACGTTGGCGGAGTGCTGTGATCTGGTTCGCGATAATGCGCTCGTTATCGCTATACAGCTCCTGCTGGTGTTCAGCATCGTTGAGACTCCGTTCAATATCATTGACTGTTGCCATGTGCTAGGCTGCTTTCTCAGCTTGGAGTATAGCACGCTTAGCGCCCTCCCCGCCGCGATTGTATCCCCCCAGCGTCCCGTCACTCCGTACTACCCGATGACAGGGTACAGCAGGGTCGTAGTTCTTTGCCATGACATTGGCGACCGCTCGAGCAGCTAACGGTCTTCCAGCGGCCACCGCCACTTCTCTGTAGGTCATCACTGATCCTCTGGGAATCCTTCGTACGACGCTCTTTACCTGCTCGGTGAATGTTATGCGCATATTGATCACGTTTAGGTGGCTAATTTCTTATGCATGGCCTGAAGCTTTTTTCCGCACGCTTCACGGTAGGGGCAGAACTCACAACGCTCCCCAATGGGTGGTATGACTGTTGCCTCAAGGCAGTCCTTTATCTTAGTAAGTGTGGGCTGAATCCAGGCAGTATCGGTCGTTACGGGGACGAGTGTGGTTTCAAAAATGAGTTTATCATCAAAGGCATCAAGTTTCTTACTGGCGTTGGCGTAGACAAGGTAACCTGTCTCCTCTACCCTAAAGCCGTTCTGCTCTAAGAGCCAGCGGTACACGCCGAGTTGCCGCGTGTACTGTTGGTCCCAAGGGCTGTCGGAAAGCTTGGTGATGGAACCTTCCTTTGAGGTGGACTTGTAGTCAACGATGATCAATGTGCCCTGCTTCGTGAGCCAAACATCATCGACGCCGCCAGAAATAACCAGTCCAGTAGGTTCGTGTAGGTACTCAATACCAACGAATGGATCGCGCCACGTATCTATCTTCTCGTGAGCAAACGGCACCGCGTTCACCTTGTACTTCGTCATGATCGGATGCGGTGTCTTGGCGTTGCGGTGAATGTCAAACTCCTTTTTAAAGAGTTCGTCGACGGCAATGTTAAGGTTAAACGATGGAAAACCTGGCCGCTTTGTACCAAGCCTGTTGTCGAGGTAGAAGCACCGCGGACACTCGATGAATAAATCGATCTTGGACCGCGATAGTCGCCACTTTGGGCCGCCGTAATTCCAGTCAGCGTGCCGGTTTGGATTGTACTGCTTTGTATACTCACTCATGGGCAGAAGTATAGCACGCAACAAAAGAGCCCTGCGGGGGCTCATTTGTGGTCTGTATGTCTTACTTTGCGGTGAAGGTGGTCATGCCAGATTCAATCTGTGCATCTCCATCGAGATTGAAATCACGATTTCCATCTTCAGAGAAAAAGACGACGGCGTACTCACGGCCAGCCAAGGTTGGCACCAAGAGCGCTACCGATGTTGGTACGAGCCCTTGCTCCTTGCTGTAGCGGGCAGCCCCAAGGATGCTCCCAAGATTGCCATCAACGTAGCTGCGTACGGCTACCCAGCCCTCATCTGTTGGAAAGGTTGCGCTCTCGAGAGCAACACTTGTACCGGCTGGCTGGTCCATGACTGTCAATGAACCATCGCCGACAACCATTGAAGAACCAGCATCAGTGTCTATGGCCTGATCACCAGTAGCAGTATTCTCATTACTGGTCGCATCGGTCACTTCCCCAGCAGTAGTTGCCTCAGTGCCTGGTTCAACACTTTTATCTTCTTTCGGGCTGCCACTAAACGCCCACACGAGCAGTCCACCGATAAGGAGTCCTGAAACAAACGAAACGACTGTCTTCTGACCCTCTTGCTTTTCTTGATCTGACATACAAAAATTCTGCAATATTGCTTATATACAGCGATTATACCAGCTCCTGCCTACCCCGCAAACGTTGACAGAAAGGTCTAGGAATGTTCCTCAAGCATTTCCCCGTTACAGAGGCTCGCCGCTTCAGCAAGGACTTGCTCGACACGCTTCTGGCTCAGGTGCGCGTGGCGGAGGAGGTGTGGTTTGTGTATGATATCGCTACAGACAATTACCCCACGATCAATGAGTGCCCGCTTCTGGGTGGCGGAAATACTCTGCAAAACGCTAATAGGATAGATCTTAGCCCGCTGGATACGGTCGTGGAGGTTGTTATGGTGTGGGTAATCCCATGATAAGAGTGTTAAGCCTGAACATGCCGCGTATTTTTCAGCAGTCGTTGTGAACTTGGTATTGGTAACGACCATGAGCTCGGTAATGCCGCAGATATCATCATTACAAATTTTTGCTTCGCGGAGGTCGTGCAGTCTGGCGAATGAATAGAGTACTACCTGAAGATCAGACTTTACACCGGGGCTGGCGTGGAACTTGGCCTCGGCTACAAAACTGTGGTCATATTTGTAGGCCGCAACATCAAGTTCGTGTTCCGCACAGTGCCCTTGGAGTATGACGCGGGTGCGCGTGGTGTAACCCTCGGCCTGAAATAATCGCGATAGAAAGTCTTCAAAGGGAAATCCGGTTGGTCCGAGGCCAAAGAGTGCGCGGCGGAGCGAGTAGCGTGCGCGGATCGGTACATCGCTCTGGCGAAGCATCTCAAACGCGAGGCGGTAGATTTCTTGCGTCGTGATCCCATCGTGTAGTACCGCCTCTGTTTGCCGGACAATGTCACTGATCTCATGATCAGTGGCACCAGCACGACGAAGCGAGCGACGAAGCTTTTCGGTTTCAAAAGGCTCTCTGGTTCCGTCGGCCTTAGTGACTGTAATTGACATTACGCAATGATACCACCACCGATGCAGCGGGTACCCTCGTATAGTACACAGGATTGCCCAGCTGCGGGCAGCTCCATTGAGCTTTGAAGCAATAGCGTGAGCTCGTCTTGCTCTTGGTCAACGATCAGTGCAGGGTGCGGTTCCTGTCGATAGCGCATTTGGAGTTGCACCGCAGTGCCCGGAGTGCAAACAGCTGTCAGATTGGAGCTTGTAAGTGTAATGGCATGCTGGGGTTTGAGCAACGGTCGTTCGGTGGCAACGGTGATGGTATTTCTTGCAATGTCGCGAGCTGTCACGAAGTAGCCGGCCCGGTGTGCGTCACGATTGGTCAGTGTAAAACCATGCC
>JACCDY011232010.1_pt1 | contig 11957 bp, 12 predicted proteins | sample 7446391 | NCBI WGS metagenome assembly JACCDY01 (sample SAMN15323451, study PRJNA562643) | freshwater metagenome | isolation source: river surface water | place: USA:Blue River Watershed | collected 2017-08-18
TGTTCATGGTAATATTGAAGGATTACGTAAAGTGTATTATAACAACGGAAAAGTAAAGAAAGAATGTAATCTTATTAATGGTTGTGAAGTAGGAAAAGGTATTTCATATCATGTAAATGGAAAAATCTGCGAAATATATGATTATGATAATTATACGTGTTTGTATAGCGCAAAATATCATAACAATGGAAAATTAATTGAAGAAAAAGGAGTAATCCCTGTATTGTAATTTTATTAAAAATTGAAATTTTTATTGCATGTTGTTCAATCTCTAAAAGTTGTGTCATGGCCCAACCAAAGGTTGTAGGCGAAGTTTTGAGTGACGGATATATTGATATATGTAGCGATTGTTTGGATTGTATGGATAGTGTTGACAGTGTGGATTATAAAGAAAATATTATTCCATGTTCACATCATTTAAGAGGTGAAATTAACGGAACAGAATTTTGTTGTATTTGTAAGAAAGTATGCATTACAGGTGTTCGACGGTATTATCATCGTACATATTTCTATCAAGGAACATACGCATTTGAAAATTGTTATAAAGAAGAAATAATACCATATGTTAATGGTTTGAAAGAAGGAATACGCAAAGCATATTATAATAATGGTTTATTAGCTGATGAGACATATTATGTCGCTGGTCTAATACATGGACCTTTCAAAGAATATGATTATGATACTGGATGTCTTGTATATGAAGTTAATTATGTTGAAGGGCGTTTTAATGGTCCTTCTAAATCATATTATACAACTGGTGAATTACGAGAAGAAAAATTTTATGTTGATAGTAAGATAGAAGGACTTTCTAAATCATATTATAAAAGTGGCGAATTAAAAGAAGAAAGAATGTATGTGAATGATAAGAAAGATGGCCTTTATAAATTATATTATAAAAGTGGGAAGTTAAAAGAAGAAAGATTTTATGTAAAAGATTTGATGGATGGGCCTTATAAGAAGTACGATCCAAGCGGTATAATTATTGACGAAGGACATTATGTTAAAGGTCAAAAAATAATTGAATAAATATTATTATTTACTCATTTTTGATAGTTCAGATTTAATCTCAGCCAAAATAGAATTTTGCTGTTTTAATTGTATTTCCAACATTTTATTTTTGAGATACCGTTGTTCTGCAGTTGTTTGCATGTATTTAAAAGATCCATAAAACCAACATGTGGCAATAATTTTAAAACCGATATGGGCAAATTCAGGATAAGTCATCGTGATCTTTCTAATTGTTTGTTGTTGTGTCGTTGTTCACCAAATTCAATTTTATCGGTCTTTAAAAAATTGAAAATAAATTAACATATTATTATTTGTAACCCTAAATAAAAATGGAAATTCAATACATTTGTTGTATCTGTCACGTTGAAGAAACAGAGGAATGTAGATTTGTTGATCCTAATCCTTGTGCCTGTAAAGGTACAAATAAAATTCACTATAACTGTTTGGAAGAATTAATTCGAATTACTGATACATGCGGTGTCTGTAGAAGATTATTCAGATATAATTTTACTGGTGTGAAACGAGAATTCTGGCCTAATGGCCAATTACAAGAAGAAGAACATTTTGTAAATGGACAATCAGAAGGTTCATACCGTTATTATAATCATGATGGTCAATTAATAATTGAGTGTAATTATGTTAATGGAAAATTAGATGGCTGTTTTAAGAGATACTATTATGAAGGACAATTACAAGAAGAGTGTATTTACGTTAATGGAGTTAAAGAAGGTATTTCAAATACCTATTATTCTAATGGCCAATTAAAAGAAGAAATTACATATGTTAATGATAATGCGGATGGTTCTTCTAAATATTATCATGAAAATGGTCAATTAAAAGAAGAGATTGTATATCTGAATGGAGAAATTGTTGATGGTCCATTTAAATCTTATCATAATAATGGTCAATTACATAAGGAAGTAAATATTGTAAATGAATTATCTGAAGGAATTTGTAAGACATATCACAAAAATGGTGTCTTGAACTGTGAAGAAATGTATGTTAATGGAAAACGTGAAGGATTAGTTAAGATATTTAATGCAGATAGTGTATTAGTGGAAGAGTGTTCATATTTAAATGGACGTAAAAATGGCTATTTTAAATATTATTATGAAAATGGTAAAGTAAGATGGGAAGGCAATCATTTACATGATATGTCTGTTGGAATTCATAAAACATATTATGAATCATCCGGTCAATTAGAAAGTGAACGTTATTATGTATATGATAAAATGAATGGACCTTTCAAACAATTTTATGAAAGTGGATCTATTAAAGAAGAATCTAATATGGTCAACGGATTTAGAACTGGCCCATACAAACTGTATAATGAAGACGGCTCCATTCTTGAAAAGGGAATAGCTTAATGTACTTTTGCAAAATATAATTTTTAATAATGGTCATTATTATATTTGGAATATTGCAGAACACAGTAAAAAATTTTTACTGATGTATATCAAACTCACTTCCACAGGAAACATGCAATAGCAATTGCTCCAATCGCTACAAATACAATATCTGTAGTTGATGATTGAGACACTGGTGCCATCGGTTCTGGAATCACAGTATCAGTATTACCTTTTACTTTAGCCCTTTCATATACTTCAATTCGTTTTTCCAACCAAAATGTCAACTCTTCAACATCAATGATTCCATTTTTGTAATTGTCCATATCAGAGTCAATATCTTGGATCAAGGTCCGTTCATCGACATCTTCGCCCGAGCGGGACAACTTGTTGTCCCTGTCTTCACTCTCAACCTCTGATTCTTCGTCATAGCCATATTTGAGTTGCGCATGGCGCGTCTCCTTCGGAATTTTAAATCGATTAATGATAGACTTCATTTTTAATTGTAATAAAATTTGTATAAAATTGTCAATTTTATTATTATATGAATAAAAATTGATTTATCGTAGAACTATTACTACACTTCAAACATACAATGGTAAAAGTTTACGATTCACTGAAAAACTTAGTAGGAGAAGGCTCCTACCTTGATGGCAAGAAACATGGTCCTTGGATTGAATATGATAAATATGGACGAAGTGAAGGCAATTATGAGAATGATATTCGTGTAGGACACTGGAAGCAATATCGTGATACAGGAGTCCTATGGAGCGAAGGTCCATACTGCAATGGTATTAAGCAAGGAACTTGGAAGGATTATTATCCTTCAGGTAATCTTCGAACTGTTTATGATGTAATGCTCGATTATGCGAAACACGGAAATTTCACATTGTATTATGATAATAAAAATACAATTGTACAATGCGAAGGTGAATATGAAGAGAACTGCCAACATGGCCTCTGGAAATTCTATGATAAATCAGGAACTCTTGTGGGACAAGCTGTATATGATATGGATGAAGAGAAGATTACAGGTGTCAAACTGAAGCGTGAAGATGAGGATTCATATTCTTAAACACTACTAAAAGTAGATCAAAAAATTGAAATTTTTTATTGCGGCATAAATAAATAATTAAATATGTTTAAAGGCTATCTTTATTGTGTATCAGCTCCTTTCTATTTACAGAGTGGATATATAAAGTTAGGTAGAACAATTGATCCCTGTGGACGACATAGTACATATTTAACAGGTTGTCCTCCTGGTTTTACCCCATCATGTGAGCTTGATTATCTAAAAATATGGGAAACAAATGCAACAACACAAAAACAATTAGATATCTTAGAAGATAAGTTATTTAATGGTTTCTTACGCTTAAGACAGCGACGTAGTAATGATGGATCTACTGAATGGTTCCGTTTTCCTGATGGGGTTGACGGTATTGATCAAGTTAGTAAATTTCTGAGAAACTGTCCGAAGATTAAAGACTGTATTATAAGAGAAGTTCCTCTAACTGAAATTAGACCTATTATTAGGCCAAAACGCTATATGCAACAATACTATTATAAAAACACTGACTTCATTACTGAAGAATCTGAACGTATTATTGCACTAAATAATGTACAAATACCTGTAATTCAAAAGATCGCCACATTTATGGCAGATCCTAAATGTGAAGCGGGTTATATTATTGCTCCTTGTGGAAGTGGAAAGACTTTAATGACTGTGCGTGGTATCGAAGGTATTAATAAATTGATTATTTGTTGTCCATCGCTCCAAATTCAGGAACAATGGTTTGATACTTTGTTTCGTGAAAAACGATTTACAGAAGATCAAATGCATTTTATTGGAAGTGCAGGGACAACTAATGAGGAAGAGATCAATGCAATTGTTGAAAATTCCAAATTTTGTTTGATTACTACAAATATTTCATCTCAATTATTAATTAATGTACTTAATCCAAGTATACAATTATTAATTGTTGATGAGGCACATCATATGGCAGGTATTGTTAGTGAGACAGATGAAGGCATAGGATGCACGCGAAGACTATTTATGAGAGCAACAGAACTTTCTATTAAACGTCTATCGCTTACTTATACTCCCCGATATATTAAAGAGGGAACAGACGATATTGAGTTGTCGTCAATGGATAATGAAGAACTATTTGGCAAACCTATTGTCGAATTGAAGATTCGGAATCTAATAAATTCAGGTATACTGCCTGATTATCGCCTTTGGACTTTGCGTGATGAAAAAGCTAAAGGAATCGAAGCGAAAGGAGAATGTATTTTGGAAGCATGGAACTCAAAAGAAGATGAAAAACATATTCTTCACCACCTAATTGTCTTCACTGCTACAATCGATGAATCTAAACAATTAGAGGATTTATTTCAAAAAAAACTTAATGATACATTAATTCTTCGTGTTGAAGGAGGACAATCTTTGAAAGAACCAATTAACCAATTTAAAACAGCAAAACGAGCCATTCTTATTAATTGTAAAGTATTAAATGAAGGTGTCGATATTCCAATCGCAAATGCTGTTGCTATAACTTATCCAAAACAAGCACGAGGAGAAATTACACAAATGATTCTTCGTGCAGGTAGATGGTATCCAGATAAACCACTGTTTCATGTTCTACTTCCAATTTTAGGAGAAGAAGATTTATCGGGATTTGAATATGTGCTTACAGCTCTTGCATCATCCGATGAACAGATTCGTGATGAAATCATTGCTAAAGCAGCTACAGCGGTTCCTTCAGAAGAAGGTAGTGCTGATGATGAATATGTAGCACCTTCATTCCTAACTGAAACTATTATGATTGATAATTATGAAGCAAAACCAGAACAAATTAAGGAGTGCTTTGCTAATATACGAAATAGGATATTTAATACAAAGGATAGTAAGCGTATTCGTACATTATGTATTGATAATAATATTGATAATAGTTTCAAATATGCAAAGTTGCGTGAATTACAGGTCGAATTACCCGAAGATCCCAGACCAAAGGATATTTCATGGTACGATTATTTGAATCCTAATTCTAAAGACAGAATGAATGTAGATACATTTAAGGAGATACTTAAGACTAATAATCTGACTGTATCAACGATGTATGATCCCTGGTATTTATCGTTAAAAGAGAAGAAAGGAATTCCATCTCTACAGAATATTATTGATGGATACTTTGGCAATCAATATGATTTTAAAAAATTAGTCGATGAAACTTTTGGCAATAATGATAAAATTCGAGGACGATAGAAATTATTTAATTTTAAAAATTTCGAATAAATTATTTTAAAAAATGTCCGGTATTTTTCAAAAAAATTTATCATATTTTAAAAATCACTTAAAGATAAAACATCTATATAATATAGAGAGGATGTCTAAATCACTAACAAAAACTGAAATTACTTCCGCTAATAGTAATACAATTAGTTCTAAAATGAGTTCAGTAGAAAATTTCAAATCTGCTGTTATTCGTATTCGCGATATTCTTCGTGGTGCAGGTATTACTGGTATGGACTCAATGCGTCATATTTGTCTTTATTTATTGAGTCGTTATATGACTCGTGAACGAGCTGCAGCATTGGGAGTGCCTGAAATATTTTCATGGGAAAATCTATTTGATACAGTCATGAATAAAGAAGGTGGTGATCAACTTGCTCTTGATTTATTCTGTAATTCAAGAGGTGATTGTCTTGTAAATCATTTTGATCGTTTGTTCGGTACTCAAAAATTTTCATTTGATCTCAGAAAAGATTCAGCACATTATGGTACTGAAAAAGATCCAGCCTACATTAAACATAAGGAGATTCTTGAAATCTTGAATTCTATTGATATGACAGGGCTTGATTATAAGATTGATATTTTGGGTTATGTATATGAGCAACATTTACGCACTGGTTCAACAGCCGCTCGTGATCTTGGTCAGTTCTTTACAGATCGATCTATTTGCGAATATATGACTCAACTGTGTAAACCTGGCTTTAAAAGTCCAGGTGTACCTGAATCTGTTTGTGATCCTTCAATGGGTACAGGTGGATTCTTAACAACATTTATTAAATATTATAAAAATCATCATCCACGATCTCCTATTAATTGGTCAGTTCAACAAAAGGAGATTCATGGATATGATACTGATTCAAAGGTTGCAGGAGTAGCTCGGCTCAATTTATTTATGGAATTGGGTGGCTCTCGATGCACAAATCTTTTAACACGCGATTCATTATACGGAGATCTTGTTCAAACAGGCTATGATATCATTTTGGCTAATATGCCATTTGGTCTTAAAGGTCTTAAATATACTAACTGTTGTGATCGCGTAAAATCTTTAAAAATTAATGGAACTAAGTCCGAACCTCTATTTCTACAATTAATGATGATTTCCCTTAATAAGGGTGGTCGTTGTGCTGTTGTAGTTCCTGATGGTATGCTCATAAATAATTCTAATTGTCATAATGAAACACGTAAGTATCTGTTAGATAATTTTGAAGTGAAGCGTATTATTAAAATGAAAGGACAGTTCTTTATGAATACGGGCATCCAACCCTCAATTATCTTCTTTGAGAATACTGGAAAGCCCACAACTACTGTTGAATTCTGGGAAACAGAGAAGACAGAAAAAGGAGGAATTATTGAAAAGATGATAACATCTGTTCCTCGTGAAAAAATCGATGCAACTTCATCATTTGATATGCGTCGCTATATTGATGCACAGAAACCAGTAGTTAACATTACTGATTGGCCAATTGTTAAATTAAGCGATATTGCTAATTATCAAAACGGAAAAACTCTTGCATCAAATGAAAAAGATGAAGATGGAGAATATGATGTTATGGGAGGAGGTATGTCCTATGTTGGGAAAACCCATGCATATAATCGTGAAGGAGAAACAATTAGTATTAGTAAAAGTGGTGCATCAGCCGGTTTTGTGGCTTACCATAATAAAAAATATTGGGCAGGTGATTGCTTGACTATTATACCAATTGATTCATCAATAAATCTTAAATATCTTTATTATTATTTGAAATTTAATAATTTAACCATGTCAAATATATCTGGTAGTACAATTCCCCATTGTAAATGGGATGATATCAAAGATATTCACATTCATAAACCAACTCGTGCTATTCAGGATCACATCGTTGATACTTTTGAGCGTATTTATGCATCAAGTTCAACTGATCTTACTGATACTATCAAATTGACTAATAAGGCAATGGATTTGGTTCTGGTAAACCCTACAGGTTCAACATTGGAACCAATTGTAGAAGCACAGCGACTTATTCGTAAGTCAGGACTGATGATGAAAGATATTAAAACGCAAATGTGCTCAATTATAAACGCTGTTAATTGCCGTGGATTTCCTATAGTACGGTTATCAACAGTTCTTAATATTGTAAGTGGCAAAGCAAATAAGGAACGACAGGATAGTCATTCTGTACCTTATTATGATTCTAATGGTGTTATTGGATATGTTACTGAACCATTATATAATGGTGAATACATAATTACTGCCAGAAATCTTAGTATTGGTGCAGTGCATTATGTAAATGGTCCATTCTATCCTTCAGATCATACTATCAATTTTACAACACAAGATGTGTCTATTCTCAATAATAAATTCTTTTACTACTGGCTTCTTCTAAATAATAAAGTTCTCAGGGACCTATCCTCAGGAATAAAACCAGGAATTCGTAAATCTGATGTCGCAGAGATTAAGATGCCTCTGCCACCAATTGATTTCCAGTTTGCTGTCCTTTCACGTCTTGAGGCTCTACAAAGTCAATTGACTGCTCTGGAATCACTCCAGAAACAGTCTGAAGATAATGCTCGTTTCATTCTTGAATCATATCTCGGTAATTCCAATCAATCCAAGACTTCCGTTTCCGATGACGAAGACGAAGACGATGACGATGACGATGACGATGACAGGGAAACTAATCAAATAGTTGAAACTTCTAAGACAGTGAAGATTCTTAGAAAAAAAGCTATTAAGGTATAATTAAATTTGGTGATATAATCCACAATTTTTATTTGTATCACAAATACAAATTATGGAACCGTCCGTGCTTAAATTTTCATGCACTTATTTTATTATAACTTACAAATTTAGATATGAGAAAAACAAGAAAGATGGTCCACCGGCAAACACCAGTAGTAAAAAGGCGTAAATCAGTGAAACTATTATGTGGCGGAGCCAAAGGACAAAGCCGTGGCGGTACTTGGCTTCAAAATATTTTATATCCAAAGTCCCCTATGAATATATATAAAAATGTTGCAAAAGGTCTTGGATATTTCGATAATAATTCTGTATTTTTATTAACAGGACATTCATCTGATACGGGAGAACTAAGATATAAATTAAAAGACAATGAATTTTTTGCATCCCCTTTAGAATGTGGTAGAATAGGATATACTACAATTTTACCATTTTTAGATTTTGCAGCACATAATCCAAAGATAAAAATACCAACTGTAGAAGATGAAACATCACTTCATCCATTAACATATAATAGTTTCCCTTTTAGAGGGATAACAAGTCGAAATGATGTCTTTAAAAAAGGAAGAATGTTTGAGAGATGGGAAAAAGATTCTTGGAAACTCTATTTTCCACAATCACCAAAAATAAATACAAATACAATACCTCAAATGGAGTTTAAATATTTTAGTGGTAATCCTGTATTTACAAAAGAAAAAAATAATTTTCATACATATGAAGGTGAACCTGTAGAATTTACATTTGATGGAAAAACAGACTATATTGAACCAGGAGATTATTATATTTTTGATATTTCAATTAGCGGTGTTTTGTATCCTAATCAAGATACACAACCACTTATAAGTAAATTATATGAATTAGTAGAATATTCAGTTATTATTCGTGATATTTTTAAATTACCATTGTTATCTTATTATTATTTATATGTATTAATTCCTGTAGAAGATCTTGTTGAACAAAAGGATTTTATACACTCTGATATCTCATATTATAAATATATGAAGGAAGTAATGATAAATGTGACAAGTTTATCATATATAGGTTAGATTATTGGGGTTTTGATAATCCAGAAACATCTGCAAGTGAATTGTTATTAAATGCGAAAATGTTAGTTAAAGATATATTTGATTTTATTCATGGTCGAAATGGAAATAAACCGGTTTTCTTAATTAATCCTTGTTGTAGAAACTTACTATATAATGGAGAGCCATATAATTCTAATTATGAAACAAATATTAGAGGTCTTGTTCCGAAATCTGCGAGAAGGAAAAGAATAGAGGCAAAACTTGCAGCCACAGATTCAGGGGGTGGTGCAGGTCATAATTAAAATTGATATTATATGTTACATTTAGGAGAATAAAGCTTATTTCAAATGAATACACTTTCTTATTATACAAAAGGGAAAGATCCTTGGACCTCGGATGATCAACAATACTTGATTCAAAGTAAACTTGCTAATAGAAATATTATGGAAATCGCCGATTATTTGAAACGAACTCCTGGTTCTTGCGCCTATAAGATGAAAGATCTTGGTCTGATTGTTGATCACACAAAAGTAACTGGATATGATGATTATCAGAAGAGCCCTTTATACGCTGAAATTAAGTCATCTGATCCTAAACCAAAGAAAGACCGCCCTTCAAGTGATCTACAGGAGATTAAAACTATGCTTACTGCCCTTCAGAAAGATGTTGCTGAAATCAAGGGCCTAATTGATATTAATAATAAATTAGCCGATATTCGGAATCTTATTATTAATAAATAGATTAATAATTTGTAATTTTTATAAAGCCGACGATTACTTTATAAATAAATGATATCTCACGGCGGAATATAATTCTTCCAAAGAGCCATTATTCTCAATAACTTCATCCGCCTGATCTGCAAGTGCATATGTAGTCCAAACAGTTACATGAATACCACGTTCTTCGAACCATCTTACATTTGCACTGGATCCTGCATAAGCAGCCTTGGCTCGATCAATCCAATCAGGTTTTGGTCCCCGCTCGACATATATCAGCCGACCACCTGCCCTTCTAATTGCATCAATCTCATTTTGGAAACGGCAATCAGTAATAACGAACCGTGTAAACGGTTTCGCGGCCAAATCTTTTTCAACGCCTTTGATCCAAATATCATCCCTTATATGTTGACGAAACATATCGGTTCCAATCTTCTGAAGAGCATCCCTGGGCGATAGGCCCCAGAATGGATCAACCAGTTCCCTCCATTCACGTGACTCCTTGGTTGCACCCTCTAAAAGTTCTCTGTCCCAACCGAAGACAGCAGCTGCCGCATCTTTGACGCGCCGAGCAAAACTCAACTTCTTGAATCCATGCTTCGCAATTAAGAAATCCGCAATCGTGTCCTTACCACTACCTATGGCGCCAATAATTCCAATGATCTGTCGATCTCCCATTTCCCTAATAGTCATATCTACAATAATATATCTCAATTTTTGCTATTATAAAAATTGAAATATAATTTACTCCTTATAAATATACTAAAAATGCAGGTAACAGTTGGACAAATTATTCGATTATGGCCATCGCCTATCATCCCTAATTGTTGGTGTATGGAGATTAATTGTAATCAAAACAATTCTATTATAATACAAAATTTTGCATCGAATGAACAAGATTTTATGGTAAATTATATGTGTAAGTATGTATACCTGAATCAAGGGAATATCGTAACATGGAACGATGGTTCAATTAGAATAACAGATATCAATCATAATATAATTGGTAACAATGTAGAAATTGATTAAAAAATCTGAGCTAATATTTTAATCTCGATAATCTAATCCTGGTAGTCCAGCCATAATACGCAAAATATTATAATTAGTTGCATATGGTCTTATTTCAGGGATTTCTTCATTCGAGCGAAGCGGTGGTGGATTCAATATATAATCCAGTTTACGTTTCTCACTATCACTAAGATACGTATCATCTATATACGGAGCCCATTTGTCAAATGGAATCGGTGATTCCTTTAATGTTGATACCATTTTTCTCAAGTAATTTGTAAGCCGTTCAGAATATACTTGTGGAGGATATACATTACATCCATCATAGTCTTCTGAATAAGGCCTACAGTTAACACAACCGCAATTAAAACAATCATTGCAGATGTCGCTTTTTTTATTTAAACAGTCTTCATAATTTTCACAACATTTGGTTTCAACTTTATTAATACACTCTTTGCCTGAATTACAGCCTTGACAAGCTAAATTGACTATACGTTTCGCAATTTCACCACGACGTATAGCTGTTGGAATTTCTGTATATGATCGCAACTGCTCTATGAAGGCATTGAATTCTAATTCACGAAAATGCGGAGCTTCATCATCAGACATAATAGTTTGTATTCATAAACTTTTAAATTTAGAGTTGTATAAATTTGATTTTTTGTTATCATCTCTAAAAGTATAGCTGTAAAATGGGTATAGATTATCTTGTAAAATCGAAGATTAATCCAAATATGTATGCTGAAGATGATCCAAATATGTGGCTCAAATATGCGCTACATGAAATTAAATGGTATGAGATATTAGATCTCCTAAATATTAATTTAGCCGCATTATATGATTCAGCAA
>JACCDY011434632.1_pt1 | contig 11948 bp, 21 predicted proteins | sample 7446391 | NCBI WGS metagenome assembly JACCDY01 (sample SAMN15323451, study PRJNA562643) | freshwater metagenome | isolation source: river surface water | place: USA:Blue River Watershed | collected 2017-08-18
AAAAGCAAGCTCACTTTGAACGTGCAGGCTTATTTGCTACTGACAAGAAGTTTGGTGACCATGATCAACCTGGTGCGTTTACTTTGCTTGCAGACACTATCTGTAGCAAGAGCGACAAGACTCTCAAGCATCCAGAAGTTACTCGTATGTTCTGTGACTACTGGATTGCAATGAAGGCACTGACTGGCGAAGATCGTGCAGTGGATGCTAAAGAAGCTCGCCAGTTGTACGAGTATTTTGATCACTGTTACACTCAAGATATCACGGTAGACGAAAACTACATTATTGAATTTGTGCAGTTTTGCAAAGACTACTTTGAGTGTGATTGGAACGCTAAAGGGGCATTCTGGGACAAGGTTGAGCAAGCATACGACAATTGGTACATTAAATCTAACCCCGACGGTGATATCGATCCTAAAACTGGCGATATTAAAATTCGCGGATTCTCTAAGGAGTTTAGCTGTGGTGGTCCGTTCTTGTTGGCGCAGTTGCGTAAAAGCACTACGTTGAAAGTTCCTACCTTTGACAGTTCTTTTACTCCTGCTAAGAAGGACTTGTGGTAAAATGGCAAAGATTCGTAACCCCGACAATGATCGTGTAAAAAGCGGTGCGGCTCTTCATGAGCAGTACAAGTACAAACCTATTTGTAAATTGAAAGACTGTTGCGAATCTTTAACCATCTTCGAAGGCCCGGGCAGTGATAGCTACTGTCGAGAACATCAATTGATGCTTACAGAATACGGCGGAATGGGTAAGGCAGATCGTCCTCACACATTCTATCGCGACTGGATTTGTAGCAGGTGTGGATATGACGCCCGGTTGGATCCCGAAATACTTGCTATTGAAGATCCGTGGGATCAGTTGTTGGTAATGCGAGGTGTCATGCACGGAGACCACATTGTTCGTAAAAGTGATGGTGGCGAGGATACTGCTGACAACATCAATAGCCTTTGCTGTCGATGCCATATGATCAAGACTTATAAAGAAAAGGACTACCTAAAAGGCAATGCGGTAGAATAAATACTATTATGAAAATTAATGAAGTTAAAGTTTCCAGCACCAAGTCTTTGTTTGAAGAATTGGATAAGAATAACAACACTGGTTTTCTGACAGAAGACTTGGTTAAGGTAGTGCAAGCACACCAGACCAATGAATGGTCAGAACCAATGACAGCAGAACAATTATTGGAGAGCTTGAAGTGAGCGTCCAGTTTTTGATGTGCCCGTTATTTCGAAGGACCTACGACGAAAAAGTCAAATCTATCCCCGGACTAGCTTCTAAGTTTGCTGACTTTGTTGGCAGTAAGACTGGCAATCCAATACAACCATTCGGCAAAAACGATACTAGACTAGTTGCTGATGCTCCGTTGGGCAGGGCAGTTCCTGGAATTAGACATGCACACCTAACACAGGACCTTTCTGTATTTTATACCGTAAGCGGTAGGGATCCTACTTTGTTTAATTTGTATGGTATTTTTAGCCACAAAGACAGCGGCACTGGAAATAACCAAAATGTTAAGATCCAAAAAAGTTTGGGTCAACAGCTAGCAAATCAGCAGTTTACAAAGTAATACCCAAGTATTACAAAAACCCTACAGAAATGTAGGGTATTTTTTTGGTTGCTCGAAATTGGGTATTTTGCTATAATACTTGTATTGTAGTTAAAAAGGAATTCGAAATGAGCGCAACGCTAACTGGTCTCACTACTAAAGAAATCCAGCAAGTTCGTATGTATGGTTGCACTGAAGCCAAGCTTCGTGAAAGCATCGAGTCCAGCATTACTTTCAAGTTCTCGGGTCCTGCAATGATTGCCGCAAGCATCATGAGCGATGCACAAGAAATGTTGTCGTTTGGCGGTCAAAGCGAAAACAGTCGTGACCATGTTCGCCAAATGCTTAACAAAGCCAAATGGGTTCTGTTTACCTATGTGATGCCCCAGGACTAAAATGAAAGTGAACGACCTACTACAATGGGCAGGCGCTGGATTTATAATTCTTGGGCACACCTTGAATTCTATTGGGCCTTCTGTTTATCCTTGGAATATTGTGGTCTTTGCTTTAGGCACCATTTTGTTTTTGGTCTGGGCAATTCGTGTTGCAAATAAGCCACAGGCAGTAGTTAATCTGGTATCCTTGGCCATTGGAATTTTTGGGCTTGCAAAGGCTTTTGGTTGACGAATAATCCAAAATTTGTTATAATTAATTTTTAAGCACAAAAGGACACTGAAATGAAAAACGGTTTTGTTACTTCTAAGGGCGGTACTGTTACTTTTACCCAAACTGGTCTGGTCCACAAAGCTGTGCAAGGTGCGTATTCCGGACGTTTGGCAGAAATTAATACTAATGTAGTAGTTGCTGATGCCCCGAAACGTGGTCGTGGACGCCCTAAAAAGAATGCCTAATTTGGTTGACGAATATTCGAATTGATTGTATAATACATTTATCGTAACGCAAAAAGGAGTTTGAAATGGGTACACGTAGTCGCATTGGTGTTATGCATGGTGACAAGTGCAAGAGCGTTTACTGCCACTGGGATGGCTACCTCGAGCACAATGGCAAGATCCTGTTTGAGAACTATGACAGCGCCAAAGCTAACCACCTTGTTGCACTGGGTGACTTGAGCTCGCTGGGCAAACTGATTGGCGAGAAGCATGCCTTCAGTCAGTTTGTAGTACGAAACTCAGAATTGAGCGACGAAGAAAACGATCGTCTCGAAGCAGAAGCCAAAGCGTCTTACGAAGCCGCACATGAAGCAGGTTGGACTACATTTTACGGTCGTGACCGCGGCGAAAAAGGTACTGAGTTCCAAGTCGACGAAACCTTTGAAGACTTCCTGAAACGTGCCGATGATTGCTGTGCTGAATATTACTACATCATGAAAGATGGTGTATGGTATTGCGGTAGCACTTATAAGTCCGATGTCAATTTGGGCTATAAACTGGTTCCGCTCACCGAAGCTTTGTCTAACCTTAAGGAGAATGCATAATGCAATTTCGCGTAACTTTTGATATCCTCACCGAGAGTCGTACTGATACTTTTTTGGGCTCTAGTCGTTCCGACCTTCAGAATCTGACCGCTGTGGTAGAAGCGTTCAATACCACACAAGCACAAAACATGGTTGAATCCATGTACGGCGGTCGCCAAAATGTCGTAGTCAAATCTGTGTACCAGGAATATTGATATTTTGGCAAACCAAATTCAAAAAGTAGTTGACAACAATTCGAAGTTCAGCTATAATTTGAATATGTTAACAAATGGATGTTAACATTGTTTTCAACTAACTTGTTTTTTCTAGGAGATTTTTATGTTTAAAGTTGCTGGTCTTTCTGTTCTTAAAGGTGAAGCTAAGGTTCGTTTCGCCAATGACATGACCCGTGTTAAGGTCTTGGCTAAGAATGGTCACACTGATATTGAGCTTCGTGAACTGCCCGAAGCTATGGATAAGCCCGCTGTGGTCACTTATCTCAAGTCCACTGAGCTCTATGCAGACGCTCGGTATACTGCCGCTATTGATGCCGCAGATGCAAAATACAATGCGGCTAAGACTGTCAAAGTCAGTAAGCCTGCTAAAGCAGAGAAGCCTAGCATTGACGCTATCAAAGCTCGTGCTAAGAAGTCCGAGGCACAGGCTATCGTTGACGCTGTTGCAGAGTAATTCTGTGCAAGTGTGTCACAAAGGCCCTAAGGGGCCTTTTTTATTGACTAAAATTTGCAGTTTCTGCAAGTGTGCGGAATTGGTCGGGCAAGGTAGTAAAATCCACAGTTAAGGTTTTCCGGGTATCGGTCATGTTTTGCACGTCATGGATTATTCGACTGTTAAACAAAATCCAAGTATTGGCGGGCAATATGCAACGATGCAGTTCTTCTAATTTAGCGTAGTCATCGTAGACTTTGAATACATCTTGCCATAAAGGCATGCCTGGCTCTTTATACCAAACTGTTTCCACATTGTTGCCCCCGGGTTCAAAAACATAAAATAAATGCCACTTACGTAGTCGGTCGGTGTGTGGTCCTGTGCTCGACCCCCGTTCGATAATCTGCGCACTAATTTCATCAAACTGGTCTGTAATATTTTCCCTTACCCAGTCGTAAACATTTTCTAGCTTATAACGAGTTAGGAAACCATTATGGTATTCTTTTCCATGATCCTTAAGAATTCGATCTGTTGTTTTGTTAATAACAGGTTTGTTTTCGTAATCCAAGCATGCATGCTTGATATTTTCTGGGATGGGCGTTAGGTCTAGTGGTATCCAGTAAAAGTTATACATAGTATTTGACGTAGATATTTATAGACTAGTATAATAGATAATAAATATTTTTGCAACGCCGGGTTCTTCCGACGTCGGACTTTTAAATGACGCCTAAGGTAGCGAAACCTTTTTACTAGCGTATTACGCCTAGAACGCCATCCGTGAGTAGAGTTCTTCTACTAGCAAAATAATTTCTTTATTTTGAACAACTATGAAAAAACTATTTTCTATTCTATTGATTTCTTTATCCAGTCTAGCCATGGCTAAAGAAAATTTAAAAATCATTGTACCCTTTGCCGCAGGTGGCAATACTGATGTTACTGCAAGACTCTATGCAAAAGAGTTAGCCAATCACAATATTGATGCAGTAGTAGTTAATCGTCCCGGAGTAGAAGGTCGGGCCGCAGTAACAGAATTTATATCTACGTCTCCAGAAAAATCATTGTTATTTGGTGGCAATGGGAGCATAGTATATCCCAGTCTAGAAAGTGAAGAATACTATGCTGGCATTAAACGATTAGAACCAGTAATGCAGGCTGCGGTGTTCGGGCAAATTTTACTTACAAAAAAAGATAGTCCTATTAAAACACTGGATCAACTAATGCAAGCAGCCAAGACTAGGACTGTTAGTATCGGTATAGGCACATCGGTGGCTAAATCATTGGTAAACGATTTATTTAAAGGCAACCCTAATATAATCCCGGTGCCCTACAGCGGAGATAATCCTACAATATTGGCTTTGTATAGCAACACCGTAGATGCAGCCTTTGCTACATTCTTGTACGGACCAAAAGTCGTCGCAGGAGAATTCAATGGTCTTGCAGTTTCAACCGACACTGGTATATTTGGTATTAAAACTTTTAAAGAGCAAGGCATTAATGTACACAGAGATCAATGGATTGGATTCTTTGCACCCCCTGGTACCGATTCGACCACAGTAAAGAGATATTACGAGATACTGGAAAAGGTCCGTCAGACCCCCGAAGTTCAAGAAGCTGTTCGTAATCAACTCCATTCAATGGTTGCCCGCAGACAGACTCCAGAAGAATTTTCCGCAAATATTGAAAAAGAGTACAGAAGACTGTTAAAATTGCGTTAATGATAAACGAACTATATTATCAAGTAGGTCCCTATAAGACCTACAGCAAAATTGACGCATTCCGTCTAGCGGCAGGCGACTCCAAAAAAATACATTTTAATTTCATGGAGTCGTCGTTCATGGGATTGTCTTGGAACAGACCACAAGAAACTTGGGACGAGTTGCTCAAGCAACGATGCCAACAACTAAGAGATACCTACGGATACATTTGTTTGTGGTTTAGTGGTGGTTGGGATAGCAAGACAGTGCTGGATACTTTTGCAAAGAATAATATTCCTATAGAAGAAATAGCAATATACACACGAAGTTATATCGATGATCCAGAACCAGAAGCCGCAAAAATTTACGCAGAGCAGGTAATTAAAAATTATTTGCCCAATACACGACTAACAGTAGTACCAATGAGTCATCGTCATAATGAACACATATACGAAAAATACGGCGACGAATGGGTATTCACCCCAGGGAACAATTTGATGTTTCCTAAAACTCATAGATATTTTATCCAGCACGAATTAAAAGAAACCGAATCACATAGATTCGACGGTCTCAAAAAAGTTAACATCTATGCCCATGACAAACCTAGAGTTATGCTGTCAGGCAATAAATGGTATTGTTTTGCTAGCGACACGTCAATGACGGGATATATGGGCGCAGATGTTGAAATGTTTTTTGTAACTAAAAATTTTCCAGAACTGCACGTATGCCAAACACACATGGCTATAGATTATTTTGAAGCAAAGATGTCGGTCATGGGCAAAGTTGATAAAGATCTAAGCCATTTAATTCAAGGCAACCAAGTAACGGACTTAGATTATGAATGTTGGAATATTGCATTAGGTCGAACTTGCGTCAACAATTTAAGTGCAAGATTCGGATGGTTGAAATCTACAACTCATCAACATCCTTTAAGCGTAGAAAGTAGAAAGCTTTTAGATCACGCAGGCAAAGTCAACACAAACGCTTATAACATTTATCTTAAAGGTCTTAAACTAGTAGAAGAAATTACAGGTTTATCCATGCCCGAAAAAAGCCAAGCAGCTTGGTTACCTTCTATAATAAGTCATCAATATTATGTTCGAGATTTAAATCCAAACTTGTTGACTTTACCTGGTGTATAAATATATACTGTAAGTTATTGCTGTCTAAAGCAAACAAGTGTTCTGGACGAACAGGGTGCTTAACCGTATCAGGCCATGCACCATCCTTTAGAAGTTTTTAACAAACCTTTAATAAGTGCTCTGACATTATCACTACCTGAAATCTGACCGAACTCAGTTTTAGTCATATTTTTTATTTCCCCGGTTGAAAGATTCTTAAAGGAATATAAAGTAGGATCATACCTTGAATGTTTTGATCCTTTGCGACCCATTTTCTTTCTTGTGGAATCATTATGCGTTCTCCCAAACATAGGATTATTGGCACCACTTCTATCGTTTTCTTGATGCCATTCTATTTTACGCTGTCTCATTGATTCTAATTTAATTGGATCCCATACTTTACCGATAGTTCCTTCTCCACCGTCAGTCTTGTTATGTAGAATACCAGTATTTGTGTTCTTACGGCCGTACCAACTAATCATTCTACGCTCAATCGCAAGAGCACCTAACTCGGTTAAATTTTGTTCAAGTATTACAATCTTAGTTAAATCATTTGGAACCGAAACTGAGTGGTCTTTGTTCCAAGCACGATTGCCTATGCCTTTTCCAATGTAGTAAGGGGTATTGTTTGATTTGCGAATGTATGCGTAAACATAAAACCCGTTAGGCAAATGTTTGGGTGAATAAATATTCATGCTGGTTGCTCCTAATAGCACTAGAGTAGTTGGGAATTCCACTTCCGCGAACTACACTATTATTTATACCAAAATGATTGTGTTTACGCATTGTTCTGTTATAATAAATACTTGATTGCTGTAAACCCCGAAAGGGAAGAGGCGAAGAGAAAATTGTCTTGGACCCGGGTTCGACCCCCGGCATCTCCACCTAAGTGTATTAGGTATATTTAGGTGGGGATGAAATTGGTTTCGACAGGGCAAAGAGTAACAGAGTGGACAGCACGTTAGATGACGAACGTAAATCGCATAAATCTAGTAAATGCAAAAGCATCTACAAATGGTAGCTTCAAGTTCAGCGGAAAAGGCGTAAAGCTAGCTTCTGCTCGTCGTGAGGCTGTATTGGCCTAATAGTGCCAAACCCGGGGTAGGACTTACCTTGTAACCAAAACAACCAAAAAGGTTGCTCAGGCAACCTTTTTTCTTTATAATAGAACTATTGCGTCTGTAGCTAATTGGAACAGCAGGAGCTTCTAAAACTCACGACGAGCGGGTTCGATTCCCGCCAGACGCACCATTTAAATATATCATTATGAAAACAATTCTAATCGCAACTGTGGCTCTAAGTGCAGGCCTTGCAAATGCACAAGTTAACAACTGGACTAACGCAGGCGGCGATCCGTGGCGTAATGCCTCTGGGCAATGTTGGCGTAACTCTAACTGGACTCCGGCCACTGCTCACAAAGACTGCGACGGTGCATTGAAAGAAGAAAAGGTTGCAGTCGTAGTCGTACCCAAAGTAGTTGACACTAGCAAGCCTACTGCATATTTGGCACAACGAGCACCTATCGAACCAAAGATTGTTAAGAATACTTACTCGGCCGATACACTATTTGACTTTGACAAGAGTGTGCTCAAGCCTGAAGGTAAGAAGGCATTAGACGAACTTGTCGAGAAAATTCGCAACATTAATCTTGAAGTTATCATTGCTGTTGGTCACACAGACAGTATTGGTACAGATGCTTACAATATCAAATTAGGAGATCGTCGTGCTCGAGCTGTTAAAGCATACTTGATTGTTAAGGGCATCGAACCAACTCGCGTTTATACCGAAAGTAAAGGCGAACGCCAACCTATTGCAGATAATAGGACTGCTCAAGGGCGAGCTAAGAATCGCCGGGTAGAAATTGAAGTCGTAGGTACTTCAAAATAAATAATTGATGAAAAGTATATATCACGGCAAAGCAGGCGCTAACTCAAAGTTAAAAGGCAAGATAACCAAAATGCTTGCTTGCGGTTGCTGTGATCTATATAATTGGAAATGGTCCGAGAGGATTAAAGAAGCCACTAAACAAATTAAGGAGTTTAAAAATGGCAAAATCGTAGATTAATTACCGTTGTAAAGATGTAGTCTTCCATTTTAACAAGAAACACTTAGAAGACCAGACCGTACCAATGTGGGTCTTAAAATCGCATGGTGTCACTTTCTATATCAACCATATAGATGCCAATATTCCTTTTTCAACAAAGGAAACTCCTGGAAACGAACATACCAAAGGCAGCTTAAAGTTTAAAGACTGTAAGTTAACTATCCACGACGATAACACCGCCACGCTGGATAAGTTGGGTTTGTTTGATCATAACCTGCCACATCCTAAAGAATCGACTCGTATTATTACACGAGATGGCGGTGCGCTTCATTTGGCTTTGGCCACTGGAGAGTTCAAACATAGCAAATTTAAATTCGTAGAAGGTGCTTGTAGCACTGAGTTTGTTATTTGTGATATGTTGGATAAAGACGAGATGTTGTTGGCAATGTTAAAATATCCAAACCAATTTAGATTGCTAAGTCCTAACGAGCGTTACTACGTTGCTTACGAGCAAGAAAGTACTATTTGGATAGGGGACGACGATGATGACGACGATCTAGATCCCCAGTAAAAATATCAACGCAGTTCGACAATTATTGCAAGTTAATGAAGTGCGCCATATGCCTTTTACCAAATTGGAAGATGGCTACCAAATTATAATTATAGACGATCATCCGCTGATTAGTTTTTTACAACTGAGGTATAACTAATTTTACCAAAATTGTTGTAAAACCAGTTCTATATGCATATAATTGTGGAACTACTACCACTAAGTATTACAAAGTGCTTTACAGAAAGGTTATATGGGTTCGGGAAATTTTTGTTTTACTTGTTTAAATTGCGGACGCCAAAACCCAGTTAAGAGTAGCGGGATTATATCAAAGTATTGCAACAATAAGTGCCAGGCAGAGCATCGTAGTCGTTCTCTTGTAAAAGAGTGGAAGGAACACGAAACTACTACTGCTTGGAGACAGGTTCCCGACTATGTGAAAAAGTATTTGATTTCCGTTAAAGGACACAAATGCGAAATATGCGGTATTGAAGAATGGCAAGGTCAATTAGCCCCGTTGGTAGTTGACCACGTCGATCATAATACCCACAATAATGAAGAAGCAAACTTATTATTAGTTTGTCCTAATTGTAGATCACAACGATGAAATACAAGTTGATGATTAAGACACATTTACACACTGGTTTAAAATACCTGTGTGTCACTACTAGAAAAGAATATCACAAGTATTCTGGCTCAGGTATTGAATGGAAGAAGCATCTTAAAGAAAACGGAAGATCATGGAGCACAGAGTTGGTGTTCGAGTCTGACGATAAAGAAGAATTTTCTAAAGTATGTCTTGAGCAATCAATGTTAAATGATATTGTAAACTCACCTAATTGGGCCAATTCAATGATAGAGCACGGAGGCGGGGAATATCCCGTAGATAGTAATGGTAACCGAATAACGGCACCACCAGTATCTAAATTTAGTAGCGAAGAAGAGATGCTAGAATTTTGCAGAACATCAAAATGGTTTGAATGTTCAGTGTGCGGCGCCAGAATGACGGAAGGTGCCTTTACTGGACTCGGTCACAAAAAGTGCAAGCAAAATTCAAGTTTTAAAATGATACCATATGAGTATCAAGAAATAAATTCATTAACTTAAAAGGAAATTAAAATGAAAACAATCGGCGATAAAATCACAAGTTTTGCAATTACTGGTGTTAAGCCAGGCGCCTTAACACCCGACGGCGCTTTTGAAACTATTACAGACAAAAGCTTCGAAGGAAAATGGAAAGTTATTGTTTACTATCCTAAGGACTTTACTTTTGTATGTCCTACTGAGATTGTTGCTTATGACAAGCTCAATGGTGACTTTGCTGACCGTGATGCAGTTCTATTGATCGGTTCTACCGATAATGAATTCTGCAAACTAGCATGGCGTAACGCACACGACGATCTAAAGAAAACCAACTCTTGGAGCTTTGCTGATGTTGCTCGCGACGAAAACAGTCTAGCTGACCAACTTGGTATTTTCTACGGTCCTGCAGGTGCCGCACTTCGTGCCACATTTATTGTTGACCCCGACAATATCATTCAACACGTTACAGTAAACAACTTGGACGTAGGTCGTAACCCAGACGAAACATTGCGTATTCTTGATTCCCTCCAGACGGGAGAACTTTGTCCTTGTGCCAGACCGGTCGGTGGCGAAACATTAGGTAAAGCCTAAAATGAAAAGGTTGGGGATAAATAAAAGTGTAGTTCGCGGGATTGCCGTCCCCAACTACTCTAATGCTAAAGAGGAGCACCAGCAATGATATTTATCCCCAACCGGTATACTCTTATCTATTATTCAATAGTTAAGAAGGCACAACAACGATCTACGCTAAACTCTGTTTATACAGAATCTCACCATATAATCCCAAAGTCATTGGGCGGTAGCGATAATAAAACTAACTTGGTAGATTTAACTTACAAAGAACACAGGCTCTGTCATAAACTCTTAGTAAGAATGACTCGGGGAAAAGCAAAGGGTAAAATGGCCTATGCTTTATTATTTTTTAGAGTTAGCGAATCAACTAAAAAAAGTTTAGTAAAATCTTTTAGCGATTATCGTAAAAGTTTGATACCTATAACTAATGGACTAATAGATAAGTGGATATCTAAAGACGAAGAAATACCGCAAGGCTTTTACCAAGGGTTCTCTCCTGCTATAGTCAAAAAGCACGGAGACGGTAACAGAGGTAAAAAATGGATTACTAATGGCATTGTATCGTATCAGATAAAAGATAACATCCTGCCGGAAGGATTTTATTGGGGTCAAACAGAATACCATAAAGAGAAGAATAGCAAGTCATTGAGCGGTGAGTTAAATCCTATGTATGGGAAACAAGGACAAGATCACCCAGCGTATGGAAATAAACACTCTCCTGAAATGTTAAAACACCTGTCAGAATCAAAGATGGGATCAAAAAATCCTATGTATGGAAAACTGCCACATAATGCTAAGTCAATTGAAGTGAATGGGGTAATCTATTCATCTATGTCCGAGGCCAGATTAAAAACTGGATTGTCAAGAAGAACGATAGAGAACTTGGTTAAATTTGATTTGACTACTGCTGTTGACTGTGTTACACTGAACAACAAATATCCTGGAGTTGAAAAATGAAAAAGATACCGATGTTAGAACGGTTTGCCGCACAGAGTCTTGTTGAGCATGACGGTGAGTTAATCTTCAGCAAAGAAAAGTTCGCCGAGTTAATTGTTCGGGAATGTTTAGGATGCTGTGAACAAGTTATCAGCGATCCTGTTCCTAAATCAGTTGATACTTGGTTAAATGGTGGCGAACAATGTATCCAAGAGATTAAAGAACACTTTGGTTTGGGTATGAGTGTTGAAGATAAAAAACAACTAATCAAGGATCTATTGGGAGTAAGCAATGACACCAAATCCTAAAATACAA
>JACCDY010549998.1_pt1 | contig 11947 bp, 12 predicted proteins | sample 7446391 | NCBI WGS metagenome assembly JACCDY01 (sample SAMN15323451, study PRJNA562643) | freshwater metagenome | isolation source: river surface water | place: USA:Blue River Watershed | collected 2017-08-18
ATTCTTGCAAACTGCTCATCGCTAATATCGCTTGGATATAATTTTTTACTCATAAAGCTCCCCCTTTGTTTTTTAACAACAAAGAATCTAGTTAGTGTTTTTGTCAAAGATTTATGATGGGTTCTAATACATATAACAGCGAGAATACCTTTATCAAAATTGCTATTGAGATTAGACATTTCGTACAAGATTTGATCTTTTCTCTGATTTTTTGTATCAATATTTTGTATCAATATATCGTGTAATTATTTCAGATTTTTCATTCCCGCTTTTTCCAACGAGATTTCTATACAAAGGGGCGTTGAAATAGTTGATTACTAATTTTTGTAAAAAATTGTTTAATCTGTTAAGATAGAATTTCCATTATTATATTATGATTTTTGCACTAGATCTTTTTTAATGTTAATAAAAAAACTATAATTTCTTTGGTTTTGCTAAATTGTTTCTCAGGCGATCACAATTTTTGAGTGACAATAATGCAAGGAATGATCCAAGCAGTAAGAAAGGTATTGAATTTATTGGTTGTTTTGTTGCTTCAAAAATAATGATTGCTGCTGCTATTGGCTCTCCTAAAATTGCGCTCAAAAAAGCAGTCATTCCAACAATTATAAAAAGATCAATGTCACTTGTCATAAAAGTACTAAAGATTGATCCAATTCCAGCACCAATTGCAATTGAAGGAGCTATAAGACCGCCAGCACATCCTGAAACGAAGCTTATTATAGTGTTTAAAATTCTACCTATAACCTCTTTGTATGAAAGTAGGGCGCCCTGATTTTCTAAAGCATAATTTACTGTTTGTACTCCGCTGCTAAAAGAGTAAATGCCACTATATAATCCTATAATAGCAACTAAAAAACCTCCTAAAATTGGAAACAAATGCCACCAATTTGACTTAATATTGGCAATTTTATTAAAAAAATAAGAGTTTAGACTTTTGAAAAGAAAAGCCAAAACTCCACAAAATAATGCCATGAAAATGAATAGTAATACGTGAGATCCAACTTCAAAATTAGGTTTTGGAGTTACAAAAACAGCATTTGTTTTATGTAAAATTAAACTAACAATTACAAGAGTTATAAAAGTCCAGAATAAATCGCTCTTAAAGCTTTTGCTGCGTAAATGTGATAGTTTCTCAATCGCATAAACAAATCCTGCTATTGGAGCGTTAAAAGCCAGTGCTATTCCTGCAGCACTGCCAGCAAAAATCCAGGTCTCATATTTTAGTTTATATAGATAGTTCTGTAACTTGTGAGCTGTAGATGCAAAAATACCAGCTGACATGTGTACGGCTGGCCCTTCAGCGCCTAGAGATCCACCTCCAAAACAACAAACTAAAGAGCTTACTGCTTTTACAAAAACAACTTTAAAGTTTAAGAAAGGTGATATCTGTTTAAAATCTTCAGGATTTTTTTGTAGAATTGTAATTGAGTTTTTAATATGTTCCATGCTGTTTCCAGCAGCATAGAAAGCAAACTTGCGACACATATAAGCTGAAATCCAAAAGCAAAGTGGTGTAAGAAAAAGAAATAGGGTAGGGTTATTTATCAATCTTTCTTTTGCAAGAGATCCAAAATCAAAAAAAAGCTTACAATAAATTGTGATAAAGAACGAAAGTTTTACTGATAGGAAGCAAATCAGTAAAAGCATTATAATGTTTAAGTAACGATTTTTTGACAATTCTTAAAAGTAAAATAAGTTTAATTATTATGAGAATTTAGTACCGCTTATAACCATTTACAACAATTAAAATATGAAAAAATTAACTCCATTTGAAGAGCAAGTGATAATTCACAAAGCGACAGAAGTGCCTTTTAGTGGTCAATTTTATGAAAATAACAGAATGGGAAAATATTTTTGTAAAAGATGTGGTTTTGAGCTTTTTTCAACTAAAGATCAATTTGATTCTGGTTGTGGTTGGCCAAGTTTTGATGACGAAGTTGGTGATTCTGTTAAAAAAGTTTTAGATGCTGACGGCAGAAGAACTGAAATTTTATGTAAAAATTGTGATAGCCATTTGGGCCATATTTTTCATGGCGAAGGTTTTACAACAAAAGATACCAGATATTGCGTAAATTCAATTTCTCTTGAATTCATTGAAGAAGAAATGCAAAAAAATCATGATAAAGCTTACTTTGCAGCTGGTTGCTTTTGGGGAGTTGAATATTATTTTAGTCGTGAAAAAGGTGTGAAATCAGCAATTTCAGGCTATATGGGTGGTCATAAAGAAAATCCAACTTATGAAGAAGTTTGCGCTAAAAATACCGGACATATTGAGGTTGTTGAGGTAATTTTTGATAAAAATATAACTGATTTTGAAACTTTAGCGAAATTATTTTTTGAAATTCATGATCCAGAGCAAGAAAATGGTCAAGGTCCAGATTTGGGCGAACAATATATCTCAGCAATTTTTTGTGTTGATGAAAAACAGAAAAAAATTGCACAAAATTTAATTCAAATTCTTGAAAAAAAAGGTTTAAAAATTGCAACTAAATTATTGATAGTGGCAAAATTTTGGAATGCTGAATTATATCATCAAAGCTACTATACTAGAAATGGTAAAACTCCTTATTGTCATAGAAGAGTGAAAAGATTTTAATCTATAAATCAAATAATAAAAATTCAGAGTTTTTTTCTATTTTTAGATTTAAAATTTCTTCGTTTTCAATTGCCACGGCATCACCTTTTTCAAGGATTGCGCCTTTTATAGAAAGTTTTCCATTAACCATTTGTATCCAAATTTTACGATTTTTTCTTACTGTAAATTCAAAATTTTTATTTTCTGAGAATTTTCCAACATAAATATCGGCATCTTGATTTATTTGAATAGAACCATCTCTTCCTGATCCAGAAACTACAAGGATAAAATCTTTTTCGGCGAAAGAATTAGTAAAAGATTTTTGTCCGTAACGCGGTGTAATTTCTTTTTCTTTCGGTAAAATCCAAATTTGTAAAAGATGTGTTTCTAAAGTTTCTGACTCACAAAATTCAGAGTGAAAAACGCCCGTTCCGGCGCTCATAATTTGAACTTCTCCGGGTAAAATTTTTGAAGAATTTCCCATTGAATCTTTGTGAGAGAGTTCACCAGAAATTACATAAGTTATAATTTCCATATTATTATGAGGATGTTTTCCAAATCCCATTTTTGGAGCTATAAAATCTTCGTTAATTACTCGTAAATTACCAAAATGCATATGTTTTGGATCGTAGTAATTAGCGAAAGAAAAACTATGGTAAGATTTCAACCAGCCATGATTAAAAAAGCCACGTTCATTTGATTTTCTTATTTTTATCATATTTCTAAAAATTATTAAAATGTTAGTTGCTATTAAAAATTAAGTTACTTAAAGTAACTAGTAAAGATCTTTTTAACAAAATAATAAAAAAACTATGAAAACTTTAATTGTAAAATACTTGCCAACTGGCGTTAATTCTAACACTAAAAAACGTTTAGATTTATTTCTTGAAGAAACAAAAAATCAAAATATTGAAGTTTTGGATTTATTAAAAGAACAAGCTCCTTTATTTGATGAAAAATCAATTCAAGCTTATTACAAAAGAAATTATGGTGGACAAAAACTTGACACAAATGAAGCAAAATTGTTAGAACAAAATGATAAATTAATTGCTCAATTAAAATCTGCAGATGTTGTTGTTTTTGCTTATCCAATGCACAACTTTGGAATTCCTGCTTCTGTAAAAGCTTACTTAGATGCTGTTATTTTTAATGGTGAAACTTTTGAAGTTGGTAAAAAATTAATGGCCGGTAAAAAAGTTTTAACATTATTTACTGCAGGCGGAATTTATTCAGAAGAAGTTTTTAATTTTGATTATCCAAATTGGAATACAATTGCTCTACAATCAAAAGCAATGTATGGTTTTATGGGATTTGATTATATCGAAACAATAGGAACTTCACTTCGTGATGAGGCAGCTGCAGATTCAAGAATTGTTGAAGTAAGATCTAGATTGCAAAATATTATTAAAAAATGGTTCTAATTTTTTGGGATCAAAAAAACAGATAGTTTTTGATAATATGAATTGCGACTTACTAGTTTTAGTGGTCGCAATTACAGTTTTGATGAAACAATTTTTATTTTGTAATAAATTTAAACGTCAGTTTCAGACAGCTTCTCCGGATGCCTTGCCACTTGCCCAAGCCCACTGAAAATTATATCCTCCAAGCCAACCAGTTACATCAAGAACTTCACCAATAAAAAATAAATTTGGCACTTTTTTGCTTTCAAAAGTTTTTGACGAAATTTCATTTACATCAACACCACCCAAAGTTACTTCTGCTTTAGCATAGCCTTCTGTGCCTGATGGAATAAAGATCCAGCTGTTTATTGAATTGGCAATTTCTCTGATTTTTTGATTTGATAGATCAGCTAAATTTCCTCTATGATTAATTTCTTGGGCAAAAAAATCGGCTAAATTTTTGGGTAGAAATTGTGATAAGAAAGTTTGAATTTCTTGTTTTGGTTTAATTTTTTTCTCTTCAGTTAGTATTGAATAAATATCGATTTCTGGAGCTAAATTTACAGTAATTTTTTCGCCATGTTTCCAGTAAGAAGAAATTTGTAGAATAGCTGGTCCACTGATTCCACGGTGTGTAAATAAAATTGCTTCACGAAAAGATACTTTATTGCAAGAAACATTTGCAGGAACTGAAATTCCCGAAAGTAATTTGGTTTTTTCCAGTAATTTTTCTTCAAATGTAAATGGAACTAAAGCGGGATAAGTTTGAGTTATTTTTATGCCAAATTGACGAGCAATTTCATATCCAAAACCAGTCGCGCCCATTTTAGGTATTGAAAGTCCGCCAGTTGCAATTACCAAAGATTGACAAGAAACATTTCCTTTGCTGGTTTGAAGAGTGAAATTAAAACTGTTATCCTGAGCATTCGTCACCTCATCCTGAGCGTAGCGAAGGATCTCAGTAGATTGTTCTCGGAGTAAAATTTTCTGAGATCCTTTGCTGCGCTCAGGATGACGAGATTGTTTTATTTCATCAACTTTAGTTTCGAGCCATATTTTTACTCCTCCCAAATCACATTCTTTCAACAGCATTTCAATAATTTCTTTTGATGAATTATCACAAAAAAGTTGTCCCAAAGTTTTTTCATGAAAAGCAATTTGGTGTTTTTTGACTAAAAAAATGAAATCTTGCGAAGTAAAGCGTTTCAAAGCTGAAACACAGAAATGAGAATTTTGTGAAAGAAAATTTTTATCAGAAACATTTATATTGGTAAAGTTGCATCTGCCACCACCTGAAATGCGGATTTTTTCACCAACTGACTTAGCATGGTCAAGTAATAAAACTTTACGACCACGGACGCTAGAGGTGGCTGCGCACATTAAGCCCGCAGCACCAGCTCCAATAATTACAACGTCAAAATTATACACCAAAAACCTGTTTGAATATATGGTCAATATTTTTTGTATGATATGAAATATCGAAAAGACTTTCTAATTTTGACAGCCCAAGTTTTTCAACTACTTGACTATCTTGTTTTAACAAATCTAAGAAACTGTTTGACTCTCCTGCCCAAATTTTCATGGCATTTGTTTGTACAATTTTGTAGGCATCTTCGCGGCTTATTCCTGCTTCATCAATTAAAGATAAAAGAACTCTTTGTGAGAAAACTAAGCCACCTAATTTGTCCAAATTTTTCTGCATGTTTTTTTCATATACAGTTAAATTCTCAACTAATCCAACCAAGCGATTCAATGCAAAATCAAGAGTAATTGTAGAGTCTGGTCCAATCATTCTTTCAACTGAAGAGTGTGAGATGTCGCGTTCATGCCAAGATGCAACATTTTCCATTGCAGGAATGGTGGCACTTCTTACAATGCGTGCCAGACCAGTCAAGTTTTCACTTAAAACAGGATTTCTTTTGTGAGGCATTGCTGAACTGCCTTTTTGGCCTTTTGAGAAAAATTCTTCTGCTTCCAAAACTTCTGTTCTTTGCAAGTGACGAATTTCAATTGCTAAGTTTTCAATAGATGAAGCGATGACGCCTAATGTTGCAAAGAATGCAGCGTGGCGATCCCTTGGAATAATTTGGCTAGAAACAGGTTCTTCATCTAAATTTAATTTTTCAGCGACATATTTTTGCACCATAGGATCAACATTGGCAAATGTTCCAACTGCACCAGAAATTGCACAAACGGAAATCTCTTTTTTTGCTTCTTTTAAACGTTTCAAATTTCTTTCAAATTCAGCATAAAAGCGTGCTAACTTTAAACCAAAAGTTACTGGTTCAGCATGAATTCCATGAGATCTTCCAACGCAAACAGTGTTTTTATGTTCAAAAGCGCGTTTCTTAATTGCTGCTAAAAGTCTTTCTAAATCGTTAATTAAAATATCAGATGCTTGAGAAAGCTGTTTTGATAAGCAAGTGTCAAGAACATCAGAACTTGTCATTCCAAAGTGAATAAAACGTGAGTTTTCTCCAACCAGTTCTGCTAAGTGAGTCAAAAATGCAATTACGTCATGTTTGGTTACAGATTCAATTTCATCAACTCGAGCAGAATTGAATTTACCACCTGATTTTATGAAATTTTCACGAATTCTTGCAGCAGTACCGCTTGGTGCAATTTTTATTTGTTCAAGTGCTTCTAGTGCATAAATTTCAATATCAAACCAAATTTGGTATTTGTTTTCTTGTGACCAAATTGCTGTCATTTCAGGTCTTGAGTAACGAGGTATCATAAAAATAAATTAAAAATATTATATTCTGTTATGTTGAGTTATAGAATTTTTTCTAAAAATTATTATCTAAACATTTCAGTAATTTTGTTCGAAGTTTAACCTATATCTGCCTTTGGCTTATGATTAAATAAAAAAATCAGAACAACTAATTGTAAAAATGAATTACAAAATAAACTTAGATAAATCTGTTTTGCTAGAAACTAAATCACCTAAATGTGAATCAACGTAAGCAATGTCAATTTTAACAATTGAACCATTTTTCATATCGCTTGCTTCAAAACTTACATCTTCCAAGATCTTTTCTAAAAGAGTGTGAAGTCTACGAGCTCCAATATTTTCAACTTCTGCATTAACTTTATGAGCAATTCTGGCAATTTCTTTAATACCTTCATCTGTAAATTCTAATGTCACATTCTCTACTTTAAGAAGTGCTACATATTGTTTAATTAAGCTTGATTCTGGTTCTGTTAGAATTCGTACCAAATCAGCTTCAGTTAATGGTTTTAATTGAACACGAATTGGAAAACGCCCCTGTAGCTCAGGAAGTAAATCAGAAGGTTTTGCAATATGAAATGCACCTGATGCAATAAATAAAATATGATCAGTCTTTATTAAGCCATATTTAGTAGTGACAGTTGTTCCTTCAACCATTGGAAGCAAGTCACGTTGTACTCCTTCGCGGCTTACATCGCCACCTTTTACAGAGCTGCGTACGCAGATTTTATCAATTTCGTCTATGAAAACAATTCCATCATTTTCAACCGATTTCACAGCTTTTTTGATGATTTTTTCTTCATCAATCATTTTCTCTGATTCTTCATCAATGATTGTTTTCATCGCATCTTCTACATTCATCTTGGATTTCTTGGTTTTTGATGAACCTATTGCTTTGCCAAGCATTTCTGTAATATTTATCATTCCAACTTGACCACCAGGAATGTCAAATGTGTTAGAAAAAGAATTGCCATTGTCAGCAATTTCAATTTCAATTTCACGATCTTTTAATTCTTGATTATCAAGCATTTGAGAAAATTTTTCTTTTGTTTCGTCGGATGCACTTTCTCCAATTAATGCTTTTAATACTCGTTTCTTAGCATGTTTTTCAGCTTTCTCTAAAACTTCTTTTTTAACTTCATTTTTTAGTGTTTTAATTGCTACTTCAACTAAATCACGAATAATTGAGTCAACATCACGTCCAACATAACCTACTTCGGTAAATTTAGTTGCTTCAACTTTGATAAAAGGAGCATTAGCAAGTTTTGCAAGGCGACGAGCAATCTCGGTTTTTCCAACGCCAGTTGGACCAACCATTAAAATATTTTTTGGTACAATGTCTTCACGCAAAGGACTTTCGACTAATTTTCTGCGATAACGATTTCTAAGTGAAATTGCCACAGCTTTTTTTGCATCACTTTGTCCAACAATATAGCGATTTAATTCTTCTACTATTTGTTTTGGAGTAAGATTTTGTCCCGAGTTTTTTTCTTCTATTTTAACAGAACTTTTTACTGATAGTTTTTTAGTTTTTGTCATTTTTATTTTAAATAGCAAATTTACAAATTGGTTTTTATGGCTTTTCACCTCGCATTTTGGGCTTCTAGTAATTGTTAGAAGACAAGAATGCAAAATTCGTCATTGCGAGAACCACTAAGTGTGACTTAGCAATCTATAACTTAGGGTTGATGATTAATTTATCCCTCTCTCTAGTTTTATCTTTGTAGCTTGCTGAATTCAACAATATCATCAAAAAAATTACAACTATGTTGGTTAATAAAATTACTAAGAAAATTTTCATAAAAAACTTAATATTTCAACGATAGAATCTTGTAGTTCATGGATTCCAGTTTTTTGTAAAGAACTAGTTTTAATAATTTTTGGATAAATTGCTGGCCATTTTTTAGCAGCCTGATTGATTTGATTTTCAACCTTAGTAACTTCTTCACTTTTTAACTTATCAACTTTTGTTAAAACAATTTGAAAGCTGACAGCCAAAGTGTTGAACATATTTATAATATCTTTGTCTGATTCCTTTAGTCCTTTAATTGGGTCGATCAATAAAAATACTCTTTGCAGATTAGATCTTTTGGCAAGAAATTCAAAACTAGTTTTTTGCCAACTTTCTATATGTTTCTTTCCAGCTTTAGCAAAACCATAACCTGGCATATCAATTAATACTAAACTAGTTGGAGAATCTTTATCGCTGATAAAAAAGTTAAGTTGACGAGTTCTTCCTGGAGTTGAAGAAACAATAGCAATTTTTTTGCTTAAAAGAGCATTTATTATGCTTGATTTACCAACATTTGAAGCGCCAATAAAAGCAACTTCAGGGTTACGATAATTTGGAACTTGTGTTATATTTGCAGCCCCTGTTAAAAATTCCCATTCTTTGTTAAAGAGTTTTTTAGCATCAATTTTTTTCATTTTTTAATTGCTTAAGATTTCAATTTTTCAATATGTTCAATCATTTTTTCAGCAATTGCAACATTTGTTGCTCCTTCAATTCCTTCAAGTCCCGGAGAAGAATTTACTTCCAAAATTTTTGGACCCATTTTTGATCTTACCATATCAACTCCGGCAACGTCTAATCCAATTACTTTAGCGGCTTTGATTGCCATTTCTCTTTCTTCTTTAGTAATTTCAATTTCTATTGCTTTTGCACCTAAATGTACATTTGCACGAAATTCTCCTTCAGCAGCTTGTCTTTGCATTGATGCTACAACTTGATCACCAATTACAAAACATCTTAAATCATGTCCTTTGGACTCTTTGATGTAATTTTGTACTAAAATATCAGCTTTCAAACTACGAAAAGCGTTTATAACACTTTCTGCAGCATTTTTATTATCAGCTAAAACAACTCCAACACCTTTTGTTCCTTCTAGTAACTTTACAACTAAAGGCGCTCCATCAACTAGTTTGATAAGTTTTGAAGTTTCGTAAGAAGAATTTGCAAAGCTGGTTGTTGGAATTCCAAGTCCGTGTTTTGCTAAAATTTGTAAAGAATGAAATTTATCACGAGCTGTTGTTATAGCATCAGAGCGGTTAAGGCAAGGAACGTCCAGTACTTCAAATTGTCTAATAATTGCTGATCCATAAAAAGTCATGGCAGGTTTGATTCTTGGAATAATGAAATCAATATTTTCTAGTTTTCGGTCATCAAGATAAAAAATTTCTGAAGCTTGGTTTGCAACTTTAACATAACAATCAGCAACATTTAAGAATTCAACTTGGTGTCCACGATTTGTAGCAGCCTCCATAATTCTTTTGTTAGAATAAAGATTCGGATTTGAAGCTAAAAGAGCTATTTTCATAAATTAATTTGATACTATTATTTCTTCTAAAAATTTAACTTAAAATTTTTGCTGCAATACAGATTAATTACAGCATTTGGTTTTACTTATAATAAAAATTCATAATCAGAAATTCTGATTTGATTATTTTTTTAATTTCATACACAAGATCTTGGATCCACTTTACTTTTTGTTTTGCGATATAGATTTAGAATTTTGCTTTTTTTAATTTTGCCCTGTAAGAAAGAACGAGAAACATCCACTAAGAATTTTCCTTGTTTTACAGCATCGCGTCCAAGAAGCATTCTAAAAGCCATAGAATCACGATTCGCAAGAGTAATTTCTATAGTCATTTTTATCTCGCCAATTGATAATTCTGACTCAATTACTGGTCTTTTTTCTTTTTTGCCTCCAGAATCGCAAACCATTCTGTGATCAATAACGCGAGCAATACATCTGCGTTCAAGAGTTTTGTTTTTTTGTAAAGGATGAAGATCAAATTTTACATATTCAACATCTTCAATATAAAAATTTTCGATGTTAAAAGCGTGCAAAGAAGAAGTTTTTGCACCAGTGTCAATTTTTCCTTTGATTGCTGGAAGGCCAAGGCATTCAAGATTAAACCACTCTTTCCATCCAATAACTTTCTTGGGTGACTTCTTTTTTTCCATAAATTAATTGCCAGAAATAACTTTGGTTACAACTTCTAGATCTTCTTTAGTATCAACTGAAAGAGGATGAGTATCAACAATTTTGACAAAAATTTTCATATCATTTTCTAAAGCTCTTAGTTGTTCTAAACTTTCACGTAGTTCTAGTTTTGATGGTGAAAGTTGTACAAACTTTTCTAAAGCTGAAGTTTTATAAGCATAAATTCCAATATGATGGTAAAAATCAGCATCATTATTTTTGGAGTGTGGGATAGGGCAGCGTGAAAAATATAGAGCTTTCCCAGAATTTTCATCCTTGAAAGCAATTGCAATTTTCACTACATTTGGATTAGCAATTTCATTTTTATCTTTTATTCTTGATGCAACAGTTGCAATATCGCAATCATTTTTTAAAGCTGTATGAGCTGCTGATCTTATAACTTCTGGATCAATATTTGGTAGATCTCCTTGTAAGTTTACAACAACGTCATAGTTTTTATTAGAATTTTCTTTAAAAGCAGCATATATTCTGTCAGTTCCAGAAGGGAGTTTTGGATTAGTTATAAAAAATTTTGCTCCAATTTTTTTTGCTTCTGCAGCAATTTCTTCTCCATCGCAAGCAATTATAACATCACCTAAATTTGCTTTCAAAGCTTGTTCGTAAACCCTGTGAATCATCGTTTTACCGCATATATAGGCTAGCGGTTTGTTGGGTAAACGAGTTGACGCAAGACGCACCGGAATTATTGTAAGAACTTGATTGGACATTTTTTAATTTAAATTGTTTTTCATTTTTCTAGTAAAGATTTAGACAATCAATTGATAATTTCCACAAAATTATCTTGCAATTTACAATTTTTCAATTTTAATATGGTGCTCGTTTCTAGCATTTTCGCTTTTTACGAGCACGTAGCTCAGTCGGTAGAGCACCTCACTTTTAATGAGGTTGTCGTTGGTTCGATTCCAACCGTGCTCACCATTAAATCTCTCCGACAAACCAACAAATTTTATTTTGCACCGCTTTGCAGATGCTTTAGGTTCGATTCCAAACTTGTTCATTTAAATCCTTGTTCGCAATTTTAATTTTAGCGGCTTTTTTCTTGAAAAGGTTATCAATTTTAAGTTTTTATTGTCGAAATTTGTTTATTGCTTTGGACTTTTGAATCTATACCAAAACATAAATCTATACTCTTAATTAATTCCAACTAAACTTTCCCACAATATCAACTAAATTTGTGGATTTATGGCGAAGGCTTATTCTTTGGATTTAAGGCAAAGAGTTTTTAATTTAC
>JACCDY010941820.1_pt1 | contig 11942 bp, 8 predicted proteins | sample 7446391 | NCBI WGS metagenome assembly JACCDY01 (sample SAMN15323451, study PRJNA562643) | freshwater metagenome | isolation source: river surface water | place: USA:Blue River Watershed | collected 2017-08-18
CGCAAAGGCCCAATAAGGAGCGCCTATTTCTTCTGCAATTTGGCGCACTTGGTTGCCGTTACCGGAGCGATCTTGATGTACATCAACTTCCTGTATCGCAATTACATCACTGGCTACTTCTTTGGAGAGTAAATCTAGGGCGCTTTGCAGAGTGCCACCGGAGTTAGGCGGTATTGCCATTGCGTGGAGTAGGTTCCAAGAGGTGAGCGTAAATCCCTTCATATTTGCAAGGTTACTGGTCAATGGGGGTCGCTAGTAAGGTCGCCTCGTGTTGCTCAATTTGCCGCTCTCACGGAGCGAATTAGACCGCGCTGCTCATCTTCGCAGCGATGAAACTGCTCTTGCTGAGATGTGGCAACGAGCGAAAATTATTGAGTTGATTGATGATCAGTTTCGCACAAGGGATGAGGCGTTGGATTATGTCTCTCCAGATGTATCGGGCGATCGTTTTTTTCTGGGCCTTGATAAAGCTGGAACTCCTTACTTTGTCGCTCATCGAAGAGGTTTAGAGGCGAACGCATCGGGTGAATTTCAAACTCTGCGCACCATCGGAAAGAAGTTAAATGATCTTGAAATCGGCGCAGCTGTTCATGCTCTTGCGTTGGCTCAGTGGCATGAAATTCATCAACGATGTGCAAAATGTGGTGGCCCCACCGAAATTGGAATGGCAGGAGCTATAAGAAAATGCACTTCTTGCGCAGCTGACCACCACCCAAGAACTGATCCTGCGATTATCGTCCTCGTTAAAGATGAGAGCGATCGAATACTTCTTGGTCGTCAGAAAGTTTGGCCGGAGAAGCGCTTCTCCACTTTTGCAGGTTTTGTCGAACCCGGTGAATCTTTTGAGAGCACCGTAATTCGTGAGGTGTCTGAAGAGTGTGGCGGCCAAGTTATCTCTATGAACTATCTTGGTTCACAACCGTGGCCATTTCCAGCTTCAATCATGATTGCTTACGAGGCGGTCATTTCAAATCCAGGAACTACCAAAGCAGATGGTGAAGAGATAGAAGAGATAATCTGGCTTGATCGAAATTTGTTAAAGACAAAAGTGGCTGCGAAAGAATTATTACTTCCACCAGCAATCTCGGTTGCTCGGGCGATGATTAATTCCTGGTACGGCAGCGATGCTCTGCGTGATTTGGCGACCGAAGAGAGTTGGCGCAATGTCGGCCGCTGAAGAAATTCTGGCTGCATTAGATGACGAACAACGAGCTGTTGCGACTGCAGTCCGAGGCCCAGTCTGTGTTATTGCGGGCGCCGGTACTGGAAAGACGCGAGCAATCACCCATCGGTTGGCATACGCAGTTGAAATTGGAATTGTCGAACCAAATCGAATTCTGGCTCTGACATTTACCGCGCGCGCAGCCGGAGAGATGAGATCACGACTTCGCACCTTAGGTGTTCCCGCGATTGCGGCACGGACCTTTCAATATGCTGCCTTAAAACAACTTATATATTTTTGGCCGGAAGCACTTGGCGGCAGATTTCCCTCACTTTTAACTAGCAAAAGCGCATTTCTTGGAGAAGCAATCGACCGAGCCGGATTGAAGTTAACTAAAAATCCAGCGCTACTGCGCGATATTTCCAGTGAAATTGAATGGGCCAAAGTGCAACAGGTTTCAAGCGATGAATATGTCGAGGCAGCCTTAAACCATTCACGAACCATTCGAGCGAGCGCTAGAAAAAGTAGAGAAGTTTTTGGTCTAGAAGATATCGCCAAGACCTATGAGGCCTACGAGAGTTTGAAGCGTCAAGAACGAGCCATCGATTTTGAGGATGTACTTCTCTTGACGGTAGGAATGTTGGAGGAGGTAAAAGAGATTCGCGACCGAGTTCGTGATCAATACCGCTATTTCACGGTAGATGAGTATCAGGATGTATCTCCACTTCAACAGCGGCTGCTTGATCTATGGCTTGGGAAACGTGAAGATATCTGCGTAGTTGGAGATCCTGCCCAAACAATTTACTCCTTTGCTGGGGCAACGCCAGCATTTTTACTTAACTTCACCAAGAGATATCCAAATGCTGAAGTCATTCGACTTAGCGCCGGGTACCGTTCCACACCAGAAATTATCAACATCGCAAATTCAATTTTGCGTAGCGGCGAATTAGGCCATGACCTAGATGCAATTAATACTCATGGAGAACGACCTAAAGTTATTTCAGTGGCCTCAGAAGCAGAGGAGCTATTAACTATTGCAGAAACGGTAAAGAGTGAGGTCACATCTGGAGTTAAGTCCCTAGCTGTATTAGCTCGCACTAATTCCCAATTAGATGCTATTGAAGCTGCTTTAAATAACGCAGGCGTCGAAAATCAGATTCGTAGTGCAGAACGGTTCTTCGAACGGGGAGATGTCCGATCCATGATGGCTGCGATTCGAAGCGCCTCAGTTCTCTCATCAGGAGATTGGTTGAGTGAATTAAGGGATTTACTGAAATCATTTGGCGCAGAAGATAAATATGTAAGGGCGCTAATTCAATTAGCCCAGGAGCTATCAAACGATGGCATCGATTCCATGCGAGCTTTCCTCAGAGAATTAGAGGAGCGAGCCGACCAGAACAATCCACCGGATCTCCCCGGGGTAACGATTGCAACCTTGCATAGCGCGAAAGGTTTGGAGTGGGAGAGCGTGTTTCTTGCGGGAGCGTCATCTAGATATCTACCTCTGGCAGATCCAATTGATGAGGAGCGACGCCTCTTCTATGTCGGAGTCACTCGCGCTAAGCGCACCCTTCATCTCAGCTATGCCGGCGATGCCAGCCCATTTCTTCGCGAGGCGGGGTTGGTTTAAAACTCGTTTGCCGGAAACTCGTTTGCCGGAAACTCGTTTGCCAAGAGAGAAGCTCTTGGCTTACCCTTATCCACATGCAGACAACTTCTAACAAGAAGAGCACCCAGGTGGCCGCTAAGCGCGCTCACCGCAATTGGGCTGCCTATTGGTCTGCTCCGTCGACAAAGTCGGTTTTTACCTATTTTGCGACAAATACCAAGGGTTCGACACCTGGAGCCTCTATCGAGTAAGTAAGAGATAGAGAAGCCCAGGGGCCTCGAATCCAAATGGATTCAGGCCCCTTTTTCTATCTCCGGTCGAGAGCAAAAACAGCGAAAACACAGGAAACGAAAACAGAGAGAAAAGAAAGGGAGAGGTGAGAACTATGACAGTTCTCTTCAGTGAGTTATTGGTACCAGGATGGGCAGAAGGCGAGAGCGCAAAGCTTGGCCTAGATTCCATAACTGCCACCTATAGCGATCAACGCGCAATAACGCTGCCATGCCATAACGCTGACCCAGAACTTTTCTTCTCGGAGAAGAATGAAGAGATTGCTCTAGCAAAGAGTTTATGTGGCGCGTGTCCGGTTAGGCGCGAATGCCTGGCAGGCGCGGTTTCGCGTGAGGAGCCATGCGGAGTTTGGGGCGGTGAGTTATTTGAGGATGGTCAGGTAATCGCTAAGAAGCGCACACCTGGAAGGCCTCGCCTCGTTGAATTAGCGAGCGCTACTGCGTAGCGGTTCTTCTTGTAGATGGGAAGGCGTAATCTCGGGAAACCAAGAGAGCGCCTCATCCCTGAAATTTCCTTGAGCGCGTAGCTGACAGAAGATTCCAGTCGTTCCCAAAGTAACTCGATGAATTAGCACATATTCCGCAGGGAGATTTAATTGGAACCCAATTTTTGCGGTGGGATTTCTTGGGTCGCCAACGCGAACGCTCTGTTCACGTAACCACTCGCGGGTATATTCAAAATAAGGAGTTCGCAAGGGTTCGACTAGAGGGAGCAGATAATCGAGTACTAATTGGGGATCAACATCAACATCGGGAAGTATAAATCCATCCTCTTTAAAACCGTTATATAGAGCGAGCGCATCACCTTCGAGCGCATTACGTAAAAGATTCTTAAACGGTTCCGGGAAACCATTCGGAAGTCGATTACAAGCACCAAAATCAAGAACGCCTAATCTGCCATCTGCAAGCACTCGGAAATTTCCTGGATGAGGATCGGCGTGTAGCAAACCAGCTCGCATCGGGGCGGTGAAATGGAATCTTGCTAATTTAATTCCGGCGTTATTTCGCTCATCTTGATTGCCATCTGCGATTACGCGAGCAAGCGGTTTTACTTCCAACCATTCACTTACCAAGATTCGATCAGTAGCCAATACAACTTTAGGGATCGCGATATCTGGATCATCTAGATAGGCATTCCAGCAAGCTTCTTGGGCTTGTGCCTCAAATCGATAATCAACTTCTTCGATGATGCGAGCCTTTAATTCCTCTAGAAGCGGCTTCATCTCCAGCCCCGGCATAAATAATTGGAAAATCTTTGAGAATCTCTCAATCTGGTTTAGATCTGAAACCAGCGCTTCAGCGGCTCCGGGATATTGAATCTTTACCGCAACTACCCGACCATCTTTCCAGCGACCGCGATGGACCTGGCCGATTGAGGCAGAAGCAGCAGGCTTATCTTCAAATTCAGCGAAGTTGTCACGCCAATCTTCGCCGAGTTCTTTTGCTAAAACTTTATGTACTACTTTTGCAGGTAGCGGCGGCGCCGCTTCCTGAAGTTTTACAAGAGTCTGTCTATACGGTTTAGCAATATCTTCTGGTAGCGCAGCTTCAAAGACCGAGAGCGCTTGGCCAAATTTCATGGCTCCGCCTTTTAACTCGCCAAGAACTTTAAATACTTGTTCTGCGGTTTTCTCTTGCAGTTCTGCAAATGCAAATTGTGGCGATTGACCAATTAATTGTCGGCCGAATCCAAGCGCGCCACGTCCCGCAACCGCCAACGGAATGCTCGCTAACTTGGCGCTACGTGTGCTGGTCTTACGGGGGATTTCATCGGCCACCCACGAATTCTCTTACTTAGGCGGATGTAGCGCGAGTCGAAGGCAGGCTGCGACAACCGCACCTCGGCTGAATCTGCCAATTTGTGATGTGAGGCGCAATTAAATCGCTGCCTTTATAAGTGGCGCTGCTACCGATAAGCGAGCTGGAGCCAGTATCGGCAAATCTCATTACTTCTATCGTTGAAATTGCAGCAGCCAAATTAGATAGAGCAGATCCAAGTTCCCGTTGCGAGGATTTAAAAATGTAATCCTTATTTACCGGTATCGCTCCGGTTTCAACTTCAGATATCGCAAGACAGTTCGCGCAGGGGGTTTTTCCGGCGATAACAATCGGACCAATTCTTACTGAATCCGAGGTGTAATTGATTAATAGATGGCTGACGCTTTCTTTAAGCCAACGCTCCTGGGCCTCGGGAGATGGCGCTCCAATCGAGATCGCGAATAAATATTTATTGGTAGGTTCTATTGGTTCAGGGTATAGCGAAGCATCTCTTTCAATCCGTCGGATGAGGTCTGAGCGATTTATTCCGAGTTCACATTTCTGCATTTGTGTACCACTTAGGTCGCTAATAGAACTCTCGCCAGGCAGATGTAAATAGGTAAGTTCAAAGCCAGATGCCTTAAGTGCTGCGAAGAGATTTATCGCGATCCGATTTGAAGAGTTAGGTGAGACAATAATTTCAATTGAAAAGTTTCGCCTGGCAACTAATTTCGAGCGGCCACCATCGATATCTCCTTCTTGACGGGAGGCGCAATCAGATTCAACTTCGAATCTCTCCAAAGACTGTTGGAGCGCTAAGTTTCGAGTTCCATCAATTGAACTTAAAGAGAAGCGATCAGCTCTATATCGATATGAAATCTCAGTTACTTTTTGGTCCAGCAGGTTGAGTTTCGCTAACCCCTCTAGAAGAGGTTTATCTTTTTTCTCGAGCGCGTTATTTATCAACCGCTCGAGCATCTCTTGGAAGGGAATTTCACCAATCTTTTCAGGTAATTGAAGATAAGTTAATTGATCGCCGATATAGAGCTGGTTGCCGCTACGCCAGATTGATATGCCAGCTTTTAATTTTGGTGCCATCAATGGATGCTCTAATGAAATTCCAAGTAGCCCTTGATGCACTCCATAATTCATGTGGAGAGTTATGCAATTCGTTTAACTTTTAAGAAAGAAAAAAGCGGGGGCAGCGCCCCCGCTCTCAAACTTTTACGCTCCTAAGGGAGCTGTTTATGCTTTGCTTATTAAGCTTTGCCTAGAATGCGATTAACAGTGGTGCCGCATACAGGGCACTTGCCCTTCGCCATACGACGACCAGAGTCCGAGACGTTTACAGTCCCTTCGAACTGACGCTTCTCTTTGCACTTAACGCAGTAGGCCTCACCTTTGTATGTCTCAGCCATTTCTTCCTCCGATCCTCACAGGTTTGTCCTGTGAATACCCTGACCATACCCCCGGGCCACGTTCAAAATGTCGCAATCCACGCACGGCGAGCGATATTTCTCGCTCAATATCGAGATTTTCCCCTCAAATGAGGATTTTCGAGCGCTACTGGCCGCGAGCGCCGGCTTCATACCCCTCTAGATAGGCATTGGCTAAATCGCTCCGCTCAAAGCGAGCCAGCAGCGAATGGAAATTCTCGCCGTGATCTGGAATCTCTAGATGAATTAGTTCATGAACCAAGATGTAATCGAGAACATAATCAGGTGCGCCATTTAATCTCTCCGAGATTCGAATTGTCCGATCAACAGTTGTGCAAGATCCCCATCGTTCATCCATCTTCCGCCATTTAACGCTGGCGGCCTCAACTTGAAATTCTGGGAGATAGCGCGCTTGTAAGGCGCGAGCCTTAGCGAAAAGATCACTATCGCTGATCTTTTCTCGTGCTTCACGAGTTAGAATTTTTTCAACCATCTCCGGAATGACCGCCTGAATCTTGGAATTTGAGAGATGGGCTGGCACTTGGATAACTATCGATCCATGCTCGCGGTAGGCGCTTATGGAGCGGCTCCTTCTTGAACTTCGAACCACTTTTATCTCAGCGCCGCCCGAGACTTCCATCGGTGGAATTCTAAGTTCGGTGCTTTTCTTCGCCTTTGTCCGCATTCCGGCGAGATTAGCCCCGAATAAATCATCTTGGATGTAGTTATCCACACGCCTACGCCTCTCTAAAACAATCTCTGCGCCTATAACTCTAGAGGTGTACCTGAGTCTTTTGTTGGAGAAACTTGCTTAGAGAAGTTGATTATTTACTTCGCGATGTCGTACTTTGCGACCACGAAGTCCCCGGATAACCGTTCTTTATCTGCAAGGGGAAGGCAGATAATGAATTGTGCGCCCGGGGGCTTCGCTTTTTTTGAGTGAAATATTCGAGTCAAATTTGTAGATCAACGAGCGTTAGGGATTAAGACCGGAGAGGTCGTCTGGAACCGTCATCGCTTTGAGAAAGCCTTCGGCATCAGAGAGTTGTTCCGCGCTTGGAAGAAGAACTGCCTCGTCCCAGATTGCGTCACGCACTTTAATATCGCGCAATTTCGCAACCTGATTCCAAAACTCTCGCGCTTCACGAGTGCGTCGAGGTGAGACTTCTAGCCCAACCATCGTTGCAAACAATTGTTGCGTAGGGGATTTGGTGGCGCGCCTGCGCTGTTGGGTCTCACTTAATTTTGCGAAATCAGGTAAGCGATCTTGAACTGCTTCCGCAACAACAGAATCAATCCATCCTTCGATGAGCGCGAGTAGCGTCTCTAACTTTTCCAGTGCAGCTTTTTGAGCTGGAGTTTCTTCGGGGGTAAAGAGGCCACCTGACATTGCTAAAGTCATGGATTCTGGATTAGAGATATCTAATTCACCTGAATCAATAGCGCTCTGGGCCTGCTCAGTCATCGCAGTTATATCTACTTTGATTCCTTTGCCGTAAGTGGAGATTGCGGAGTTGATGTGGTCACGGAGCCACGGCGCACCAGCGAAGAGTCGAGCTGCCGCAACTTCACGTAGCGCGAGATAGATTCGAATCTCTCGCTCATCAATCTCTAAGCCCGCTCCCCAAATGGCAACATTCTGCGGAACAAGTTGTGCTCGAACTGGATTTAAAAGAGGGAGCGCAACGTCGTTGGCTCCGGTAACGCTAGTTGAGAGAGCGCCGATGGTCTGGCCGAGCTGCGTGCTGATCATTGAACTCATAAAAGTTGAGATGATGGAAGTAATTGTGGATTTGGATAGATTAAATGGAGCTCCGGGGAGCGTTATCTCTTCAGAATCGCCTGAATTCTCTTCAAATAATTGAGTCATAGCTTCACTCATACCTGAGACCAACGGCTTAGCAATCTCTTGCCATCCGGTGAGAGTTGAGTCAATCCAATCGCGACGACTCAGGGCACATCCTTCTGGAATCGGAAGATTCGGAAATACGGTCGCTTCGTTCATCCAGAGATCTGCAATCTGTAGAGCTTCACGAGTTTCATTCTGGCTAGCAAGAGTTACCGGAACGTCACCGTGGGCCGAGAGAAACTTTCTTGAGATATCTCTTATCAACTCTTTGGAGAGCGCAGATGGTGTTGCTTGACCGGAGAGCGATGCCATTAACCCCGGTAGATTTAATCCAAGGCCAGAGAATTGTTTGAAAGTTTCCTGGAAATCAAAAGGATTGTTGGGATCTTTTGGATCCTCAGAAGAGTCATCAGGCGTAAATCCGAAATTACCCAATTTCTTCACCCACCTTCTCTAGTTAATCCTCGTTTGGTTCCAGTTCTGCTTACCCTGTGCCGTTACCCTGCTCCCGCACCTTCTAACCAGATAACCGTGAGATTTCTTCCCGAACTGTTTTCTCCGCGCTTTCTCAGCCACCCTAACCTAGGCTAGTACGGTGCTAATTCATCTTGCGGTTCAACTTGCTAGCGATACCGCCAGCGCTCCGGTATCAGCCCTAGTTTGGTTGATTATCCCGGCTCTCGCCCTAGTCGGTGGTCTTGCTTATGCTTATTGGGTGACAAAGTTAAAGAGCAAATACGATAATCAAGTCAATCGCTCTGTTGGAAGATTTCAAAAATTTCAAGATTCATTTAATGACTCCCGAAATAATTCCAATCCCGATACCAGCCAAAACTCCAATCAGAAATGAGTGAAGCGATCTGATGCGAGATATTTCCCCGCTGAGATACCGCTGGCCGCTCACTGCTCGAATATTTTTCTTTTTTCTTGCTATCGCTACGCTAGCGGCGCCGATTCCATACGTTTATTTCAAGCCTGGCGTCCCAAATGATGTAACGGGAAAATTAATCACGATAGAGCGGGCGCAAACTTATAAACCAAATGGCAAGCTCTACTTAACTTCAATCCTTGTAACTAATCCCCAATCCCCAGTTTTTGGCGCTGAAACCCTCTATAACTGGGCGATTGGCCCGCACGCAGTTCTGCCACGTGAGAGCGTTTATCCACCAGCAAGCAGAGATCGCCAAGTAACACAAGACTCAAGAGTTGAAATGGCCATATCTCGTACCGCAGCAACGGCTGCCGCCCTAAATTATCTCGGCTACGAGATAACTGAAGATTACGTGGTCAGCAGGGTCCGTGAATATTCAAATGCGGTTGGACTTCTTAAAGAGGGCGATCGAATTCGCGTAGTTGATGGGAAAGTTATAAATGAAATTGAAGAGATTAGAGAGGCGTATAAGGGTCGCGAAGTTGGCGATGTAATTCGAATTGAAGTTGAAAGAGTTATCGATGGTCAACTTAAGAGAATTGCTCTGGATGTGAAACTCACAAAAAATATAGATAGTGGCAACGGTCCTGCGATTGGCATTCTGGTTGGAACTAACGCGGAGTTTCCGATAGATGTAACGTTTAATCTCCGCGGGGTTGGGGGACCAAGCGGTGGATTGATATTTGCCCTCGGCGTCGTTGAGAAACTTGGTGCTGAGGACTTGCTGAGAGGAAGATCGGTTGCTGGAACTGGAACTATCACTCCAAGTGGTCGAGTGGGCGCAATTGGCGGAATTGAAGAGAAAATGATCGGAGCTTCACGTAAAGGAGCGACGATTTTTCTCGCACCTCGAGAGAATTGTGTGGATATCCGACATATTCCGAGAGGTTTACAGGTAATTCCAGTCAATACGCTCGCTGAAGCTATTTCTTACCTCCGCGCCCCCGATACCTTCAAATTTCCTACTTGCGAGAGTTTGGATAACCTCACCTCATGACATTTGGCAACGGCCCCGAAAATCCATTCCGTAATTTCAACTTTCCCAAAAGAAACCCGGGCCAGCCTCGACGTTTAGGTGCGCTGCCAATAACTGTAATCGTTCTTACCATTCTGGCAGTAGTTCTGGTTTCGCTAAGTGGTTTCTATGTTGATTACTTATGGTTTCGGTCTGTTGATTACTCATCAGTCTGGACAACGCTATTAGTAACTAGAGCAACCTTATTTTTTGCATTTGGATTAGTGACTTCTCTTGTAATTGTCGCCAACATAATCGTGGCTTACAAACGGCGACCAATTTATGTTCCAACTACAGTCGAAGCCGACAATCTTGAACGTTATCGAGCTCAGATAGAGCCAATAAGAAAGATAGCGATAGTTGGAATCTTCTTGGCAATCTTTTATTTTGCCGGATCGGCTGGCTCCCAGTTCTGGGAGAGTTGGCTTCTTTATAGAAACGCAACGCCATTTGGCGTTTTAGATCCACAATTTAATCGCGACATCTCTTTCTTCATGTTCACCTTACCTTTCTGGCAAGCGCTCGTAGGTTGGGCTATTTCAACTTTGATATTGGCGACCATTGCCGCAACTGTTGTTCATTACATCTACGGTGGAATTCGCCCACAAGTTCGCGAAGATCGCACAACTGTTACCGCTCGTGTTCAGCTATCAATTCTCCTTGGTGCGATTGTGGCGATAAAAGCTATTGCATATTGGTTAGATAGATTTGCACTCGCGACTTCAGATGAAGGCATCATTACCGGTCTTACATACACAGATGTGAACGCAGTACTTCCAGCAAAATCAATCCTTACCGGAATTGCCATAATCTGCTCACTTCTCTTCTTCGCAAATATCATTCGCCGTTCCTGGGTTTTACCTGCAGCCGGCTTGGCACTTCTAGGAATCTCATCGTTCTTAATCTCCGGCGTATATCCAGCTTTAATCCAACAATTCCAAGTTAAGCCCAGTGAATCTGCAAAAGAATCGCCATATATTCAAAGAAATATCGAATCGACTAGAGCTGCATACGGTTTAGATAAAGTCGAAGTTAAGGATTACCAGGCCACAATCGACACAAGTGCAGGTCAGTTGAATAACGATGTCGATACCGTTGCGAACATCAGGTTGATGGACCCCAATGTCTTATCCTCAACGTTCCGCCAACTCCAACAGATTAAGCCTTATTACACATTTACCGAATCATTAGATGTTGACCGCTACATGATCGACGGCAAGATGCGCGATATGGTGGTTGCGGTACGTGAATTAAATATTGAAGGAAACCCAAATCGAAATTGGATTAATGATCATCTCGTTTATACCCACGGATTTGGATTTGTCGGAGCATATGGAAATGCGCAAGATATTGATGGAAAGCCGGTTTTCACGATGGGGGATATCCCACCTAAAGGAATTTTAGGAGATTTCCAACCAAGAATTTATTTCGGTGAGAATAATCCTGAGTATTCAATTATTGGCGCACTTAAAGGCGGCGATCAGGTCGAATTTGATTACCCAGATGATGCATCTCCAAACGGCCAGAAGAATTACACCTACACCGGTTCAGGTGGAGTGCCGATGGGCTCACTATTTTCGAGGTTGTTATTTGCTATCCACTACCAAGAGCAGCGGATACTTTTATCTAACTTAATCAACTCCGAATCAAAGATTATCTTCAATAGAGTCCCTCGAGATCGGGTTGCGAAAGTTGCACCTTGGTTAAAGCTAGATGGCTATCCATACCCAGCTATCGTCGATGGCAAGATTGTCTGGATTATTGATGGCTACACAACCAGCGCTGGCTATCCTTACTCTCGAACCGTAGATGTCTCTGGTGCAACGACCGATGCGTTGAATATAAATAACAATCCACTTACCGCGGTCCCTAATTCCAAGATAAATTACATA
>JACCDY011448436.1_pt1 | contig 11939 bp, 9 predicted proteins | sample 7446391 | NCBI WGS metagenome assembly JACCDY01 (sample SAMN15323451, study PRJNA562643) | freshwater metagenome | isolation source: river surface water | place: USA:Blue River Watershed | collected 2017-08-18
ATTACATTTTGTTAAAAGATATGTGGTAAAATATAGGACATATCCTTAATCGAAATGTAAAGGTAAATAAAAATATTTATTTCCCAATTATAGGGAATCAACCTACCTTCCTTTTCCCAAACTCTTCAACATCGAAATCAAACTCAACTGCGGATGACAATCCGATTTATCAGCACGGAAGGAAACGTGTGTCCAGATGCCTGGTGTTCCATTCAGAGCTTGGGTGTTGAGTTTCCACATGTCGGGTTGGTAAGTGTTGGGGATGGCGTATTTCTCGCAGAGGTATTCGAGGAGAATTTTTAAAGATTCGAGTTGCTCGTCTTTGTATTTATGGAAAAAGCGGTGCCCTCTCCATTGCATACCGTAGTCAATTACTTCTTCTTTGGGAACTTCTCGGTTGAAGGTAGAAAAGTACCTTCCGCCTTTTTCGATTAATGCACCCCAATTGCAGATTTCAATTCCAATTGACTGCTGGTTTAATTTGGTGTTATTGTAATTATGCGTTCCTAAATGATGTGCCCAATGTGCTGAACTGAAACATTGGTAAATGCTACCTTCTCCATCGATAACAAAGGCTGTGGCTACTCGCACCGGGGTATAACGCCAACCGCTGATGACGTTTTTGGCATTAGCGCCACTCACCGTATGGTGCAACACAATTTGTTTTTTCGGAAATACTTCGGGGTAGTATTGGGCTTTGGTTAATGGGAATTGGATGAGGTCTTTGATTTTCATGAATTGATTTTTTAGTTATTAATAATTTTATTTTGGGATGTTGTCACCCCTCTCGATCTCCACTCGAGAAAAGAATTTTGTCACCCCTCTCGATCTCCTCTTCTGCCAAGGCAGACAGGCAAGGGGAGAAGGAATTAGGAGGCTTTTGTCTCTTTTCGCGGGGAGAAGTAAAAAGTGTCATTTTCGTTTATCGGGGGTGTTGTTGGGAAATGCGATGAGGTTGAACATTTCACGCATTCGAGAGCGCAAGCGATTACCATAAAGTGATTCTAAATCTGAAGCACTAAGGTTGGTGGTGGCGTGGGTGACATGCCCGTGCTTGACCATCAAATCATAGCGATTCAAGAGGATTTCGGCTATGGTATTGCACTCGTTTCCGTAATACTTCATGTTTTGCTCCACTCCTAAATCATCAAAGCAATAAATCTTGGGTATCCAGGAATACTTCTGTATGACTTGATACCCGTCATCGTGAAACTCTGCTGCAATTGCGCGGGTGGAACGGATAAAGAAATGATTACTTTGTAGCGTAAACTCTGTCATTAGAGTAATGAGTGATGTTTTTCCACTGCCAATGGGGCCTGCAAGTAAGATTCCTTTGTTTGGATCAATGCCCTTCTCTTTGCACAAATTATCGCTTCTTGTGAAGTAAATCAACAACTTGAAAATAATTGGCAAGTCTTCTTTTTGAATGGTGAAGCTTTTTCCAAATCTTTGTCGGCCCCGGTATTGTAAAAACTGAAGAGTATGCTCGTAATTATAAAGACGTGAACCTTCTTCATCTATTAAAAACGGCTTTTCAATTGCCGGATTATAGTGTTTCTTCATAATTGGTGGGTTTTGCGTGTAAGTGATTTGTGGCAATTTTGCCGGTTTTCTCTGCCTGGAATTTCTGACTGTTGATCATCCATTTTTTTGCCAGTGCTTGCCAGTTTTGAATGTTGTTTTTTCCGGATTTCCATCCAACGGATTCATAATGGTGAAAAAATAATTCCGCCTCCCTTTCAAGCGTATTATTTTCTTTAAAAAAGTCCTTTATGAATTCAAAAGTTGGAGGTTCAAATAGTGTTTTTTGTCTCGTGCTTTTTTTTGTTTTTAATACTTTATTAGTTGTTTCTTTTCTTTTTATAATAGGACTCACTTGTTGTCCTGTAGCACTCTTTGTACCTCTATCACGGGTTCTCTTATTTGTTGTACTTAGTGTTGTATCAAAAATGAACATGTGTACCCTGCTTCCATTGAATGAATTGTACGAGGGAAAATAGGCGATATAACTCCATTCTTGCAGTTGGTGTAAGCCTTTGTGATAGGTATTTAAAGAGCCGATTTTTGCCGCCTTCATGATTTCAATTCGATGAATTAAAAATGGATTATTGAAATTATTTGCATTCCACAAATGAAAAAGTGCATAATACAGACTAATGTGCCATGCTGTGAGTCTATTATCCTCCATAAGCATTTGACTCACACGATTCAAATGGGTAATGTAATTGATCTTGTATAATCTTCTTTCCATTTAAACTCGGTTGCGAATTTTGGACTCAAGCAGTTGGTTTATGTCTTCTTTTGGATAAAAGATTACTCCGCCAATTTTGGTGTATGGGATTTTTCCGGTTAATCGGAGGTTTTGAAGCGTACTTGGAGAAATTGCTAACATGCGTTGTACCTGATTCGATTTTAACCAGGATTTTTCATTTTTTTTCTCTTCCTTTTTTTCGTCCGTTTGTTTTAAAGAGTCTTGTAAGATTAATCTCACTTCATGGATTAAGTCTTGTTTGAAGGATAATAAATCCTCAATTGTTACAATTGTAGCTGCCATATTTTTTGTTTTAAATTCTCTGCAAATAGAATGTAAAAAAATAGGCTAAGGGGGTTGCAAGGGGTTGTGCAACCTCTATTGAATTGTTTGAAAACAATAGCTTTTCGTCTTGTGATAAATAATTAAATGTTGTTGGATTGAGCAGCTAAAAAGTTAAAAAATGAGTAGCTTTGACTGTAAATAAAAAGATTCAGTAGCGACACGCTTTTTTGGGTAATCGAAACCGCCAATTATCAAACTCCCCTAAAAAGACAAGCTGGTCGTCCTCGCATGGCGTGGGCACAGTTTGCTTTGGGGAAGGAGCTTGGCGGTTCCGGGTTACCTGCAAACTGTTGACCACGCTACTTTTTAGTACAAAACATGCGATGGAAAATTCAAAAAACCTACCTCATTTAAGTTCCGAGCTTTTGTTGTTTATGCATATTCATCAGATTATTGATTGGAATGCGTTGTTGTACCTCAGTGAGGAAGAGCTGTGGACTATGAAGGGTATTTCTGTTCATCTTTTATTGGAAATTAACGTTCTGAAAAACTCTCATTTGAATTTAGACTGATATTGAGTCGGTTAATCATTTGAATTAGTTTTGTTTTTAATACGGTCATGTTTTTGGGATCTTTATCGTAATAGTTATTTCGTAAACTGGTAACAGCAATGCTTGATTGGTGCTTTGTTTTGAATACGTTGGAAAAAGCTGAAAAGACATGGGTTTTGTTTTTTTCTTGTATAATCCCTTCCTCTACCAATAATGCTGCAAGCAGTGCCAACTGAGGTACATTTAGGGTTGTAGTTAGTTTCTGTTCTTGCTTATCGATTACCGGTTGATAAATCAATTGCTCCGGATTGGCAGCATGTATTCCGTCTATGTAAAGCAATTCTTCTTGTATCCATGTGGTGATTAATTCTTTTGCTCCGGGAATTCCTGATTTGTACATTCTATTTGAATGGGGAATTATTTGCTTGATTTTCTTTTGTTCTTTGAGCAACCATTGTTTTAATTCCCATGGATTACTGAATTTATTCATTTCATTCCTGAAATTATTTGTTAGCCATGCTATGAAGTCTAGGTGATTGAAATTATGATACAATAAGAGGTATCTCATCTTTCGTGAATTCCACTCCATTCCTTCTTTTTCCCAGCATTTTTGTACAATGTCGTGAATGACCGCTTTGGCATAGGTAAACTCTCGGAGGGAAATAAAATCTCCTTTTATGAAATCTTCTACGACCTGAATTTGGGATTGTATGAGATGGCCTAGCTTTGGATCTTCCCATGTTGATATGGCTTTTTTTAATTGGGCAATTTCTCTGCGTAACTCATTGATAGATATGGCATAGGTTCTCAAACATTCATTTACTTCTTCGCTGAAATGGTGTCCGTATTTTCGTTTTAACTTGAGTATTACTTGATTTATATAATAGAGCGTTAGGGATTCCAGTTCTTTCTGATTGTATTCGGTTTTTATTAACTCCGATGCCAATGGTATGTTCTGATTGTTTTGTGCTAGCAACTCCATTGCCTCATTCAGCAATGAATTTTGTATTTCGGAAACCCAATGCTTTACTCTTTCGGGTGATTCTATGCGGTATAGATTGTTGGTTATTTCATGTTCTATTCTTACTGTTTCTGTCCTTAATTTCCAATTCAGGTATGCAAATTGAATCTCAGTTTGGCTGAGTTCCTTCCATGTTGCTGTGTAAAGCAATAACCAGGTGTTGCGTCCATTCGCACTAATGCGGGTTATTTTTTCTAATCTTCCTACACTCCTACACTCCTTTTCAAGGATTTCGATTTGCTTTTTATCATGTTGTTCAGTTAGCTCTTGTTCGCAAAATCGCCTGAGATAATCTTCGTACATGGGATGTTCCTGCATAATTCTGCCCAAACTTTGGTAGTTCTTTTCCGTTTTCTTCGTATTTCTCTCCTGAATTACTTCAATGATTTTAGGTGCAGGTTGATTTTCTTGTAAAATGTTGCAATAGGTTTCTACGTTTTTGCTGTTTCGAACCTCTTGCCACAGTGAAGTCAATTCCGTAAGATTAAAAACACCCACTTGCATATTTACTCTACCTTATAATTTTGCAAATGCATACGTTATCTTGTTATGAAGTTTCATTTTGACCTGAATATCAGGGTAAACCCTACCATATTTAGGTATAAACCCCTAGCTTATCTTACTTTCTTTTCCGATATCCCAAGGCATGTTTGTTCCAAAAAGTTTGGATCTCAATTGATTCATATCTTCACTGACTTTTTTCTCTAATACCTTGGCATAAATTTGTGTGGTCTTGATACTGGTATGTCCCAACATGGCACTTACTGTTTCAATGGGAACTCCGTTGGCCAAGGTGACCGTTGTTGCGAAGGTATGCCGGGCAATATGCGTTGTGAGTTTCTTTTTGATATTACAGATGATCCCAATTTCCTGCAAATAGGCATTGTATCGCTGATTTGAATTTACCGGCAATAACTTGTTGTTTCGTTTGCAGTATTCGTGGTTCTTGTATCTCTCTATTATTTTTACCGCTATTGGTAACAAGGGAACGCGCTCTTGCACCCCAGTCTTTCTTCGTTGTGTACTTAACCATAAATTTCCATCGATTCCCAACTCTTCGTCTCCTTGTTCGAAATCATATATATCTCCGTAAGCAAACCCTGTATAACAACAGAAGATAAATACGTCTCTAACCTCCGCTAATCTTTCTATAGTGAATTCTTTGTTGATTAAGACGTATAATTCTTCCTGCGTTAATACTTGTCTTACCGGATTTCGATACGCTGTTTTGAACGCATTCAGGGGATGCGAGGGTATCCAATCTAAAGCTACTGCCATGTTAAATACCTTCTTGACTATTTTTACTTCTTTGTGTATTGTGTTGTTTTGAAGTCTTTCTTTGGTTACTAAATAATGTTCGTACTCTGTTATGAAAGATAATTTTACGTCTTCTAAGGCTATGTCTTTTATCCCTTTGTAGGTCTGCATGAAATATTTTATTTTGGACAAGGTGGATTGATACCGCATGAGCGTCTTTTTCGTTATTTTATCAATTTTCACGAGTTCTTCCATCTTTACATTGTGGTATTCAAATGCGTCTGTCAAGGTTTTTTTCTTGCTTTTTGCATCTTTTCCGAGGTATTTATCCCGAATTAATACTGCCGTTATTTTCTCCTGACAGGCTATTGATTGGTTGTAAATTGACATGAGTTGTCCCTTTATCATCGTTAAATATGAATTTAGGACACCGCCATCTTCGTACTTATTTGAGACGATTTGCGCACTTTTATCCCAGTACTCTTCGGGTACCGTTCTTGCGAGGGATAACTCTACACGAAGCCCGTCAACCGTTATTCTGACGTAGATTGGAGCCATTCCATTTTTTTGAATTCGCCTACTATTTATCCAAAATAGGAGGTGCATTGGCGGATGAACATTGTTGTACATGCTATGAATTTTTGTTCACTGCAAATCACACTATTATGACCCCATCAATGGGTAAAACGGAAAAATTGAAACAACTGGCATGTAGAATTAACAAGGGATACAGACCAAAAGTGAACAAAACTACAACAAAAATTCTGTCCTCGAATTGTTGTAATTTTATTACTGTTTAGTTGGTTTTAGATACTTTTTGATTTTTCGAAATTTCACACTTTTTTACGAGAATAGGTAAAAATAAGTGTTATTTAATGAAAAAAGGAGCTGTTACGCTCCTTCTTTGTTGGCCCACTAGGGCTCGAACCTAGACTCTTCTGGACCAAAACCAGACGTGTTGCCAGTTACACCATGGGCCATTACGGGGTGCAAATTTATAAACTTCTTCCGAAATTCCGAAAAAAAATGAAAAAAAATACATTTCTTTTTTCGAAACCCACAATATAGAGGCAAACATGAGCGGTTTTACAGGCTTTTAACACATACAAACTAAGTATTTATTATATTCGCAACTTATAAAATTGAATTTCAATGATGAATTATAAAAAAACGAATACGATCCTAGGATGGATTGTTTTTCTGATTGCAACTGCAGTTTATTTCATTACGCTTGAGGACACAGTAAGCTTGTGGGATTGTGGTGAATATATTACCGCAGCCTATAAATTGGAAGTTGGGCATCCTCCTGGTGCACCTTTATTTATGGTGATCGGACGTTTGTTCACTTTCTTTGCGGACCCAACAGATGTGGCTGTATGGATAAATAGACTTTCCGCCTTATCCAGTTCTTTTACCATTTTATTTATGTTTTGGTCCCTTACCATTCTAATTAAGAAAATGGTTCTAAAAAATAAAGATGAACTTTCCGTTGGTGATCAAATTGCCATATTTGGTAGCGCTACGGTTGGCTCTTTGGCTTACACATTCTCTGAATCATTTTGGTTTTCAGCAGTGGAAGGGGAAGTGTATGCAATGGCATCTCTTTTCACAGCAATCATTTTTTGGGCGGCATTGAAATGGGATGAGGAAATGAGTCTAATTAAAGACAATAGAAAACTTTCCGATGATGGACAAGCTCGTTGGCTCATTTTAATTATGTTCCTTCTTGGACTTGCTGTTGGTGTCCATTTACTAGGGATCCTAGTGGTACCTGCTATTGGATTTATTTTATATTTCAGATATCAACCGAAAGTTACTCCGAAAGGAATGATCTTAACTGCGTTAATTTCAGTTTTTGTACTTGGATTTATCCAAGAAGGAATTATACCCGGTTCCATTTCAATGGCATCCGCTTTTGAGGTTGCGTTTGTAAATTCCTTGGGGTTACCTTTTTTCTCAGGAACAATTTTCTTTTTCATCTTATTACTCCTTGTTTGTGTAATTGCAATTCGCATCGCTCGCAAGAAAAAGAAATATATTGTATATAATGCTGTAATGGGACTGATCGTTTTATTAATTGGATATGGATCCTTTGCCGTTATTGTTATTCGTTCTAATGCTAATACTCCACTAGACGAAAACGACCCTGAAAATCTTGTTACCTTACACGCATACTTGAAAAGAGAGCAATATGGGTCGGCACCATTAATTTCTGGTCCACATTGGAATTCTGTAGAAAACGATCGTGAAGAATTTAAAAGTTTATCTCCTTTTTACCTGCGCAGATTCGTAGTAACAAAAGGTGATTTGGAAATCAAAGCATTTAAAAAAGAAGGTGATGCCCAGGCTTTTGCTTCCAAAGAAGGCGGGGAAGTTCAAGAAAAATACTTTGAAAGTAACTCTTCCGTTCGTGAGAAAAGTGTTGCCACCTATTCTGGAGATCAAGCAACTTTATTTCCTCGTATGTATTGGAATCAAGAACAACAACGCATCGATGGCTACAAACGTTGGTCTGGTTATGATGAAACAGTTGATGAAGGAACAGCCATTGGAAAGGATGGTCAACGTTTACCAACCATGGGAGAAAATATTTCCTATTTCTTGAATTACCAAGTAAATTGGATGTATGTTCGTTATTTCATGTGGAATTTTGCAGGTAGACAAAATGATATTCAAGGTCATGGAGATGCCATGCGTGGTAACTGGCTAAGCGGATTTTCATTTATAGATGAAATGCGTTTGGGAAGCCAGGAAAATGCTCCTTATTATACAAAAGAAAATAAATCAAATAATAAGTTCTTTTTGATTCCATTAATTCTAGGAATATTAGGCTTGTTTTTCCACTTTTATAAAGCACCAAAAGATGCCTTTGTACTCTTCTTAGCATTCATTTTCACAGGTTTAGCTATTGTGGTTTATCTAAATCAAAAACCATTTGAACCTCGGGAACGAGATTATGCCTACGCCGGTTCGTTTTATTTCTTTGCATTTTGGATCGGAATAAGCGTCTATGCCTTGTATGATACGTTTAAACGGTTCGTGATGAAGGAGTATCTTCGCCTCGTTTATGCATTCTTGGGTGGATTTATGATTTTTGCAGTTATAGACACTAAAGGAGATAGTGGTTTATCATCTGCTCTTACTTGGTTGATCGTTTCTGCTGGTGGTCTTGGACTCATGTTTATCATGAGCTTTATTAAAAAAATACTACCGAATGAAAATTCAGGTGCTATTTTAGCCACTGTGATTGGTCTAACAGCTCCTTTTATTATGGGAATGCAAGGTTGGGATGATCACGATAGAAGTGGCAAATCATCCGCCCATGAATTAGCTTCTAATTATTTGAATTCGTGTACGCAAAATTCCATTTTGTTTACTAATGGAGACAACGACACATTCCCTCTTTGGTACATGCAAGAGGTCGAAGGAATGAAAACAGATGTGCGTGTTTGTAACTTATCACTAATGCAAACAGACTGGTACACGGAACAAATGAAAATGAAGGCATATAACTCAGATCCATTGCCAATCAAGTTCAGAGAAGACCAAATATTAATGTATGCGGGTAATACGGACCAAGTATTGTTTTCAAGTTTGTTATCGCTTGCCAATATGAATGTGGGTGATGCCAATTTGAAAAAAATCATTGGACTTAGAATAAAACAAATGCCGAATGAAGCATTGTTGAGTACTAAAAGATTCATGAATAATGTATTACCGTTACTTGCAACGGTTACAGCAGAAGGTGAAAACCAAGCATTGTTAAACAAAGTAAAAACGAAGTTTATGACCTTGGATTCAACGAATCTTGTAAATGATGCTTTTGCAAAAACCTATGGTACGTTGGAATTAATTCAAGGAATCAGTAATAGCCAATTTAAAGGTTCCGAAGAATTGATGAAACAATTACAAAAAGAATTTGATGGGTATGAAAAACCATGGGATTACACAAATTTAACCACAGCAATGGAATTTGTTCGAAACGATGAAAACCAAGTGGTTTATGAAGGTCAAAGCAAATTACGTGTTTTTCCATCTTCCGGATTCGTTCTTCCTGTCAATGCCGACAATGCTGTTAAATCAGGAATTATTACGGCAGCTCAAAAAGCTTCTTGTTTTAAAGAAATTAAATTTCAGTTTGATGAACAAGGGTTAACAAGAGAGCAAGTAATGATGCTTGACATCATGGGGAACAATGATTGGAAAAGAGGTATTTTCTTCTCAAGTCCAGGTGGATCAGATGTAGCCATGGCATTAAATAAATCAGGTTATATCAAACAAAATGGAGTTGCGTACATCTTCACACCTATTAACGATCGTAGAAATCGATTTGACGATGAGGTAATGTATGCTAATTTGATGAAGAAATATGATTATGGACATATGAATAATCCTTCTGTTTTGACAGACTACTATGCAAGAAGACATACTTCACAATATCGATTCCAATTTATGGCCTTAGCTCAGCACTATTTGACTTTGGTAGAAGAAGAGGAAGCGTTTTATAAAAACCCAACTGAATCTGCTGAATATTATCGTAGAAGTGGAGAGGAAACAAAAGCTAAATTCTTGCTAGATGGTCAAGCGTCTGCCAAAACAAGAATTCAAGGCTATAAGGATAAAGCTAAAAATTTATTGCGCCGATCGTTGGAAGTAATGCCATTAAATACGGTTATCGACGGTGGAGAGCCAAATCCAAGTAGAGAATCGTACAAAGATGGTGAAAGAGAAAGACAAAGTTACCAAGATGGAGTTATTCAGGACTATATTGAATTATTCTATCAAGCAGGCGATATTCAATCTGCAGAAAAATATGGTAAGCAAATAGCTCAACAAGTTGAAAGCGTTATTAACTACTTCATTAGTAGTGATATTCGTTTTATTGCTGCAGCTGAAAATGCAGAAGATTTTTATGCTAATTTGGGCGCCTTCTTTAAGGTACAACAAGCTGCCAAAAAATTCAACGCAACAGGTGAATTAGCTTCATACGCCACTAAGAAAATTGATACTTGGTATGGCGGAGTATTCAAAAGAATGAGTGATGAAATTAAACTCCTTGAAAACTCAAAATCTGAATTTGATTTATATGTTGAGTTAATTGGTATTCATTTTGGGAAATTAAAAGGAACAGCACCCCAAGTTGATATGACAGGTCAACAAAAAATGGATACTGCCATGATGCGCCAAATGATGAACGCTGCTAAAGTGAAAACAGATTCAATCGAAAAGAAATAATGAATGATACGATTTAGAATTCCATTTTTCATTCCTTGGTTTTTTCCCAGGAGAATATGGAAAGTGAATTCTAAATCGACCGTTTTTCTAACATTCGATGATGGTCCCCAATCTGAAATAACGGATTGGATACTAACCTTCCTGGAAAAAGAACAAATTTGTGCTACATTTTTTTGTGTTGGGAATAATGTAATGAAAAACCCCTTGTTATTTGAAAAAATTAAAAAAGCAGGGCATCTCATAGGTAATCACACAATGAATCATGAAAGAGGAAGTTCCGTATCCACCTCTCATTATATTTCATCAATTAATCAAGCCAACACGCTCATTAACAGCAACCTATTTAGACCTCCATACGGTAGACTCTCCCTTTGGAAAGGCCTTTTCATTCCTTCCCAGTATAAAGTAATCATGTGGAGTTGGTTATCCTATGATTTTGATTCAATGGTTCCGATAAACGAAGTGCTACAATCTGCAAAAGGAATTAAGCCCGGTGATATTTTGGTGTTTCATGATAATCCAAAAAGCTTTGAGCGGCTAAAAATCATTTTGCCTGAAGTAGTAAAAATTATCCGATCCAAAAACCTATTATTTGAACGACTTTTACCCTAGAATTATTGAAACCACACATCATCAATAATCTTGGATCCGGCAAATTGATTTACCCGTTCAATTATGATTTGCTTCCCATTTCTTAATTCTTCGCGCATAACGGAGGAATCCATTGTGATATATAAAGTGCGATTTGAAATGTATAGTTTGGTAGTTCGATTTGAAACGGCAATTCCCATCATTTCGGGCCATCCCTTCAAAATATCCATTTCTTTCATGCGTTTTTCTAAGCCATATGCACGCATGATTTTATCAACCAATTCATTGAGTGGTTTATCATCTGAATCTCTTAAAAAATCACTTGAACTCATAAAACAGGGGTTACAATTTCTGTAACTATTCCAAAGTTAACTCGAAACATTTTTTTTTGTATTGGAAGATCTTTCAATATGACAGATAATCTCTCCTCATCTGTATCCGTAACCACAACCTGTCCAAAATAATTATTAGAGACTAATTCCAATAATTTGGCCACTCGCAACGAATCTAGTTTATCAAAAATATCATCTAGTAGCAATACGGGTTTCATATTAAGGTGATTTTTCAACCATTCGTATTGGGCTAAACGTAGTGCAATGATAAACGATTTTTGCTGGCCTTGTGACCGGAATTTTTTTACCGGGTGATCATTAATAGTAAAAATCAAAACATCTTTATGAGTGCCAACGTGCGTGTACTGAGTGATAGAATCCCTACGTTCTGATTGGATCAACAATTCAAGCATTTC
>JACCDY010340813.1_pt1 | contig 11935 bp, 12 predicted proteins | sample 7446391 | NCBI WGS metagenome assembly JACCDY01 (sample SAMN15323451, study PRJNA562643) | freshwater metagenome | isolation source: river surface water | place: USA:Blue River Watershed | collected 2017-08-18
CCTACGGCGGAAGCTGTCCTCACGGCGGCGGCGCCTTCTCCGGCAAAGACCCGAGCAAAGTGGATCGCAGCGCGGCTTACGCAGCCCGATACATCGCCAAACACCTCGTGGCGGCCGGCATCGTGCAGAAATGCAACGTGCAATTGTCTTATGCGATTGGCGTTAAAACCCCCGTTTCCATTCATGTAGAGGCCTTTGGCACGCACCGCTGCGATCTGAATCTACTGGTTAGGGCGATTTACGATTTGTTTCCCACCGAGCCGCTCGACATTATCGAGACCTTGCGATTGCGCGAGCCGATCTATCAGCCCACGGCGACATACGGACATTTCGGCAACCCCAATTACCCCTGGGAGGTGCTGGATCCGGCGAGGATCAATGCGCTGCAAGCGTTTACTGGGATTAATCGTACTGTCCAATTATAACGAAAATGGAAGCACATCGCAGATATATGATTGAATCCTCAAAATCTTGTTTCTATAAGATGATGAAAGATCCTACCTATGGACATCTAAAGATGAAATGGCTGTCTACCAATCCATCCTCTCCGAATTTGCCATTTTATGTGCCCGATGGTTTGGTTCAAAAGGTGACGAGAGAGGAGTTTGATCTTAGAGAAGATGACGTGCGATTGCCCATTTTTTTGGGTTCGCAATTTGGCGCCTTCCCAAGGTATTCGGAGATTGAGCCTATTCCCGATGGGTATTTACATTTTCGGATCTCCAAATCGATGCTGTCAGGACATGTGGCCGGATTGAGTTTGTTGCGATGGGATGCACAGCAAAATGAGTTTGAGGTAATTAAAAAATGGATATAATGAACCAAGATCAATATTCTAATTCAAGCCCAAATCGCGGCGGTGAATCTCGAAGCCAAGGAAAGGGGTTGGGAATGTCTAATTTGATCCTGCACATCCCTCATGCCTCGCTGCACATCCCCGATTATTCAGCGTTTTTGCTGTCCCGCGATGCCGTGGATGCCGAGGCGTTGCACCTGGCTGATCTGTACACCGATGAATTGTTCTTGCCTTCGCCGGGCGATGTTGTGATTCAGGCCGATTTTTCCCGGGTCTATTGCGATGTTGAGCGATTCAAATCCGATGCGTTGGAACCCATGTCGCAATTCGGCATGGGCGCTACCTATCTGCGATGCGATGACGGCAGGGAAATGAGGCGGTTGTCCCACAAACAGCGTGAGCAGATTTTGCAAAATTTCTACGAACCCCATCATGCCCAACTTACAAATGCGGTGGATTTAGCGCTGTCCACAGTGGGAGAGGCCAGTATCGTTGATTGTCACAGTTATCCCGCCACGCCCCTGCAATGCTCTCTATATCGAGGCGATGCCCAATTTGATTTCAATATTGGTACCGATGCGTTTCACACACCCCCAAAATGGATCGACGCTTCTGTGCGATTTTTTGCCGATCGCGGATTTCGTTTGGGAATCGATGAACCCTATGCCGGCAGTATCGTGCCCATCAAACACTACCAACAGAATCGCAAAGTGAAAAGCATCATGCTAGAGATAAACCGAGGGCTTTACTTAGATGATTCCTACAGTCGCGGCCCGCATTTCAGTGAAATCCAGCGCGTGGTAAGCGATTTTTTATCGATGATCCGTGGATGTCATAGTGAAATGGCAACTGGATATTGACACAATCATCAAAACTTGCAATTTTTGCAAGTTTTGATGATTTATGGCTACGCGCGGGTGTGCTTAGTTCTATTGAATGAAAAATTTTCCTAAAGCCAATCCTACGAATTTTTACAATCTGTAAAGTAAAACTCTACTAATATGTAAAGTGAAATCTTACTAATGTGTAAAGTGAAAACCTGATAATATGTAAAGTGCGTCTTGTTTGACGTCGTTTTTCTACTTCAATTCAGCCGCTAAGCCAACAGTGAAATTCACAGATATAGGCTAATTTATACCAGTTCATCATCTTCGCTGAAGTTTCGAAGAAAGTCGATAATTTTCCCTTTTGACCGACTTAATTCTGCCAATAAACTGTGATGGCCATTCGATGGATTTTGGTTGGTGAATACACGCATTTGATTAAATTGATAAAGTGGTGTTTCCACAGGAGAATATCCATCCTTGAACGTGTCAAGAAAATTGTCAGAAATTAACGCATTTGAAAATGCAGTTACATATTTTGCATTCGATGCACTGATTTCATCCCAGTTCGCAGGAATTCCGAAAAGTTGCGCCTCCGCAACCTCAGAAATCATCATTCCGCTATAAAATCCTGTCAGCCGGTGCCGTTCAAAAAATTCACATGCATAGCACCATATTCCAATGCAAAATTTGGTTTTGAGTATTTCCGCATATGTGTCGTCGATTACTTGCTTAAATCCTTCCAATAATCCTCCCGGCAATCCATGTCCGAGCATCATTATTCGATCATGCTCCAGAATGAGTTGCTTTAGATTTGGATGTTTCAAAGGTTCTCTTTCAATTGTGTAGTCGGCTTGATTTACATACATGCCGGTAAGAAAATCGGTTGTTGGATCAATAGGGTGAATTACCAGTGTTTTCATGTCTTGTGTTGTCGTTTATTTATTTGTGTTTTTCGATGTTTAACTCCCAATAATCTTTGAATCGCGCACATCAAATCCGCGCAACTCACTCACTAAAATCGTCCTTCATCCAGTTTTTTATCCAGTCCGCTTTTGAGCTGCTGCTCTTCATCGAATAATTCGCCATCCCCGTGCGGAACCCCGATTCGCTTTTCTCCATCACCATCCCGCCATCGAACGCCAATCGCTCCTTCATCTCCTCCACCGATACATCCGTGCCGTAGTAATCGAACGTCCACCCAGTCAACTTCAACCGCGTTACCAACCGCTTCACCTCGCCCTGAGAAAAAATCCGACTGCTGTTCTCCTCGCCGTCCGTGAACACCGCCACCGTTACCATCGTGTCGTCCGGACTGAATTTCAAGTTGCTCATCAAGACCTCCAACTGCGTGCACGCCTTCCCAATCGCATCGAACAATGGGGTAGACCCGTTCGGATTCAAATGGATCGACTTCAACCCATCCTCAACCCCGATTTTCGTCAACGGCTGACTCTCCTCAATCCGAATCCCCCCGAAAAACCACGTATTGACGTACTGGTTTAGGTTCGTCATCTCCGCACACTCCGCCTGGATCCGCTGCAAAATGCCCAAGTGACTTTCCTCCGTCGCCCGCTTCAAACTCGCCATCGATCCGCTCTCGTCAATGATCATCAATGTAATCGCATTCGCCTTGTTGTTTGTTGTTTCGTTTTTCATGGTCGTAAATTTTAGACTGCAAACTTCTGTGCGATATCCGTCCGTCGCCGATTTTCACAACCTTGTAAAACTCCATCGCCCCAGCCAAAAGACCCCATCTTTGCCCCACAAATCCATGGGATTTTCGTACATTTGATCGATACACAAAAGATGGCTATCATTGCGTTATACGTTGAAAAAGGGGAGACGCCCTACCGGAAATTCTTCCTCGATAACCTCTTTCAATTGCAGCTCGGCTTCCAGAAAAAAGGCTATAACCTGGTCTTCCTGCCCGCGCTTACGCAGCAGCAAAATCCCAATTTTACGGAGGGACTTCGCCAATACCTGGAGGTCTATTACCCCAGTTTTCAGAAACTAACGAGCGTTCAGCAGCAACAAGCGCTTTTCATCGTTGCATCCACCTCCTCCGAGCAAGAGGTCTACCAACAGCTCGATGACATGTTTGGCCTCAACCTCAAAGACGGCGCCTACCTGTTTTACCTCAAACCCGGATTTTTTGAGTTTGAGCGATTGCCCGCCGATGTGGACCCCGCAATCGCCCTATCAGATTATCTGCTGAAGTCCAACCCAGACGCCCATGTATCGATGTCCCTGCCCAAACGCAACAGCAAATGGCAGCTCGATCCAATGCACCTGGAGGATTTCATGGAGCGACAAGATTGGAATCCCAAGGAATCCATCCAAAACTTCGACTTCGAAAAGCTGGTGGAAGAGGGCAAATGGGAAAAGCCCGTGGCGAATCCGAGTTCATCGCTGTCGGATCGGTCCGAGAATTTCCTCACGCACCGCGAAGGCGGACTGGCGGAGAAACTCACGCAATGGGGGAAAGACAACGCCATCATCACCCCGGAACTACAGCGATTGTTCGATACGGTGAACGCGCTGAACCTCGACGAAGGCATGCGACAGCTCCTCGATATCTCCCTCAGTCGGTACGCGCAATTGCTGGGAAAATCGGGTGGGGGACTCAATGAGTTGCTTGCGGCCGATCAGCCCATGCTGTTGATGCAACCTTTGGAGCGCGTGCATTTCAACTACGATGGCAAGCTGTTTGTGGGCTATAAAAAAGTGGAGCTAAACCCCATTTGTAGGGCCTTGTACAAACTCTTCCTCAACCATCCGGAGGGGATTGAGTTGCCCCGACTGTCAGACCACCGCGAAGAGTTGCACGGCTACTACTTGAACATGGCCACGCATACCAACCGCGAGGTGCTGGTGAAGCGGATTCACGCGCTGTGCGATCCCCGGGAAAACAGCATCAACGAAAAACTGTCGACCATCAACAAGGCCTTTGAGCGATTGCTGGGCGATCAGGTGAGTTTGCCTTATCAAATTGTGGGCATCCGCGGCGGCGCCAAAAAGATCAATTTGCGCCGGGAGTTTGTGGGGTGATTGATACAAAGTGAATTGCTTCAATAATCATTATTTTTGTAGGGATGTTGATTTTCTTAGATATTGATGGGGTAATGGTGCCAGCCAAAAGTTGGCAGCGACCGGAAATATTAGAAGATGGATTCGTTGCGTTTTCTTCAAAAGCCGTTCAGGTGCTCAAAGATGTGTTGTCTCAAAATACCAACGCCTGCATTATGTTGACAACATCCCATAAATCGAGATTTTCACAGAGTGAATGGATAGAGATCTTTCAGCGAAGAGGATTGAACGTGAATCAATTGAATTCATTGGTTGAGAATACGGAATTACTCAGTAGAAAAGAAGAAATACTCAATTGGTTTAACACCAATGAAATTCAAGAAGATTTTATCATCATTGACGATGACAAGTCACTCAATGACCTTCCAAAATTTTTCAAAGACCGATTGGTTTTAACAAGTTCCCTTGTTGGGTTGAATGAAAGCCATACGGCGGATATTCAAGACATTGTCAGCACACAATTGAGCATATCTTTGGTTAACAACATCTAACTCCTTTTACGCCTGTATTTGCCACGGGTTTGGTAATAATATCGGGAGCGGGTCTGACTTTTTAACGCGTTTTTGCGAGTGCTTACGGGCATCCGGACGTGGCCTTTTCTATAGCGGCCCCTTGAATCGATGCTCGGTTTCACGTACACCGCTTTTCGAACAGTTCCCGAATCCACATCACCGCCACAAGCAGATAACAGAATGAAAATAATGGCGATGATAAAATTGCGATGCTTCATTGTTACAAATCATCAATGGCCTTGGCTTTCATGATCTCACCGTTGATTTTGTCTGTGTAAGATAGGCCAACAAAGCACTTTGAGTCGGTGTTGTCGATGTACAAACTAACCTGGCCCTTGGGTGTATCAAATACCGTTTTGTAATTGCATTGGCCAACTTGAGCATATGTAAATTTCAAGCCTTCATCTGTCAACGATGGATATGAAGGAAACACTTCCACCACTTCTGTTGGTTGCCCATACTTTTGGATAAGCATTTCTTTGAGGTTGACGTAGTTGCCATATAGCGAGGCCCAATCGTCTCGTTCAGGGAACAGAACTTTGATTCTACTTACGAGATCTTTCTGTTTCATCGTGACAATCCCAACAAAACAATCTTTATAGCCTGCAAAATCGCCTTGTAAAACATACGTGCCGGGTTCAGAGTCCATCACCACAAACCCATTCAACTTCATTTTCTCAACATACTCACTCATCGTACCATCGATTGGTACGCCTTTAAAAAGCAAGTGCTGATTTTCTGTTGATTGCGCGCCCAGATTTAAAGAAATAAGAATCGCCGATAAGGTTATGAATATTGCTCTCATGGATTGTTTCAAAACAAATTAAATTAATTCTTCTCAAATAATTTCAAATGTTGTTTGTCGAGTATCTCCATCGTTTTGCAAAAATCCATAATCCGCGGGGAAATGATCCTTTACTCGGCAGTTAATGTCAATTGATAATTAGATCATTTTGATCAAATACATCAGCGATTTTATGTTGCAGGAAGTCAATTAGCTCACAGAAAAAGAAGTCGGACAAGTTTACCTATTAGGTCGTTTTATGGAACATTTTTCTTCCCCAGGATTTAGTCTTTAGTGAAGAGATGGCTGTGTTTTATTAATTTGGTAGCATTACATTTGAACAAGAGCCACACATGAAACACAAAATTCAGCAATACAAATCATCATTGCATTTGGGAACCTATTTGTTGGTTGTAGTATTCACAGTGTCGATAAAATTACAAGCTCAGATAAGTCCTTTTATCGCAATAGGTGTGGTTAATGATTGTCACGAATACAGTGGAAATACTGGAAATTTCAAGTGGGATGGAATGCCCGTCCCTATTTACGAGACGGGAAAACAAAAGGTACTTGGTGGTTCAAGCAGTCTTGGCGTGGTATTGTAAAACCGATTTGTAGTTGGGTTGACCCGATATAAAAGCTCGGTCAATGGAGATTTGGGGTTGAAACAGTATCAATCCAAATCAATGGCTACAGGTTTGACGGTTATTCCCATTATTGCCAAGACCAACAATATACGCATGGGTGCAGGTCTCAATATTAACCGCCTAAAGCAAACGGTTAATATCACAAGCAATGCCGGTACTTATGTCGGTGAAACCATTGGTAATACATACAGTGTGTTGGTTCCGCTGTGGTTTGCTGTGAGGATGAACGAAAAAACCTCATTCATGGTTTCTCCAGCGTACGGTGTTCGCGGTGCACTTTTTTATGATAATCTACCCGTTTGGAATGTAAGTGTGGGAATGGTTTTTACTGTGGGTGCAAATAAATAGCATAGTTTAATAGTAGTGTATTTGCTGACAATCTATATTTTAGCTGACTTTGTCATAATTTACTGTTTGTATATTACGTCCAAACAGAATCAAAATCGCATTAAATTTATAAATTAAAATAACCTACTAATGACTTGTAGTAATAATTCATTTCCAGAGGATGAGACAATTTTGGATATGTATCGTAAATGACAAAGTCAGGCAATACAATTACGGTGTTGTGTTGCCATTTTTACCCAATTTTCGCCCTGATAAAACTAATTCTGTATTTTCTCCCGGATATATGCCCCAAAAACGTTAATGATTCTGGTGGTATTATAAAGAGATTACAGTATAGGATAATTAGTCGTAACACCCATGCAATAAGGAATGTTTAATTCAAGATTTTCGGATATTGTGACCAAACTTTGGTTTTGTTTGATGAATGTAAAGAATTTCAATATCTCACTACCCTTGTTGGGCGCGGAAATAGGGTTTTCATGATATCGCCAAACAGGATGTTCTCTATATTTTATTACAAAAGCTTCAAGTTCTGTTTTGCATCTTTTCTCAAAATCTCTATTAAAGAATATCCTCTCAATATTCTGATTGCTATATTTGTATCTAATAAAGTTCACGCATAGGTGTAATATTAGATTAAGACAAGATTGAGTTGTAAAATTGTGATATATTTGAGTGTCTTGACAACCAGACGGTATTGTGAATAATTCATTGTTCAAAATGTCCAGCAGAATACGAATGTTATTTCTTTCAAATTCTCTATCGGTATCGTTACTGTCAATTACAAAATCTGTTGGTTTTGTGTATACTATCTGCCGCATTATCTTATTGTAAAAGGTTGTTTCCTTTATTTGAATTTGCGGTGCTTTATTTTTAGTTAACTCAAAAATTGGTATTGGTTTTCCCGTGTTGTTGTCGTTTATTATTTGTTGAATTCTTGCAGATATTAAGGCCTCAAGTCTTCGTTTACGTTCTGATCCACCTTTGTCATTAACAAATCCAACTTCAGTTACATCTTGATTGTTTTGTTGACAATACATTTCATACCTCTCAAAAGCATCCTTCCATTCTTCGCCCATTTTGTTTGCAAACTCAGATTTTGTTAGGCCTAACTTGATGATTTTTGATTGTATTGAGTTAACAAGGTGTACCGCGTCTTGTCTGTCAAAATTCAAATATAATTTTACGTCAACCAATACCTTTGAGTAGTCGGTGTTTAAAACATTAACTAATGCGGTAGCTACTGCTTTGTGCTGGCCATCAAACATCAGTATCTTAGAATTTAGGATAGTTGTTTTAGGGTCAATCGGGTTTTCTAATCTTGCACCAATTGGCTCATGTAGTGGATTAAAATGAAGGTCTTGAAAAAGATTAAAAACGTGATTGCTTTTTATTGAACGTGGTTGGACATTGTCGTTATAAATATAGCAAAGCGGTATTTTTAAAAATAGGTAGTAAACCGTTTTGTTCGTGTATTTAATGTTTTCTTGATAAATTTGGTAAGGTCCGTATTGTTCTGTGCCATCTTTGAGGATAATAATGTTTTGTGCCGACCACTCTACTGACAAGTTTTTTTGTGAAATATTAAAAAGATTGGAACAAACCTTTTCATAGTTTGATTCAGGATTTACAATTAAATATTGACGTAAAGGCAGGAATTGTTTTATTTTTAGTGTGTCATTATCTTTTTTAAACTTATTACAACTTGCATGTACGAGATTGAGGTTGTCGATATCAGTTTGCCCCCCAAGGCTTCTGGGTAAATCATGATCCGCTTCAATTTCTTCGGTTGTAGAGTTTATGGGTTGATTACAAAGAAAACATTTCCCAGCTGATTTCGTTACTAGCATGCTTTCAATATTTGTTCGCATGTAAGTATCTACAATTTCATTTTTTAATTTTGAACTTATATTAATAGGCATTGGTTTCTATTTTAGTGTTGGATAAATAATAATTTTTTATTAAATATTTTTTTACGATATCAATTTGCTTAATGTCTTTTAAAATTGTAAGTGAATATGTATTGTTCAAGTGGCATTCAAAAAAAGCTATTTGACCCACTTCGAATTGCCTCCCCTGTATTAGTAATCTACAATCTTGGTGCAAGAGAATTTTCGTGTTTATGTGGTCAGAAGAATTGTATGTTAAAATGATTGTTCCCTCATCTCCGTGATTAAGAAGGTTTAATTTGAAAAAGTATTCCATTGCCTTCCGATTAACAACAAATGATCTAGTTACATCTTGTTTTGAAATAAGTTTATAATAATATTTCATTCTACAGAATATTCGATAAAAATATAAATTCAATTATAATGAAAATAAATAATTTTAAAAAGTTTCAGACTGGTAAGGATGAAATAAACTATTCAAATGCCTCAAGTTTGTTATGTTTCTTTTATCTAAGGCATTTCTCTTGTCCATTGTTCAGCCATTGCTTTTGCCATGCCAATAAATGTTTTACTTCTCATTGTTCGTCTCTCTTCGTGTGATTTCGATTTTACAAATGCATCGGAATACCATTTCGGTTGACTCTTTCCGCTTTTGAAATATATTCTTTCACCTTCATCAACCATATTTGTTGGCTCAAGTTTTGGTAGATTTTTCAACCATAAGCAAGTTGTTTTTCTTGCTTCATCACCAAACATAAAAGGTTGAACAACTTGGTCCGGTTTACGAAATCGTGAACTAATTATACCAACTGGGTTTTCAATAACTATTTTGTCAATGGGTGCATTTGCCAAGGCAATAAAAAAAGCAACGGCTTCTTCTCTGTCTTTTGCTCTGTTTGGATATTTCGGATGGGGCCGTCTATTTAAAACTGGTAAATGTTTGTCATCAGGATGATAATACCATTGTGCACCGCTTACTGCTAAATAGGTGCACGGAGGATGAGCAATCATGATATCCCAATTGTTTTTTATTTTTACTTTTTTCCCATTTTGTAATGACCCACCTTTATTTTCTATCACTTCAAATACATCCATATTAAAATGCCATTCTGGATGACCTCCGCTACAAGGGAGTAAATCACAACTATATGCATTATGGCCCAATAATCTTAGCTCTTTAGTTACTGCTTGACTTTCTTCACAGGCTACTAGTATGTTCAACTTTTTCATTTAGATTTTAGTTTTTGTGAAATGGCAATAGCAATATTTTTTGCCATTTCAGGCGGTACCGCATTGCCAATCATTTTAAAGGCAAAGCCTTGGCTTCCAATGAACTCAAAGTCATCCGGAAATGATTGTAACAGTGCGGCCTCTTTTACCGTAATACTCCTCGCCTGATTTACATCAGGATGAATAAACATTAAACCATCTTTGTATAAGTGTGCAACAATAGTTGGTGAGGGTTTGTCCCATTCCAAATTTCTGTATTTAGCATGGTTCGATTTTTTCCCCATTAAATCATTATAAAAGGTAATCTTCTTTTGAGAAGGACTTTTGTTCATGTTGTTTTTGAGCCAAGATCTAAAAATGTCAACATCTCTTAAATTATGAAATCTAGCTTCATGAAATTTGACATTCTCATCATTTACTAATTCATGAGACACATTCTTGCCTTTAACTTTTTGCTGCTGCCTTAGTGGCTTAAAATGCGGTAAATGGCCAATGGCATCTTTTACATTTCTGGGTGCTAACTTCATTTTAAGATTATTTAATTCAGTATATAAATCTTCTAATGAAATTGACAAAGATTTATTCACGCCAATAATTATTACCCTATTTCTTTTTTGGGGGACACCCAATTCAGAAGCTGTATATACAGAGTTTTTCAACTGCTCTGGCTTTCTGATTTCATAACCGATCTCATTAAAAGCTTCGAAAATTCTTTCAGTAACGGGTTTGTCACCGGGATTAGCACTTAATAAACCGGGCACATTTTCAAATACAAATACATCGGGCTTAAATTCATTAACAACCTTGACAAAGCTCTCAAATAAATAATTTCTGTAATCATCCTTCATTGAGTTTTTATCTTGAGCCCTTCCGGCGATTGAATACGCTTGACATGGCGGTCCACCAATGATTAAATTAACTTTTTGATTTCCAATCAGGCCCCGCAATCCCTTAGATTTTATTAATTCATGATTTGTCTTTGCATACGCTTTTAATGTGTCATCTTCCCAATTACCATTTATTAATTCAGCGGTTTTTTGAATATCGAAATGAATAACCCTTTTTCTTGCATCGTCGACAGAATGATCCCATTTTTTCACCAACCTATTTCTCAATGTATCTACCATTGGGGTTTCCCATTCTACATGAGCTAGAGCCTCGAAATTTCCTGACTGCAAAAAGCCTTCGCTCAATCCTCCGCAACCCGCAAACAAGTCAATGAAAGTAAGTCTTGTATCTTTAGTTTTGCTATGAGTCATCAATTGATTTTGTAATTTAATCACATTTTTGGTTTGTAAGTTCGTGAGATATCTTACACATTCCATTCATGTGAATGTGTGAGATTTTGTAAAAATGCGCCCGTTACAAATATATTGAATTTGGCTAGAAACTAACTTGGTGACATTTGCATCGCACTGTAATTTTATACCATGTTTATTCACTTATCGCATTCGATGCAAAGAGCAATAGTATTCAGTTTGTAGAACTCGAATTTTGATAAATGTGAGTAATTAGTTGGCTTTACAAATTTAGAGCTGAACTTGAACGATCTAATTGTTCTGAACTTATCTAATTCCCCCTAAACCAATCCCTAGTTTCCTCGTCCTCCGAGAAGATGTAACAGCCCTTCATCCCGCGAGTCATCAGCGTGCGGTAGGTGTTCTTGATGATCAAATCCAACTCCGCAGTGGCCTGCTCCGGGGCTTCCTTCATGCGCTTCTTCCAGCCGAAAACGCTCTTGTCTGAACTCGCCCGCTTGCTAGGATCCGTAACCACCTTGCCATCGCGAATCAGCAAATCCGGACCAATGATCAC
>JACCDY010211014.1_pt1 | contig 11934 bp, 13 predicted proteins | sample 7446391 | NCBI WGS metagenome assembly JACCDY01 (sample SAMN15323451, study PRJNA562643) | freshwater metagenome | isolation source: river surface water | place: USA:Blue River Watershed | collected 2017-08-18
CAAGGCCGGTTTGCACTGAGCTGTAAGCACCAAAGGCCTGACCCACCGGGCGAATCATCAGGAACATTAGAAGAATGAATGTGACCAAGCTGGCCACTGGAGTTTCGCCGCTGGCGACTCGGTAACCGCCAACACCAAGCACAACAATGAATGCACCGTTTGCTGCCAGGCCACCTATCGGTGTGACACCGGCATTGATCCGGGCAATCTTGACACCCTGCAGGTAAGCCTCGCGCGCATCGTCTTGAATTTGGCTACTCTCGCGAGTTTCGGCTCCGGCAGCACGAATGGTTCGCACCGCAGAAAGTGCGCGCTCAACACTGGCCGACATATCGCCAACTCGTTCCTGTGCCTTGGTGGTTGCCGAACGAATTCTGCGGGCAGAAAAACCAATCGAGGCCACCGCGATAGAAATCATCAGCAGGGTTAAGCCAAGCAGCACCGGGTCAATGATTGCCATGGCAATTACCGAGCCGACAAAAATTAGCGCTCCACCGGCGGCATCAACGAGCCCCTGGGTGAGCACTGCACGAAGCAAAGTGGTGTCAGACGAGACGCGTGAAACTAAGTCACCGGTGCGTCTAAGGTCGTACTCCGGAATCGGCAGGCGAAGAAGACGCGTGGCAAGCTGGCCGCGGGCCGACAAGACCACGCCCTCACCCGCTTTGGCAAGCACGTAGTAAAGAGCTCCGCTGGCGACGGCACTGCCAAGCACCACCGCAATCAAAATCCAGACCAGGTAGCCAAGATCCTTGCCCTCTTGAACAGCGGTAATTACCTGACCAACCACAAGTGGCTGGGCCAAGCTCACTGCGGCACCAATCAGCGACAGCACCACGGCAACAATTAGCGCACCACGGTGTTCGGCTAGGTATGGCCAGAGTTGGCTGAATTTTGCCTTTGGTGCGTTCTTGTCTCTAGCTGGCCTCATCGGACCGCGGCCGCGGCCACCCATCATGCTCATTCTTTAGTCAACCTTTTCTAATAGGTGTGGATTCCCCAGTATGCGCTCGTTCAGCAGGTAATTGATTTCCTGCAGTGAGAGTGCCGGTGTATAGGCGGTGTTTTTGTAAAAATGTGAATAATCAACGCTCTGCAGCGCCTTGAGTGCATTTGGGTGATGCAGCTTCAGAAACATTTTGGTGGTATTTGGCTTGCGCTCAAATTCGGTCAACACTTTGCCGCAACCAAAGCCAAAAATGGTGAGCGCCACATCGGCATCGCCGGGGAGAGTTTTTTCAACGATTCCTTGGTCGGCGACTGAGTATTTTGGCCGCAGCTGCGTTTTGCGCTGCCAAATCTGAAAGCAGGTGGACAAGCCATTTTTCACCGATAACTTCTTGCCCGCATCATCCTCGTAATCAATTTGGATGTCGTGGTCGGCAATCAGATGAAATCGGCGATCCAGGCGGTTGATAACTGACCACTTTCGCCAAGAACGGGGCACGATGAAGCAGATAAATTCGCTGTGATTGGCTGCCTTATTAAAGAAGGGAATAGAGAGTGCATTGTTGCGGCCAAAAGGAGGGTTTGAAATTGTGACTGCGTCTTTGCCGTTGAGCTTGGCTTCAAGAAAATTGGCCTTGGTCACGTTGTTGTGCTTGGGTTCGATGTCGAATGACAAGAACTTAGTTGCCCCAATTTTGGCTGCCGCCTTTAGGAAAGCTCCGGTGCCGCCAGCCGGCTCAAGAATGGTGCGTTCTGCCAAATTTGGCACCAGAGCCTGAACCTCAGCAATTAGTTGCTCGGCAAGATCGGTGGGGGTGTAGTACTGCTCTTTTCCAGTGGTGCGGCGATTGCCCAGCTTCTTTTTTTCAGCAGCAGTGCTGTCGAGTGCGGAGGGCATGTGACAAGAATATCAATTTTGTTGCCAGACAAACGAAAAGGCCCCCGAATTCTCGAGGGCCTTTATTCACATCTTTTTACCAGAAGACTGCTAATACTACGTTCAGTAGGGTCAGTCCACCGATGAGAGCCAGAGTGCTTGACTTTACGGTGTCTTTTTTGCGGTTAATCATCACAAAGACGACCACCAGGGTCACCACGATTGATTTGACCGCAATCTTGATGTTGTCTAGTTCTGCTGCATTTGGGTCTAGTGCTGACATCCATTCACGAAGTCCAACCAGTAGCAGACCGGTGACCAGCATGGTCCACGCACCGTGAATCATCGCTGGGATAATCTTGGCGGTACCTGGTTTTAGGGCTTTAATCTGGACTAGGAATCCACCTAGTAGTGAGGCAAGTCCCACAAAGTGCAGAACCAGCATTGTGTCTCGTAAAAGAGTTGCTGTAGTAATCATGTCTAGAGTCTAGCCATCAGCACTGCGGCCTCTACGGCTTCGGCACCCTTGTCTTCCTTCGAATTCTCCAGCCCGGCACGCTCAAGCGCCTGCTCGGCAGTATCTACGGTAAGTAGACCAAAGCCAACTGGCACGCCACTATCTAACTGCACACGAGTAAGGCCGTCTGTAGCTGAAGAACATACGTATTCAAAGTGTGGGGTCTCGCCCTGAATTACAACACCAAGTGCAATCACAACTTCTGCGCCAGCGTCAATTGCTTTTTGTGCACCAAGAGGTAACTCAAAAGCACCGGGTACTCGCCACACTTCGTAGGTGTCGTTGCCAGCTTTCTGCAGCGCTCTCTCGGCACCGGCAAGTAGGCCATCGGTGATTTCTGTGTGCCAACTGGTTACTACGATTGCAACCTGAAGTCCACTTGCATCAATCTCTAGTTTTGGTGCTCCCGCTCCGCTCATTTATTTTCCCTCCGGAATCATGTGACCCATTCGGGCACGCTTGGTTTCTAGGTACTGCTCATTCTGAGTAGCAGCACCAACGATTACTGGTACAAAAGAATTCACCTTGATGCCGGCCTCGTTCAAGAACGAGCTCTTAGCTGGATTGTTGGTCATCAGACGAACGCTCTCAACACCAAGGTCACGCAAGATTGAAACGGCCGCACCATATTCACGAGCTTCGCTTGGTAGACCAAGGGCCAAGTTGGCATCTACGGTGTCATAGCCCTTGTCTTGCAAGGCGTATGCCTTCAACTTATTTAGCAGCCCAATGCCACGACCCTCTTGGCCGCGTAGGTAAATCACAATGCCACCCTTTGGATCGTTGGCAATTTGATCTAGGGCAAAGTCAAGTTGTGGCCCACACTCACACTTGAGCGAACCAAATGCCTCACCGGTGATGCACTCAGAGTGCATGCGAATCAGAACATCTTCTCCGGTTGGGTTACCGGCAATGATTGCAACGTGATCTGCGGTGGTGCGAATGTCGTAGTAGCCGCGCACTCTAAAATCACCGTGGGTTGTCGGCAACTTGGCCTCGGCCTCAAAGCGAATGCGATCATTCACGGTCTCGGCTGCAAACTCAACTGAGTCCATGCGCATCTTCACAATCTGATCAATCGTGATTACTGGCAACCCGTACTTCTCACCGATGGCAAATGCGTCATCCAGGCGAGTCATCTCGCCGTCATCATTAACCATCTCGCCGATTACTCCAACCGGTGCCAGTCCGGCAAGCTTTAGCAGGTCAACGGTTGCCTCTGTGTGACCACGACGATCAAGCACACCGTTCTGGTGAGCGCGAAGTGGAATCACGTGTCCAGGGCGAATCAGCGAATCTTTGGTGCTGTCAGCATCTGCCAACACGCGAAAGGTAAGCGCGCGATCTGCAGCCGAGATTCCCGTGCTGGTTCCCTCGGCGGCATCTACCGTGATTGTGTACTGAGTTTTATATGGGTCCTGGTTGGTGGTGGCCATCAGGTTTAGATCCAGGTGATTGGCCCGCTGCTCAGTCATTGGCGCACACAGGTAACCAGAGGTGTAGCGAATCATCCAGGCAATCCACTTGGTGTTTGCGTACTGCGCCGCCATGATGGCGTCGACTTCATTCTCGCGACTTTCATCGTCGGCAACTAGCACCGGCTTGCCCTCGCGAAGCGCAATCAGCGCATCTTCAATACTCGAAAGTGGCATTAGTTGTTCCTCGCTTCGATTAGTCGTTCAATATGCTTGGCCATCACGTCAACTTCAACGTTTACCTTGCTGCCAGGCTTCTTGCTGCCCAAGGTGGTCAGCGACAGTGTCTCAGGGATCAGGCTTAGGCCCACCCAGTCTTCGCCCAGCTCATTTACGGTGAGTGAAATTCCATCAAGGGTGATTGAACCTTTGAGAACCACGTACTTCATAAGTTCCTTAGGCACCGATACGCGCACCCACTCCCAGTTCTCACTTGGCTCGCGTGAGATTACTTCGCCAACTCCGTCAACGTGGCCAAGTACAACGTGGCCACCAAAGCGGGTGGCTGCGGTCATGGCACGCTCTAGATTCACTGGGTCGCCAACCTGGATGCCGTCAAGGCTGGTTAGCTTTAGAGTCTCTTGCATAACGTCGGCGGTAAACGATGTTGCATCGTGCTCAACTGCGGTTAGGCAGGCTCCGCTAACGGAAATCGAGTCGCCGCGGTTTACATCAGAGACCACAAGTGGTCCTTCAATGGTCAACCTAATAGCGTCAGGCAAAACTTGGATTGCCTTTACCTTACCCAGTTCTTCAATAATTCCGGTGAACATCATTTCTCCTTATTTACGGCGCGAATCAACATATCCGCACCAAGCTTTTTGGTCTCTATAAATTCCAGGTCAATTGCCTGGTCGATGCTGGCAACTTGAATGTCTCGAATGGCCAGCGCTGGACCACCGATAAGTTTGGGTGCCAGGTAAATCAAAAATTCATCGGCAAGATCTTGGCTAATTAGAGCCGACTCAATTTGTGCTCCACCCTCAACAAATACTTGACGAATGCCCCGTTCATAAAGCTGAGTCAGCACAGCGCTCAAATCGTGGGTCTTGTAGTGAACGGTTTCTGAGTCGCGGTTGAAAACACGCGCTCCAGCATTCAAATCACGTTCACCAACAATTACCCTCAGCGGTTGAGTTTCATAAAGTGAACCATCTGATTTTCGCGCGGTGAGTTCCGGGTCATCAAGCTCAACCGTGTTGGTGCCAACCAGGATTGCCTGTGATGCCGCGCGGCGAGCGTGAACATCTTCACGAGCCTCTGCTCCGGTAATCCACTTGCTGGTGCCATCAACCGCCGCGGTTCTGCCATCGACACTTGCGGCCCACTTAATCACTACGTACGGGCGTTGCTTAAATTTATTGGTAAACCAAGGTGCAATTAGTTGTAGGCATTCATCGCGCAGCACATCACTTACCACCTCGACGCCGGCCTCTTCTAGAGTGAAGCGGCCTCCGCCCTCGGTCTTGCCTGGGTCGTAGGTGCCAAAGACAACTTTCTTCACCCCAGCTTCAATCAAAGCTTGCGAGCAAGGACCGGTCTTGCCGGTGTGGTTGCAAGGCTCAAGAGTCACAACCGCAGTTAGGTTCGCGGCCGACAAACCTTTGGCAGCAAGATTCTTTAGGGCATCAATCTCAGCGTGTGGGGTACCGGCACCCTTGTGCCAACCCTCGGCGACAATCTCGCCGTCGTCGTTGATAAGGACAGCACCTACCTGGGGGTTTTCACCATATAAAGGGGATTGCGCAGCAAGCTCAAGAGCGCGACGCATTGCTTTTCCAAGCGTTGCTTGCTCATTGTGCTGGGTGTTCATCCGCTGCCTTCGTTCTAACTAGAACGTTCGATGGGGGCGCGGGAGCGTGGACCTAAGCCATCGCCAAAGTAGGCGCGACTCAAGTCGGTTCTTCTCCCATCCGGACTTTAACCGTCGGCATCTGAATTTCACAGATTCAACCGGCCAGAAAACTACCTGGACGGGTCGCGGACTGTAACCGCCGGCTCAGATTTTCACTGACCCCGAAGAACGTTTGTTGCCCCTTAAGACTAGCGGGCAGCAGGGATGAAGCCAACCCGCTCGTATACGGTTGCCAGAGTCTTCTCAGCCTCTTCGTTGGCCTTGGCTGCGCCCTTTGCCAGTAGGCGATCCAGCTCGGCCGGGTCGGCCAGTAGTTCATTGGCTCGGTCACGAATTGGCTCAATCTCGGCCAAAACCACATCGGCCACCTCAGACTTTAGGTCGCCGTAGCCCTTGCCATCAAAGTGAGCAACCAGGGCATCAATTGACTGACCCGATATAGCCGAGTGAATACCAAGCAAGTTTGAAACTCCCGGCTTAGCCTCGCGATCAAAACGAATGGCGGCATCGGTGTCTGTAACCGCGCTCTTGATTTTCTTTACGATCACGGATGACTCGTCCATGATGTTGACCAATCCCTTAGGGTCACCAGATTTTGACATCTTGGCCTCTGGGTTTTGCAGGTCGTAAATCTTGGCGGTCTCTTTGAGAATCACGCCCTCTGGAATTACAAAAGTTTCGCCAAAGCGTGAGTTGAAACGAGTGGCCAAATCGCGAGTTAGTTCAATGTGCTGACGCTGGTCTTCACCAACGGGCACGGCCTTTGGTTGATACAAAAGAATGTCGGCAGCCTGCAACACCGGGTAAGTAAATAGACCAACCGATGTTGAATCGGCGCCAGCTTTTTGCGACTTGTCTTTGAACTGAGTCATGCGACCTGCTTCACCAAAACCGGTAAGGGTCATCAGCACCCAGGCAAGTTGCGCGTGCGCCGGAACATGTGATTGCACAAATAGCGCCGACTTATTCTCGTCAATACCCGCAGCCAAATATTGCGCAGCGGTGATTCGAGTGTTCTGACGAAGTTCTTTAGGGTCTTGCGGAACGGTGATGGCGTGTAGATCAACCACGCAGTAGAAGGCGTTGTAGTCATCCTGCATTTTGGTCCAATTGACCAAAGCCCCTAGGTAGTTTCCAAGGTGAAGGGAACCAGCAGAAGGCTGCATTCCAGAGAGCAGGTTTGGCTTTGTCATAGGGCAAGTTTAGACGAGCGTCCTACAACACCGATGTTGTTCCGGCGCCAGACTTAAACGGCACCACCCTTAAACGGCATAGTCAACCACCACGGGGGAGTGATCGGTCCATCGGGTGTCGTAGCTAGCAGCGCGGTGCACCTTGTAGTTGCTGGACTTGGCGGCAAGCTTTGGTGTGGCAAGGTGATAGTCAATTCGCCAGCCGGCATCGGTGTCAAAGGCCTTACCTCTATATGACCACCAGGTGTAAGGGCCAGGCTCACCGGGGTGAGCGGCACGGCCGATGTCAACCCAGCCCTGGGCATTCATAAAGGTGTCAAAGTAAGCGCGCTCTTCCGGCAAGAAGCCAGCGTTCTTGAGGTTGCCCTTCCAGTTTTTGATATCCAGTTCTGTGTGGCCAACGTTTAGGTCACCAACCACAACCGCAAAACCTCCAGCTGCAATTAGCTCGGCCATGCGCTCCTGCATTGCCTTTAGGAACTTGTACTTCTCAACCTGCTTTGGGGTATCAACCTCACCCGAGTGCACATAGGTGCTGATCACGGTTACAACTTTGCTGCCAACTTTGAAGTCGGCCTCAAGCCAACGACCAGCTGAATCAAAACTGTCTGGTCCAAGCGTGGTGCGGACCGCAATTGGCTCTGTCTTACTAACGATTGCCACACCGGCACGGCCTTTGGCGCTCGCCGCATCGTGCGAGAAAAACCACTTGCCTGGGTTGCCCTTGGCATCGATTGGGGGATTTGCCTCAAACAGGTCAACTAGATCTTTGGTTTCGGCCCGCACCTCTTGCAATGCCAAGACATCAATCTCAGGGTTTTCTTTTAGCCAATCGGCCATTCCGTTTTTGAATGCTGCGCGGATTCCATTGACATTGATGGTGGCTACTTTTAGAGGCATGAGCCGAGTTTATAAGAGCGGCGCAAAGGAACGCGGCGCTGTCTAGATTGTCTAGAACTTTACGCGCACGTTGCCAGCAGCAACGGTCACGGAGACTTTACCTAACGGGATTGATGCTTGGGATCCTGGTTTCGCAGCGCCAGTAGTTGTGTCGAATCGAGCGAAGTGCAAGGGGCAAACGATTTCGTTGTTTTTGATGTTTTCTTTACCATCCAGTGGACTTCCCTGGTGGGTACAAACTGCCACGAACGCCTTGAAGGTTCCCTTTTTAGGCTGGGTGATCAAAATCTTTTTGCCACCAACAGAAAAGGTCTTGCCGCCCCTAACTGGAACAGCGCTTGTCTTGCAAACGGTGTAAGTCTTTGCCGCGTTGGCTGCAACCTCACTTAGCCCGGTTAAACCAATCGCGGCCGTGCCAGCTGCAAAAGCAACTAGCAGGCCGCGTCGGCTAATCATTCTTAGGCCTTGCCTCTTAGGATGGCCTGCTTCACTTCGGCGATTGCCTTGGTGACTTCAATTCCACGAGGGCAGGCATCGGTGCAGTTGAAGGTGGTGCGGCAGCGCCACACACCCTCTTTGTCATTCAAGATGTCTAGGCGAAGCTCAGAGCCCTCATCGCGAGAGTCAAAGATGAAGCGGTGTGCGTTCACAATTGCCGCCGGACCAAAGTACTGACCGTCTGTCCAGAACACTGGGCAAGAAGTAGTACACGCAGCACAAAGAATGCACTTGGTGGTGTCTTCAAACTTTGAGTGCTGCTCTGCTGACTGCAGGCGTTCCTTCTCTGGCTTGTCGCTTGCGATTAGGAACGGGTTGATGTCTTTGTAGGCCTGGTAGAACGGGTTCATGTCAACGACAAGATCCTTCTCAACCGCAAGACCCTTGATTGGCTCCACGTAAATTGGCTGAGAGATGTCAAGGTCTTTGATCAGGGTCTTACATGCCAAACGGTTGCGGCCGTTGATACGCATTGCATCTGAACCACAAACACCGTGAGCACATGAACGACGGAAGGTTAGCGAACCGTCCATCTCCCACTTGATCTTGTGTAGGGCGTCAAGAACGCGGTCGGTGCCGTGAACCTGAACGTCAAAGTCTTCCCAACGAGCCTCTTGGCCGTCTTCAGGATTGAAGCGACGTACAAAGAGGGTGACCTGGAAGGTTGGGATGGCACCCATTTGCTCGAATTCGTTTCCTTTAGTAGCTACTGCAGTTGCCATTAGTATTTACGCTCCATCGGCTGGTAGTTGGTAACAATGACTGGCTTCCAGCCAACCTTAATGTTGTCGCCAGGTTTCTTGGCTGGCTTATCAGTTAGGTAGGCCATTGAGTGGACCATGAACTTCTCATCGTCGCGAGCAAGGAAGTCTTCGCGAAGGTGAGCTCCACGGCTTTCGCGACGCTCACGTGAAGTGAGTGCAAGTACCTCAGCAAGGTCTAGCAAGAAGCCAAGTTCAATGGCCTCAAGTAGATCGGTGTTGAAGCGCTGACCCTTGTCTTGAACGCTGATGTTCTCGTAGCGCTCGCGAAGCTCGGCAATTTTGTCCAGTGCCTCGTTGAGTGATTCCTCAGTGCGGTACACCTGTGCATTTTTGTCCATGGTGTCCTGAAGTTCTTTGCGAAGCACGGCAACCTTCTCAGTGCCCTTTGACTTGCGAACCTTCTCAATCATTGAAATTACTTCGTCGGCGGCGTTGGCCGGAACCGGAACGTGCTTTGCGGTCTTGGCGTACTCAACCGCTGCCGCACCGGCACGCTTACCAAACACGTTGATGTCTAGCAGCGAGTTGGTGCCCAAACGGTTCGCACCGTGAACCGATACGCAGGCACATTCACCGGCGGCGTAAAGGCCTGGTACAACTGTGTCGTTGTCGCGAAGAACCTCTGCCTGAACGTTGGTTGGAATACCACCCATTGCGTAGTGCGCGGTGGGGAATACCGGTACTGGCTCTGTGTAAGGCTCAACACCTAGGTAGGTGCGAGCAAACTCGGTGATGTCTGGCAGCTTCTCGTCAATAACTTCTGGTGGCAGGTGAGTTAGGTCTAGCAGAACGTAGTCCTTGTTAGGACCTGCACCGCGACCCTCGCGAACCTCGTTGGCCATTGCGCGGGCAACCATGTCACGAGGAGCTAGGTCCTTGATTGTTGGTGCGTAGCGTTCCATGAAGCGTTCACCGGTTGAGTTGCGAAGAATTCCACCCTCACCACGTGCAGCTTCTGAAAGCAAAATACCAAGACCGGCAAGACCGGTTGGGTGGAACTGATAGAACTCCATGTCTTCAAGCGGAAGCCCCTTGCGCCAAATGATGCCAACGCCGTCACCGGTAAGAGTGTGTGCGTTTGATGTGGTCTTGAAAATCTTGCCGAATCCACCGGTGGCAAAAATAATGCTCTTGCCCTGGAACACGTGCAGTTCACCGGTGGCAAGTTCGTAGGCAACCACTGCCGATGGACGCTCTTCGCCATCAACCTTGGTCATCACCAAGTCAAGAACGTAGAACTCGTTGTAGAACTCAATGCCTAGCTTTACGCAGTTCTGGTAAAGGGTCTGCAAAATCATGTGACCGGTACGGTCTGCTGCATAGCAAGAACGACGAACCGGTGCCTTACCGTGGTCACGAGTGTGGCCACCAAAACGACGCTGGTCAATCTTGCCGTCTGGTGTGCGGTTGAACGGAAGACCCATGTTCTCAAGGTCAATAACCGCCTGAACAGATTCCTTGGCAAGGATCTCGGCTGCATCCTGATCAACTAGGTAGTCGCCACCCTTAACGGTGTCAAAGGTGTGCCATTCCCAGCTGTCTTCTTCAACGTTGCCAAGAGCGGCAGCCATACCGCCCTGCGCCGCACCGGTGTGTGAGCGAGTAGGGAATAGCTTGGAAATTACTGCGGTCTTTGCGTGTGGTCCGGCTTCGATAGCCGCGCGCATTCCTGCACCACCCGCACCCACGATTACAACGTCGTACTCGTAGTGATGAACCTTTGGCTTACTCAATTTATGTTTATTCCTTTTAGGTTGTTCAGAAGATTAAGCAGTTGGGCAGAACGAAGGTAGAAGCTCAGGTAGGGCACCTGCTGGGCATGGGTCAAATGTGAAGACCACAAGAGTTCCAAGCACAACTAGCACGGCACAAATTCCCCAAAGAGACCAAACCAGAGCCTTGCGGACTGATTCCTTTGACGCATAGTCATTTACCAGGGTGCGCATGCCGTTGGTGCCGTGAATCATGGCCAGCCAAAGCATGGCCAAGTCCCAGACCTGCCAGAACGGGTCAGACCACTTGCCGCCCACAAAGGCAAAGTCAATTGCCTTGATGCCTTCACCTAGGTAAAGGTTGACGAGAAGGTGTCCGAAAATCAGGAAAACCAAAAGTGCGCCAGAAACGCGCATGTACAACCAGCCGTACTTTTCCCAGTTGGCCTGGTTGCGGTTGCGAGGTGAACGAGGCTGTTCGATAACTACTGACATGTCTCTTCTCCTTAACCGAATACGTGCATTAGGTGGCGGGGGGCAAAAGCTACAAAAATCACGAATGCAATGGCTACGACGACCCACCACATCACGTTCTGGTACTTGACGCCCTTGCGCCAGAAGTCAATCAAGATAATGCGCAAGCCATTCAGCGCGTGGTAAAGGATTGCGGCTACCAACCCTAGCTCGGCGAGGCCAATTATCGGTGTTTTGTATGTGTTGATGACGGCGTTATAAGCCTCTGGGCTTAGGCGCACCAAAGAGGTGTCTAGAATGTGTACGAGTAGAAAGAAGAAGATGGCTACACCGGTAATACGGTGCAGTACCCACGACCACATTCCTACTTTTCCGCGGTACAAAGTACCTGCTGGCATGGTTGGCACAGGCCATCCTCCTTGATCAACTTTGAGTCAAAAATCACTACTAGTCTAAGCCAGCAAAAAGCCTGCCCTCGCCCATATAGAGGCATTGGGCTAAGGTTTTTAGTAGTTATGACTACTCAGCGAGATCCACTGGATCGATTCTTCAGCATCATCCCCGCCGGCGGTATCGGCAGCCGACTCTGGCCACTTTCTCGTGCCTCGGCCCCAAAGTTTTTACACGACCTAACCGGTTCAGGTCAGACTCTCCTTCAAGACACCTGGGATCGCTTAACCCCGATAGCCGGCAAGGAACGAATTCTCGTGGTCACCGGCAA
>JACCDY010433181.1_pt1 | contig 11933 bp, 9 predicted proteins | sample 7446391 | NCBI WGS metagenome assembly JACCDY01 (sample SAMN15323451, study PRJNA562643) | freshwater metagenome | isolation source: river surface water | place: USA:Blue River Watershed | collected 2017-08-18
AACTGGCAATGCGTCTGCCCATTCGTGTATTTCACTGCAAAATATTGATCGCGGCCTTGCGCATGAATCATATTTTCGATGTTCGTCACCGCATACGAAACGGGAATTAATTGATCGTAAATCGTGTGCATTAATACGACTGGCTTGTCGATTTTTCCGGTGCGATCGTAGCGCGCAAAAAGCTGCGCCTGATCTTTAGTCGCGGGTAAACGTTCTGCTACCGCATTCACTTTCAAATTATCTGGGAAGCCTGTGTAGAGTGTTTGCGTGTTATCAAAAGGATTGCCTTTTAATTTAAGCGCGATGTCACGTAATACGTTTTGGTTAAAAAATAAGGCCCCAGGAAGGTCATCGAATTTTAAGTCAAAGCGCTTCGCAAAAGCCACGGCCAGCGCGGAATCCTTTTGTAATAAGGCCTTTTTGATCTCCCCCATTCTTTGGCCTGCTGTAGCAAATGATACAAATCCAACCGAACTATTGATATCGAATATGTCCTTCAATGATGGCACGATTCCGGGGAATAATCCGTTCATCGTTGCATACATATCAAACTCTTTTCTACACTGTAAATACGGACGGGAGGAGAGCGGACATAAGGGTAGTCCACCATGATAATATTGGCCAAAATTCTCTAACGTCGCGAACGTAATTCCACCACCCATCGAGTGACCCATCATAAAGGTCGAATCAGGCTGACCCATCTTTTTAATAAAGGCTTGTCGCAACTCTTCGGTGGCATCTACACCCTCCGCCATCGCAAATCCCTGTATCGGATAATCCGACGCGGCAATGGCAAATCCGCGGTCTAAAATAACCTGCAAGCGCTTGTCTAATCCTGCATTCGCACTCGCCGCTGGGGTTCCCATAAACTGATATCCGTGCGCATACATGACAAGCTTTTTATTCCATTTAGCGGGCATCAAAATTTGGTAGCCGCCGCCTTTCAAGGTGCCTAAATCGATTTTTTGTTGCGCAAAAATAGAGGTGCTGAGAGCGAGTAGAAGGAATAGTTTTTTCATGAGACGGTTTTAGAGAGAGCAAAATAGGGAAAAAATGGTAATTTGCGGCATGGAGAAGCCTTATATCGTCGATCAAAAATTCGAGAAACAAAGCACACTCGCCATAGGCGAATACGAACATTGCGTTTTCAAAAACTGCCAATTTGAATCAGAGGATTTCAAAAACTTCCAATTTGTGGACTGCACGTTTGAATCTTGCAATCTAAGTCTGGTTAAACTCAGTGGCGCGGCCATGCAAAAAGTCCACTTCAAAGATTGCAAAATGCAAGGCCTTCGATTCGAAGCTTGTAATCCTTTTTTATTCGAAGTAAGCTTCGATACCTGCGTGTTGAATCTCTCTTCTTTCTACCAAATCAAAGGCAAAAAGACCAAGTTCTCAGGCTGTACTTTACACGAAGTGGACTTCACGGAAGCGGATTTTACAGAGGCCTCTTTTGACGATTGTGATCTAGCTGGAGCCTTATTTGACCAAACGAATGTAAGCAAAGCGGACTTCCGCAGCGCCTTTAATTATGTGATTCATCCGAGCATAAATCAAATTAAAAAAGCGAAATTTTCACCAGATGGCTTAGCCGGTTTATTGCAGGGCTTTGACATTCATATATCCTAAAATTTATCCTAAGATGAAAAAAATCTTATTCCTCCTACTGGTGTGCACGTCGTTATTTGCGAAAGGCCATCTTCCAAGAACCATCGTCACCACGGATGGTGAAATCGATGACGTGGACACCTTCATTCGGATGCTCCTTTATTCGAACGAATACAAGCTAGAAGGTTTGGTATATTCCAGTTCGATGTGGCATTATAAAGGGGACGGGAAAGGGACAAAATTCACCTCCGAAATGGAGATGACGCGCAAAATGTATGGCGCAAAAACGGACCTGCGCTGGCCGGGAGTTCACTGGATTCAAGACCTATTGAAGGCCTATGCACAAGTGCATCCAAATTTGATATTGCACGATAAAAACTACCCAGCGCCTTCCTATTTAAATAGTTTAGTGAAGGTAGGGAATATCGATTTCGAAGGAGAAATGGAGCAAGTGACGGAAGGTTCGGAGTGGATTAAAATGAAACTGCTGGATACTGATCCGGAGCCCATTTACTTGCAGGCTTGGGGTGGAACGAATACGATTGCTAGAGCTTTAAAGTCGATTGAAGAGCAGTTTGCGGGAAAGCCGGGCTGGGACAAATTGAAAGATAAAGTCTCGAAAAAAGCCATCATTTATACGGTGATGGATCAAGATGCGACTTATAAAAAGTACATTGGAGGACATTGGCCAGAGGTTCGGGTGATTTACAATGCCCACCAATTTGGCAGTTTTGCCTATCCCTGGAAGCGCATTATGCCTAAGGCGACGCAGCCCTATTTTGAGGGGACGTACATGGGGCCTAAGATTATTCAGAATCACGGACCCTTATTACAGTTGTATTACGCTTATGGTGATGGCCAAAAGCAGCCCGGCGACGACGAGCACATTCACGGCGACCCTACAAAACTCTTGAACGCTCAGTGGGGTTCGTTCAAGCCCTATGATTTTATTTCTGAGGGAGATTCTCCGGCATTTTTGCACCTAGTGGATGTGGGATTGGATAATTTAAATAACCCGTATTTTGGGGGTTGGGGTGGTCGATTTGTAGTAGCAGAAGGAAATCCGTTCCGCTTTGAAGACAACGAAAAGTCAGCAGATTTCAATCCGGAGACTGGTAAATTAGACATCAGCTATTCTCAAACCCGTTGGTTAGTCGCCGCACAGGAAGACTTCGCAGCACGCGCAGATTGGTGTGTGAAACCCTACAAAGAGGCGAATCATGCGCCGCAGATTACAGTGAAAGAAGGGATGTATGTTTTAGCCAAAGCAGGCGAGAAACTAACGCTGAATGTGACCTCGAGAGACCCGGATGGGAATGAGGTGAAGCTGAAGGTTTGGCCCTATTCAGAGGTAGGATCTGGGAAAGCGGATGCGACATTAGTAGAGGGCCGCCTCCAGGTAATACTTCCATCTAGTGCAAAAAAAGGCGATACCTATCACGTCGTGGTGGAAGGAACGGATACGGGTTCGCCGGCATTAACAAGGTATAGACGTGTGGTGATAACTATCAGCTAAATTCGGCCATGATTACACTACAATTAGTTAGTACCAAGGAGGAGATGCAAGGCGTTTTAGCCTTACAGCAAGCTAATTTGCGCAAAAATATTTCGCAGGAAGAGGCGGAATCGCAAGGGTTTTTGATGGCGGAATATGATCTGCCTTTTTTAGAATTACTTCAAAGAGAAAGTCCGGGTATCATCGCGAAGGATGGGGAACAGGTGGTCGGTTACAGCCTGGTGGCTCTACCGGAAACTGCACGTCACCATGACTTATTAGCAGACCTTGTGGAGAATATCGAACGGTGTATTTTCGATGGTAAGCCGGTAGAAAATTATGCTATTGTGGCTCAGCTTTGTGTTTCGAAGGAATATAGGGGACAGGATTTGGTCCAAAAACTTTACGGCAGTTTCCGCGATCATTACGCTAATCAATATAGCTATTGTGTCACGGACGTAGCACAGGCGAACCACCGATCTTTAAAAGCACATAAAAAACGGGGTTTCCAGGTCATCGATACCTTAGATTATGGTGGGATTGGCTGGGATATTGTGTTGTGGGATTGGCATAAAAAAGCCGTTTAAGGGATCCGGTGAAATACCATAATGCTTACAATACTCCGGTCGTAATAGTTCAAATTAGGTCGTTGCTGAAATGCATGTAAATAGCCCACATCTACTGTTAAATTATCCCGTAGAGGAATACTTAAACCGGCAAACATCCGATGTTGATCTAATGTATTTGCCGGATTTTCTTGCTCAGCATTCAATAAAATTTCTGTATTAACTTTTCCCTGTATTTGCTTGATTAAAGGAAACAAGGCTTGAATTCGGTAGCGAAGACGGTAATTACTGAAGTTAACGACATCCGTAAGTTCTGTGCGACTCACATTCGTTTCTCGGTTAAAGCGCATCTCTGAGCGAAAGCGGTGATCAATCCGAAACGACCCCCAATTATGACGGTAAACTATATCTACAGGCGGTCTGTATTCAGGAATCGCTAATCTATTCGTTGAACGCGGATCATTAGAAGTGTTCAAAAATAGAGCCGCTCCCGCCGATAAATCCCAATTCTCACCTAAAGTCCGATGTAAGTGCGCCCTGAACGCATTTTGATGGTGAACGAGTGGATTTACAAAATGACGGGTATGCACTTCGCCTTGAACATACCATTGATTGTTTATGGGATAGGTCAAATAATATCCGTACCAAACCTGCGATTGATGCTCAATTTTAGACTGCGCAAAAAGGCCAAAAATGGGAGTCAAAAAGAGAAATACAAATTTCATTTTGCAAAGATAATAAAATATTCTATATAAACCATAGACTATATATTCTTTTAATCTCTCACACATCGAAAACCTGTGTGTTGTAAGCCCGAATCGGGACTGGACTTCATCCGCGCGGAGCTGCGGTAGCTAGAACAATAGCCATCATTGCAGAGAAATGAGCCACCCCGCATGACGCGTTTGGGGACGCCGGGTTCATCGGGATCGTTGCTAGAGGCTGGACCTTTGGGATTCAAAACTGGACTCTTTTTATAATAATCAGGGCGGTACCAATCTGAGCACCATTCCCAGACATTTCCTGCGGTATCATACAACCCGTATCCATTAGGAGGATACGATTTCACGGGTGCGGATGTCGTTTTGTATCCGTCCAAAGCTTGGTCCTCATACGGAAAATGACCTTGAAAACTGTTCGCTTTATAGGGCGCGTTATTCACCGACTCATTTCCCCAAGGGTAAATTTTATCTTTCAAACCGCCTCGGGTGGCCCACTCCCACTCGGCCTCTGTGGGTAAACGTTTCCCAGCCCAACGGGCAAAGGCGGACGCGTCGTCCCAGGAAACATGTACGACGGGGTGATTTTCTCGGCCTTCGATGTTTGAGCCAGGTCCTTCCGGATGTTTCCAATCTGCTCCGCGTTTAAATTGCCACCATTGGGAGTAATCATTTAAATCAACCGGACCGGTAGTCGCGACAAAGACGAGAGAAGCCGGGGCTAAAAGAGAATCCGCTGGCTTAGGTGTTCCGGCAGGAACTTGCTTGGCTAATTCTGTCCAATCGATAGCTTTTTCGGCCGTCGTAACATATCCCGTTGCTTTTACAAAAGCGGCAAAGGCTGCATTCGTCACCTCTGTTTCATCCATCCAAAAGGCCTTCACTTGCACCTTGTGAACAGGATATTCATCGGCTCGGCCTTGGGCATCGTGCGAGCCCATGGAGAAAATGCCCGCAGGGATACGCTTCATCCCCTGATAGGATTTCAAAGTTGGTTTAGGCTTAGTGCTACTGAGTTGTTTTAGCCTTGTGGGAGCGGGAACGTGGCATGTTGGGATTTTGGCCTGACTGAAAACAGCCAGGCTAATCACCAATAAAAAACTAGTTAAATAATACATAAGCCACCGCTAATGTCACGAACACATTAAAGAGTTGTGCTATTAAAAAAGCGTACAATGGCTTCTTCCCTTCTTTCGAAAACAGATCCGCAAACTTTGTTTCTAAACCAATGCTGGTGAAGGCCAAAGCAAACCACAAACCTTGCAGGGCTTTGAAACCACCTTTCACTGAATCGATTGTTTCGGATGAAATCACGAACGAGAAAAGTAAAGATGCCACAATGAATCCTAAAACGAATTTTGGGAAACGCTCCCAGATAATTCCCACCGTAGGCTTGCTCTCCTTCACAGTGTCAGACTGGTTATTTGTCACTGTCCAATAGATCGATATCGCGAAAGCAGCGAATCCTAAAAGTACGTTTTGCGAGAATTTCACAATCGTGGAAATCTTCAAGGCCTCCTCGCCCACCATCGTACCTGAGGCAATTACGGCACCGGTCGTATCGATAGTTCCACCTAACCAGGCGCCGCTTACGGCTTGAGAAAGTCCTAAAGCATTTGCGATAAATGGTAAGAAAATGATCATCGGGATCGCCGTGATCAAGACAATGGATATAACGTAAGAAAGCTTTTTCGAGTCGCCTTTAATGGCTCCAGAGGTAGCAATCGCTGCAGAAACTCCACAGATTGATACCGCACTGGATATCATGATGGCGAATTCTTCGTCGATGCCCATTTTTTTGGAAATCCAAAAAGCAAAGTACCAAACCGAAATAACTACCACCAAAGCTTGAATTAAACCGAGCGATCCGGCTTTCAAAATGTCCCCGAAAATCACGCTCGTTCCTAATAAAATCAAACCAATTTTCACGAACAACTCAGTCGAAAGCGTCTCTGTTAACCAGGACGGCAAGGTGAAGAAATTACTCAATAACAAACCGATCGTTAAGCTGAATATCACCGCTTCCAGGTTCCAGTTTTTCAAGAAGGCATTGCCCGCTAAAACTAACGCCAATGAGGTAAGGACAAACACAATCGGAAAACCTTTCGCTGTGCCTGCCACACTTTTGCCCAAAACACTAGCAGCTAAAAGAGCTATCACGTAAGTGAAAACGAAGATCTGTGCGAGCTTCAACAGATTCCCTGAGGTAAGCACTTTTTCAGATAACTCCGAAGTCGTTTCCCACCCAAAAGACGGGGAAGGAATTTTGATCCCAGTTAAGGCTAGACCGATGATTAGAAAGCCTAAAAGGACAACCGTCCAGTCCTCTGTTAAAAACGATTTTTTCATTACTTCGCTGGTGTTAATACAATGTTTCGATACTCCACAGGACCATGGTCGCCTTGCATCATGATAGGACCCGGTGCCCCTTCATCGCTGTCCATCGCGCCACCCGTGATACCTGGAATGTTTTGTTCTACGATGACTTTTTTGCCGTTTAAGGTAACTGAAACCTTGCGACCCACTAAGGTGATGTCGTAAGTCTGCCACTCACCAGACGGTTTTGCGGCTTGGAAAAGGGGATCGATAAATCCATAAATACCTCCTAAGTAGATGCTGTAGGGCTCTTTTCCATAGCTATCTTCCACCTGCACCTCATAACGTCCACGTAAATAAACGCCACTATTACTAGATGGAGGAAGACGGAATTCGATGTGTAACTTGAAGTCATTGAATTTTTGTTCTGTACACAAATTCGCGCCGGAAGCTGGGCTTTTCAAGACGCCGTTCTCGACGATCCATTGGTTTTTAGGCCCTAAAGCCTTCCATCCAGTTAAATCTTTTCCGTTAAACAAAGTGATCGGTTTGTCCCAAACTGGTTCTGCAGTTCTCCATAACGAAGGAGCACGAACGCCTGTAAAAGCCATCGCTTTACCGTTTGGCTTCACAATCGTTCCGGATAATTTCCCGTCCTTTAAATCCCCTTCGAAAGACATATAGGCATCCTCCTTCTCCCACTGAGGAGGGATTTTAAAGGAAACATGTCCGTCTTTATAAAATACTTCTGCAATCGGACGAGCAGAACCGCCGTCTCCCACAAAATGCCCCGTCAATGTCCGCAACCCCGAGTGACGCACTTCTAACCAAGACGGTGCCGTTGAAACTCCGCTATTGCGGTTTTCCATAGCTACATTTAAATCCCAAGCGCCTTCTAATGGGTGATGCTCCTGCGCAAAAGCAGTTCCTGATAAGGCTAATAAAGCAAATAGTAATTTTTTCATAGTGTTACGATTTAACGATTTCCATTTTAGGAGAAATGAAATGAATGAGCAACCACGCAAATAAATAGGCGCAGCCACACGCCACAAATATAACATTATATCCGGCTGACAAAGCGTTATCTGCTTTATAGGAATCTAAAATGACTCCGATAATATAGGGGAAAATCACCCCTCCTAGCGAACCCGCAAGGCCTCCGATACCCACGACGGAGGAAACGGCGTGTTTAGGAAACATATCCGACACCGTCGTAAAGATGTTCGCTGACCAGGCCTGGTGTGCAGAAGCTGCGATACTAATTAAGAATACGGCCTGCCAAATATCCGTCGCCCAACGTGCCCCAATAATGGGCACCGCGCAGAGCGCAAAGAAGAACATCGAATACTTGCGCGCCTTATACACCGGCCAGCCTTTCTTGATGAAATAACCAGAAATATAGCCTCCACCTATGCTACCGATCGATGTGCAGGTAAACAAAATAGCTAGATGTAGACTCGGCTTTTTCAAGTCTAACGCAAAAGTTGTCGAGAAATAAGACGGCAACCAAAACAAGAAAAACCACCAGATAGGATCGGTGAAGAACTTGCCTACGATGAAGACCCAGGTTTGGCGATACCCGAAAAGCTTGCCCCAAGCGATGGGCGCGACATCTGTCACATCCTCTTCCACGTTTTGAATGTGCGCTAATTCCTCTGGGCTTACCGATGGATGTTTTGCAGGCACTTCATAAAACCACCACCACAAGGCTAGCCAAATAAATCCGATGGCTCCCGTGATTAGAAAGGCTTCCTGCCAGCCATAGGCTCCTAAAATCCAAGGTACCATAATGGGCGCGACCATTGCTCCGATGTTTGCGCCAGAGTTAAAAATCCCCGTCGCTAAGGCGCGTTCTCTCTTCGGGAACCACTCGGCCACCGTCTTAATCGCAGCCGGGAAATTCCCCGCCTCACCTGCTCCTAAAGCGGCGCGTGCCGCGCCGAATCCAAACGTTGTCTTAGCCAAAGCATGCGCCATCGCCGCGATCGACCAGATAACAATCGAAATTGCGTAACCCATTTTTGACCCTATCTTATCGATGATCTTCCCAAAAGCCAACAATCCTAGTGCATAAGACGCCGTGAAACACATGACGATGAAACTGTAATCCGTTTCCGACCAGTTCAATTCCTTCTCCAGTGTGGGCTTCAACAAGCCAATCACCTGGCGATCTAAATAGTTAATCGTGGTCGCAAAAAACAAGAGGGCGACTACCACCCAGCGGTAATTTCCTTTCATTAGAATCCGATTGAATTCCCGCCGTCAACCGGGATTGAGACGCCTGTTACATAATTAGATGCATCCGATGCTAAATAAACCGCTGCCCAGCCGATGTCCTCCGGTTTCCCAAAATACCCCATGGGCGTACGATCCATCGCCTTATGTTTTCGATCCGGATCTGAATTCATCGCCGTCCGACTCATCGCCGTTTCAATAAATCCTGGCGCGATCGCATTCACGCGAACCCCTTTACCGGACCACTCGGATGCGAGCACTCTGACTAATCCATAAATGCCCGTTTTCGAAGACGCATACGCCGCGACGCGGTCGATGCCATAGTAAGCCGCCATCGAGGAAATCATGATGATGGATCCTTTACCTTTTTCCAACATGTGTTTCCCCACTTCGCGTGTCAAGGCGAAAACGGCGTTCAAGTTTACATTAATAATGTTCGCGAAATCCGCGTCTGAAACCTCGGTCGCCGGGCGCTTCATGTTGATACCCGCATTGTTTACTAGGATGTCGATCGCGCCATGTTTCGCTATAAGTCCTTCAACTAGTTGTGAAGTCAAGCTCAAATCAGCCACGTCATTCACCGCATAATTTGCCCCGGCTCCCAGGTTTGCAACGGCCTCTTTTAACACGTCTTCGCGGCGACCCGTGATGATAACGGTGGCGCCTGATGCTAAAAAGCATTTCGCGATGTCGAATCCGATTCCGGTTCCGCCGCCCGTGATGAGCGCTACACGCCCTTGCAATGAGAATGGTTGTTGCATCTTATTTCAGTTGGTAAATACGTACAATTTCTTTTATTTCTGCCAAAGTCCGCGCAGGCGTCCCGTAGCTAATCGGTAATTTCGAATAGGTTTGGAAGTACAATAAATGCGCATCGCGCCATAAAACAGACTCCCGTTGTTGTGCGGCCAAACGCCCGCGAACGTCCGCGAAAATCTCCGGATCCACTTTGCCTTGCAAAGAATCCCAGTCCTTTTGCAAATCCTTCACTTCCTGCAAACCGGTATTCATGCGGTAGCAGAATTCATCCCAAAGCGTTCGCCCAGAAGACAATTTCTCCTTCCAGCCCACGTGGTGGAACCACAGTAAATAATTCAAATCGGTCTTCGCCGGATCTAGCCATTGCTTCGCTACCTCAGTGTGATATAAACTCAAGGCATTACTCCCGCTCGCTTTTCTGTCAAAACCCAAGCCCGCCGAATCTGCGCGGTGATAATAAATCGATGTCCAATCTGGACGCTGACTGCGCTCTAACCAGGGCTCTGGTCCCCAGTGGATACTTTGGCCCATTACGTGGTGCAAGCCTAAAGGCGTGGTGAAATTCACATAGGTATCGCGGGATTTCATTAGAATTGCCGAAGCGGTTTTCGATGCAGTTATGTCGCGAGTCAAGGTCTGCTTCACCCACTCATCGGCGATTTGTTCTGAGCTCAGGGTGTGATCCCAAGCCAAGCGACCGAAGGCATACCAGTTCGCCTGAGACAATAAATGTCCCGTCCAATTTCGGTCTGAGCCGGTGTTCGCTACGCCAGCCATCATCGTGATTTGGTCGTTGCCTAAACTTCCGTCGATGACTTTTGCGACGGTGGATCCTTTGCCGTTTTGGTAGGTGTCCGAATCCAAACATTCTTTGAACAAAATCGATTGATAAAATACATTCGTGCTAAAGCCCGTGTACTCTTGAGTGATTTGGAATTCTAAGGCCAAAGGCGTCTTAGGCATCGCACCAAATAGCGGGTGAAATGGTTCCCGAGGCTGGAAGTCGATGGGTCCATTTTTCACCTGAACGATCACATTTTTCGCGAAGGTTCCGTCTAACGGTTTGAAGTCATTATAGGCCTCCTTAAAGCGATCGCCTTTCGGGTTAGGCGCATACACAAAAGCCCGCCAAATCACCAATCCATCGAAAGGCTTCACCGCCTCCGCTAACATATTCGCCCCATCCGCGTGCGTACGGCCATATTCCTGTGGTCCTGGCTCGCCTTCGGAATTCGCTTTGACAAGAAATCCACCAAAATCAGGAACGTAACTATACACCTCTTTTGTCTTCGCCGCCCACCAAGCGCGCACGGCTGGATCCAATGGATCCGACGTTTTCAAACGACCTAAAATCTTAGGTGAAGCGAAGTTTACTGATAGAAATAATTTGATTCCATAGGGACGAAACACGTCCGCTAAGGCTTTCACTTTTGCCAAATATTCCGGCGTTAAAAACCGCGACGAGGCGTTTACATTATTGACTGAAACCGCGTTGATTCCGATCGACGCGTTTGCCCGGGCGTAATCCGTATAGCGCGGGTCGACCGTCTCCGGCAGTTCGTACCATTTCCACAGCGATTGCCCCGCGTATCCCCGCTCGATGGTGCCCATCACGTTGTCCCAGTGGTTCAACATTCTGAATTTGACTTTAGGCGATGAGCTGATGTTTGCCAAAGGTTTCTCTTGCTGAATCGTTCTCAGCAATTCAAAAACTCCGTATAAAATGCCCCGGTCAGAACTGGCTTTGATTTGAATTTGCGGCCCGACGATGATGCTGAAAGCCTCTACTTTTAGGCTCGCATCTTTCACGAATTGAATAGATCCTTTCGATGCGGTTTCGCGAGGTGTTACCCCCGTCAAACCCTTCAATCCATTCATTAATTCTTTCTTCGCCGTCTCTAAAATGGGTGTGGATGCAAACTCCGATGAAACGGAAGCCGCATAGGGCGCATAGCGAGTAGCACTTGCCACCTTGTCAAACTTCAACCACAAACGGTAGCCGTCATCAGCCTTCAGCGCGAAACTGCACACCACAAAAAACACCGCTAAAAAGGATCGGATCGCTAATTCCAGTCCGCGAATTTCCGCTAAACCGCGCAATCGTCCGATCGCCGAATAGCCCGGATAAGTTTTCTTTTTCAAATCATCTAACATTTGGTGACCGTGGTCTGGGCGCATCGGGATCTCCGCTCCTCCTCTTCTTTTTTCTTCTTCTACTACCGCTTTCACTACTTC
>JACCDY010277154.1_pt1 | contig 11932 bp, 12 predicted proteins | sample 7446391 | NCBI WGS metagenome assembly JACCDY01 (sample SAMN15323451, study PRJNA562643) | freshwater metagenome | isolation source: river surface water | place: USA:Blue River Watershed | collected 2017-08-18
ACCTGCATCAATTGCCACACAAGCTTCACAGACACCACAAGGTGAAGCAGTGATATCGCCAGCACCATCTGCACCAATACAATTTAAGGCTTTCGCTAAGATACGTGACAGCGTGGTTTTACCTACGCCGCGCGTACCAGTGAAAAGATAAGCATGATGTAAACGCTTATGCTCCAACGCATGCGTCAGTGCACGTACAACGTGCTCTTGTCCGACCAGCGTGTCGAAATTGCGGGGACGATATTTACGGGCTAGAACCTGATAAGACATGGGCAATCGCGATGTAGTGAGATGCGCATTTTACCTGACGCGCCGCAGTCCCGAATTTGAATTCGGCGAGAGGGAAAAAACATAGTAGAAAAATAAGAGGCGAGCCTTGTCTACGGCACTCATGGTAAACGGCTGTGGCTGCTTCGTTCCCGACCTGACCAGGTTGACCATGCCACGATGCGCAGGGGCCCGCCAGGTACGATTTTATCAGGTATCCCCTCTGACTAAGAGGCTGATTCACCTTATAGTGCGATGTTTACAGACCTAATTGCTGCCAGATCAAATCCACACGTGCTTTAACGTCTGCATCCATCTCGATTGTGCGCCCCCATTCACGACTGGTTTCACCCGGCCATTTATTGGTTGCATCAATCCCCATTTTGCTACCCAGTCCACTGACTGGTGAAGCAAAGTCTAAGTAATCAATCGGCGTGTTATCAACTAAGGTGGTGTCACGTAGTGGATCGACACGCGTGGTAATAGCCCAAATCACTTCTTTCCAGTCACGAATGTTGACGTCATCATCAACAACGACAATAAATTTGGTGTACATGAACTGACGCAGAAAACTCCACACACCAAACATGACACGCTTAGCATGACCTGGATAGGCTTTTTTCATTTGCACCACCGCCATCCGATAACTACAACCTTCAGGTGGCAAATAAAAATCTGTTATTTCAGAAAATTGCTTCTGTAAGAGAGGAATAAAGACTTCATTTAATGCCACACCAAGTATGGCTGGCTCATCCGGTGGTTTACCGGTGTAAGTCGAGTGATAAATTGGATCGCGGCGCATGGTAATACGATCAACTGTAAACACAGGAAACCAATCTTGTTCATTGTAATAACCGGTGTGGTCACCAAATGGGCCTTCTAGCGCCATTTCATAACCTGTATCGGGACAAGGAGGTGCTCCTTCAGGCGCTAGCGGTTTATGCGCTTGTGGGTAGATGTGACCTTCCAACACAATCTCTGCAGAAGCAGGCACTCGTAACTCACTACCGATTGCTTTAACTAACTCAGTGCGACTACCTCTTAGTAGTCCTGCAAATTGGTATTCAGACAAACTATCTGGCACCGGCGTGACTGCACCTAAGATGGTGGCGGGATCAGCTCCTAATGCAACGGCAATAGGATAAGGTTGACCAGGATGGGTGATGCAATGTTCACGGAAATCTAAAGCACCACCACGATGCGCCAACCAACGCATGATGAGCTTGTTACGACCTGCGACTTGTTGACGATAAATTCCAAGATTCTGGCGTTTCTTGTGGGGGCCTTTGGTAATGACCAAACCCCAAGTAATGAGTGGTGCCACATCACCCGGCCAGCAATGCTGAATTGGCAACTTAGCTAAATCTACATCTTGACCTTCCCACACAATCTCCTGACACGGCGCAGAGCGTAGCTCTTTAGGCGCCATATCCCATACTGACTTTATCAACGACCCCAATCCCAAAGCATCTTTCCATCCTTTGGGTGGCTCGGGCTCTTTCAACATGGACAACACATGACCAATTTTTCGCAACTCACTCACATGATCTGCACCCATACCTAGTGCTACGCGCTGTGGTGTTCCAAATAAATTTCCCAACACCGGCATGCTGTGATCTTTAGGATGCGTAAAAAGTAAAGCAGGACCTTCTGCACGCAAAGTGCGATCGCAAAGCTCAGTCATCTCTAAATAAGGAGAAACAGGATGCGCAACTTCTTTTAACTCGCCAAGTTGTTTTAATTTGACAATAAAGTCACGCAGATCGTTATATTTCATGTGTTATTAACCTTCTTATCAATTCAAGGTTTAACCTCAAGAAGAGGTGTCAAGCTTCTGATTTTACTAATGAATACTAAACAAGAATAAAACTTCTATATTTTTGGGTTATAGAAATCAAGATTTCCATTATTGACTCCTTATATAGCCCCACCTACAATCCGCTCAAATTTTTGTAGACTAATCGATCTTAGATCGAACTGTTTAGTAGCGGAGACAAAGCATTCTCACCAAAACCTATGCTGAATTTAGCTAATGTTTTGGAACAAGTAATCAAGATTGCTCAGACTAGATTAATCGTTAAACATAATTTACGTCTAAGAGCAGCACCGGCGTTTAATTGCTGAAGTCTTGGCAAGTAAACGATGATTTTGTTTCGCGGTGAATTCAAGCATTTCGCAATACGCTTGCAATTGGCCTCATCTCAGAGCTTCTGATTAAACACGTATGGTAACTCGGTACGCTAACAACCACAGGTTGAGTGTATCGGGGTTATAAAGCCAGACAGGTTTTATCAGACGTTTTGAGGGCCGCGATGATTCAGGAGCACTCATGAAGAATCGATTTATATTGGCAGCGCTAGACTATAAACATCAATTATCCTTACAAGTGGCTACTGCACGCCGCGCGCTAAGTCAGCGCTACGCTATTCTTACTTTTAATTTTAAAGTTGGCGCGCCTCGCTTGTTCACCTTGATACTGTTAACAGGTATCGCAGCGATTATTCTCACTACCTTCAAACCGCAATTAAGTGAAGAGTTAGCGCAACTCACTGCAGGTTCAACTAACTTTGAACAAGAAACAGAAGCGCAATCTCAGGCATTTGCTGAGACCTTGGCATTAAACGAAAACTCTTCCGAACCAAATGCTGTCATTAGCCCAGCAAGCTATGAACAAATCATGGAAGCAGGCGAACAGCGCAGAGTGACTAGATGGTTAGCACGTCGTTACAAAATTGCAGGTAGTGCTAGCAAAATGTTAGTTGATGCTGCATATACCAGCGCAAAAGAAGTCAGTATAGATCCGCTCTTAATTCTGGCAGTGATGGCGATTGAATCACGCATGAATCCTTTTGCTGAAAGTCATGTGGGCGCACAAGGTTTAATGCAAGTGATGTCACGTATTCATCATGAAAAATTTGCGAACAAAGAAGGAAATAAATCTGCATTGAATCCTGTCGCAAATATTCGTGCAGGTGCGCTCATATTGAAAGACTATTTGCGTCGCGGTGGATCAGTTGAAGCCGCACTTAAACTGTATGTCGGCGCAGGGAAAAAACGTTCGGATAATGGGTATGGTGCACGCGTACTCGCAGAGTATCAACGACTGCAATATGTATCTCAAGGCAAGACTGCGCCTGCTTTTACACAACCGATTGCATCACCTGTAGTGAATCCTAATCGATCAAACTTGCAAGAAGCAGACGCAAGTTCAGCACAAGATAAAAAGATTTAATTCATCTTTTTAAAAAATTGATAGCTTGCATGCGACGCAATGCATTGCGCCCCACTTCTACTAATGACCAATACATCTATTTAATGCGCATGGTAGGGCGCAATGTATTGCGCCGCATGGAATATTTCAATAAAAAGTAAGACATATGATGCACCAATAATGAATCGCGATTGAATCAATCGAAATTGCATTCGGCGCAATGCATTGCGCCCTACTTTCACTGCTCACTCGGTAAGGCGTTACGGATGCAAATAGGCTCGCAAACGACTGACTGCTTCTTCTAATTGCGACATTGAAGTGGAATAGGAAACACGTATGTAATGCCCTGCTGTGTGCGAACCAAAATCTAAACCTGGCACCATGACCACACCTGTTTTATTCAAGATGTCTTTGGTGAATGCGTCTGCATCATTTGAAAATGCGCTGCAATCTGCATACACATAAAATGCGCCATCCGGTGTCACCGGTATCTGAAAACCTAAATCACGTAAAGCTGGCACGATGTAATCACGTCGGCGATGAAACTCTGCTTTACGTGCTTCAAATATAGCCAGTGACTCTGGTGTAAAGCAAGCTAATGCCGCATGTTGTGCAATGCTAGAGGCACAAATAAACATGTTCTGCGCTAGTTTTTCAATCGCAGGCAATAAAGTTGGTGGTACAACTAACCAACCTAAACGCCAACCTGTCATGTTGAAATATTTTGAAAAGCTATTAATCACAATCACATCTTCACCTAATGCAAGCGCACTATAAGGCGGTGCATCATAGGTAAGTCCCTGATAAATTTCATCAACTAGCGTAAAGCCTTGTCGTTCACGCACCAAGTCCACAATCTGCGTGAGTTCTGTGGTTTCTATGGTTGTGCCAGTCGGATTAGAAGGCGATGCAAGCAACACACCACGTGTGTTGGTACCCCAATGTTGTTTTACTAAAGCCGCTGATAATTGAAAACGCTCTGCTGGTCCACTCGGGATTAATTGTGGAATGCCTTCAAACGCAGAAACAAAATGACGATTACAGGGATAACAAGGATCGGGCATTAACACTTCACTGCCCGCCTCAACTAAAGCGGCACAAGCCAATAACAGCGCACCTGAAGCACCTGCTGTAATGATGATGCGCGACGAAGGAACAGTTATGCCATAAGCAATTTGATAGTGCTGCGAAATTGCCTCACGCAGTTCAGGCAAACCCGTGGCATGGGTATAGCGTGTTTTACCTGCTGCAATCGCCGCGCTAGCAGCATCACTGACAGGTTGCGCAACGGAGAAATCGGGCTCGCCTATACCCATGTGAATAATGGAGCGGCCCTGTTGTTCCAACGCCGCTGCCATCTTAATTAATTCCATCACATGGAAAGGTTCAATTTTTTCCAAACGTGATGCAAGCGAAAAATGTGCAGACATAGCGTGCATCAAGAATTGATTTAGCTACGAGCAGCTACTTCTTCAGCACGCAATGTAGAAGCTAGCTTGTCGAGTACGCCATTCACATATTTATGACCATCGATACCACCAAATGATTTAGTGAGTTCAACTGCTTCATTAATCACAACGCGGTAAGGAATTTCTATGTGATGCGCAAGTTCAAACGCACCAATTAACAAGGCAGCATGCTCAATCGGCGACAGTTCTTCGATACTGCGATCAATGAAGGGGGCAATACTAGAACGCAGTGGCTCTGCATTTTTAATCACACCATGCAAAAGAATATCAAAGTGCTCTGTATCCGCTTTTTCAAATCCATGCGCATTACGTATATGCGCATCAATAACACCCGTATCTTCTTGGCTCAATAACCATTGATAAATGCCTTGCAACGCAAACTCTCGCGCTCTATGACGTGGAGGTCGATTTTTATTTGGATTGGCATGTTGTGATTTTTGATTCATGTGTTGGTTGCCTTAATCGTCTTCTGTGGGCTCAGCCAATTCTTCCATCGCTGCGATGAGATTCGCCATCTCTACCGCAGCACGAGCTGCATCAGCACCTTTTTCCTGCATACGCACTTCTGCCTGCTCATCTGTTTCTGTGGTCAAGACTGCATTCGCGATCGGAATACCAAAATCCAAACCTATGCGTGTAATGCCGGCACCAGATTCATTCGACACTAATTCAAAGTGATAGGTTTCACCACGTATCACTGCACCCAAAGCAATTAAGGCATCAAACTGTTCTGTCTCTGCCATTTTTTGTAAAGCGAGTGGAACTTCTAATGCGCCTGGCACTGTCACATGCAAGATGTCTTCATCTGCCACGCCTAAATTATTTAATTCGCTCAAACATGCAGCAAGTAATCCATGACCAATATCTTCATTGAATCGTGCTTGCACAATACCTATGCGCAAACCTGCGCCTTGAAAATCTGGCTTGTAGCTTCCTACGCTCATGATGACTCCCTCAATGATTTGGACTGCTTTGATATCCCACTACTTCTAAATCGAAGCCAATCATAGAGGGCATTTTTCTTGGATTAGACAATAACTTCATTTTCTTTACACCGAGATCACGCAAAATTTGTGCGCCGATGCCATAGGTACGTAAGTCCATACGGGCACCACGCACTGCAGTTTGTTTTTCTGGTTGCGGTGATGTGAGTGCATCAAATTGTGTAAAAAACTGATCGGCAGATTCTTCGCAATTCAACAACACTAAAACACCGCGCTCGGATTTTTGTATCGCATGCATAGCGGCGGCCATACTCCATGAATGCGTAGTGGCTTCGGTTTCAAGTAAATCAAGTACGGAGACAGGTTGATGAACACGCACCACTGCTTCCTTATCCCCAGAAATCTCACCATGCACTAAAGCTAAATGCGCACCTCGGCTAGGCTTGTCGCGAAAAGCGATCGCACGGAACTTGCCATGTGGCGTTTGCATCATGCGTTCTGCCACACGTTCCACAATACTTTCGTTTTGGCTGCGGTAATGAATTAAATCCGCAATCGTGCCAATTTTGAGTTGATGTTCGCGAGCGAATTCCATCAGATCTGGCAAACGCGCCATGGTGCCATCATCTTTCAGAATTTCACAAATGACTGCTGCAGGTGTTAATCCAGCTAATTCAGTTAGATCGCAACCTGCTTCGGTATGCCCTGCACGCATTAACACGCCACCACGTTGTGCACGTAATGGGAAGATATGTCCAGGTTGTACGATATCTGTAGGCTTAGCGTGGCGTGCAACCGCAACTTCTATGGTGCGTGAACGATCGGCTGCAGATATGCCTGTCGTGACGCCTTCTGCTGCTTCTATCGATACCGTAAAGTTGGTGCCATAGGATGTGCCATTCCGCGTCGTCATCATCGAAAGATTTAATTGCTCACAACGCTGTTCAGTCAGTGTTAAGCAAATCAATCCACGACCGAATTTCGCCATAAAATTAATGGCTTCGGGCGTTACAAAGTCAGCGGCTAAAACGAGATCGCCTTCATTTTCACGATCTTCCTCGTCAACAAGGATGACCATGCGGCCGGCACGTAGCTCGGCAATAATTTCTTTTGTGCTTGAGAGTGACATGAGCTAATCCAGAATGGACGCACATTTTATAGGATTTCGGCCAACTACCCTTAGCCTATTATTTGTAGATGAAGCGTGCTAATTTGGCATCGATGCCTGTAAGCTCGACACCGAGAGCATGCGCTCTACATACCGTGCGATTAAATCTATCTCTAAATTCACTTGCGAGCCGCTTTTTAAGTGCTTTAAGGTAGTCGCCGCAATCGTATGTGGAATGAGATTAATCGACACTGCGCAGCCTGTTTCATTATCACTGACACGATTGACTGTGAGAGAAACTCCATTCACAACAATCGATCCTTTGTAAGCAAGATATTTAGCAAGCGAGGCTGGTGCTTCGATTACTAATTCCCAAGATTCCCCTATGGGCTCAAAACGGATGACTGTACCTAGGCCATCAACATGGCCTGAAACTAAATGACCACCTAAGCGATCCGCCAAGGTTAGTGCTTTTTCTAAATTAACTTCACCGACTGCATCCAAGCCTACTGTGCAATTCAAGCTTTCACGTGATACATCAACCGTGAATGCATTGCCAGTTTTTTGTGTCACCGTCATACAAGCGCCATTAATAGCTATAGAGTCTCCGATCGCCACATCTTCCAACGCAAGATCACCTGCTGCTATGTGTAAGCGCACACCAGCATGCGCATCATGCTCATCTAATGCTGTGATAGTAGTAATCCGACCCACTGCTGCTACGATACCTGTAAACATATTTTTATTTTCCAAATGAAGAAGTCAAGGTAGATGAGATATCACGTGCACGCAATCGCAAATCTTTACCTATCTGTTTGAATTCATGAAATGTGAATTGAGTACGGTCTGCCAAATCAATCAGAGTAGGTAAATTTGCCATGCCAAATGACTGTCCTAATAAACAGGGCGCTAAATAAATCAGTAGTTCATCGACACAGCCATTTTTTAGCAAAGAGCCATTGAGCTTAAATCCTGCTTCTATGTGAAGTTCATTGATTTCACGTCGAGCTAATTCACGCATCATTTCTTGTAAATCAACTTTGCCATGTGTATCTGGCAGCAAAATAACTTCAACACCGGCATCTTGCAAACGTGCGATCTGATCACGCTTTGCGCTAGCAGCAAAGATCCAAGTCCCGCCACCATGCAAAATTTTTGCTTCTGGATTAATTTGTAATTTACTATCAATCACAATGCGCTTAGGCTGTCGCGTAGTAGCAATCGCGCGCACATTCATTTGAGGATCATCTTGATCCACTGTACCAATACCAGTCAGAATGGCACAAGACTGCGCGCGCCAAAAATGTCCATCTTCGCGTGCTGCTTCAGAGGTTATCCATTGACTACTACCATTTAAAAGCGCTGTTCCACCATCCAAACTAGCAGCAATCTTCATGCGCACCCAAGGACGACCACGCTCCATGCGTGAAAAGAAACCAATATTCATTTCACGTGCTTCTGCTTCCAACACGCCAGTTACTACCTCTATTCCAGCTTGCTGCAATCGACTAACACCCTCGCCTGCAACTAAAGGATTGGAATCCAAGGTTGCAATCACTACGCGCTTAATACCAGCACCAATCAATGCATCTGCACAGGGAGGTGTACGTCCATGATGACTACAAGGTTCTAACGTGACGTAAGCTGTCGCACCGCGCACATCTTTGCTAGCTGCAGCAGCATTACGTAAAGCATCTGCTTCAGCATGTGGCTCACCAGGTGCATGCGTATGACCTAGTGCCAGAATTTCACCATTACGTACAATTACACAGCCCACACGCGGATTGGGCGTAGCTACCAACAGGCTTTTTGCAGCCTGCTCCAACGCAAGGCGCATGCCATCACTATCGTTTGTCATGTTCAAAGAGATTTCAGTGTAAATGCTAGTCCGATAAATGGGACTAAAGAACAAAATGCTAACGCTATTCTAGCAAGTTGAAGAAGACTTATCCGGATCACATATTCTGACGCGTCCTAGAAAAGCCATAATGAGCTTGCGTTTTTTCTGTCCTACCGTGAGAAGTAAAGATCCTATCTGCGGTAAGTCACTGCTTGCGTTGCTACGTGGCCGACCACTGGGATCAAAGGCAAGATAAGGAAATGCATTATCACGTAGTTGCGTCTTAATTTCTAAATTATGAGGTAAGCCAGAACTACGTTGCACGATGATTTCGCCAGCATCAGCAACATGATTGGTATTGCTATCAACAATCACCACCCATCCATGAGAAAAATCTTTAGCTCGCATTGGAATTAAATCAACTCGCATTCCCCGCTTCATCGCTTCAGACCGCGCATGCCCAATTGCAGCATAGAGTTGGTTTGTAGCTGTCACTACACTTACCGTGTCAATCAGATCTCTAATTATAGGTCTTAATAAAGAAACTAAAATAGCAGTGATCATTAATACTGTCATACACTCTAACAATCCAAATCCACGTATCGAGCCTGCCAATGAGCTCGAATAGGATTTGATTTGCAACATCACACTACCAATCTGCTGGCAATTGATGTAACTGCCGCCAATTCAATCTACGTAAAGAAAAATTTACGCAATCAATTTGCGGATCGCAATTGATTTTAGAAAAATCTGACTCCAGCATCACTTGTGTTGTTGACTGCGCACCATAACCCAAGGCTGTCACTCTATAAATTATTTCTTTATTTTGCTCCGCAAAGTCATTTTCAGCATTTAAGTTTTTTTTAGGCGCTGTAATTACTAAAGATTGAACGCGATATACAGGTAGTAATTTTGGCTGCAATCGCCCGTGTAATTGCAAACGGTTACCCGTCAAGCTGCCGTAAGTTATATTTTTACTTACATTCATATCAACCAATCCTTTTGTTACGGCCTCTCTAGCGTCGACCAAGGCTAGTTGAGCAGCCTGAAGCGCAATCTGTTTTTCTTGTACATGCGAACTCAAGATAGCAGACTCAGTTAACATAAGTCCAGATGACACCGTCAGCAATGAAGCTGCAAATAAAATCTCTACGCAAGTCAACATGGCCATGCCATTCTTATTACATAGCAGTTGTTTTTTGCGGCATATGCATGTCATAGCATTCGAGATTTTTAATCAAATGCAGTTAATGGCGGGTTTAAATAAATCACTGTTCTTACAATACGACGAAATTTTGATTGCGCATTAAGGGGAATATTTTTCCATAACAAATGCGTGCCCGGATCGCGCTGAGCAAAGCTAGCGCTATATTCTTTACCAAACAAATCAAAAAATTCTGTCTTGATTGGCGAATTGGCATGATTCTTTGCTCTTAAAAGTAAGGAGATATGAACTGAGACTACTCTAGTCCACCATGAATTTTGAGTTTGGTTCATTACATCATTATGGCTATCATGCTCATCAATCGCTTTTGCATTTAGCGTGGTATTACAAAAACCATCGCCATCTGTATCAATGCCATATAAAACTTGAAAACCTTCTACACCATCAACCAAGGCTTGTGATTGCCATTGTTGCGCACCACGGTATTTACAACGCAATTCCGTTTCGCCTATCGTATTTTTTGCCACATAAAAAATACTCCACCCCATGTCATTTGCCTCTGAGGTGGCTCGAGTAACTGGAAAACCTGCGCAATTAATCATACTGAGATCTTGTGCATGTGCAGAACCAGAAAAATGAACAGCAAGCACATCGCTGCCATTAATTGCATTGAGTTCTAAGTCTTCTAAAGCTTTAGAAGAAGCCTTCATCGTACGGTCATCTGCACCTCGAATGAAATCGCCCTTAGCAATTGCGTCGTAGCCTGCGATGGGAACGACATAATCACGGTAACCAGCTTGTCTTACTGCTCGAGTAATTGATTCAATTGCATAGTTTGCATGCTCTTCCATCGCTGCATTTTCTTGCTGCCAAATATATGCAGCATTAGCCTGCTGCATCACTGCAATCGCTGCTAAAACAACCGGAATACCTAAGGTGGACGCTACTAAACATTCAACCAACATACTGCCTTCGTGCGACACGAGAGCAGTCTGTCTCTTCATAAAAAAATCGGACCTACAGTTAAAACAATAATTGGTGCAAAATTTTGATTAGAGGCCGTGCGCGGCCAACCTATTTTAATAACTGTCGGTGCTAGCTGATCTATGCCATCACATTCCCAATGCCATGTTTGGCTTGCACTATCCCAAGCTTGATCATCACGACAAATCACAACGCGCACACCGGGCACGAGTGTTTGTAAACGTTGAATCCAATTAGCAAAATCAAATCTTAATTGTTGCGCCAGACTACATTCAGCATAAAAACAGTTAGCCTGCTTTTGCGGTAGTGTTCCATTCAAAATTTCATGCATTAAGACAGAAATAGTCTTTGCATTATCAAGTTCATGTCTAGAAAATTCATCCACTAATCCCATCCATGACGCAAGCTCAGATGCGTGACGCATAGCGATAGTTTTATACTGAAATTCTTGCGCAGCTTGTCTGTTAAAAAATTGACCACTCAAACTAACTAACATGGCAATAGCAACCAGACTCATAGCAATTAAAATTTCTATAAAAGTAAATCCTAATATTGTTTGCTTTTGCATCTGCACTCCGTTGAGATAGAGTCGGCGAGTAATCTGCTGTTGATACGCACTATTACTAGGAGTCTGCATGCAAGACGAGAATTCGCCATGAAAAGTTAAGATCGACTTAACAATTGGTTTTCATTTCTTGGAGTTCTGTACGGTTAAGTCGATAAATGCCTAGAAAAGCACAGCATTTTCTTAAATGATGCTACTTCTATGTGGAGAACTTGACCGTAGTCAGAGGGGAATTTTGAAATAGCAAATAATTCAAAGGGATGATTTATTTTTCAAACTATCAGCTGATGCAATGCGCTTAGCCCCTGAATCAAATTCATTGGCGACATCCAGAAACTCCGCAACATCTTCAAAGCTACGATAGACAGATGCAAAGCGT
>JACCDY011265976.1_pt1 | contig 11930 bp, 8 predicted proteins | sample 7446391 | NCBI WGS metagenome assembly JACCDY01 (sample SAMN15323451, study PRJNA562643) | freshwater metagenome | isolation source: river surface water | place: USA:Blue River Watershed | collected 2017-08-18
CCCGCCCGACGTCGGGCGCCGAATTCGTCTCCTCGCGCCCCTTCCCTGACGCGCAGCAAGGCGACTTCATGATCTGCAACACCATCGGCTTCCTCGGCATCAGCTTCGGCAAGAAGGCCGACGACGGCGCCGGGTTCACCGGCAAGGCCAACGGCGACCTGCTCACCTCGACCGACGGCAACTTCCGCCCCGTGGACCTCGAGTTCGCGCCGGACGGCTCGCTCTACTTCATCGACTGGCACAACCCGCTCATCGGGCACATGCAGCACAACGCGCGCGACCCGAACCGCGACCACGAGCGCGGACGCATCTACCGCATCACCTACCCTGAGCGCCCGCTCGTGAAGCCCGCCAAGGTCGCCGGCGCCTCCGTCGCCGAACTCCTCGAGAACCTCAAGGAGCCCGAATACCGCACCCGCTACCGCACCCGTCGTGAGCTCCGAGGCCGCGCTCCGGGCGAAGTGCTCCCGGCCGTGAAGGCCTGGGCCGCCAAGCTCGACCAGAACGATCCGGCCTATGAGCACCACCTCTGCGAAGCCCTCTGGGCCACCTGGGCGCAGAACCAGCCGGACGCCGGACTGATCGCCCGGCTCCTCAAGGCCAAGCAGCCGGAAGCCCGGGCCGCCGCCGTGGACGTCATCCGTCACTCCTTCTGGAAGCTTCCGAACCACGTCGAACTCCTGAACCAGGCCGTCCGCGACGAAAATGCGCGCGTGCGCCTGACCGCCGTCGTGGCCGCCACGTGGCTCGATAACGCCGACGGCGCCAAGCTGGCCGTGGAAGCCTTCAAGCTCCCCGTCGACCGCTGGATCGGGCCCGTCCTGCACTACGCCCTGACTTACACCCTCAAGGACGACGTCGAGACCCTGAAGGCCGCCGGCCAGCTGAACCTCGAAGGCAACCCGGCCGCCGCCGACTACTTCAGCGGCAAGCTCAAGATCGGCCAGCCGGTCGCCGAAGCCGGTACCAACTCGAAGCCCGCCCGCAAGCTCAGCGCCGAAGAAGAAAAAGTCTTCAGGCTCGGCCGAGAGATCTACGTCCGCGACGCCCATTGCGCCACCTGCCACCAGGCGGACGGCAAAGGGATCGAGAACGTCTATCCTCCGCTCGCGAAGAGCAACTGGATCGACGACGACGAACGCCTGACCAAGATCCTGCTCAAGGGCATCTGGGGACCGATCAAGGTCAACGGCAAGGACTTCGACCCGACCAAGGGCGTCCCGCCCATGATGGGCTTCGGCGGCCTGCTAAACGACGAGGAAGCCGCGGCCGTGCTCAGCTACGTCCGCCTCTCCTTCGGCAACAACGGCAAGCTCGTCTCACCGGCCACCGTCAAGAAGGTCCGCGAAGCCACCAAGGACCGGGCCAACTACTACATGGCCGAGGAACTGCTGAAGGAACACCCCATGAAGGCAGGCGCTCCGGCCAAGGCGAAGGGCAAGAAGTAATCGAAGGCGAAGCCTCCGAGGGGGCACGTGGGCACGGTGAGCATTAGAGGCCCGGAGGCTCAGAGGCTTGGTTGACCAGACCCAGACTATTAGTTGACCGGTTGACCAGTGGGCCAGTTGGCAAGAGAAAGACAGGGTGTCAGGTGACGGGCACGGGTATCGGGAGTTCAGGAGCCGGCCGTTCGGCATTCGGGAGCTGGCACCCGGGTTCCGGCGGCTGATGGCTAAACGGCTGACTCCTGAAAGGCCGATCACCATGGCCGTCACCCGTCACCTGAAACGAATCATATCCGCAGGGTCTATCCCGGTCTCCGGCTTCCCTTTGAGACATGAATCACTTCGGGCGGCGAAAGCCTCGTCCCGGCCGTTCGTTTTATAACAATCGGTCATTTCTATACCCTAGCGAGGCAGGCGGGGATTGACCTCGGCCTAGGCCCGGGGGTTTATTCCGTCATGCGATTCCTCTCCACCCTCGCCCTGCTCCTGACCGCCAACCTCCTGCCGGCCCAGGATTTCGACTTCAAGGGCGTCCCCGCCGACTACGCCGTGACCTTCGCGTCAGCCAGCTCACGCGGCCTCAAGATCGGCGACTCGCCCGAGGCCAAGGCCTTCAAGGCCCGCCTCGAGAAAATCTTGGCCGGCATCGACAAGAGCGGCAAGGACAGCAAGGCCATGCAGGCGGCGATCATCAAGGCCACCGGCCTGGATCTCGAATCCCCCGACAATCACTACGCGGGCGGCTTCTCCATGACCAAGGAAGGCTCCTTCACCGGAGGCCTCATCATCCACGCCCGCCATGACGGCGCCAAGCTGGCCGCCCATGCCGGCGCCAAGAACGTGAAGAGCCTGCAAGCCGGCGCCGCCAAAGGCTGGAAGCTCCAGGAGCTGATCGCGTCGCTCAGCGACGAACTCGCCCAGGCCACCAGCAGCTTCCCCACCCCGCCCGGTGAGGCCGCCGGCGCGAGCGAAGATTTCGGAGTCTTCGACGTCGACAACGACACGATGGTCGTCGCGCAGCCCAAGGAAGCCGCCCGCATCATCGGCCTGCTCCAAGGAAAGGGCGCTTCCTACGCCCTCCCCTCCGCCCAGCGCTCCGCTGTCGCCGCCACGGGACGCGCCTACGCGGTGGTCTTCGTCAACGCCGCCAAGCTGCCGGCCACCCCTGAACTCGCCGAGAGCGGCTTCGTCAGCGGCCTCTTCGCCATGGGCGAGAAAGGTTCGGACCAGGTGATGAAGATCGGCACTACCTTCACCTCCAAGGAAAAGGCCGCCCCGCTGGCCATGCAGGCCCAAGGCATGCTGGCCATGGCCCCGATGATGCTCGCCGGCGATCCCAGCAAGCCCGAGACCGCCGAAGAAAAGGAAATGAAGGCCCTCGCGGGCGAATTCCTCGCGGGCATCCAGCCCGTCGAAGCCTCCGGCAACCAGGTCATCTTCACCGCCAAGTGGGATACGGTGAAACTCTATGGCATGATGGAAAAAATCGTCGCCCTCGGCGCCGCCAAGATGAACGAAGCGACCGCGCCGACGCCGGCGAAGAAGTAAGGCGCGACCGAGTCGCGCAGAGGGCAGGATCAGTTGACCAGTTGATCCGTTGGCCGGTTGGCCAGGGATACAAAGCAGCAGCGCAAAGGTGCAGACGAGGCTGGGCTTGGGCCAGGGCTGGGGCCAGTTGCCTGATCACAAGAAACAACTCCGGGTGGAGGGTGGCGGGGCGGGGTTAATTTTGACTACCCCTACCCCTGCCCCTACCCCTAACCAATGCTTCGCATTCTCTTCGCCGTCATCGGCATCATCAGTTTCTCCACGACGGCTTCAGCTCAAGCCCAGCCGCCGAAGATTCTCTTCGTGGGCAATAGCATCACGAAGCACGGGCCCAAGGCCGACATCGATTGGCACGGCAACTGGGGCATGGCCGCGACCTCCGAAGAAAAGGACTATGTGCATGTCGTGACCAAGGCGCTCGCCGTGAAGCATGGCGCGACGCCGACAATCATGGTCAAGAATGTCGCGGATTTCGAACGTGCGCACGTCGGCTACGATATCGCCGGTAAGTTCACCGATGCCGCCGCCTTCAGGGCCGACCTCATCGTCCTGTGCATCGGCGAGAACGTCGCCGCACTGAAGACGCCGGAAGCCCAGGCCAAGTACCAGGAACAGGTCACCGCCCTACTGAAGACGCTTCGGTCGAACCCCAAGGCGCAGATCGTCGTCCGCAGCAGCTTCTGGGCGAACACCGCCAAGGACACCGCCATGCGCCAGGCCTGCGAAACCGTCGGCGGCACGTTCGTCGACATCAGCGCCCTGTCCAAGGACGAAAAGAACTACGCCCGCTCCGAGCGGCCCTATAAGCACGCCGGCGTGGCCAACCATCCGGGCGACCGCGGGATGGCCGCGATCGCGGAGGAGATTGTGAAAGCGGTAAAGTAAGCGCGACGGAGTCGCGCAGTGGGCAAGTGGGCACGGGGATACGAGTAGTTGACCAGTTGATCCGTTGGCCGGCTGGCCAGAACGAGGCTGACCAGGTACGGGCGCGACGGTGTCGCGACCGAGGGTGCAGACGGACGCGTCGCCGACGCGTCCCTACCTCGAGGCAGAACTCAAAGGGGGCGCCATAGGGAGACCGGATAGTTTGCTGGGGTGCATACAATTTCAGGTGACGGGTGACGGGCACAGGTATCGGGAGTTCAGGTGCCGGCCTCTCGGGAGTCGGCAGCGGGTTCCTGGTTCCTGCGGCCGAGGGCTGAACGGCTGACTCCCGAATGGCTGACCACCATGGCCGTCACCCGTCACCCGAAGCTGCGTCATAGGCACAAAAAAGCCCCCGGGACCGGGGGCTGATTCGCGAGGGCGAGAGACGGCTTAGTTGCCGCAGCAGCCGCCCGACTTCTTCTCGCCGGTGCCGCAGGAACCTTCCTTGTTGCAGCAGCCGCAGGTGCCGAGGCATTCGCCCGTGCCGCAGCAGGCCAGGCAGCAGAAGCCCTTGCGGCCGACCCACGCGAGGTAGAGGCCGGCGACGACGAGGGAGATGACCTTCCAGTCCTTGAGTCCGCCGAAGAAAAACTGATGGACGCAGACGATGTTGAACAGGATCGCGCCGATGAGGACCAGGCCCCAGGCACGCGTGCGGGGGAAGATCAGGAGCGCTCCGCCGACGATTTCCAGAACCTTGATCAGAGCGAGATAGCCCGAACTGTTCATGAGACCGATGAAACTTCCTTCCGGAGGCTTGGGGGGATTGATCCAATAATTGACGCCGAAATAGATGAAGGCCACTCCGAGCAGGAGGGCGACGATGCAGGGGAGTTTTTTCATAGCCCCCATAGATTACCCCAAATGAGGGGTCTTGAAAGGGCTTTTTTTACAGCCCCTTATGCGCGCCGTCGCAGAGGGCGCCTTTCTTGGAATGCTTGCAGGCGCAGAAATATACCGTGCCGGCGGCCTCGGCCTTATAAGGCACGGGCACGAAGGCGGAACCCTTGTGGGCGCCATCGCAGAAAGGCTGGTTCTTGCTGTGTCCGCACGAGCACCAGTAGTAGGTCTTGCCGGCTTCGACCAGGACGGGGATCGGGGACTTCTGAGGGATATGGGGGGAGGCCATGACGAGAGAGTATGGAGTATAGAGTATCGAGTATAGCGGAAAGCGGGAGGAATCAGGCGAGGTCGAAGAGGAGGGCCTCGATGGGGCCGGCGGAAGTGAAAGCGAAGGAGCCGGGTTCTTCGGATTTCAGAGCGTCGCCGGGCGAAAGCTTCACGCCGCCGACCTCGACTTCGCCGCCGATGAGCTGGAACCACAGACCCCTGCCCTGCCCGAGCTCATGGGACACCGTGCCACCGGAGGAGGTCTTCACCCGATAGACATCGGCATCCTGGCTGATGTGCGCCGAGCCATCGCGTCCGTCATTCGAAATGATGAGCACCTTGGACGCGGCGAGCTGCTCGGCCGTCGGCTTCCACTCGGCGTAGCGCGGACGGAGACCAGGACGATCGGGCTGGATCCAGACCTGGATGAGATGCAGACGATCCGTCTTGGATGGGTTGTATTCGCTGTGCTTCACCCCGCTGCCGGCGCTCATGACCTGGATCTGGCCGGGCTGCAGCCGGGCATGGTTACCCAGGCTGTCCCGGTGCTCGATGGCCCCCTCGAGGACATACGTGAAGATCTCCATGTCCCGATGGCCATGGGGCGGAAAACCCATCCCCGGATCGACCAGGTCCTGGTTGATGACCCGGAGCGACCGGAACCCCATGTGGGCGGGGTCATGGTAATCGCCGAAACTGAAGCTATGCCGGGCCACCAGCCAGCCGTGGTCGGCGAACCCACGCTCTTGGGAGCGGCGCACTGCGAACTTCATATTTAATCAAAGTAGGCCTGAAAAAGCCCGCTGTCCAATGACCCTCGCAAATTTCCCGACGGAATTAGTTTGAAAACACCCCCTGGGATTGGTCTATGCTCATGACTCGTGTCGGGCAGTGGCTCAATCTGGTAGAGCGCTGCTTTCGGGTAGCAGAGGCTGAGAGTTCAAATCTCTCCTGCCCGACCAATTTAAAGACCCCGGGGATGTTTCGACTTCCCCGGGGTCTCCCCGTTGGGGGTTGAACGACCGGAGCCATACCCGTCTACTTCCGCCATGCGCCTCTGGGGCATCCTCCTCCTGACATCCTGGGCCTGGCTCGGCGCCGCCGAACTCCTCCCCCCGGCCTGCGCCCCGCGTCCCATGGTCTTGGTCCACGTGATGCCTTGGTTCGAAAGCAAGGCCGTCAGCGGGCGCTGGGGGTGGCATTGGACGATGGAAAAAACGGACCCCGACAAAGGCTCGCTGGCCAGCCACGATCGTCCGGTCTTCGGGCCCTACGACTCCGGCGACCGGGCGGTCATCGCGAACCAGGTGGCCCTGATGAAAGCCGCCGGCATCGACGGAGCGATCATCGATTGGAACGGTCCGGATGGTTTCGACGACTACGTGATGATCCATCGCAACACGACGCTCCTCATCGCGGAGCTCAAGAAGGCCGGCCTGAAGTTCGCGCTTTGCGTCGAGGATAATCCCGGCCACCGTCTCATGAAGGAGCTGAAGCTCACGCGGGCGCAGGCCACCGCCAAGGTCGCCGCTTCCTTTGCGTGGGCCGATGAGCATTGGCTCAACGACCCGGCCTACGTGCGTATCGGCGAACGACCGACCCTGTTCATCTTTGGTCCGCAATACCTCGACGAAGCCGAGTGGAGTGCGATCCGCGCAAGCTTGAAGCAGAACCCGCTCGTCTACGCCCTGCCCCACCTGAGCCGCCGACCCGGTGTCGACGGAGCCTTTGCCTGGGTGCCGGTGAGCGAAGGCAAGTCCGTGACGTCCGAAACCTGGACCAAGGAACTCGCCGAGCTCTATGTCGGAGAGACCAAGGCCGGCCGACCTTACGTCGCCGTGGCTTTTCCGGGCTACCGGGACTTCTACGCGCAAGCCGGCGCCGGGAAAAGTTATGGCTCCGTCGATTATCGCGATGGCCGGACTTTCGCCGACTCCTTCGACCAGGCGATGCGGAGCGGCGCGCCCATCGTGCAGATCGCGACCTGGAACGACTACGGCGAAGGCACCGGCGTCGAGCCGACCCTCGAACGCGGCCTCAGGGACCTCGAAATGATCCGGCGACGACTGCGCCCCGAAGCGGACCCAAGGGAGCTTAAAAGCACCCTGGACGCCACCAAGCGCTAAAGACCTTCGGCTTCGGGCGTCAAAGGACATGATAACAGCGGATTCCGACCAAGCGGGGGGTTGAAATCCCGCCCGTCTCGGTATCTTTTGTCAGCCTACGGGCGGAACCCCCCTGCTCCGCTCCCTGTCCAACCCCCATGCCCACCAAGGCCACCCTTTTCCTCGGCGTCTTCGTCGGCACCCTTTGCTCCGCCGAGCCGATCAACTTCAGCCGCCAGATCCGCCCGATCCTGTCCGAGAACTGCATCGCCTGCCACGGACCGGATGAGAAAGGCCGCAAAGGAAAACTGCGGCTCGACGACGAACAGGACGCCAAGCGCGACCGTAAGGGCGATTTCGTGATCCTGCCCGGCAAGCCCGAGCAGAGCGAACTCATCAAGCGTATCGAATCGACGGATCCCGACGACGTGATGCCGCCGCCCAAGCAGCACAAGACCATCCCGCCCGCCCAGCTCGCGCTCCTCAAGGAATGGATCCGGCAAGGCGCACCCTGGGGCCGTCACTGGGCCTACGAGCCCGTGGTTCGTCCTTCCGTTCCGAAGAACGGCGAGGCCAACCCCGTCGACGCCTTCCTGGCCGAACGCCATAAGCAGGAAGGACTGAAGTGGTCGGCCGAAGCGGCCAAGCATGTCCTCATCCGCCGCGTCGCGCTCGACGTCACCGGCCTCCCGCCCACGCCGGAAGAAGTCACGCGGCTGGCCCAGGTCACGCACGCCGAAGTCGTCGCCCACTTCCTCGCCAAGCCCGCCTATGGCGAACACTGGGCCCGCCAGTGGCTCGACCTCGCCCGCTATGCCGACAGCGCCGGCTACCCAAGCGACCCCGGACGCGTCATCTGGGCTTATCGCGACTGGGTGATCAAGGCCCTCAACCAGAACAAGCCTTTCGATCAGTTCGCAATCGAACAGCTGGCCGGAGACCTGCTGCCGAATCCGACCGAGGACCAGATCATCGCCACCGCCTTCCATCGCAACACGATGACCCAGAACGAAGGCGGCACCCGCGACGAGGAGTTCCGCAACGCCGCCGTCATCGACCGTGTCAACACGACTTACGCGGTGTTCATGGGCACCACCATGGCCTGCGCGCAGTGCCACACCCATAAGTACGATCCGATCACCATCACGGAATACTTCCAGTCCTACGCCTTCCTCAACCAGAGCGCCGACAGCGACAAGCGCGACGAAGCCCCGTTGCATGAGATCTATCCGCCCGGCGTGAAGGCCCAGCGGGAACAGTGGATGAAGGAAAGCGCGGTCGCCGAAGCGGCGTTCAAGAAGCCCGACCCGGCCTGGCTGGCCGGCTTCGACGAATGGCTCGCGAAGAAGCCCAACCTCGCGGACAAGGCCCTCAAGGACGCCGTCGCCGCGCCCAAGGACAAGCGCACCAAGGCCCAGGACAACCTCCTCCGCCAGCATTACGTCCGCAATGTCTCCCCGGCGACCAAGGCCCAGCGCGCCGTCGCCGACGGCCTCAAGCAGAAGATCGCCCAGAGCGCCCCGGTGACCGTGCCGATCATGCAGGACCTGCCGGCGGACAAACGCCGCAAGACCTTCGTGCAGCTCCGCGGCAACTGGCAGGCCCTCGGCGACGAAGTCGGCGAAGGCGTGCCGCCGAGCCTCGCCCGCTGGGACGCCAGCTACCCGAAGAACCGCCTCGGCCTCGCCCGCTGGATCGTCAGCCGCGACAATCCCCTCACCGCCCGCGTGACCATGAACCGTCTCTGGGAGTCGGTCTTCGGCGTGGGCATCGTCCGCTCAAGCGAAGAGTTCGGCAGCCAAGGCGACCTGCCCCTCCACCCCGAGCTGCTGGACTGGCTCGCCGCCGAATTCGTCGAGAGCGGCTGGGACACCAAGAAGATGCTCGCGCTCCTGCTGAACACCCGCGCCTATCGCCAGGCCTCGGCCAGCGGCGCCCAACTCAACGAGAAGGACCCCGACAACCGTTTCGTGGCGCGTGGTCCGCGCTTCCGTCCCTCCGGCGAGATGCTCCGTGACCAGGCGCTCGCCGTGAGCGGCCTGCTCAGCGCCAAGATGTTCGGGCCGCCCGTCCGCCCCATGCGCCCGAACCTGGGTATCAACATCGCCTTCGGCAGCTCGGGCGACTGGCAGACCAGCGCCGGCGAGGACCGTCACCGTCGTAGCGTCTACACCGACACGCGCCGGAGCATACCCTACCCCAGCTTCGCGACTTTCGACGCGCCTAACCGCGAGACCTGCGTGATCCGCCGCGACCGCTCAAATACGCCCCTCCAGGCCTTCGTGACGCTGAACGACCCGGTCTTCATTGAAGCGAGCCAAGCCCTCGCCCGCCGCCTGATGAAGGAAGCCCCGACGGACGAAGCCCGTATCCGCCGCGCCTACGCGCTGTGCCTCGCCCGCGAACCCGACGCCGCCGAGCTTGCCACGCTCCAAGTCCTGCTCGCCCGCTCGCTCAAGGAATACCGCGCCGACACCAAGCTCGCCGAGCAGATGGCCACCCAGCCGCTCGGCCCGGCCGACAAAGGCTCGGACCTGCCCGCCCTCGCCGCGTGGACCGCCGTCAGCAGCGTCATCATGAACCTCGACGAATTCCTCATGCGCCGCTGAGCCATCAGGCCCGCACCACCCCTACCCCTATCCCTCTCCCTACCCCTACCCCTTCCGAGATGCACCCCCTCCGCGAAGCCCAGCTCAGCCTCCAGACCCGCCGCACTTTCCTGAGCAGCGTCGGTCAGTTCAGCCTCGGCGCCATCGCCCTGCATGCGATGCAAGCCGACCTCCTCGGCGCGCCTTCCGCGCCTGCCAACCCGCTCGCCCCGCGCAAGCCTCACTACAAGGCCAAGGCCAAGCGCGTGATCTACCTGCACATGTCCGGCGGGCCGCCCAACCTGGACATCTTCGACCACAAGCCGGAGCTGGTGAAGCGCAACGCCGAGGACTGCCCGGACTCCTTCCTCAAGGGACGCACCTTCGCCTTCACGACCGGGGTGCCCAAGCTCATGGGCTCGCCGCGCACGTTCAAGCAATACGGCAAGGGAGGTCTCTGGATGAGCGACGCCGTCCCGAATTTCCACAAGATCGCCGACGATGTCACGCTCGTGAAAGCGATGCACACCGACCAGTTCAACCATGCGCCGGCAGAACTGCTCCTGTTCACGGGCCATAACCGCCAAGGCCGCCCCTCGCTGGGTTCCTGGGCCACCTACGGACTCGGCACCGAGAACCAGGACCTCCCCGGGTTCGTCACGATGATTTCCAACGGCGTCCAGCCCAGCGGCGGCCAGGGCTGCTGGGGATCGGGCTTCATCCCGTCCGTCTACCAAGGCGTGCAGTGCCGCAGCAAGGGCGACCCGGTGCTGTTCGCCAACGATCCGCCCGGCATGACCCGCGACCTACGCCGCGCCACGCTCGACGCCCTCAACGCGCTCAACCGGCGCCAGCAGGACGAACTCGGCCACGCCGAGACGGTGACCCGTATCGCCCAGTACGAACTCGCCTTCCGCAGGCAGGCCAGCGTGCCCGAGGGCATGGACATCTCGAAGGAGAAGCCCGCGACGCTCGAAGCCTACGGCGCCCAGCCGGGCCAGGCCAGCTTCGCCAACAACTGCCTGCTCGCCCGTCGGCTCGTCGAGAAAGGAGTGCGCTTCGTCCACCTCTTCGACTGGGGTTGGGACTTCCATGGCACCGGTCCGAAGGAAGACATCCGCGACGGACTGACGGCCAAGATGGCCGCGACCGATAAACCGGTGATGGCGCTCATCAACGACCTCAAGGAACGCGGCCTGCTCGAGGATACGCTCGTCGTCTGGGGCGGCGAATTCGGCCGCACGCCGTTCCGCGAGGGCCGTACGTCCAAGAGCCAGATCCTCGGCCGCGACCACTACCCCGACTGCTTCACCATCATGATGGCCGGCGGCGGCGTGAAAGGCGGCTTCCAGTTCGGCGAGACCGACGAGATGGGCTTCGCCGGCGTGAAGGACAAGGTCCACGTCCACGACCTCCAGGCCACCATCATGCACCTGCTAGGCTTCGACCACGAACGCCTCACCTACCGCTTCCAGGGCCGCGATTACCGTCTCACCGACGTCCATGGCCACGTCGTGAAGCAGATCCTCGCGTGACGACGAGAGTATAGAGTATCGAGTATGGAGTATCGAAGTTAAGTCAGGGCAAGCATGCTCACACGTTTCAGCCGCCACAAACGAGACAGGCCAATCCAGACACCCGATACTCCATACTCGATACTCCATACTCTAGCTCACCCTCATCCATGCCTCGCTCGCTCGCCTTACTTCTCGCTTCGCTGTCGGGCCTCGCCGCCGAGGACATCCGTTTCAACCGCGCCATCCGGCCGATCCTCTCCGAGAACTGCTTCTACTGCCACGGACAGGACCCGAAGCACCGCGAGGCGGACCTACGTCTCGATGTGCGTGATGAGGCCGTGAAGGCCCACGAGGGCGTCACCGCGATCGTGCCCGGCAAACCCGAACAGAGCGAGATGCTAAAGCGTCTCCTGTCGCACGATGCGGACGAGCAGATGCCGCCGCCCGAGTCCAACCGCAAGGTGACGCCGGCCCAGATCGAACTCATCCGCCGCTGGATCGCCCAGGGCGCTCCTTACGAGAAGCAGTGGGCCGTCGTCCCGCCCGCGACAGCCCCCGCGCCGAAAGTCGCCGACCTGGCCTGGGTGCGGCAGCCCTTCGACCGCTTCGTCCTCGCGAAGCTCGAGGTCGAGAAGCCCAAGCCTTCGCCGGAGGCCAGGCCTTCCGCCTGGCTACGCCGCGCCTCCTTCG
>JACCDY011269474.1_pt1 | contig 11926 bp, 9 predicted proteins | sample 7446391 | NCBI WGS metagenome assembly JACCDY01 (sample SAMN15323451, study PRJNA562643) | freshwater metagenome | isolation source: river surface water | place: USA:Blue River Watershed | collected 2017-08-18
ATATGATAAAGATAATCCATATATACTTTGTATTATGACCCAAGGTAAGGATTATGAGGAGCTAGAAAATGTGATATATGATATATCTAAGGCTATATATCAAAATAGATAAAAATGAAACTATCTGTTGTCATTCCAGCGTATAACGAAGAAAGGACAATAGAAGAGATTATTCGGCGTGTAAAGGCAGTTTCTCTACCGATTGAAAAGGAGATTATTGTTGTAGACAATGCTTCAAAAGATTCCACTCTAGACCTTATAAAAAAAACAGAAGGAATCAGGTATTTTTTAGAAGAAACGAAAGGTAAGGGCTCGGCTGTTAAAAGAGGTTTCAAAGAAGCAACTGGAGATATTTTACTCATTCAAGATGCTGATCTGGAGTATGACCCACAGGACTTTCCAAAAGTTATCGAACCAATACTTGAAAAAAGAGCCGATATCACAAACGGTGTACGTATTGAAAATAATCTAAGGGAGGGAATAAGTTTTAACACCAGAATTTTCGCTTGGCTTGGAAACAAGACAATAACTCTGACCACAAATATTTTGTATCTTCATAACGCCGGAGAATACGAAGGGTGTTATAAAGCTTTTAAAAGAGAAGTAATAGAGTCAATTGAGGTGAAAACAAATAGTTTTGATTTTGATAATGAACTTTTGTGCAAGGCCTTAAAAAAAGGATATAAGATAGTGGATGTGCCAATACACTATAACCCTAGAGGCTATTTAGAAGGGAAGCATATAAACTGGAGACACGGTTTTAAAATATTGTGGACGGTCGTTAAATGTAGATTTGTAAATTAAAACCTCTCTCTGCAAGCAGAGAGAGGTCAGGTGGTTCTTCGGAGGATATTATCGGGAAGTCCCATGCCCATCGAATGCTCGAATTCAATTCCGAGAGCGTCCACTGGATATGGCTGGCCGAGTTTTTGCCGAAGACTATTTTCCAGCTCCATTTTGATGTGAGTCAATTCTGGAGCCGAGAGGTGGTCGGTGAAAGCGTAGAATCGATTGAACTCTTCGCTCACACTGTGACGTCCCTTGTAGAAAAGGAAGTCTTTGGTGTAATCCACTTCGTACGAGTGAATCGAGTGTCCGTTCACCGTGTAGGTCCACACGTCTTCGATTCGGTCACTTTTTTGTGCTTCGTTGAAGTACGGGCTACCAGGGTAGACAGTGATACGTGCCAAGTCAAAGGCCTCGGGCCTTGCCAAGAGTAGAAAACCTTCAGTTTCCTGAATAGTTTTCTGGCTCTCGCCAGGGTGACCGATAGACATTAGTGCTTTGACACGAAGTCCTGCTTTTCTGGCAATCTCCAAACAGCGGTTGTTGTCGTCGCGCGTTGCTTTCTTTCTGATGTTTTTCAAAATCAGATCGGAACCTGACTCGAAGCCCACCAAAATTTCTCGAAAACCAGCGCGATACATTACTTCCGCTTGTTCTTTTGTGAAAAGTTCTGCCTTCACAAAGCCGCGCATTCTCCACTCAACACCAAGCTTTTCGCCCAGTTTGGCAATGGAGTTCATGTTGGCAACCAAGTTTCTGTCCACGTTTAATTCATCATTGAACCACATAAACCCACGATAGCCGTAGGTAAGGTGGATATAACGAATTTCTTCGAGAACAGACCCTTCTGTTCGCAGACGCACTCTTCGATACGAGTCCACACCTCTACCGCTACAGAATCCGCATGGAAACGGACAGCCTGCTTGAGTGAAGATGGTTGTAGCTCTAACTCCATCGATAGAGTAGTTGTAACTATTCATGTCGATGAGATGCCTTGCTGGGAAGGGCATTTCTCGGAACAGACCCTTTTGAAGGTAATATTCTCCCCGTGCATCACTTCCGTCGAGGAAAGTAATGTGTGGGTTTCTCAAAACCTCCAACATCGCAAGCTCACCATCACCTGAAATTAGAACATCGAAAATTTTTTGAAGCTTTTCGAAAGCTCTTTGTCCTCGACCATGCGCTTCTCGTCTCAAAAGTTCGCTCTTTTTGGCTGAATGCACCATGGTCACATGGGGACCTCCCAAGATGACTCTAGACGCATTCCGGCGACCCTTGATTGTGTTGAGAATTTCAACCGAAGCCGGTAGTTGTGGGGTGGTCGCGGTGAGTCCGAAAGTGGACACATCGCTCTCACTCATGTACTCCGAAACGGCTTGGGTGTAGTTCTTAACGTCGGAAAGATCGAGAAAATCAACCGAAAACCCAACTCTCTCCAGTACTCCTGCGATTGAGAGTATGCCGAGGTGGTTGAAGGTTCTTTCTTTTGCAAGTATGAGGGACGGCGGGACTATGAGACACACTCTCATTTTTATCTCCTTTCTTTTTGATTGTTTTGGAACAAGTCTGCCATTATCATACATTTATATAAAGCTTACACAAGTTCAATAACTGATTACCTATAGTAGAATAATAATATGAACAAAGTCTCCTTTTGAGAGGAAAAACACCATAAGAGTTGCGTAGTTTGCCTAGGAGTGGTATAATAAGATGGTTGTGTTGGATAGTTACTCTTAGCCTTTGGAGGAAACTTTAAGAGCTAAGGGAGGAAAGTCCGAACATTGATCCGTCTTCGAGGCGGAGAGAGTAGCGGGTAACGCCCGTCCGTGGCAACACGAGAGGTGAGAACAGAAACGACCCGGTTCAGTCCGGCTGAAACGGCAAAACCCTTACTTCAATGCAAGGCCGTATCGAGAATCACGAAAGTGATATATCGAGGTGCCGCTTGATTCCGACAGTAATGTTGAGAACAGATAAATGACTATCGCCAAGCATTTGAAAAGATGTTCGGTACAGAATTCGGCTTATAGGCACAACAAAAATGAGAGTCCACACGCAAAACGTGTGGATTTTCGTTTGTCTCTGGTATAATTTCCTACATTAGAAGAAGTAATTAAAAAATATGGAAGAGTATCAAATGAGTAGTTTTAGCGACACAAAAAAAGAGAGAAATATTTTTGAAAGCATTTCTTTTACCACACTTCTTTTTGTTACCTTTCTAATACCGATATTTTTTATACCTATCTTGGGAATACCAGTGCAGTTTGGAACTAGTTTGCTTTTTGCTTTGGGAACAATATTTTCTCTAATTTTTTATATAATTTCCGGTTTGGTATAGGGTTCTTTGCTTTTTCCCAAACCAGCCAAAAAAGTTTTGAGTTTTTGGGCGATTGTTCCACTGTTATATTTTTTATCCGTTGTAACAAACGGTTTTTCTCGAGTGGTTTTCTTAGGATACACTCTAGATATTTCGACTGTCGGTTTTATTCTTCTAGGATTTACTTATCTTTATTTGGTCTCAGTTCTTTTTTGTGATAAGGTCTCCATTTTTTACGCTTATTTGTCTTTTCTTGTTTCTTCTCTTTTTCTAGCCGTCTTTGTTATTTCCAGAATGATTTTTGGAGCAGACTTTTTATCTTTTAAAATATTTACTTCTTTAGCTAATACTCCAGTTGGAAGCTTTAACAATCTTGGGATCTTTTTCGGTATCGGAGCCATTCTCTCCCTCATAACTTATCAGATTGCAAATGTAAGCAAGTTTATAAAATGGGTGATGGTTTTTTTGCTTTTCTTGTCTTTGTTCTTCATAGCAATCGCTAACTTCGGAATCATTTGGTTTATATTAGGCGCCACAGCATTTCTTTTTATTTTCTATAGCATGTTTGATGGAGAATCATACGGTTACACGAACACTTTTTTTTCTAAAGTAAAAAGAATTCCTTTTTATCCATCAATTGTTTTCATAATTTCTCTTACTTTTATCATCTGGGGTAGCACTCCTGGAGCTTATCTGTCTCAAAAGTTTGGAGTTACCAACCTTGAAGTACGTCCGGATTTTGCGACTACTCTAGAGATAGCCAAACAAACTATTAAAGAGAAACCTTTCTTCGGTTCCGGCCCAAACACTTTTGTGAATCAGTGGCTAGTGTATAGACCAGATGAAATAATAACTTCAGTTTTTTGGAACACTGATTTTACAAATGGCATAGGACTCATGCCAACTTTTGCAGTGACAACTGGAGTCTTAGGGGTTTTATCTTGGCTACTTTTTCTTGGGTACTATGTTTATCTTGGAATTAAATCTTTGTTTAGGAGAGCGGAAGACAACTTTGTTATGTATCTTTCAGTTTCTTCCTTTTTCACCTCGCTGTATTTATGGATCATAACTTTTCTTTATGTTCCTTCTGTAACGCTTTTTGTATTAACACTCTTTTTCACCGGACTCTTCTTTTCAACTGCTTATATATCGAATCTTCTGAATTTGGATAGAAAATATTTTGGTGGGAGTGCTATTTCCGGGTTTCTCTCTTCTCTAGTTTTTGTCTCAATCGCGACCCTGTCTCTTTTTGTTGCTTTTAGTCTTTGGAAAAACTCTAAGTCTTTGTGGTATTTCCAAAAAAGTTCTTACGAGATAAATACTAACGGTGATATTTCTACTTCGGAGAACTATATGTTGAAGGCTATAGAGACTGTTCCAAACGATATTTATTTTAGGTCACTTTCTCAAATAGAGCTTTTGAAACTAAATGAAGTAGTAAAACAAGATCCAAATAAAATCGGTAGGGAGGTCATACAACAGCAGTTTTCGGACGTTTTAACAAACGCTATTACTTCTGGTCGAGCAGCAAAGGATCTTGACCCAGATAATTATTTGAACTGGGTTTCACTCGGGCAGGTCTATGAAGCGGTTTCTAACCCAGCTCTTAATATTGATGGGGCGTATGAGAGCGCAAAACTTTCTTACACCGAAGCTCTGAATCGAAATCCTAAAAATCCAGCGATTCTAGTTTTACTTGCGAGACTCAATTACACGCAAGGAAACTTAAACGAAGCCAAAGAGTACGCAGGGCAGGCTATAAGTCAGAAAAATAATTATTTGGATGCGTATTTTATTTTGGCTCAAATAGAAGTTGGATTGAAGAATTTGAGGGGAGCTATTGAGTCAGTTAAATCCGCAATTGTTATCGAGCCAAACAACCCAGCGATATTTTTCCAACTAGGACTTTTGCAATACAATATCGCGGACCATGCTTCAGCTATTACCACCTTAGAGAAAGCTGTTTCTATGACGCCAGATTACGCCAACGCGAAATATTTCCTAGGACTTTCATATGAAGCAGTAGGTAGGCATGATGAGGCAGTAGCTCAATTTGAGGATGTTTTGAGGACAAATCCAGATAATAAGGATGTTTTTAATATTATTTCAACCATAAAATCTGGTAAATCTATTTTTACAAATCCTGATCAAACAAAAACAGAGGATGGTAAAAAACTTCCGATAAAGGAGAATATCCAGTAAGATAGTAGAGATGGTAAAACGTTTACTAGATTTTCTAAGTGGGGAAGTTTCAGGGCTACACCAAGCAGCCTATCTTTTAGGTTTTTTCGCTATTTGCTCTCAAGTTCTAGCTCTTTTTCGAGACAGAATCTTGGCGTCCAGTTTTGGGGCAGGGAATACGCTAGACTTATACTACTCTGCTTTTAGGATTCCGGATATTCTCTTTGTGACTGTCGCCTCGGTTGTTTCAGTTTCTGTTCTCATACCATTTCTTATTGAACGTTTTGAAAAAGGGGAGAAGGAAGCGAAAGATTTTATAGACAACATATTTTCTTTCTATTTTCTTTTCATGCTTCTTGCAGGAGTTATCGCTTTTTTCACTGCACCGTTTTTTATGGCAAAACTTTTTCCAAATTTTGCTAGGGGTGAAAGTTTTGGAGAACTCGTCTCACTCACCAGAATCCTTCTCCTCTCGCCAGCATTTCTAGGTTTCTCTAACCTCCTCGCGAGTGTCACACAAATGAATCGACGTTTTCTCATCTATGCCATCTCTCCTGTTCTTTATAACGTCGGAATTATTGTCGGGATACTTTTTCTTTATCCTATCTTTGGGCTGAATGGTCTTGGTGTTGGAGTTATTCTTGGAGCCTTTTTTCATTTTGCAATCCAAATACCTTTTGTCGTCTCACAAGGTATGTTTCCAAAATTTTCTTTCTCTTTGAACTGGAGTACAGTCAAAAGAGTAGTTTACACTTCACTTCCTAGAACTATAACTGTTTCTTCAAACGAAATAGCTGAACTTTTTCTCATTTCTTTCGCTTCTTTTTTTATAGCTGGCTCGATTTCCGTTTTCAATTTCTCTTTCAACCTTCAGTCAGTGCCGTTTAGTATTATCGGGATCAGCTATTCCTTGGCAGCTTTTCCGACACTAACTCGACTTTTTTCGAATGGAAATAAAGATAAGTTTTTAGAACAGATGATAAATTCGGCACGACATATTGTTTTTTGGTCCGTGCCAATATCCGTCGGTTTCATCGTTTTGAGAGCACAGATTGTGCGAGTCGTTCTTGGATCAGGTAAGTTTAACTGGGAGGATACAAGACTCACCGCAGCGACTCTAGCTCTGTTTATAGTGTCTCTACTTGCGCAAAACCTCGTTTCTCTTTTTGTGCGTTCATATTACTCACAAGGCAAAACCAAAACTCCACTCGTGATGAATGTTTTTTCAGCTTTTCTCATAGTTGCCTTCAGTTACACTTTGGTAAAATTTTTTCAAAGCCACGAATTTTTCAGAAACTTTATTGAATCAATTCTAAAAGTCTCCGACCTTTCTGGAACAGCAGTACTTATGCTTCCACTCGGTTTTTCCATCGGGGTGATTATAAATCTCGTTCTACACTGGTTTGACTTCGAAAGAAGGTTTTCGGGTTTTTCGAAACCAGTTTTTAGGACACTTTTTGACGCTTTTTCAGCCTCGATTATTATGGGTTTTGTTACCCACGAGATGCTAGGAGTTTTTGACAATGTTTTTGATCTCGAGAAGCTTCACGGAGTTTTTTTGCAAGGCTTTTTGTCTGGCCTTATCGGTATTGCTTCGGCTGTACTGGTACTTATCTTGCTTAAAAACAGGGAACTTGCCGAGGTTTGGAGGACACTGCATAAGAAGTTTTGGAGAGCGAAGATTATTGCCCCAGACGCCGAGTTGCAATAAGCTTTCCAAATCTAGCGAATTTCTGCGTTGGAATTTCAAAAATTCTCGTCAACGTATTCCTATACGTCTCCTCGCATTTTCTCATTCCGCCTTGAACTTCATCTAGATTTGAAAACCCCAAATCCTGCTGAAAGAGGATTTAACACTCCTAAAATTAGTTTTTTTGTGCTTTAATGGTAGTCAATGAAAAATATTCGGAATTTCAGCATTATTGCTCATATTGACCATGGCAAGTCGACACTTGCTGACAGAATGCTTGAAATCACAGGCACTATTCCTGCGCGCCTAATGCAGGATCAAGTTTTGGACTCAATGGAGCTCGAGAGGGAACGAGGGATTACAATCAAGATGCAGCCGGTGAGGATGAAATACAAACACGAGGGAGAAGACTATATTTTAAACCTGCTCGATACTCCTGGGCACATAGACTTTTCATATGAAGTATCTCGCGCCCTCAAAGCAGTGGAAGGATCAATACTTTTAGTGGACTCAACACAAGGTGTGCAAGCACAAACTCTCACAACACTTGGAATGGCAAGAGAGTCTGGGTTAAAAATAATTCCGGTACTTTCAAAAATCGACTCACCTTTAGCTAGAGTTTCTGAAGTAAAACAGGAAGTTATGAAGCTACTTGATTGTAGTGAAGATGAAGTTCTCACGGTCTCAGGTAGGACAGGGGAAGGGGTGGACAACTTGCTTCAAGAAATAATAAAAAGAGTTCCTCCCCCAATAACATCTGAGGCGTTAACTTCGACAATTATTTCTAAAAACTTTCGTTCACTTATTTTTGATTTTAAATATTCTACACACAAAGGGGTTATTGTTTTTATTCGGGTAATGAACGGAAGGATTTCTAGAAACGAGAAGCTTACTTTTAAAGTTTCAAAAAGAGTGTTTACTGGGATTGAAGTGGGAATATTTTCTCCGGATGAAACTCCAGTGGAGTCTCTCTCTGCGGGAGAAATCGGCTATATTGTAACTGGTATTAAAGAACCTGGGGTGGCGTCCGTGGGGGACACAGTTTCGGATTTAAGAGATGATTTACCACCGCTTCATGGCTATATGGAGCCAAGACCTGTTGTGTGGGCTTCCATTTACCCTGAAAGTCAGGATGATTTTGTTTTACTCAAGCAGTCTCTCGGTAAACTAAAACTTTCTGACTCCTCTTTTACTTTTGAGGAGGAATCCTCCGGCGCTTTGGGACGAGGTTTTCGGTGCGGATTTTTAGGCATGCTTCATCTTGAGATAATTACCGAAAGACTTCACAGAGAGTTTGCCTTGCAGCTCGTGGTAACAATGCCAACCATTACTTACGAGGTAACCTACAAACAAGGACCAAAGAAAGATAAAATTGAAATAATATATTCACCTTCACACTTTCCAGACGAAGGACTACTCTCTGAAATAAAAGAACCATGGGCGAAAGTGGTTATTATTACCCCATCAAGATTTCTTACAAACCTTATGCCTCTTCTCTATGACCATGAGGCAGAAATAGGGGACTCCGAAAACTTTGGAGAAGATAGAAGTCGACTTACGCTCAGGATGCCACTTCGTGAGCTTATGCGAAACTTTTTCGATAAGCTAAAAAGTGTCTCTAGCGGTTTTGCATCTATCTCATACGAAATAGAGGGAATGCGAAAGGCTGATGTGGTCCGACTTGATATTTTGGTTGCTGACGAAGTCTTACCAGCATTTTCTCGTGTGGTTTCTCGTCGTGTAGTTGAGCAAGAAGCGGAGAATGCTGTAGAAAAACTTCACGGGATACTTCCGCGACAAATGTTTGTGATGAAAATTCAAGGAAAAGCTTTAGGCAGAATTATTTCTTCACGAACTGTTTCAGCTTTCAGTAAAGATGTGACCCAACATATGTACGGAGGGGATATTACTCGAAAAATGAAACTTCGCGAGAAGCAAAAGAAGGGAAAGAAGAAGATGAAAGAACGCGGTCGTGGGTCAGTCGAAATACCGCATGACGTCTTTCTCAAAATGATGAGGTCATAAGTTATAATAAGTTGGTTCATTATTATAATGTCTATGCACTTATAAAAATATTGTGGTTACGGCTTCAGTAATGTGAGTGTGTGGAAATATGTTCGAGAGTTCTGTCGGGAATTTTTTTGAAATTCTAACGAAGAAATTAACCAGATTTGGAAGTTCTATTTATTGCGAAATGGGTGAGGCCGATGGCTATTGCGTCGAATTCATCATCGCTACTTTTTTTACCATCTACCTTGATTAGTTTTTTGACCATATCGATTACTTGGTTTTTTTCTGCCTTGCCGTAGCCGGTTATGGCGATTTTTATTTCGTTTGGCATGTATTCAAAAACAGATAATCCAAGAGACTTCGCAGAATACAGTATGACTCCTCTAGCTTCTGCTACAAGGAGCGCGGTTTTCTGGTTTTTACTAAAGAAGAGTTTTTCGGTGGCTAGTCTTTCGGGTTTCCACTTTTTTACAACTTTTTTTATTTCTTCACCAATAAGCAAAAGTCGATCTCCATGGGGGAGTTTGCTGGATGTTTTAAAACACTCAGAAAATAATAAAATTTCTTTGGAATTTTTTTCTTTTTCAATCACCGCTATTCCAAGTCGCTCATATCCAGGGTCGATTGAGATTATGCGCATAACTATTCTGCATTAGTGTACACTTCTTGTATTTCATCCGACTCTTCCAATTCGTCTATAAGAGTCGAAAGTTTTTCACCATCTTCTTCTGAAAGGGGAATAGTTGAAGTAGGAATCCAATCTTCTCCAGGGTTGTGAGTGAAAGCCCATGTAGCAGCTCCAACACCTGCCATAGCAAAGCCGTTTCTAGAGAGGATAGTTTTCACATCCTGATTCGCTCGGTTTTTGTTGTCAGTGAGACACTCGATAACCATTGCACATCCACCAGGGCCGTATGCTTCGTACACGACAATCTCTGATTCTCCAGCTTCTGCGGATTTTTTAATAGCTCGTTCGATATTGTCGTTGGGCATATTCATTGCCCTCGCTTTCTCGATAGCTGTTTTGAGTCCGGGACTAGATACATTACCTCCAGCTTTCTTTGCTTCCACTTGAATCATTTTAACGAGTTTACCGAAAATTTTGGACTTTTGTCCGTCTGTCTTTTCTTTCTGTCTTTTTATTTTTGACCATTTATTATGTCCTGCCATGATGTTTTATATGTTATACTTTTTATAATGAAAAACAAGATTGTCATAGAGAATGCAATTCTTCTATCCGTTGTTTTGCTTATAGCTTGGTTTAGTTTTGGATTTTTTATATATTTATTTCCTGAAAGTAAGGAGTGTTTGTGGGGACAACAATCCTTGTTTTGTAATTTAGTAACAAAAATATTTTTATTTCCAATTAGTATTGCCTCACAATTTTTTATTTAGACTCATAATAACTCTCGAGGGTTGAGTCCCAAATGTTCGTAACCAGATTTTGTAACAACACGTCCACGAGGGGTTCTGTCTAGAAAACCTAGCTGAATTAGGTATGGCTCGTGGAACTCCTCGATAGTTGCTTGTTCTTCTGAAAGCGCTGCTGCTAGAGTGTTTAGACCGACAGGACCACCAGAAAATTTATTTATAATCGAATGCAGTATGTCGCGGTCGGCAGGTGAGAGTCCTACTTCATCAATGCCTAAAAGTTTTAGCGCTTCATCTACACTCTCTTTGGAAAGTTTTTCTTTGTGCACTTGGGCGTAGTCCCGACAGCGTTTTAAAAAGTAATTTGCGGTTCTTGGGGTGTAGCGAGAACGTTTCGCGATTTCTTTTCCAGCCTTGTCTTCCAGCTCAATGCCAAGAATCTTTGCTGAACGTGTAATTATTTTCTGGATCTCGTCATTTGTATAAAACTCTAGTTTGAAAATCCCTCCAGAGAAGCGTGAACGTAGGGGAGAGGAGATCATTGCAATGCGTGTCGTTGCGCCGATCAAAGTAAAAGGTGGAAGCTCAAGTTGGATCGTTCTAGCACTCGGCCCCTTACCAATTATGATGTCCAGCGAGCCAGATTCCATCGCGGGGTAGAGAACTTCTTCAATAGTTTTATTTAGTCTGTGTATTTCGTCAATAAAAAGTATGTCTCCAGCAGAAAGGTTTGTTAAAATAGACGCTAAATCTCCAACCTTTTCTATTGCCGGCCCACTCGTCACCTTCATCTGTGCGTTTATTTCCTTTGCGATGAGGTGGGCGAGGGTGGTTTTACCTAGACCTGGGGGTCCGTAGAAAAGGACGTGTTCTGGCGGATGACTTCGCTCTTTTGCTGCAGTTAAAAGGATTTTCAGGTTCTTTTTTATGGCATTTTGTCCCACATAATCATCCCATTTGGAAGGACGTAGGGTTGTGTCCAAAAATAGGGCATCATTGTCCCTTACCTCGGCCTCCGAGTTTTCCATTTTATGGCCTTGTTGCTTGGTATTATTAGGCTTTCTTGACATAAAAAGTTTTTTATGCTAAACTCCTTTTGTAAGTAATTGTTATCTGAAATCTGGAGTATCTAGAGCCGTTTGGGCTCATTTTTTGTCCCACAATATTCATTTTGATTGGATTTTATTTTTGACTTTGTTCCAAAATATAAATCTCTAAGCAACTGGCCCCTTGGGGTTACGAGTGTTCCTGCGAGGACATCCTGGATACTACCTTGTGTAGTACTCTGGGACTATCCTTAGCGAAATACTTAGCTTTTGGTATCGTTATTAAAAGTGTTGCTTAGAGATTTATGCTTTGGAACCATAGAGGCACACAGAGTCTAACTTTTTTGTTTCAGATTTATCTCTATCTTTACTAAGTATAAGGTTCAGATAGTCTTTAGCAAGTACTTTTTACACCACAGCCTAAAAATTGACGACCTGTCCAATTGTTTTTGGATTTTTCTTAATCTATTCGCGTTCAATTTCGATAATTCTTCGTAACTCTTCCATAGTTGTGATACCAGAAAG
>JACCDY010090783.1_pt1 | contig 11924 bp, 17 predicted proteins | sample 7446391 | NCBI WGS metagenome assembly JACCDY01 (sample SAMN15323451, study PRJNA562643) | freshwater metagenome | isolation source: river surface water | place: USA:Blue River Watershed | collected 2017-08-18
CACTACCCGATAAGGATGCCGTAGGCCTTGCTAGCCACATGACACTAGGCGAAGATTTCAAGCATAAAGACACAGGGCCTTGCCTTGAATGTCACGAGCAAGCTCTGCCTACACAGCAACTTGCAAACCCTGCGACTGTTGGCACTTCGGCTATCGCAGATGTTGCGTTTCAAAGACGCACGTAAAAGGAGACCGCGAAACCGCCCTTACCCACTCGGGTTGTGCTGAAGTGCTGTGGTAACGAACTCATCGAAAGAACGTTGCCCAAAAACTGAGCCTTGTATGCATAAGGCTCAGTGTGGGTTGAATCTATCGAAAGTCTTCAACACCAAATACGTAAATAAAATCTCAAAACGCTTCATTCAATCTTGATTGATTGAACTAAAAAGAAAAAATGTGCTGAACAAACTCTGAGCGATGAGCGAAAGAGGTTTGTGAAAGCACAAGCGAGCTAGGCTCGCTTTCAAGTATGTGTACTACTCCAAGACTCACATGCATTTGAATCTTTAACTATTGGGTAATGATCCATGCGTGTGAATTTCCGCATAAGTGGAGATGCCAAAAAATATTGAAGTCCACAACGCAATCCAGTTGGTGAAGTCTCAGATGGCATGACGTACACGCAAGAATCACATCTTGGACTTGGATGAGTCAGTGATTCTTCTTGTGACATTTGAGGTCAGGCTTTAGTTGGGCTGCAATCGCCACATACAAACATGCTTTGGTTTAGCAAGCGTTTGAATGTTCCTAGTGATCGCGGCTTATGAAGACCGCACTTGTAACAACTTATCGTGCCCATAGCACTTGAGCCACCAAAGGGCGTTCCACTTTTTTTAGATTTGTATCGCAAGCCATCAGTTGCGATCTTTGTGACTTCTTCTCTACTCATGGGGAAATGATATTCCTTATATGTTTAATAAGCCACTTAAAGTTGCCCCTTAATGCAAAGTTGTCGGTTTAACCGACAACGACACATAGGCACTCATCGATAGCAGCAATAGCCTCAATGGGGGGTGAGTAAAAATCACCACCCCAAAAGCATAAGTACTTCACCTAAAAAATCCGCAGCGCAGAAATTAAGGGCTACAGGACGCTTTTCTGGAACGCAATTCCCCCTCAAATCAGCCCTACAGCGCAAGATCTAAACCCAGTGCTTAGTTGAGTAGCTGAGCAAGCAAAAAATAGCCTGTAGGGCTTGCTTGGTAACCCGCCAAACCTTCAGGACTTCGGTTGTCCATTTGCGTCATTGAACAAACACTTTGTGCATAGCAACACACAGGAGAAGTTCATGATTAACCTAGAAACCAACGACATCGCCTACTTGAGCTCAAAGCGCAAAAGGGATGCAGCAAGAGCCGCAATTCTTCAAGCACGCCAAGCTCTGGAACGTGCGGCAGAAGAAGTAGACAACAACTTAGAGAAGTTCCGTGACGCTGAAACGGATATGGAAAAAGCCACAGCCGTTAATTGGTGCATCCATTACCTAGCCAGCAACGTCATCAGTAGCTTGAAGCTTGAGCGCATGGCAAATGCACAAACAGAACTAAGCCGTCAGTGCATGTGAGGTCAATATGAAGAATTTTGACCCTACCCTGCTCGCTCAGTTCATTGGCACCGATCGCTATTACCGAATCTCACGCAGACACCTGCTCACAGATGGCACTAAGTATTTGGCTGAACATGCCGAGTGTTTTTGGATGATGGATGCAATCGCTAGCCACTTAAGTGAGATTGGTACAAGTGATTGGTTCGTTCAAGTCAAGGTCACTGTGCAGAACAGCCGCGCCACAATGATTTACGACGATGGCAACGGCAAAGAACACGCCCGTCAAGAGATTCCCTACACGGACTTTCCACTAGACATGATCACCCTCTACGCTTGTTGGGATGGGGAGCATTGGGTGATCATGCTGCCTAGAGAGTATTGAGTATTGCCTTTGTTCTATCTCAAAATTTTCAGAAGAAACGACAGAGCGGTTTTCTTCAAGACTATGTCCGTGTTGATAAACGGAGCTGTCGGCTCGGCAGAGGCAATACGAAATCGAATGCCTAACTTAAGGTTTGAGTACAAGCACACAAAGAAAAACGCACGATGGTTTAGATCGTGCGTACTTGCGGGAAGTTATGAATCAGTTTCTGCAAGATTATTTCTGATTTACTTCCGCCAAGCATTCACAACGGCTGAAGTTACGTTCTGAAAAATTTCGCCAGACATAGGTGGACAGTTTTCGGAATAGCCAGAGCCGGAAACGTTAAATAAAGTTTCATTCGTTTTTACATCAACTAACTCGGCTGTCAGGTGGCTAAATCTATAACCGCCACCAAAACATCTGGTCATCGGATCCAGCGGTGCGTAACCATCTATCACCAACACGTATCTAGCCGTCGACTCCCTGAACTCTTCAACTTTGTTATCGCTCACTTGTTCACGGACTCGTTTTTGACTTGCCCACCGTAATATCTGAAATCCGTTTTGGCGTAGTCGATTTTCGATTTCCACGACCCAAGGAGTTCTAGGAGCATCTAAAGCAATAACTTTAGGGGCATCAATCTTTCGCTCAACAATCACCGTTGTTGAGTTGTGGGCACAACCAACAAGACCAAGAAGCAATAACAAGTTTAGAAATTTCATTCAATACCTTCGATTAGGAGTCATGCGCACTTTAGGTAGAAACTTCGCTGGCTACTCAACACTCATCCATCTAATGAATAGCCGTAGCTCGTGCTTCCCTCTTTATTTTTCACAAGTCCGAATTGCGTTGTGAATCTTCTCTAACTGTTGTGATGATGACAAGGCTTGATCTTTAAGACTTTGATTCTTGATTGCGCCCGTCCACTTTACAAACGAACTCTTAGCCGAAGTCACCGTAACGAAAAGATTTTGGAACTGCCCATCAACTAGTTTGTCTACAAGTTTAGGTTGCTTAAAAGTTCCAGCTTGCTTGAGCGTTGATATCACTCCAGCATTAGTGATAGCTGTTGAGGTGAGGCTTACTTGAGCGGATAGATGGCTTGCAACATCGTTATCCGCAATAACGCCAGAGTTCAACAATACAGCCATGTCTTTCATGAATCGCGTATTGCTTTCATCCAATGGAGTGCTAAGGTTCAGCGCAATTTCAATTCCAGTCATGCAATTCTTTTGGTCATAAGCATGGCTCAGACTTGTAACTGACATGAGTGATAAGAAAATAACAACAAATATCTTGGCTTTCATCTGGTCTCCAATTTTCAAAATAGGCTTCTTAGCAGAAGTATGAGGAGTGATCACCGCCCTAAGCGTTAATCTTTATGCTTCCCATACTGATCGCTAGTTTTAGAGTTTTTGTAAGTCCCACCCTTGTGAGAGCTTCCTGAGCCACCTTGGTAGTGACCATCGTGACTGGATGAGTGCTTGCCTCCTCCATAGTTAGCTCTACCTCCGCCGTGACCACTCTTGGCTTCGGCTGTGATGCCAGACAGGACAAGGATGAAGCCAATGAGGAGGAGCGAGATGTTTTTCATCTCAATATAGTAAGCGTAAATTTAATCAACTCTTACAAAATTCGCTAGCTAGGCCAAATACGCAAGAAATAGTTAGCAAACTAGCTTTTTGGTCGTTGTGGCAGTAACGCATCGTTAATGCGAAAACAGCCGACAACGCATGTTCCGCACCTGCGGTTACGTAGACTAGCTGGCGCGAGACTTCAATGGTCGTCGGCTGTTTTCGTGCAGATGCTTAACTTAAGGTTGTACCTTGATTACTGGTGGTATCGAAATTCCTGCGTTCTGCCACCGTAACCATAAGCTGCGGCACGAACGTCCTCAACGTATATGTAGCTTTCATCGTGCAAGTCTCCTAGGATGCCCTTGAAGCCTGCAAACACTTCACGGATGTAGTCGGCCTTCTCGTCCTTGGTGTTGGTTTCGTCAGTTACTTTGATGTCCAAGTAAAAGCTATTTTGGTTTTGTTCGCTTAACAGTTCACCACCAACTGCCCAGCAGTCGCGTGGCACAAACTGGATTGTTATGGCCGTCACATTGGCTTTCTTTTTCAATATTCGTGTTGTGCAATCCAACAACAGTGCTGTGACCTTCTTGGTTACTGCTGCATCCTTTTCTCCACTTACTTTCACATTGAGTATTGGCATTTTAATCTCCTGTATTCAATAGATTAAGACTGTGATTTTTCTTTTGAGGCGTGATGACGCTTGAGTCGATCGAGCATGCGTTGAGATGCTCTTTGGGCCTGATGAACTGTTGATGAGTACCGATAAACATCGGCTAACCAGCCCTCTTCTTGTGGTTCTTTGCTCCTTGGATCCACGCAATTCGCAGCCAATACACTGTTGATAGCTGCTGTTTCTTTGATATCTGCAATCCGCATGATGCGCTCCTTGTTTAAGTCGTGGATGCAACTTTATTGAATTAAGCGAGATGCCGAAACAGCCGAAAACGCAAATTGGTTTACCGTTTTCCGCAAAACAAGTAAGATCTGACCATGAACTTTCATCTAGAAGATCTCCTACTTTTCACCCGCGTAGCAGAGCTTGGAACCTTGTCTGCAGCGGCGCGGGAGAGGGACGTCGCAGTAAGTCACGTCACACGATCGCTTGCAAGGCTAGAAGCTGCTTGCGGTGTTCGATTGGTGCACAGGACCACACACGGTTTGAGCCTTACAGATGAAGGCGACACATTCCTGTCCTATGGCAAACGACTCTTGGAAACAACAAACGAGTTAAGCAGCGAGTTGACAGGGAAAATTAATGGACCAAGTGGTTGGGTGCGTGTAGGAGTCAGTTCATCCATTGCACAAACTCTGATTGCCCCGAGCCTTGTCGGATTGCGAGAAAAGCATCCTGACATTCACCTAGACATTGCGGCAGACGATCGAATTGCAGACATGGCCCGTGATGGCATTGACATCGCTATTCGCACAGGAAGTGTCCAGAGTGATCTTTTGGTTGCACGGCAAATTGGTATTGCAAGCCGCTCTCTGTACGCCTCGCCGAGTTACCTCCACAAGCACGGCACGCCTAAGGCTCCCGAAGATTTGAACGCACACAAATTGATAGCAAACAGCCGTGCACCAACCATGAACAACTGGCAACGGTTAGATGAAAAATCAGCCTACCAAGTCAAAGGTCAAGCTCGAACGGACAATTCGGCTGTCTTGCTCAGTATGGCAATCCATGGCGTCGGCATTACTCGAATCATGGACGTTGTAGCCAAGCCGTTTGTTCAGAGTGGTCAACTGGTTCCGCTTTTGCATAAACATTTCGCACAGGAAGCAATTCCAATTTATGGGGTCATGCTTCAAGAGCGGCATCGGCTTCCAAAGATACGAGCGTGCCTTGATTTCTGGCAAGAGTATTTGGCGTAAGTTAGTCGTCTGAGCCGTAATGCCTGCACATTTTTCCTGCTCAGATCACTTGTTTTTGTAAACCTTAACTTAAAGTTTTAACCTTTTGAAAACTAAGCGGCGACTGCTGGTGGAGCAGCAGGAGGTGCTTTGCGCTTAGAGTTGCTGATGAACTTCTCTTTAGAAAGCGGGGACTTGTAGTAGTCTTCATCCAAGAATCGAAGTAGATTTTTAAGATCAGCCTTGTTCTCAGGTATTTTAATTTTTGTCTCACCATTTACGTCCACGGATTCAATGGTGATGTGAAACTCGGTTGCAATTGCCTTGATGTCATTGATTGGAACCTGCTGAATTACAGGGCCATTCATAACAAGCCACAGCTTTCGTCTAACCCAACTGTCGCTGTTATCAATCAATACATTCAATTTGTCAACGTGAACTTGATTGATGTTAGAAAAATCTTGAATGTCAGATTCGGTCGCTTCCTTGTAGTAACCGGACATGTCAAAGATTTGCCGTACGTGAAAAAAACTAGAAAAGCTAAGTTTTGTTCGTTGCAGCTTTGCAGCAATTTTTGTATCAAGCGTGAGACCAGAACCTTCAATACGCTTGTAGGTCTCTTGAGAGTGAAAAATTGAGAATCCAGCATCTGAGATCACACGCCGTCTATCAAAGTGTTGGAGGTATACAGTACTGGTTCCGTCAGCCTCAATAACACCAAAAAACAAGCCTTTGATGTTTTCAAAAGAGATCTCCGCTGGGTCAGCCACAGGGAAATTCATAGGCGAAGTAATGGCTTTGGGTAGATCATCGACTGGATCAAAAGGCTCAATAAAAAGACTTTCACCGTCGTCTGGTTTGTACTTCCCATCAAAAGCATATTCGTCTTTGATGTTCGCATTGAAGTCTTCAACTTGCTGCAGAAGGTAAGCAGTCATTTCTTGCTGAACAGTATGATCAAGTTGGAACCGAACAATTCGTTTCCCAGCCTCTTTTGTGTACCCGAATAAATTCATTTCAGCCTTCAATTAGTAGTTGATTGGAGATAGCTCTAACAAACTTGATGTCACTGGCATCGAGTATTTTTCTACGTGCAACTAGTGTGTAGACCATGCCACCTTCGCCTTCAACTTTGTAAAACTTGTACTTTGCAAAGTGAAGCAATGGGTGGCTTGGAATTGCCGTTAAAAATGATGCCAAAAACGATGCTGCAACTAGAGAAATGCCAAGAGTTTCGTTGTCCACTTTGATGGCAATTGGCAAAAGGTATGCACATATAAAAGGTATCAAGTGCCACTCATTTGATTCCACTTTTTTGGCAACAAACGGAAGCACTTCACCTTGTTGCCTGACTGCGACGACTATTAAAAAAGGTAGCAAGCAGCTTATTGCTCCAGCTAGCAACCAGCATCCCAATTCGAACGTAAAGCCAATCGCTCTAATCTGCAAGCCAACGTTAACAAGAGCCGCAGGAGCCAGTGCAGTCATGAAAAAAATGGTTCTCAGTATCCAATTCATTAGGTTTTGTCTTTTGTAGCGCGACAGAGTGGTTCAGGTTATCAAATTAACTTCAATTATCTTCGCTAAGAAAGTGTATGCGTATGCGCTTACCCAAAGATTGGTGGAACCAAAAGAAAACCTTAACTTAAAGTTTTCGCGCCAGCGTAGATTAATCGACACTGAAAAATAGTCGGCAAACTAGTTTTCGAGGCAGGCTTATTTAACGCCCAATTGCTGAATGTATCTAAGAGCGTGATTGAGATCTAGGTCGTTGTAGAGGTTATAAATTTCCTGCCAAATCAGTCCGCGCATGGGCGTGTCTTGACTTTTTGTTTGCAAGAACAAATCAATAGCCTGCGGATGGGAAGGTTGCCCTAGATAAGACCAAAGCAAGGTGAGCGTGAAGTGATTGAACTTATCTTCACGCTGATTTCTTGGTTGTTCGGGATCTTGCGGGAAAGACTTGGTGCTGCTACTGCAGACCACCATTAAGCGCAATTGGCTTTGTGTGGAGTCATAGCTACCAAGGCTAATGACTTGATCTCCAGCTTTGACCTTGGTTAAGTAGCGAGGGGCTGATAAATCGCCGCAGACGCGAAACAACACAGGGAAAAATTGATCGTCTTGCTTAATTCCAGTGGTGTAGTGATGCCCAGTCTCTATATTGTCGGCAGGTCGTTCTGGATATTCAATGGTGCGCTTGATCGTAGTTAGCGAAGGATGGTGATGGCTTGGGTGGATGCTGATGTGTTTGGCACAGTTCTTAAACAGTGTGTGATCACTGACTGCAATCATTTCATCTAGCGTTGGTGCTGAATATGCCTTGCTGCCGCTTGGAACATGTATGTTTAAGGTGCCATCCTTTGTCTCAAGAACCGACAAAACTGTTCGCGGAGTTCCGTGAACATTGATATCGTAACGTGTTTTCATTGTCAGCTGGTTTTGAAATGCAAAACCAATCTAGTTGTTGAACTCTTTACTGCTCACTGCAACCTCTTTCATGCGAGTGTTATTAAAAGCCATCCCAGCACCAAATGCCAAAGAGAATAGTTCCAGAAACCCGAAGCCCAAGGAAGGTTCTTGAGTTAAAACCTCCACAACGAAAAGTAGCAATGCAAATATGACAAGGGCATAAGCAGTAAATTTTGAAATTTGTAGTTTTCGACTAGGTGCAGTGACAGTAGCTAACGATACTAAGAGCCATCCCAACACGCCATATCCATAAATTGCGTTCAATATTTTGTATAGCCAGTCGTCGGGCATCAATCCCATTTTGCTAAAACCAAACTTAATCAGCAGTCCAAAAACGGCAGAGCCGATCACAGCGCCAGCTATGCTGACAACTGGCACGAGCAACCATCGCCACCACTGATTGTGTTGAGCAGAACTTTCCATGATTTACCTTTGTGAATAGGTTGTGCAGTGCAGATTCACTTCGAGCACTTCTGCAAATAGCTGTGGATTTCCTTACGTACGTTGTCGATGTGCATGTACGCACCCCATCTGAAGTCGCTGCCATCTTCAGTCCAAGCTCCTAAAACATCGGCTGTCTTCAATGATGCAACTTGAGCAAGGTCTAAAGGACGTGCGATCCAGATGGCACTATCGACAGCTTTTGTTCCATCGTTTTTTAACGCGGGAAGAATGACTTCCGAATCAAACTCCAAATAGTTCTTCGTCATTTTCCCCATGACTGATTCAGAAAGCTCTGGCGTTGTAACGATTCCCGCATTCAAATGAATTTCACCGTCAAAGCATGTCAAAAGAAACCTTGCCGTAACAGTGGGGTGTTCTTGTTCTAAACGCAAATACGCAGGCCCATAGTCAACAACCTTTAGAGCGGCTGTCGTGGGTTCACTTTTCTCTGTCTGAGAGATGGGCTCGCTTTTCACTCCAATATAGATGGCTGTAGCAGCTATGCACACGAGGGCTGTTAAAGACAAAGTTTTGGTTTTTGAAAGCATTGTCAATTATGAAATTACAAGATAGCCACAACTTAAGATTTTCGCGCCAGCCATCGTCACTGCAGAAACGATTGTGCGTCTCAACTTAATTAACGGTTGATTCAGTATGGTTAATGCTTTATGAGATTGGAAAATTTTCTTCACTATTACTTTGCTGCATATCCAAGATCATGCATTGGCTTCATGCAACTCGCATTCCATGCACCAGCATCTTTGGTAATCTTTTCTTTTTTATACACAGCGAACTCTCTGTTCATTCCCCCAAAACCATTCTTGGCTCTGTACTCAACACATGCAACAGTTCCATCATCATTAACTCGTAAGCTCTCAACAACAAATGAATCAGGGTCTCTCATCGAGTCTTTTAGAGACTTTGCAAGCAGTTTTGCCAACACATAGCGTTTGGTGTCGTTTGCCTTCTCTTGCTCCTGTTTTTTCTTTGCTGCCTCTGCTTCATCAATCGCTCGTTGCTTTGCATCAAGCTCAGCTTTTTTCTCATCGTCTGTTAGTGCATTCCAGCGAGCTTCCTCCCGCTCTACGATTTCATGCTTTGCGCTGACGGTTCTGTACGCTTGGAAACCGCCAAGCATTGCTACTGCAAGCATTACAACAATTGACTTTGCACCAAATATTTTTGCGTTGGTCGTATCACCGTTTGCCCAAATAAATTTATGAGAAATGCCATAAACAATAGCGCCAATTAGCAACCCCATAAGAGCTGCAATGCCCAACATTTGTGGTGCTTGCGAAAACTCAATGTCTCCCATGACTGCAGTTACAAGGAAACCGAGAAATGTGTAACCCAGAACAGAGCCAAATGTGACTATGGATGTGTAATTTGACTTCCGCATCTCTTCTCCACTTATTTTTTACACTCAGCAATCAAGTTTCGACGAACCAAGGGCCCGTATGGTGTTGGTGTGCTGCCCTCGTTACGGTCAATTAGTGCGTACTTTCCTGCACATGCCTTGGTAGCCTCTGCATAGCAAGTTGTCCAATCATCTGCAGACCCATCACAGCTAATAAAAAAACCTTGCTGACCGTTTGGCGTTGTCATTGACTTGACGTTTGGTGCTGCACAACCGGCAAGGATTGCTACGAACCCCAAAGCAATACAGAGCAATTTCATATGAAGTTCCACATGGTTTATCAATTCGATCATTCTATGGCTGGATCAGCTAATCCTTAACTTAAGGTTTTCAGCGCCAGCGTAGATTAAATCGACACTGAAAAATAGTTTGCAAACTAGTTTTTCGATGGACTGGCGAGAACAACCAAGAACACAACTTCAGCTGAGCTAGCTACTCAACTGCCAGCGCACAAAGAAAGACGCACGATGGGTTAGATCGTGCGTCTGGAATGCAATATGTCAATTGCATGTGCAACGTGAGATCAGCTCATGTTGGTAATTCAGCAGGCAAAGCCGCTGCAGATTTGTTGCCGTGGTCGCGACTTACTTGTCGTTAGAGACCCAGAAACGGAAAAACTGCGCATTTTTTGGGTAAATGATCTTTCCGTTACGGCGAATGTACCGACAGTAAACCCAGCGGCCGTTTTCGTTTGTGTCGTTGGACTTCATAGAAGACCTCCTTACAAAATGGTTGCAAGGGGTTGCCCTTGACTGCCAAACCATTTTTGGAAGTACACTTCCATGGCCCGATTAAGGCAGCCGATACCTCACCCGTATTCGGTATCAAGGCGGCAGGAAGCTGGAATTTCCTGACCGCCTTATTTTTTTGCATGTTTTTTCTTTTCAAGTTTTTCAAGTCTGATAGCAGCAGCTTGTAGTGACACTCCAAAAAAGTCGGCAACCTGTTGAGGCGTAGTTAATCCAAGACTTTGGATGCTTGTGATTGGCATCGAAAACTCGCTGGCGAAGGTATTTGCTTGCCACTCTGAGTTTTGAAATATGGGGATGCTAGTCGCGTGTTCGCGATTGATGGTGCGTTTGTGTGCAAGAACAATGTGACCAAGCTCATGCGAGACAGTGAAGGTTGCGCGAGTGCCGCCTTTGCAAGCATCTGCGTAAACGTGATCACGTAAATAGAGAGTTGCTTGTTCGGGAACCCAACAAGCCTCAATGCTTCGATCAACGGGCGCACTTTCAGCATCAAAAATATCAACAACGATACCGAAGGTATGTAGGCGCTCCAAGAACTGTGGAAGGTTGATACGGCCATCAGGCAATTCAAGCGCCTGCCGAGTGTTCAGCGCGACTTGTCGAATTTTTTCGGTTGACTGCGGTGCAACACGAAAACCTGTTTGTAGGCCGTCCATAAATATCAGTCTTTCATAGCATCACGCAATAACACCTCGAATTTTTTGAGCTGTTCAGCGTCCAAATTAGTTCTTGCAAAACCAGCAACCATCATTTGTTGTGCTGGGGATAAGCCGTCAATAGCCACTTGGCCATTGGCAACAGTTGCCAAGTCAGTAAGGTTGGGTACATGTGTTCCTTTGTCAGTGAAGAACGCATCAATCTTTTCAACCCACTGCGCTGGCACTTTTTTGCGTCCAGTTTCAATTGCACTCAGAAACGCTGGGCTTGTGCCCAAGGCTTCTGCCATTTGTTGCAGGGTTGATTCAGTTTGAATGCGTGCGCTTCTCACAGCCTTTCCAAAAACAGTTAGTGACATTGCGGTGCTCCTAGGGGATTTTTCATAGACAACTTTGTCAACTCAAGCGCGGTTCTGTTGCCGTGCTGGTTGAAATTATAAACCAATTTGGTTGAATATCAATGCCTGATAGGTAGTGAAATGGCAAAAATCAACCAATTTGTGAACTTTAGGAGTGAAAAATGCCCACGCGAAGGTGGGCTTGATGTTTGACGATACGTTCTTTAACTAAAAGCAAACGCAATCATGGCGGCATCGTCCATGAGCGTGAAGGTGACATAACTTGCCACACGATAAAGCTGTAATAGAACTTGATCGGTGGCTGTGCTCATCATCTAAGTCAAGCTAAATCAACACTCATCTGTTCCGTGCCCGGGCGCAGCTTGTGTGGGCACATGGTGGCGTAAACCTACTTGTTGGTTTTTCTCATTCACAAACACGAGTTGTGGCTCATGCTTGGCCACTTGGTCTTCGTGCACTTGCGCGAATGACGCAATGATCAAC
>JACCDY011502554.1_pt1 | contig 11920 bp, 10 predicted proteins | sample 7446391 | NCBI WGS metagenome assembly JACCDY01 (sample SAMN15323451, study PRJNA562643) | freshwater metagenome | isolation source: river surface water | place: USA:Blue River Watershed | collected 2017-08-18
CCGGAAGGCAAGGTCATGCGCATGTGGGAAGCGATCGAGACCTACATGAACCGCAAGCAGCCGCTGATCATCATCGCCGGCGCCGACTATGGCCAGGGCTCGTCGCGTGACTGGGCAGCCAAGGGCGTGCGACTGGCGGGCGTGGAAGCGATCGTGGCCGAAGGCTTCGAGCGCATCCACCGCACCAACCTCATCGGCATGGGCGTGCTGCCGCTGGAGTTCAAGCCGGGTACCAACCGCAAGACGCTCGCGCTGGACGGCACCGAGACCTACGACGTGATCGGCCAGCGCAAGCCGCGCGCCGACCTGACCCTGGTCATCCATCGCAAGGATGGCCAGACCCTGCAGGTGCCGGTGACCTGCCCCCTCGACAGCGATGAAGAAGTGTCGATCTATGAGGCCGGTGGCGTCTTGCAGCGCTTCGCGCAGGACTTCCTCGAATCGGCCAAGGCCGCCTGAGGCAGGGGAGACGACATGGCATTCGCACCCCAGATCAAAGTCCCGGCCACCTATATCCGCGGTGGCACCAGCAAGGGCGTGTTTTTCAATCTGACGGACTTGCCGCCAGCGGCGCAGCTGCCGGGCAAGGCGCGCGACGCGCTGCTGATGCGCGTCATCGGCAGCCCCGACCCGTATGGCAAGCAGATCGACGGCATGGGCGGCGCGACCTCGAGCACCAGCAAGACGGTGATCCTGTCGAAAAGCAGCAAGCCCGACCATGATGTTGACTACCTGTTCGGCCAGGTCTCGATCGACAAGGCCTTCGTCGACTGGAGCGGCAACTGCGGCAACCTGTCGGCGGCCGTCGGCCCGTTTGCGATCAGCCATGGCCTGGTCGATGCCGCGCGCTTGCCGGCCAATGGCATGGCGACCATCCGCATCTGGCAGGCCAATATCGGCAAGACCATCATCGCCCATGTGCCGATGACGAATGGCGCGGTGCAGGAGACCGGCGACTTCGAACTCGATGGCGTGACTTTCCCGGCCGCTGAAGTGCAGCTGGAATTCATGGACCCGGCAGCCGAGGAAGAGGGCGCCGGCGGTTCGATGTTCCCGACCGGGCACCTGGTCGATGCGCTCGAGGTGCCCGGTGTCGGCACCCTGCAGGCCACGATGATCAATGCCGGCATTCCGACCATCTTCGTCAACGCCGATGCCATCGGCTACACCGGCACCGAGCTGCAGGAAGCGATCAATGGCGATGCCAGGGCGCTGGCGATGTTCGAGACCATCCGTGCCTACGGCGCAGTCCGCATGGGCCTGATCAAGGACATCTCGGAAGCCGCACAGCGCCAGCACACGCCCAAGGTGGCCTTCGTCGCCAAGCCGACCGACTATGTGTCGTCCAGCGGCAAGCCGGTCAAGGCGGGTGAGGTCGACCTGCTGGTCAGGGCGCTGTCGATGGGCAAGCTGCACCATGCGATGATGGGCACCGCAGCGGTGGCCATCGGCACCGCGGCCGCGATTCCCGGCACGCTGGTCAATGCGGCCGCCGGCGGCGGCGAGCGTCAGGCCGTGCGCTTCGGCCACCCGTCCGGCACCCTGCGCGTCGGCGCGGAGGCCCGGCAGGAAAACGGCGAATGGCAAGTGAAGAAGGCGATCATGAGCCGCAGCGCGCGCGTCTTGATGGAAGGTTGGGTACGTGTACCGGGCGACACCCTGTAACGTCCAAGCCATTCCATGGCAGTGACATGCCCGCGGCCGCCTTATCCGGGCGGCCGCGGGCCAGGAAGTCCAGGCAACACCTGTCGTCTCCGAAAATACCAGCAAAGAATTCAATGCAATGATCTGGAGGGGATATGAATTACGAGGCGTTCTACCGCAAGTCGATTGACGATCCTGAGGGCTTCTGGACTGAAGAAGCGAGGCTGATCGACTGGCACCGGCCTTTTGCCCGCGTCGTCGATCATGCCAGGCCGCCCTTTGCGAACTGGTTCGTCGGCGGCCAGACCAACCTGTGCCACAACGCCGTCGACCGCTGGGCCGGCAGGCAGGGCGACACGACCGCGCTGATCGCGATCACCACCGAGACGCCGGACGGCACGCCGGTCGAAAAGACCTGGAGCTTCCGCGAGCTGCAGCGCGAAGTCGAGCGCACCGCCGCGATCATGCTATCGCTGGGCGTGGGCAAGGGCGACCGCGTGCTGATCTACATGCCAATGATCGCCGAGGCCTCGTTCGCGATGCTGGCCTGCGCGCGCATCGGCGCCATTCACTCGGTCGTGTTTGGCGGCTTCGCCGCCAACAGCCTCGCTTCCCGCATCGATGATGCGCAGCCGACGCTGATCGTCTCGGCCGACGCCGGCTCGCGGGGCGGCAAGCCGATTCCGTACAAGCCGCTGCTGGATGAGGCTGTTTCGCTGGCCCGGCACAAGCCCGAGCATGTGCTGCTGGTGAACCGCCACCTGGCGGCGATGGACCTGGTGCCCGGGCGCGATGTCGATTATGCGTCGCTGCGCGAACAGCATCTCGATGCGCAGGTGCCGGTCACCTGGCTGAACTCGGACGATATTTCCTACATCCTCTATACCTCCGGCACCACGGGCACCCCGAAGGGCGTGCAGCGCGATGTCGGCGGTTATGCGGTGGCGCTGGCCTCGTCGATGCAGCACATCTTCTGCGCCCAGCCCGGCGAGACGTATTTCTCCACCTCCGATATCGGCTGGGTGGTCGGCCACTCCTACATCGTCTATGGCCCGCTGATCGCCGGCATGGCGACCATCATGTACGAGGGCACGCCGCTGCGTCCGGATGCGAGCATCTGGTGGCATATCGTCGAAAAGCACAAGGTCACCCGCATGTTCTCGGCGCCGACGGCGGTGCGCGTGCTGAAGAAGCAGCCCCCGGAGCTGATGCAAAAGTACGACCTGTCGTCGCTCAAGGCGCTGTATCTGGCCGGCGAGCCGCTGGACGAGAGCACCTCGGCCTGGATTGCGGGGCAACTGGGCGTGCCCATCATCGACAACTACTGGCAGACCGAAACCGGCTGGCCCATCCTGTCGGTGGCCAAGGGTATCGAAGACAAGCCGACCCGACTGGGCAGCCCCGGCGTGCCGATGCCGGGCTATCGCGTGAAAATCCTGAACGAAGCCACCGGCGCGCTGTGCGGTGCCAATGAAAAGGGGGTGGTGGTGATCGAAGGCCCATTGCCGCCGGGCTGCCTGCAGACCGTGTTCGGCAATGACGAGCGCTTCATCAAGTCTTACTGGTCGAACTTCAGCAACGAACAGGTGTACTCGACCTTCGACTGGGGCATACGCGATTCGGATGGTTATTACTTCATCCTCGGCCGTACCGATGACGTGATCAACGTCGCCGGCCATCGTCTGGGCACGCGCGAGATCGAAGAGAGCATTTCCAGCCACGACAATGTGTCCGAAGTCGCCGTGGTCGGTGTCGAAGACAAGATCAAGGGCCAGGTGGCGGTGGCCTTCGTGATTCCCAAGCATGCGGAAAAAGTCGCCACGCCGGAGGCGAAGAAGCTGCTGGAAAAAGAGATCTTCGGCGTGGTGGATCACCAGCTCGGTGCGGTGGCGAGGCCGTCGCGCGTGCATTGCGTCACCCTGCTGCCCAAGACCCGGTCGGGCAAGCTGTTGCGCCGTTCGATACAGGCCATTTGCGAGGGCAGGGATCCCGGCGACCTGACCACCATCGAAGACCCGGCCTCATTGCAGCAAATTCGGGAAGCGCTGGCTTCCTGAGGCCCGCCCTCAGGCCAGCGTCGCGATCACCGGGGTGTGGTCCGACGGCTGCTCCCATTTGCGGGGCAGCTTGTCGATCTCGCAGCCGGTGCAGCGCTCGGCCAGCGGCGCGGTCAGCAAGATATGGTCGATGCGCAGGCCGCGGTTGCGGCGGAAGTTCATCTGCCGGTAATCCCACCAGCTGTAGAGCTTGTCGGCCTGCGGGAACAGGCGGAAGGCATCCTTCATCGGCAGCTCGCACAGGCGCTGGAAAGCGGCGCGCTCGGCATCCGAGCACAGCACCTGGCCCTGCCATTCAAGCGGATCGTAGACATCGGCATCGGCAGGCGCGATGTTGTAGTCGCCCAGCAGCGCCAGGTTCGGATGGGCGGCCACCTCATCCCTGAGCCAGTCAAGCAGCGCATCCAGCCAGCGCAGCTTGTACTGGTATTTGTCGCAACCGACTTCCTGCCCGTTGGGGATGTAGGCGCAGACGATGCGCATGCCGGCGATGGTGGCGCTGATGATGCGCTGCTGCTCGTCTTCAAACCGTGGGTTGTTCTTCACCACGTCCGACATCGGGTGTCTGGACAGGATGGCCACGCCGTTATAAGTTTTTTGGCCAGTGAACGCGACCTGATAGCCGGCGGCTTCGATCTCGGCGACCGGAAATTTGTCATCCGTCAGCTTGGTCTCTTGCAGGCACAGCACATCAACCGGCGATGACTGCAGCCATTGCAGCACCTGCGGCAGGCGAACTTTAAGGGAGTTGACGTTCCAGGTGGCGAGTTTCATCGTTCAAAAAGGCTAGGGTTCATGCAAGTTTGCAGCGCAGGGATGGCCCGGCCCGGTGTCGGCTTGAAGCCATCCGGGGGCCGCCCGGGTGCCAGCGAGTCGCCGCGGCATTGCCCGGCGGCCTGCCCGCACGGCAGCAGCGACATGGTACACGAGTGGACATCAGCGACCGGGCAGCCCGGCCTCACCCCGGCGCGTTTCCCGGGCGCGAACTGTCGTCCGGCGGTCAGGCCGGGCATTGGCAGCGGCACGGATCGTCAGACGAGAGCCGATGTGGGCGGATAGTTCGCGGCTTTTGTCATTATCTGTTTACAATCACTCGCTATTGGCTGAAAGCGATCGGATGAGCTGCCGGCCCTGCCTGTCACGGCAGCGCGTCATGCGACGCTCGAACGAATATTGGCAATAAGGTGCTGACGATGGAAGCAAAAGAATTCGCAAAGCTGTTTGGCGGTTTTTCGACTGAGCGACGGGTCGATATCATCTCGACCCTGATCGCAGCCGGTCCGACGGGGATTACGCTGAACGAGTTGTCGCGCAAGACCGACTTGTCGATGATTGATATAGGCAATGCCGCAGAGGCGCTGCTGATGATGAACTTCATCAAGATATCGATCAAGGGCGATAACAAGATCCTCATCGCAAACTTCAATTTGCTTGATGCCTTGTTTCAGGAAGCCCTCGACACCTTCGGCACAGGGCGAATCAAGACCCCTTGAATCAGGCCCCTTTGAATCAGGATCCTTTCAAAAGCAGTCCCTGTTCCAGCTGGCTCATCAGCTGGTCAAATTTGCCGCGCACATCCGATGCCAGATAGGGCTCGATCTCATACTTGATCGCACCGAGGCCCGAGAACTGGTCCAGCTGCAGCTCGCCATCCTTCAAGCCCAGGCTTATCGAGAGGGCCTCGACGAAGTTCTCGACATCCTGCGTGTCGATCAGGGCCGCGCCACGATCTGACTGCATGGCCTTTGTCAAACCGGCCGTCAGCGCATCGCGTAGCGCCAGCGCATCCGTGCGCGCCTTGCCTTTGGCGTCCGCGGCGTCAGTTGCCGACGCCGTCGCCGACTGAGCGACCGAGCCGGCGGCTGCCCTTGGTGCGGGCCTGGCCACCGACTGGCTGGCAATCCGCTTGTTGCTGATGTTCTGGAGCGCCGCCTTCATGGCAGCGGGATTCATCGGGCCCGAGATCTGCTGCGCAGATGACTCCACCCGATGGCGGCCCATGGCACCGCTGATTCTGGCCCCCAGGCTGGCGACCCGCTGGCGCAGCTGGCTCGCCGCACCCGGCCGCTTTTCGTAGCCTTTATCGGCGGCCAGATGGTTACGCTCAGCCGCTGCCTCCTTGACCTCGCGAGGCTGGATATGGGAATAGGAAGTGAAGGTAACCTTGCCCATCATGGCCTCCGCCTATCGTCTTTGATTGAAGATTTCCCCATGGGATACACGGGGGCGCCATTTTCTGTAACCACTGTGGCGAAAATGTTCGATATTCGGCGTTGGCTTGGTTTTTCACCTCGATCCCCGAAAGTCGGCAACAAAAAAGGGAGCCGAAGCTCCCTGGGTGTGGCAGTGCCGGACCGGGCTTACTGTTTCGCTCGCGCAAGCAGGAAGGTGGTCAGCAGCGGTACCGGGCGGCCGGTGGCACCTTTGGCAGCGCCCGATTTCCAGGCGGTGCCGGCGATGTCCAGGTGCGCCCACGAGTACTTGCGGGTGAAGCGCTCGAGGAAGCAGGCTGCCGTGATCGAGCCGCCCGGCGGGCCGCCGATATTGGCGATGTCGGCGAAGTTCGACTTCAGCTGTTCCTGGTAAGACTCTTCGATCGGCATGCGCCAGGCGGTGTCGTTGGAGGCCTTGCCGGCGGCCAGCAGCTCATTGGCCAGCGCATCATGCGCGTCATCATGGCGGGTGAACAGGCCGGTGTTGTGATGGCCGAGCGCGGTCACGCAGGCACCGGTCAGGGTCGCGATGTCGACCACGGCGGCCGGCTTGAAGCGCTCGACATAGGTGAGGGCGTCGCACAGGATCAGGCGGCCTTCGGCATCGGTGTTGAGGATCTCGATGGTCTGGCCCGACATCGAGGTGACGATGTCGCCCGGGCGCGTGGCGCGGCCGGACGGCATGTTCTCGCAGGCCGGGATCACGCCGATCACGTTCAGCTTCAGCTGCATCTCGCCGATGGCGCGGAAAGTGCCCAGCACCGAGGCGGCGCCGCACATGTCGTACTTCATCTCGTCCATGCCCAGGCCGGGCTTGAGCGAGATGCCGCCGGTGTCGAAGGTGATGCCCTTGCCGACCAGGACCACGGGAGCGTCCTTGGCCTTGCCGCCCATGTGCTTGAGGACGATGAACTTCGGCGGCTGCTCGCTGCCATTGGTCACCGACAGGAAGCTGCCCATCTTCAGCGCTTCGAGCTGCTTGCGATCGAGGACCTCGACACCGAACTTGTGTTCCCGGGCCAGGTGCCTGGCGGTGGTGGCCAGGTAGGTCGGGGTGCAGATATTCGGCGGCAGGTTGCCCAGGGTCTTGGCCAGGTCCATGCCATTGGCCAGTGCCACTGCCTGTGCGACCGCTGTCTTGGCCGCCGCTTGCGCGCTGGTGTCGATGGCGAACGCGATCTTGCGCACGCCGGCTTTCGATTCGTCTTTTTTGCTCTTGAGGCCATCGGCACGATAGACGCTCTCGCGCAGTGCCTGCACCAGTGTGCGCAGCCCCCATCCGGTGTCGCGCCCCTTGGCGGCGTCCAGCGGCAGTGCCAGCAGCGCATCGGCCGCGCCCAGCGTGGCCAGCACGCGTGCGGTGGCCTGTGCGGCGGCGCTGAAGCTGCGATCGGAGACGTTGTCCTCCGCGCCCAGGCCGACCAGCAAGACACGCTGTATCGCCGCGCCCGGTCGTTGCAGCAGCAAGGTGCTGCCGGCCTTGCCGGAGATGTCGCCACCCTTGATGGCGGCCGTGATGAAGCCTTTGTCGTCGAGCGCTTTTGCCTGCCCGGACAGCTTGCCGTTTTCATAGACGGCGACGACGGCGCAGCCGGTCTTGTGCTGGGCGATTGCGTTTTTAGTATTAAAGGCTTTTGTGCTAAAGTCCATGGCTGCTCCTGTAAACCCTGCCCATTATAGTCTCCGAATGATCTTTCAGCGCGCCATACGCCGCGAGCTGCTGAACACGGTCGGCGCAGTGTTCACGACGCTGTTCTCCATCGTGATCACGGTCATGCTGATCCGCATCCTCGGAGATGCAGCCGCCGGCAAGGTGGCCTCCGGCGACGTCGTCGCCCTCCTGGGTTTCTCCGCGCTGGTCTACCTGCCGGTCATCCTGTCGATGACCTCCTTCATTGCCGTCTTGCTGGTCGTGGCGCGCAGCTATCAGGATTCCGAAATGGTGGTCTGGTTTGCGTCGGGCCTGTCGCTGATGCGCTGGATACGACCGGTGCTGCAGATCGGCTTGCCGCTGGTGATCCTGACGGCGCTGCTGTCGCTGTGGCTGACCCCCTGGGCCAGCCGCCTGTCATCGGAGTACAAGGAGCGCTTCCGCAACCGGGAAGACATCTCCCGCATCTCGCCGGGCAAATTCCAGGAATCCGCCGGCGGCGATCGCATCTTCTTCGTCGAAGGCCTGTCGTCCGATACCACCAAGGTGCAGAACGTGTTCGTCAGCCAGCGTCAGGGCAACCAGCAAAGCGTGGTCGTGGCACAGGAGGGCGCGGTCACGCTCGACCAGCGCGGCGACAAGCTGCTCGAGCTGGATCGCGGCCGCCGCTACGATGGCGAGCCCGGCGGCGCTGACTTTCGCACGATGGATTTCCAGCGCTACGTAGTCGTCGTCTCCCGCAATGAAAAAGAACTGACCGATAACAAGTCCGCGCGCGTGCTGCCCACCCTGCAACTGGTGCGCGAGCCCACGCCGGTGAACAAGGGCGAACTGCTGTGGCGGATTTCAGTGCCGCTGATGTGCCTGATGCAGATGTTGCTGGCCATACCGCTGGGCTTCGTCAACCCGCGCCGGGGCCGCACCCTGAACCTGATGATCGCGCTCGTGCTGGCGGTTTCCTACAGCAATGCTGTCGGCATCATGCAAGCCGTGGTCGCTCAGGGCAAGCTGGGCTTCATGGTCGGCTGGTGGCCCCTGCATGCGGCGGCGCTGTGCGCGATCGCGCTGCTGTTCGTGTGGCGGAACAACACCAACAGCCCCTGGCACCCGGCGCGCGTGCTGGGTGTTTTGCGGCGGGGACTGCTGGTTCCCAAGGCGGAGGCGGCATGAAGGTCTTGCGCCGCTACTTCGCCAGCGAAATCTACCGGTCGGTATTGTTCGTGCTGGTGGCCTTCCTCGCCCTGTTCTCGTTTTTCGACATCATGGGCGAGATCCGTTCAGTGCACGGGCCTTACCGCATCGAGCATGCCTTCCTGTATGTGACGCTGGGCTTGCCGGCGTATGCCTATGAGCTGATGCCGATCGCGGCGCTGATCGGCACCATTTACGTGATGGCCCAGTTTGCTGCGCGTTCCGAATTCACCGTGATGCGGGCGTCATCGCTGTCGATGACCGGCGCCATCCGCCTGCTGCTCAGCATCGCCGTGGTGCTGTCGCTGCTGACCTTCGTGCTGGGCGAATTCATCGCCCCGCGCAGCAGCGAGTTCCGCGAATCCTTCAAGCGCCGCATCGAAGGCGCCGCGATCTCGGCCGAGTTCCGCACCGGTCTGTGGGCCAAGGATGTGCTGCGCGACCCGGCCACCCAGGCGCAGGTCGGTTCGCGCTTCCTGAACGCGCGCAAGGTCGAGCCGGACGGCGTGCTGCGCGGCGTCCAGGTCTATGAATTCGACCGCGACATGCATTTGCAGGCAATGATCACGGCCGACGATGCGAGCTACGTCGGCCAGGGCATCTGGCAATTGCGACAGGTGGACGAGATGCGGCTGCAGCCCGTCAGTGCGCCGGCCGAGCGCAAGCAGCCGGCCGTCACCGTGCGCCGCAAGCTCGAGACCAGCCTGATGCGTTCCGAAGTCACGCCCGACATCATGTCCGGCATGATCGCCGAGCCGAACAAGATGTCGACGGTGGACCTGCTGCAGTTCAGCCGCCACCTGGAAAAAAACCGCCAGCAGACCGGTCAATATGACATTGCCTTGTGGAGCAAGCTGCTCTATCCGCTGGCCGTCTTCGTGATGATGGCCGTGGCGCTGCCCTTCGCCTACCTGCATGTGCGCAGCGGCGGCCTGTCGCTGAAGATTTTCATCGGCATCATGATCGGCGTTTCCTTCCAGCTGGTGAACAGCCTGTTCTCGCATATCGGCCTGCTCAACACCTGGCCGCCGTTCGCGACGGCTGTCATGCCCAGTGCCTTGTTCCTGCTGGCGGCGGTGATGGCGCTGTGGTGGGTGGAACGGCATTGAGGAAGTCCTTGCCTGCGCCTTCTGCCATGCGTTGCTGACGCCGACCCTGAACACCATCCATTACTGAAAAGAAGAGCAGATTATGTCGACCAACAAGGCCCTTGTCCTGTTCGCCCATGGTGCGCGCGACCCGCGCTGGGCGCAGCCTTTTCAAAAGCTGCAGCAACGCGCCCAGGCGCAACTGCCCGACGCCGAGGTGGTGCTGGCTTTCCTTGAACTGATGGAGCCACGCCTGCCGGCAGTGGTGAACGATCTGGTGGCACGTGGCGTGCACGAGATCAGGCTGGTGCCGGTTTTCCTCGGGCAGGGCGGCCATGTGCTGCGCGACCTGCCGCCGATGATCGACGAGCTGCGCGCTGCCCATCCGGCATTGCAGATCAGCGTCAGTGAGGCCGTGGGTGAAAATGCGGCGGTGCTCGATGCCATCGCTGCTTATTGCGTCGGCAGCCTGCAGGGCTGAGTCAGCGCCGTGACCAGGCTGTGCCCCGGTTCGCTATCCGCAGCGCAGGCACGCGGGCAAACTCAGTCACGTTATCGCTGACGACGACCAGGCCCTCGCCGCGCGCCTGCTTAGCACTGAGCAGGCCGGGAGGGAAAGGCGCGAGCACGCCGTGCGTGGATGCGTTCAACTCCGGCTGCGCAGCGCCTCGCCGATCATCACCAGTACCGGCCCGGTGCAATCGGGAATGCCTTCGACCATCTGCGCCAGCGACAGGCGCATTACGCGCTGGTCGGCGCGGCTGACGTTTTCAATCGCGATCACCGGCGTGCTGGCGGGCTTGCCCGCTTCTAGCAGGCGGCGGGCGGTGGCGATGGCTTCGCTGCCGCCCATGTACTGGATCAGCGTGTCGCAGCCGGGCAGGGCGGCCTGGTCGGGCTCGCCGGGGGCGGTGGTGGAGGTGAAGAAGGCGACATTGCGGGCCACGCCGCGCTTGGTCAGCGGCTGACGGATGGCGGCGGCAGCGGCAAAGGCGGTCGTGATGCCGGGCACCACGTCGTACGGGACGCCGGCCGCTTCGAGGGCGCTGAGTTCTTCATCGGCGCGGCCGAACAGCATCGGGTCGCCGCCTTTCAGGCGCACGATGCGGTCATAGCGGAACGCGCACTCGACCAGTTGCTGGTTGATCAGCGTCTGCGCCGTCGAGCGCTGGCCGCTGCGCTTGCCGACCGGGATCAGGTCGGCCTGCGGGCACAGCGCGAGGATGTCGGGGGTCACCAGGGCGTCGTGCAGCACGACATCGGCCTCGGCCAGGATGCGGGCCGCGCGCACGGTGATGAGGTCGGCGGCGCCGGGGCCGGCGCCTACCAGCCAGACCTTGCCCGGCTGGGGCCGGGCAGGGCGGGCAAGATGGTCTGACATGGATGTACTGCCGTGCGGGTGGATCAGAGGCGGATCATGCCCGCAGCGACGGTCTGGTGCGAGATTTCATCGATCAGGATGAAGCTGCCGGTGGCACGGATGATGTCATACGCATCCGCTGCCAAGGGCTGCTGCACCGTCAGGTGGATGGTCGCGATGCCATTGAGCTTGAGCTCGCCGCCTTCGTGACTTTCCTGCGTGTTGATGTCCAGCAGCGATTCGATGGACTTCACCTTCGCCGCCACCTGGCGGGTGGTGTGCTTCAGCCAGTATTTGCGGCGCAGGTCCAGCGGCTCTTCGGACAGCCAGCAGACATCGGCCTTCACGTCCTTCAGGACCGTGGCCGGGGCGTCGGCCGCGACCAGCATGTCGCCGCGCGAAATGTCGACGTATTCATCCAGCAGGATGGTCACCGACTTGCCGGCCGAGGCCGAATCGAGCGAGCCGTCGAGCGTGAGGATGTCTTTCACCGTGGCCGACTGGCCGCCCGGCTGCACGACGATCTTGTCGCCTTTTTTCACGGTGCCGGCTTCGATGCGGCCCATGTAGCCGCGGAAGTCATTGGCTTCGTGGCCGTTGTGGCGCGCCACCAGCTGCACCGGGAAGCGCAGCGCGGCCGCATGCTCGTCGTCATACACCGACAGGGATTCCAGCAGCTCGATCAGCGTCGGGCCCTGATACCAGTCCATCTTGTC
>JACCDY010827475.1_pt1 | contig 11918 bp, 13 predicted proteins | sample 7446391 | NCBI WGS metagenome assembly JACCDY01 (sample SAMN15323451, study PRJNA562643) | freshwater metagenome | isolation source: river surface water | place: USA:Blue River Watershed | collected 2017-08-18
CCTCCGGGTCGTAGTGACCGATGTGCATTTTCAACATTTTCGGAGAGATCACGACCATTTCGTAAAATAAACATGTCATATAAATTATCGGCAAGCTTGGCGACAATCTCGCTGCTATTACCTGTGATTAATCGGTAACGAGATTGCGAAATACCAGCTTCATCAAATGCTTGTCGAGCTAATCGCGCATTTTCCACTTCATGGTCTATTGAAGTAAATAAACTTTTTTCACTCATCGCAGGAATAATCCAGAGTCCGCTTACGCCAGATCCCGTTCCAACTTCAACAATCGAGGTAGCGCCGATGAGACTAGTTAGATAGCGAAGTAACGAACCAACCGCCGGCACCGTGTCATATGCCGCAATCTCGACTCCCCGTTGTCGAGCCCGCTGCATAATTTCACTTTCTGGCAGATACGAGTTGGAGTATGCGCGCATATCTCCACGATCTGAGAATGCTGAGATCAAAGTTGTGCCATCCATTCTGTAAGCAAGCGAACACCATATCCGGTTCCACCTTTGGGATTCTCTCCAGAATCTGATTCTGAGCGCGCCGGGCCGGCGATATCGAGATGGATCCAGCGCCGATTTCCGGCGAACCGTTCAAGGAATAGCGCTGCGGTAACGGAACCTGCTTCAAAGTCATACTTATCGGCAGTGTGATTCAAATCTGCGATATCGCTTTCGAGGGCAATCGCGTAATCATCGACTAACGGCATCTGCCAGATTCGATCACCGGTAACTTCGCCAATCTCATGGAATTTTTTAGCCATTAAATTGTCTCTTGTATAAAGGGCAGCAAAATGGCGACTTAATCCAAGTGTTGCTGCTCCAGTTAAGGTCGCCACATCAATTAGGTAGTCGGGCGCCAAATTGAGATCTGCATAAGCTAATCCATCTGCAAGAACTAGCCTTCCTTCAGCATCAGTATTTATTACTTCGACTGTGGTTCCATCAAAATGTTCAATCACATCAGATGGCCGCTGCGATGTTGCGGAAAGAGCATTTTCAGCCAACATCAATAGCGTCGTAATTCTCACGTTTAGGTGCAATTTAGCTGCAGCCACAGTTGCAAGCAGTACTGCAGCAGCTCCAGCCATATCAGTCTTCATAGCGGTCATCATGTCGTATGGTCGTTTAAGGGAAACTCCACCGGTATCAAAGGTAATTCCTTTTCCAACTAAAACCACATGAGGAATCTTCTTGCCTTTCGACCCACTTTTCTTTGGTTTGTAGCTAATTTCGACAAAACAAGGAGGATTTTTCTTACTGGAATTACCAACTGCTTTCAGACCTCCAAATTTGGCAATTTCTCGACCAGATTTAACTCTTATTGAAAGTTGATTCTCTTTTGCCATTTTCTTCGCCTGATCGGCCACCCATTTAGGTGTTTTAATATTTGAGGGAGTGTGAATCAGGTCCCTTGCCTTCCAGGTTGCTTCAACCAGAACTTCAGACCGATTTATGGCGCTCTTAAACTCATCGCTGATTAAAAATTCGATTGGTTCACTTTTCTTGGTCGATTTTAGGTTCCACGAATAGTTAGAAAGCGCCAAACCATTCAAATGCACTATCGCCTGTTGCTCATCTTGTGGGCATAACGAAAGAAGTTTGGTGGGACTTCCTTTTATTCTTCGCCCGAGTATTGCGCCAAGTTTTCTTTGATCTATAAGTTTATTTTCACCGACACCAATCAGAAAAATCTTAATGGAATGAGTGTTCGATTTAACTTCGATAATTTCACCGATTTTGCTATTAAATTCTTTTGCGCCGCTTATTTCTTTTTCCAAGTCGATAGAGAGGTGGCGTTCTAAGAACTTTCTCCATTTATTATCTATCTTGATCTTTGAGGCTGCAACGGGAATTGCGATATGAGTTAGGTCAGTTAGCGCTTGATCCGTCGGAGTTCCCTTAACTTTGCGGGAGCCCAGTCGCGGGATCGCGGAAATCACTTCTTAATTAGAGATATGGCTGCGTTTAGTACATCAGCGAGACTGCGCGCCTCTTCCTGATTGAGCTCTACCACTAAGCGTCCGCCACCTTCGAGCGGAATCCGCATCACCAAACTTCTTGCCTCCTTGGTAACTTCCATCGGTCCATCGCCAGTGCGGGGCTTCATGGCTGCCATCAGAACCTCTTTCTCGAAGAGGCGAATTATCTCTTATTTAGTCGGATGAGGGGAAATCGAGTGTGGAGCGCAGGCGGGATCGCCCGGATTCTAGAACTGTTCGCACCGAGCGTTCTGGGACCCCAATCTTGGCTGCAATTTCAGCAATCGAAAGATTCTTGACGAAATAAAGCATCAAGATGACCCGCTCTTCTTCAGGCAGGGCGGCAATCAATTGAGCCAATGTTCGTTTTTCCACTACCCAAGGTTACAAGGAATAACTGAATTATTTAGGTTCGGACAAAGCCGCGCGCGAATTTTCTCAGCGAAACGTAAACAGCGATCAATATAAATGGCTTAATAAAGATTAATAACGCTCGTGGAGCCTTAATTTCTTCAAACCAGTCGAATCGAGTTATATCGTCTTCTTCCGTCAAGTTAAATATTCCAATTCCCTTGATGAATTTTCCATAGTGATCAACCTTGCAGTAAGTCGGCGGCTGCCAATCGATTACTTTCATCTGGTCAATGATTCCAAATTTACCTATTCCAGTAAATGCTTCGATAGTTGTTCCAACACCAGAATCCTTAGGACCGAAATGCGAAGATGTTACTTTTGTTAAAGCCATCCAGTTTCCTTGATTCTTCCAAGTAACCAATTCATTCCAAACTTCCTGAATAGGTGCTGATATTCGTAACGAGACGCGGAATTCTTCGATGCTCATCTTGATTCCAGGTACGTTAACGATTCAACGATTGATTTACACCATCGAACTTGTTCTTGTTGGCCAGGTTTCAAAAAATTCTTATCAGTCAAATCAGTTAGCGCAAGTCTCAGCGAATCATAAACATCATGAGGATCAAGTATCGCTATCGGTTTCTGATGAAAGCCAAGATATCGACCAACCCAAATCTCAAAAAGTTCTTCCAGCGTTCCCAGGCCCCCAGGAAGGGCAATAAAACCATCAGATAATTGCTCGATTAGACCTTTGCGCTCGCGCATATCTTTAACAATATGTATTTCGCTCGCCTCTTTATCTACAAATTCCACGCCGACCAAGAGTTCAGGTATGACGCCGATAGTTTTTCCGCTATTTGATCTGGCGCCTCGCGCAACTTCTCCCATTACCGAAATTGCGCCGCCACCCCAAACCAGTTCGTGTCCTTTGGCAGCGATTTCTGCTCCTAATGCAAAACCTAATTGCTTCGCGGAATCCGGAACTGTCGTAGAGGATGCACAGAAAACAGCAATCTTCATACGCGCACTCTAAAGCAGAAACATCTTCTTGTCGGAACTTGATACCGTTAGCGCATGAAAAGCGCATTTGGGTTTGGAATCGCCACTCGAGCTAGAGATGGCTCAGTCCTAGATGTTTATTTCAGCGTTCTTGGCCTTGGAAAATTAGAGAAGAACAATGCTCCTGATTTAGCCAAGTTGTTGAAAGTAGATGAAATTCGATCAACTAAATCTGAATTGGTTTCTCGTGAAATAGATCTTGAAACCGCGCCTGTTGATGCGATAGATGTTTATCTCCGATTGCATCTCCTTTCACACCGAATTATCAAGCCTCACGGAGCTTCCTTGGAAGGTATTTTCGGCCTTCTCAACAATGTTGTATGGACTTCTCAAGGTCCGGTAGCGGTCCCAGATTTTCAGCAGGTTAAAGAGACTTATCAGGCGCAAGGAATTACTTTCACAGTTTTTAGCGTTGATAAATTCCCACGAATGATTGATTACGTAATTCCAGAAGGCGTTCGTATCGCAGATGGCGATCGAGTAAGACTTGGGGCGCACCTTGCGAGTGGCACAACTGTTATGCACGAAGGATTTGTTAATTTCAATGCCGGAACCTTGGGAGCATCCATGGTTGAAGGACGCATATCTGCGGGCGTGGTTGTGGGCGAAGGCTCAGATATAGGTGGCGGAGCGTCAATTATGGGAACGCTTAGCGGCGGCGGCAAAGAAGTAATAAGTATCGGTAAGAAAACGCTTCTTGGAGCAAATTCAGGAATCGGAATTTCTCTAGGTGACGATTGCGTTGTGGAAGCGGGGATTTACGTCACTGCAGGTTCTAAGGTGAGACTTCCTGACGGAAAAATAGTAAAAGCGAGAGAGCTTTCTGGAGTTAATGGTGCACTATTTCGACGCAATTCAACTGATGGGGCTCTAGAACTTTTACCAAGGACTGGAGATTGGGGCGGATTAAATAGCATGCTCCATAGCAATTAGTTTCTCCAGATGGGCTCGATTTAACCTAATCCTGGCGGCACCAAAATTTCTTGCAGCTCTAAAACTCTTACTTTGCCAGTGAGTATTTGAGCTAACTCATTTCGATCGAAAATCCAGGTAGAGGGAAGATTTACTCGAGAACGAAAAATTTCGCCGGTTAAAGTACTTCTAGAGCCGGTAAGTGAAAAAGCAGTTACTTGAGAGATACTTCCTGTTGTTGTCTTCGCGTCAAACGATAAACGAATCACATCAGGCAATTTAAATGCTTGAGCTACAGTTTTTTGAGGTACGAATCTAGTCCATGCTGCGTAACGAGGATTGATCTTTGGATTTTGGCTCCAAGGATCAGGAACTCCTTGTAAGTATGAGGCTTCTGATCCCCAGACCTCTCTAATGTTCTGGGTCTTTCCACCGCTAGATGAGAAATAGAAAGCATTTATGGGCTTTCCGTTTAAAACTATTACGAGCGAGTTATCTGCATCAACGAAGGTTCGGTTTACCGCATCACGCCATCGCACACCGTAAATAGCTTCTGTCTCTTTGGCATATCCAACAAAATTTTGATCGACAGTCGTACTATAAATATTGCAGTCACATTCAGTTCGTACTCGCGATAATTTATTTAGGGCATACGTCCTAGCTGCTATGACTTGTGCTTCTAACGCGGCCGGCGGCCATGATGATGGAACCTCGCCTATCCCGTAAAGATACTCATCATGTAGTCGAAGTGTTGTCGTTACTGCAAGATATGAGGTCAACGGCGTGCTAATGCTCTTTATGGTTATCTGACCGTATTTGTAGCGACCACTCTTATCGCCACTTTTCATCGCTACTACTGACTGCGGATCCCATCTAATTGTCCAAGCCTTATCGCCCGGAATAGAAGCAAATTTCGCAGTAGGTGAAGTTAAGAAAGGAATTACTTGACCTCCAAGATTTGTAAAGGATGCGCTTACCGTCCCGTCATATTGACCGAAGGGGGCTGGATTTTCTGTTAAAGGAATATCACCCTGGAATAGCGAAAAACTTCCTAAACCTTTCTCTAATGAAAGGTTGGCGGTTGCGGTTTGATTCGCAATATTAACTCTTATCAATGTGTTGTCTGGATATGGAGCGAGCTGAGTTCCTGGATAGTAATAAGCCAAAATTTCGGCGGCGCTTCGACCTTCAAGTGCAAGGCCACGCGCACCTATCTGGCTCATACCAACTCCGTGGCCATATCCAGTGCCTTCAAATTGAAATTCTCTTGGGATTAGATCTGAGGAATTTGCAGGCGCGGAAATTAAGAGTAGTAAAAACGCCAAGATGATGGCACAGAATTTCCTCACACTAATTAGGGTACCTGAGCAATGCTCAATTATTTGGAAATCAAAGTGCGTGGTGACGAGATGAAACCAAATCCCCAGGAAAAATGCATGATTATCAGAACAATCGGAAGCCGCACTCTCTCAGCCCAATTTCTTCCCAGTTTCAATGAAGCCAAAGTAATAACCGACAAATAACTCAATGGGGCAAGCCAAAATACTGGATTGATAAATAACGCAAGCGGAATTGAAATCGCATGAATAATTAAATTTGTTGGAGGAGCAAGGTATCTGGCATTTGTTGAGCCTTTATGGTGCCTAAGAACTGCATGTCGCCAACGACCATATTGGAAATATTGCGAAGCTAATTCCCTAGCGCTCTTTCTGGGACGATAAGTGACTTTCAAATTAGGATCAAACCAGATAACGCCTCCGGCTTTCCGTAAACGAAAATTCATCTCCCAATCTTGTGCTCTAGTAAATCTCGAGTCATATCCACCGATTGCTTCAATTGCACTTCGTTTAAATACGCCCAGATAGACAGTATCGGTGCTTCCAGATTTGCCCCCGGTATGGAATCGCGCAGAACCGACTCCGATCTTGGAACGCATAGCAATTGCGACCGCTCTTTGGAATGCAGAGATTCCTTCGGCTGCCATAACTCCGCCTACATTTACCGCTCCCGTCTCTTGGAGAATCTCGACCGCGCGGCGAATGTATCCAGGAGAAATTTCCGAGTGTCCATCAACTCTGACGATAATTTCATTTTTTGTTGCTGCGATTGCGCTATTTAATCCATCAGGAGTTCGCCCCGATGGATTATCGACAACCCGAATCCGCGGATCTGCGGTTAGCGCTTTTGCAATTTCTAAGGTCCCATCTTTAGATGGACCAACCGCGATTGCAATCTCAATCTCGCCGGGATAACCCGATTCAAATATTGCTGCGATGGCTGATTTCAGATGCGCAGCCTCATTGATGACTGTGAGGATTACCGATACGCCCGGCCAGCCGTGGGCAGATTCACTCGGCGAATTCGCAGCAAACATAACAGTCAAACGCTATCGCTTCACTACGCTTATCGCGTGAAATCAGGTCGTGCAATCCGTTTTTTAACCATTCTTTCTATATCCATTGTTGCGCTATCTGCTATTTCGTGGATTGGACTAGGTCGCATTACAGCAGCCATTCCTAAGAGCGATGTCTTTGGAGATTTAAAGGATCGACCCAAAAAAGCTTCATCGGCCGTTAATTATCTGATTGTTGGCTCCGATACTCGCGAAGGGTTAACTAAAGCGGAAACCAAGCGTTTACGAGTCGGATCCACAAAAGTAGCTGCCGGAAAACGTTCCGACACCATGTTGCTAGTCCATATATCAAAGAAGCGAGATAAAGCCGCCATTATCTCAATCCCAAGAGATTCGTTTGCTTACATTCCGCCGCACACCTCAATAAACACGGGAAATCAAATTCCTGGTACTTATTCAAAAATTAATTCGGCTTATAACTGGGGTGGCGCTCCGCTTCTCATACAAACTTTTGAGGAAATGTCTGGACTTCGAATAGATCACTATGTAGAGATTAACTTTGTTGGTTTTGTCAGAATGGTAGATGCTTTAGGTGGCGTAGAAATATGCACCAAAAAAGACATAGATGATCCCAAGAGCCATTTGGTTCTTCCCGCTGGCAGGCATGTTTTAGATGGAATCGATTCACTGAAGTATGTGCGAACTCGAACTTTTGATGGATTGGGAGACCTTGGAAGAATGAAGCGTCAACAGGAATTTGCTGGCGCGATGCTAAGAAAAGCCACAAGCGCTGGAGTTTTGTTAAACCCCATCAAACTAATCGATTTCATAAACTCATCTCTTGCCAGCGTTACTACCGATACGGGACTATCACAAGGAGACTTACTAACTCTCGCTAAACAACTCCGTAATCTTTCTGCAAGCAGCGTAAGAACCTTGACGATTCCACTTAAGTATTACAACTACAATAAAAATGGAGTAACCGCATCAGTACTCTGGGATCCAGAACTAGCACCACAACTATTTGAGAAGATTAAGAATGATGAAGCGTTAGTCGAATATGCGAGCCCCGACTCTTCTGCGCCGCCCAAGCCAGTAGACAAATTCGATACCCGTACCGCCGCTGATAACCCCTGCCAAGCTGGCTAGGTACAGTTACTTCATGAAGATATCTGTGATTGGCACAGGCTATCTCGGTGTGACCCATGCTGCTGCGCTCTCCTCCCTCGGTTTCGATGTTGTCGGCATCGATATTGATAGTGAAAAAATTTCCTCATTAAAAAAAGGCGTCGTTCCTTTTTTTGAACCTGGATTACAGGTATTAGTTGAGAAAGAACTACAGGGCGGTCGACTTCAATTCACTAATGATTTTTCAGATGCAAAAGATTGCGAAATACATTTTATTTGCGTTGGAACTCCACAAAGAAAAGATTCGTTAGCCGCAGATTTACAATTTGTCGATAGCGCAATCGAGATGATTGGCCCTGTGGCAAAGGCAAACTCGCTAATAGTTGGAAAATCAACGGTTCCCGTTGGTACGGCAGAAAGGCTTGCAAAAAGACTTTTAGAATTAAATCCAACTGTAGAACTAGCATGGAATCCAGAGTTTCTCCGCGAAGGATTCGCGATCGAAGATACCTTGCGTCCCAATAGATTGGTTGTAGGAGTTACTTCCGATCAAGCAGAAGCAAAATTACGTAAAGTGTACGAATCACTAATTGCAGCCGGAATTCCTTGGATTCGAGCAGATCTGCCAACCTCTGAATTAGTAAAGGTGGCAGCTAACTCATTTCTAGCCACCAAAATATCTTTCATAAATGCTATGGCTGAAATATGTGAAGTTGCCGGTGGCGACGTAACTGTGCTCGCAAAAGCAATTGGTTACGACCCTCGTATTGGTTCAAAGTTCTTGCAAGCCGGAATTGGCTTTGGTGGCGGCTGTCTGCCTAAAGACATTAGGGCATTTATGGCCAGGTCCGAAGAGCTAGGCGCGAAACAATCATTGGAATTCCTCAGAGAGATTGATTCGATAAATCAACGAGCGAGACAACGAGTTATAGATTTAGTCCGGTTAGAGATTGGAAGTGATCTAAAGGGAAAGCGCATCGCAATACTTGGAGCTGCTTTCAAGCCAGATAGTGATGATGTAAGAGATTCGCCGGCTCTTGATATCGCTGAACAAATCGCAGCGGCCGGCGCAGTTGTAACTGTGCATGATCCGAAAGCTTTAGGAAATGCGAAACGTCGTTCACCTCAACTTACTTTTGTGGATAACGTCGAAACGTGCGTAAAAGATGCAAGTTGTATTCTCCATTTAACCGAATGGAAGGAATACCGCGACTTAGATCCGGTTGCAATTTTGAAGAGAGTTAAGGAACCCGTAATTATCGATGGCCGAAATGCTCTTGATCGCGAACTCTGGGAAAAATCAGGCTGGAGATTCCGAGGGCTTGGCCGAACTACTCGTTAACAATTCCCTCTAGATAATCAATGGCATGGCAGATTGATTCTGTTAGGTCGCCATCTCCGCTTACGCTCATAAAACCAGAATGTGAACTGAACTTATGAATTCGATATCGAGGATTATGTGCGAAAAGGTGAAGATAGGGTCTTTTCATATCTAAGGTTTGATTAGCCTCAAAGGTTAAGGTTCGCCAATCCTCAATCAAACTTAAACTCTCTCCTAGTGGTAAATCATGGCTCGCACGAATTGCATTCTCAAAAATTCCAATCTTTGCTACATCGAGGGTCCATAAAGATTCCTCCGTTATTCCTTTTTCAATATCAATTAGTCCACCTTCTGGTGTAAATCGAAAAGTATAAGTTTGCCCAAATGGAAGTTCAGATAATTTGGAATTCACTGAAGATTGTAGGTCTCCTTGAATTGATGAAGGTAAAGTGCTTGGGCGCGACATTAATCTCTCTCGATAAGGTGAATGATCTGCAGCCCGATAAGTGACGATTTGTTTATGAGGAGAAATTGCCGCTGAAATAGAGACATAGTTGATTCCAAGTGGGCGGGATACTGTTTTAGAAATCTCGATATCCAATCCGAGATTCTCTGCGACTGGCGACAAGAGTCTTGCCAGGTGCGATTGGCAAATAATCGGATCTGGCATGTTATGAAGATACCCCAGATAGAATCGCTGGCAAATGCTCCCTCGAATCATCCTGGCCTCAGCCTCGCCCTCGCGAGAAAGATTATTGCGAAGCGCTGGACTGAACCCTGAGATAAAAATTAGCGGAATAGATGAAGAAGATCCCAGGTATCAAGATTTATCTCCAAAAGAACTTGTAATCGCACTTTCTATCGTTAAAGCGCATACGGTTCGCCAAGAAATTAATTTCCCAGCTTTGATAATTGGTTGCGATTCCACGTTTGAGTTCGAAGGTGAATCGCTTGGAAAGCCACTTACTGCCGAACTCGCACGGAAGCGAGCTCGAAACATAAGTGGAAAATCTGGCGTGCTTCATACTGGACACTGCATTATTGATACAACGAACGAAATCGAATTTAGCGACGTTGCTTCAACCCGAGTTCATTTTGCAGAAATGAGTGATGCTGAAATTGATTCATATGTTGCTACCGGCGAACCTTTACATGTAGCGGGCGGCTTTACCTTAGATGGCATTAGCGCTCCGTTTATCAGAGCAATCGAAGGTGATCCGGCTAATGTAATTGGCTTATCGCTTCCTTTATTACGAAAAGCTTTTATTGAACTGGGGTATAACTGGTTTGATTTTGTGAGGACAGAATGACTCTGTACGCCGCATATGGTTCAAATCTCGATCCCAGACAGATGTTGCAACGTGCACCACACTCCCCACACTTAGGAACAGGTTGGCTACGAGGATGGCGCCTTACTTTTGGCGGAGAAGAGATTGGGTGGGAGGGCGCGGTCGCAACACTCGCCGAAGATTTAGCCGGAAGCGTTTTTGTCTCTATCTACGATTTAACGAGTCAAGATGAACAGTCTCTAGACGAGTGGGAAGGCGTAAACACCAGACTCTATTCAAAAATTAGAGTGCGTGTAGATACCTTAAATGGCACTCAATTATGTTACGTCTATGTTCTTAATTCATTTGAAGGCGGAATTCCTTCCGCGCGTTATCTCGAAATCATGATAAATGCAGCTTTGGAAGCCGGTGCGCCTTCTGATTACATAGAGTCTTTGAAGAAATTTGGTGAGCTAAATTGATTTCCGAAAAATTACGCGCTGAGGTAATGGCCTGGATTGAAGAGGATCCCGATCCCAAGACTCGTAATCAATTACAGAAGTTGTTAGACGAAAATGCTGAATCTGAAATTAAGGATTGTTTTCAAGGATTTCTCGAATTTGGCACTGCTGGACTCCGAGGAGCGCTAGGGCCTGGACCATCTCGGATGAACCGAGCCGTTGTTTCCAAAACTGCTTTAGGGCTTGGAAAGTTTATGAAAGATCGGAATTTACGGAGCATCGTTATTGGTCGCGATGCTCGATATGGTTCTGAAGATTTCACTCGAGATACCGCAGAAATTATGAGTGGTTTTGGCTTTGATGTTTATGTTCTTCCAAGACCTTTACCAACTCCCGTCTTGGCCTATGCCGTAAAGAAATTGGGCTGTGATGTTGGTGTAATGGTTACGGCCTCGCACAATCCACCACAAGATAATGGTTATAAAGTTTATCTAGGCGGTCGTGTTGATGGAATTGATTACAATGGATCGCAAATTATTTCGCCAACCGATAACAATATTTCAAAGGAAATCTCGTTAGCGCCAAATCTTAATCTTGCGAAGCGAGAAACTAACTGGCAGATAGTTAAAGAGGAGGTAGTCGAGAGTTATATTTCTAAAACTGCGGCCTTAATTAATCCAAAGACGAAAATCAAAATTGTTTACACCCCACTACACGGAGTTGGAAAAGAAACTATAGTTAAGGTATTCGATCGTGCAGGTCTTAATTTAAGTTTGGTAGGCGCACAAGCCGAACCAGACCCAGAATTCCCAACCGTTAAATTTCCAAACCCGGAAGAACCTGGCGCAATTGATTTATCTCTGAAGTTAGCCGCTGAATTAGATGCGGATTTAGTAATTGCTAATGATCCAGATGCCGATAGATGCGCTATCGCCATAAATGACAACGGTTGGCGTATGTTGCGAGGAGATGAGGTTGGCGCACTCTTAGGGGAATATCTCTCGAGAAAATATAAAGGTAATTTAGTTTTTGCTAACTCAATAGTGTCTTCTTCAATACTGGGAAAGATTGC
>JACCDY010657600.1_pt1 | contig 11915 bp, 8 predicted proteins | sample 7446391 | NCBI WGS metagenome assembly JACCDY01 (sample SAMN15323451, study PRJNA562643) | freshwater metagenome | isolation source: river surface water | place: USA:Blue River Watershed | collected 2017-08-18
ATACATCATTGCCATTGGCAATGTAATGGCATCAGACAAGATGCCAACCAGTGATGGCCCAATAAAGTAAGCGCCAATCGAGATAACCCCAACCCTGGCAATACCAATAGAAGGTGCGATTCCCTTAATCGAAGCAGCACCAACAATGAATGCCGGGAACATCGGCCCAATAGCGATACCCGCCCAGAAGAAACCAAAGTTCACAATCACCAAAGCCAAAAGTGGGCTCTCACTACTCAGCCAAACTCCAAGCAGTATTGATGCTCCCCAAACCAAGCCACCACCAACACCCAAATACCTAACCACTCGGTAAGCACCAAAGCGCTCCAACCAGCGATCACCTAAGAACCTAGAGATCAACATCGCAGCACCAAAGGTGGCAAATGCCGAGGCATTGAAGCCTTTCTCAATGCCCATCCAGTCTCTAAGCAGTAGCGCTCCCCAGTCAGCAGCAGCACCCTCAGCTATAAACGATGCAGCACTTCCAATACCCATAAACCAAAGTGGCAAAGTCGCAAGCGCAAACCATGGCACCGTATTGCTGGTCACCTCATTGTTCACACCTGCGTGACCATCAAGCGATGGTGGCAATAGCTTTCGAGCCGCAATCAAAAACACCACAAAACCGACACCCGCAACAATCAACAGGTTTTGCTGCGGTGTCAAAAGGTAAGCAACCGTTGCACCAAACACAGTGGCAAACAAAGTCCCCAAGCTCCACATGCCATGGAACGAAGCCATGTAGCCCTTGGCTAATAGCTTCTCAATCGCAACTCCCTGGGCATTACCACCAACGTCCAGTGCTGCATAAGAGAAACCCAACACAAACAAACCAAGCACCAACACAAAGGCGTTAGTACTCAGCCCCATAATCACAACACCCAATGGCACAACAAAAGCAGAGAAATACATTGCCGGCCTAGAACCAAAGCGATGAATCAATCTGCCGGCAAGTTGAGCTCCCACCACGGCACCGACAGAGCTAGAGATCAAAACCAAGCCAAACTGAGTATCACTAAGCCCATTGGCTTCCTTAATCTCGGGAATACGTGGCACCCAAGCCATCGAAACAACACCAATCACAAAGAACATCAGCCATAGCGAGTTGCGGGCTGAGGTGGCGAGTGGATTAGTCACACCCCAAGGCTAACCCCATTAAGCCAGAGACCAACCTTCTGATCCGTAGATATAGGTTGCACCGCTTCCGATACAGGATTTGTATCGTTCATAGGGTCAGTATATCTCCCTAGCGGTCATGTGATATCCAGAGATTTCGAGCGTATGGGTATTGTTCGGGGTATCCCTCAGCGACGCTAGAGCATCCAAGGCGAATGCCAAAGGCCCTGGCACGGCCCCAGGTTCGATACGTTTGTCGTACGTTCCATCAATACTTGAGCAAAGCTTCAAGTTCTATAAATAGTCAGAAGCTTTCCTAGATGAACCGAGAGGTGTTTGCACTTGGAAGTACTTAGAACTGGCGATATTCGCCTCGGATGGTTAGTTGATGGGGATCCAACGACCGAGAAAATTGCCGTAATGCTGATGCATAAGGGGTCCCATATTGAACTTGAGATTCCAATTTCAGACATCTTCGATTTGCAAGATCCTTACGCCAGATGGTTTTCGTTTGGATTTCAAAATGGAGTAATTCCTAATAAAGCCGATTTTGCGTATACACCTCCGCAAGTTCTGTTATTCGAGAGCAGTCATGGTTCGATAGGGCTCGTAGGTTGCAGATCACTAAGGACTAGTACAAACCTTTATTTGGGAACAGGCACGTTGCAAGTCAAGTACGCAGTGATCGGCGCTAAAGACTTATCTTCAGAACATTTCCAAGCCATGCGGTGCAATATCGCGGCTTTATCACAGTGGACAAGTTTGTCCAGTCGAATGTTGAATTTCGACAAGACAGAAGCTGGCAAAGTTCAATCCATCGCCCTAAAACTCGAGTCAACGGAGAGCCTTCCAATCGCTTCCGCGTATGGCGTGACTATGCAAAACTCCTGGTCCATCAGAGATAGTGGGCGTCTTTTCAAGGCCGAAGAATGGGTTCAAGTTGAAGTTCGTCTTCAAGGAGAAGGTCCGTGGTACTCCGAACTCTGGAAGCTTCGGCGCGTCGCCGATTTGTTGTCTATCGCCGCTGGTGAACCAATCGAGATTTCGAACATAGCAATCTTGGAAGGCCAACCTGGAGGAGACAATTCAACAGAAGCAACCAACTCGTGGCTACCTGTAATTGCTCCAGGGTTTGGAATAGCTGATGAAAGCTTGGTGTCAGAACGTCATTATCGCTTCTTATTTCATTATCGAGATTTGCAGGAGTGGTCAATCAGTCGTTGGTTTGAGTTAGTCTCTGTGTATCCGGACGCTCTACTACCACTGATAAATCTGACCAGAACACCTCACCTTTGGGACTCTGGCCACTTTGTGCAATCTGCCATTTGTATCGAAGCGTTAGGATTCGAAATTTCACGTTCTCAATCCACGTTTAAGCCAAACCGGTATGGGGGAATCAATTTCCCGGATGCACTACGTGCAGTAATTGAAGGCATGAAAGTGCCACCTTTTGACGCTTCAGAGGAATGGGTTGATTCTGCTTCCGAGCGATACAAACACTTCAAACATGCCGATCACACAAGCCCCACTTCGATCGAGCTCCTCAACGCAACGCGTGAGAACATTCAATTGCTGCGTTACTGGATTGCAAATCAACTTGGCGTTGCCCCAAGCGTGCTTACAGCAAACATGAAAACGGATCCTTTGCAGGCTAAATGGGTCAATTCTTGATGGTTCTCTAATTAACGCTTGCCAGGTTCTAGAGCCATGTGGTTAGCGTGATAGCCGCCAAACTAATGTCGCATGCCTGTTTAGATAGCCGGGACGTCCCTTAATAGGGATGGCGTTGGCATGAAATCGCCTCAAGCCGACGCCAGATGCTCAGCCTGCTCGAGCACAAGTTCAACTGCAGCATCCTCAGCATCAGGCGGATAGTCATATTTGGCTAGAAGTCGGCGAACCCTTGATCGCATCGATGCTCGGACGCTCTCCTTAAGACTCCAGTCGATTGTTGCCGATTCGCGGACTGCTACGACGAGTTCCCGGGCAATCTTCTTCAGCGTCTCGTCTCCGAGCTGCAAAACGGCAGAGTCATTGGTCAGGATCGCATCGTAGAAGGCAACTTCGTCATCCTTGAGTCCAAGCAAAGACCCACGTTGCTGCTGCTCACGCATTTCCTTGGCAAGTTGAACAAGTTCCGCGATGATTTCCGCCGTTGATAGCGAACGGTTGGCATAGCGGTTGATTGCTTCCTCCAACTGTTCCGAGAACTTCCGAGATTGAACAAGATTTGTTTTAGCAGTTGTCCGGATCTGGTCGTTCAAGAGGCGTCGAAGAAGTCCTAGTTGAAGATTCGGCTTGTCATTGTGTTCCAGCGAGTCCAGGAACTCGTCTGAAAGGATCGAGAGTTCCGGAGTCTCGATACCCGCGAGTTTGTAAATGTCGATCACGTCTTCGGCTGAGACGGCTTCGTTTACCAACTGGCCGATAGCCGTGTCGATTTCGACAGCACCAGAACCGCCTCGGCCCGAGTCAGGGTTCAGGATCTTGAGAATTGCGACTCTAACGTCGGCGAATAGACGAATGTCAGAGCGGATTGCCTTCGCTTCGTCTCTTGCGCCTGCGAGCATGAAAGCCTTGAGGAGTGCAAGAACCTGATCGTTGAATCGGGAAGTTCGGTCTGGATCTCCCATTACAAAGTCGACAAGTTTCGCTCTTTGACCCAGCAGTTGGGCGGCCGACAGGTTTGGACTCGAATCAAATTCAAGTTTCTGAAGAATTCCGCAGACGATGTCATGCTTCTCGAGCAGCACTGCCACGATTTCTTCGATTGGCACTCCAGCTTGGTCTTTGTCTGATGGCGAATACTCCGCGAGCGCCGAGCGTAGGTTGGTAGCGATTCCTACCAGGTCGACTATCAGACCACCGGATTTGTCGCGGAAAGTTCGGTTGACGCGAGCAATTGCTTGCATGAGTCCTGCGCCACGCATCGGTTTGTCGACGTACATTGTGTGCATAGCTGGCGAGTCGAAGCCAGTTAGCCACATGTCTCTCACAATGACTAACTCGAGGCTGTTGTCGGGGTTCTTTGCCCGCAGTTTGATGTCGCGGAGGGTTTGCTTGTCGTAAAGGTGTGGCTGGAATTCCGCCGGATCTGCCGCTGAACCAGTCATTACGACCTTGATTTTGCCTTCTCCTGGATTTGACGAGTGCCAGTCGGGGCGAAGAGCCACGATTTTCTCGTAAAGCCTGACGGCGATGCGTCGACTCATCACAACAATCATGCCTTTGCCGAATAGTGCCTCTCTGCGCTTATCCCAGTTGTCGACGATGAACTGCGCGGCCGCGTCGAGGCGAGATTCCGCACCGACAATCGCTTCCAGGCGTGACCATCTTGATTTCGCTGCTGAAGCTGCGTCATCTTCAACTTGCTCGGTGATTTCATCGGCAAGTTCGTCTAGCACGTCGAGTTCGGTGTCAGGGATATCCACCTTTATCAGATGTGGCTCGTAGAAAATCTTGACCGTTGCGCCATCTTCTACGGCCCGTGTGAGGTCATAGACATCGATGTAATCACCGAATACCGAGCGTGTAGATTTGTCGGTGCTCTCAATTGGTGTACCTGTGAAACCGAGATATGTGGCGCTAGGGAGAGCATCGCGAAGGTGCTTCGCGAGCCCGGCACGAATTCGACCAGAACCATCTAGGTATTCGCTGAAGCCATATTGCGAGCGATGTGCCTCATCGGCGATCACTATGACGTTGTTACGGTCCGTAAGTACAGGCGATTCGTCACCGTCCTCACCCGGCCGGAACTTCTGCAAAGTAGTGAAGACGATGCCCCCGCTGGCACGCTTTAGTTTTGCGCGTAGATCCTGACGTGATTCAGCCTGAATCGGAGTTTCAGGAAGAATCCGGGCGGGCGCAAATACTTCAGCAAAAAGTTGATCGTCAAGATCATTTCGATCCGTGATAAAAACAAGCGTCGGGTTGGCCATACGAGGGTCGCGCATGATTTTCGCAGCATAGAAAACCATCTCAAAACTCTTGCCCGAGCCTTGCGTGTGCCAAACCACTCCGCCGCGTCGGTCTCCGTCAGGGCCTGATGCTTCAACGGTGCTCTCAATAGCTGCGTTAACCGCCCAATATTGGTGGTATTTGGCGATTCGCTTTACAAGCACTCGCGTAGGTTGTCCAGTTTTCTTGTCAGTTGTGGTTTCGTCCGAAAAGACGATGAAGTTTTGAAGGATGTCGAGGAATCGCTTCGGCTCGAATACCCCTTTTACAAGAACTTCAAGCGATGGGCGATTAGTAATGACTTCTCGGCCTTCTACTGTCTTCCACGGAGCATAGTGCTCATATGCGCCGGAATAGGAACTCATCGATGAGGTCAGCCCGTCAGACAGCACGGTGATTGCATTTGACACAAACAGTGCGGGGATGTCTTTTCGGTAAGTCTGAACCTGGTTCCACGCGTTCTTGAGGGTCGCATTTTGGTCCGAGGAATTCTTAAGCTCAAGCAATCCCACGGGCAGCCCGTTTAGAAAGACAACGACGTCTGGGCGGCGATTTTTGCCATCCTGAACTATGGTGAATTGGTTTACGGCGAGCCAGTCGTTCCGAGTTGGTTGTTCGTAGTCGACTAACCAAATGCGAGATGTGCGAACTTCACCGTCAGCAGCGCGGTGTTCAATGGAAACACCTTCCGTGATGATTTTGTGTATGCGATAGTTTTCATCGATTGCATTTTGTGACTCTGCACGCCTGAGTTTCTTTATCGCTTCATCAATTAGCGTGTCATCTAACCCAATATTGATTCTTGAAATTGAGGCACGGAGACGACCTTCGAGAATCACGTCTTGAAATGACTCACGCTCTTGTCCAGGCTCTCCAGGTGCAAGGTGCGGTCCCCAAGCTGTCGCGTAGCCAGCCTCACGAAAGTAGTCGAGCGCAGCATCCTCGATGGTTGCCTCATTGAAATGGCTCACGCTGCGAACTCACGTACTCTGACTCGACCAGAAAGCAAATCGGTGAGTAAAACCTGACGCATTTCCTCAAGTAGGTGTATTTCTCTTTCGGCAATTAGTAGGCGATCCCATAAAGGCGACATTTCTACATCCATAACTTGAGTGTATTTAGCTAAGGGCACTGGAACAGAGGTCGTATCGAGTTGGCCCTTTTGAATGTGGCCCATCGTTGTAGCTCGATCAGCCGCCAGAGCCTGAAAAACTGGCATAGCAGCATCGACGCGGTCAAAGACGAGCCAAGACGGTAAGGCTTTAGGAAGTACTTTGAAAATGTGTTGGTTGATGATGGCTTCAGCTCGAGTCCATCTATAAATTCCAAGCGACCCAGACCAGGACATTAGAATGTCGCCTGGGCGCGCGAGTTTTTCCGATGGCACATCAATATCGTTATAGATCGTTGATGGGCCTGGTCCTTTGTTAAGCTCGGCGATGCGCAAAACCATGCGGCCAGTACCGCTCGCGCCTCTAGTAAATGCTCCGCCGTTAACAAAAGTTGCAAGAGATGACACAGGTAGTTCCTCAGAACCGAGACTTAGATACCGTTCAACATATGCACGAATTAGTCTCAGAATGACAGGAACAATCCTCTGATTCGATTCGATTTTGTTGTCAAGGGCGCCAATTGTTTCCCCAATCGCTCTTTGTTCAGCAAGAGAAGGCACGCTTACAGAGATTTTTTTAAGGTCATTTGATCGAAGATAAGGAAGTGCGCTACCCTCAGCCCAATTAGCTAGGTGAATGAATTCGAGCAAGTAACGAAGAAAACGTGGGTCTGTCTGCGCATTCGGAATTGCTGCCATCATGTTGTTATCGATTACAGTGTCTCGAACCACTAATCTGAGGCGCTCCGCTTTTAATGCCTCACCAATCTTCGCGAAAACAGTTGCATCCTTAGGCACCGCCTTGGCCTTGATTCGTTTAGCTGTATCGCGGGATATCCAGTTATTTGCACTAATAATGCGCTGCGAGTTCTCTGCCAAGTTCATGTCGCTCACCTTGACGAAAGGCAACTCGCCCTCTCCTTCGCCCTGTTCGCTGCGAGGAAAAGCTGAACCCGCCTGAAGCTCACAAAGGGTTCCCAGTTCGAACTGTGCCCAAGTGGCCATTTCTACTCTCCGTCCAGACGCAAAGCTCGCAACTTAGCTGATATTTCGTCTTCAAGTTTCCGGCTACGATCGAACTCAGCAAATAACTCGGCTGTGAGTCGAAGGATCTTGTCTTCTCTCGGCTCATCGTCAACTTCGGCTTCAATATTCCCGACGTAACGACCGGGTGTGAGTACGAAATCCTGCTCCGCTATTTCCTCAAGATTGGCAGCTTTTGCAAAGCCGGCCACGTCTTCATAGACGCCGTCGTGGTTGCGCCAGGAATGATAAGTCTCAGCAATTTGGGCTATATCTTCCTCAGTAAGTTCACGAAGCTTACGGCTCACCATAGTTCCGAGCTTGCGCGCATCGATGAAGAGCACTTCGCCCAGACGTTTGCGGTGACCATTACCATGTCGGTCTTTCGATACGAACCAAAGCGCAACCGGGATGCCTGTGTTGAAGAACAGTTTGTCAGGCAGAGCCACAATGCAGTCGATGAGGTCCGACTCAACAAGCTTTCGACGTATATCCCCCTCGCCTCCCGTCTTGGAGCTCAATGAACCGTTTGCAAGGACAAAACCCGCAGTTCCGCGAGGACTTAAGTGGTAGATGAAATGTTGAACCCAAGCGAAGTTTGCATTGCCCTGAGGTGGAACACCATACTTCCAGCGTGGATCATTCGACAGCTTTGCATCCCACCAGTCCGAGACGTTAAACGGTGGGTTCGCGATGATGTAATCGGCGCGCAAGTCAGGATGTAGATCCTCGGTGAACGAGTCGGCTGACTTTGGGCCGAAATCCGCTTCGATACCCCGAAGTGCCATGTTCATTTTGGCTAGTTTCCAAGTAGTATCAGTGAACTCTTGCCCATAAACCGAAATGTCACTTCGCTTGCCGCCATGAGCCTGAACGAACTTGGCGGACTCGACAAACATACCGCCGGAGCCTGCAGCTGGGTCATAAACACGACCTGAATAAGGCTCAAGCATTTCCACTAAGGTTCGTACTACCCAACGAGGAGTGTAGAAAGCCCCCGCCTCTTTGCCCGATTCTTTACCGGCGAACTGCCCGAGGAAATACTCGTATACGCGGCCCAGAACATCGTCGGAGCCGTGGTCGTCACTTGAAGTGAAGCCGATTGAACCAATGAGGTCGACAAGCTCGCCTAAGCGTCGCTTGTCAAGGCCGTCGCGGCCATAATTGCGAGGGAGCACTCCTCTAAGTGACGGGTTCTCCTTCTCGATTACATCCATCGCCTGATCGATATCTTGACCGACGCTCGGTAGCTTTGCGCGAGATTGAATTGTTTCCCAACGGGCATCCTCAGGCACCCAAAAGACGTTGTGTCCGGTGTACTCATCTCGGCTTTCTAGGAATGTAGCCCAGCGTTCAGGCTTGATTCCATCTTCCGAAAGACTCGCCTCGATAGCGTTCCTGCGCTCGATGAAGCGATCAGAAATGTACTTCAGGAAGACCAGCCCAAGGACGACGTGTTTGTATTCGCTTGGTTCCTGGTTGCCGCGAAGCTTATCGGCAGTCTCCCAAAGGGTTTGCTCCAAAGTTTTTTGGTTGGCTTGTTTCTTCGTTGCCAATGTGTTGCCCCCTCTTGAAGCCTGAGTGCTCAAAATAGAGCCCACTCTCTAGGTTACAGAACGGGGCAGACACTTTGCCGTTCTTAGTTGCTCGGGAAGTGGTCATTGAGTATTTCCTCCATTACCGATCCCGCACGTCCAGCACGCCAGGCCAGTTTGGGGTCTACTTCTGTTTCAAGTTGGAGAAAGATCCGTGCAATCACCCGGGCCTCTATGACTGCCTTGGCTAGGCGTTCCAAGGGGCTCGAATATGGTTGCCTGGCTGCGTCGATCTGCCGGGTTGGTTGGGGAGTGAAGTTGAAGGATCGTTTGCGGTCGAATGCGCGTTTTCTGCAGCAAGCGGAGGCATAGATTGCTCTGGGGCCGCGGCGTGGCCTAGGTGGTCGTGGCTGGCCACAACCGCAATTGCACCGTTCGATGATGTCCATCTATCTATGGTCGACCCAGTGTCACGGAAACTCGTTCCCTTTACAAAGCCACTCGTTCGTGAAAACTCCATTTTCGGGGGAATGCACCATGCCCTAGCAGGGCAGGGTCGAAGGCCTCGTATCTAGTGATTTACCCGCCCCTCCCCCTATTGCTGGGAATTCAGGTTTTGAGTGATTTCGCGAAATGCAACTTCGTTGTCGACCATTGACGCGAAGGCATCGGTGGCTTTTCTGGCTGCGCCTGGAATGGAGCTCGCGTAAATGTCTTTCGTGATCGTGATCGAGTGATGACCGAGGGTGTCGGAGACTGTTTCGATTGGAGCTCCGTCTTGTAGAGCGGTTCTCGCAAAGGAATGGCGGAGGTCGTGGAGTCTCAAGGCCTTTAGTCCTAGTTCGGTACGGATCTTTGACCACTGCTTGGTGATGTTAGATGGCCATAGCTGACCACCTAGGACATCTTGGAAGATTCTTTCGTTCTCATTGGTCACTTGGCGTTGGGCCTTCAGTCTTTCAAGGTCTTGATATAGGTGAAGCGGGATTGGTACTGCTCGGTTTCCGTGGAAGGTTTTTGGCGGGGTTTCCTCGAGCGTTGTTACACCGATTCCATCCGGGTTCTTGCGGGTTACTTCTTTGAGCTGCCTTGTGACCGTTACAAGTGGTTCGCCAGAGTTATGCGAGAGGTCGCCCCAGGTGAGCCCGGCCACTTCACCGCGGCGCATCCCTGTATAGATGTACGTCTTGAATAGCAGGCCGTACTGATGCCCTTGGAGGTATTGCAGAACGTGTGCTGTTTGGTCTGGGGTGAGTGTCGCTTTGCGCTTAGGGAACTCTCCAGGTGCTGTTCGTGGCGGGAGGCTTCGAGTTACCGGGTTGTCGTCCACTAGATCGCGGCGGCGAGCATCCGAGAAAATGGTTGAGATTACTCGTCGCGCGGCTTTGCGGGCACTAAGGCTGAGACCTTTGCCCTGAATCGAATAAACAACATCGTCCACGTGTCTTCCTCTAATGTCTTGGAGTCGCATGTTTCCAAGAATCGGAGCTATGTGGAGCCGAAGTGTTGTTTCGTAGTTGTTTATTGTGTTCGGGTTGCAGGTGTGCGGAGCAACGTTCTTTAGCCACCAGGTTGAATAGTCCCGGAACTTCACCTTTAGTCCTTCGGGCGAGATGTTGCGAGAAACATTGATTTGATAAGCCTGTTTCTTATCGATAGCACCTTGCTGGGTTAAAGCGGTGAAGTTCTTGCGCCTGCGCTTACCCGTTGCATCAGGAGCTAGCTCGAGACGAGTCATGAATCGACCATCCTTGAGCTGGATCACTCCTGGCCTGGTCTTAACTTTCTTTACTGGTTGGCTCTTACCTGTCGCTCTAGGTTGGTGATGTACTGGCGAAGTGCCTTCAAGGTCACTCGGCGAGCGCGGCCGATCTGAATCGTTGTCACCGATCGGGACGCTACTAGCCTGCGCATTGTCGACACTGAGATCTTCAGGAAAGCTGCCGCCTCCGGGACTGTCATCAGTTCGGTTTCGCTGGTTTCTGCCATTGATGTTCTCCTCTGGGTAGGGCAGAACATCGGCTGACTCAGGTTGAGTCTTTGAGATACCTAGTGAGTTCTGCATATCGAATATGAGAACACCGGTGTCACGGCAAACGGCTTCGAGGTCTTCGGCTGGAGAACCAAAACTTGAGTTTTCTGGAGTGCGGGTACCGATTGGGGTATCAACTAGGCAAGTGTGGGCCAGTTGTGAGGAGTCGCTTAAAGTGTTACAGGCCAGTAATTTACTGGCCTGTTCGGAAGTGCGCTTGGAGGGACTCGAACCCCCAACCTTCTGATCCGTAGTCAGAAATCGAGTTAGCCAATCTTGCCTTGAGCTCCGTGGATGTCCGAAAGACTTTTGCATGGATTCAGCTCAACCTCCGACAAATGCGCCGTGATCCAAACATCCTGCTTCACACCGCGATATTCATCTAGTCGGACATAGAGCAGCTTGGACTCGGGGCAGTACTTTAACTCACCTTCGTGAGCAACCAATGTCCACATGTAAAGCTCAATGGCCTTGTGGTGAAACAGGACTTGGTCTTGCTTGTCGGTTACTACTCTCACTGCGTTAGGACCAATGAGATAGACCTTGGCCCAGAACCTTGGCAGGTTAGCCTTGACTCTGGCCTGGATGAAGTGAACGTTGTGACCTGGTTCGTATGATGCGCAGCTAAATGCTTCGTTTGCCATTTGGCACTCCTAGCTAGGGGCCATAAGGCCCACGACTTTGCCAAGGGGATTACCTTGACCACATCTTCCACTGGAGCACCCTAAGGTCGTGGGACCGGGTTGCTATGCAGCTAGCCAGTTACTTAGCACTGCAATTCTTGATGCCTACACAACTTAACACTTGGGTGTGACTTTATTGCTCTTCGTTCCACTCTGCCTCTTCGTCAAAGCGAGATCCGTATTGGGTCTCGGGGTATGCAGTGTTTGGTGAATAGCCGTGTGGACCGGAGTGAATATCTCCCTCATCCATAGGCGAGCTGACTGGACGCTGCACTACCTGCGGTGGTGTTGTTGTGATTGAGATACCGAAAAGACTCTTTAGAAAATTGAACATGTTTACCCCCCCCTTGGTTACACCTGAAACCTAGATGGTGGCTCTGACATCTTTATTGTCAGAGCTTTACGCGAAGGTATTCCTGGACCAAGTTGAATAGTCTTTTGTGAGGGGGTCTGATGGC
>JACCDY010652311.1_pt1 | contig 11911 bp, 18 predicted proteins | sample 7446391 | NCBI WGS metagenome assembly JACCDY01 (sample SAMN15323451, study PRJNA562643) | freshwater metagenome | isolation source: river surface water | place: USA:Blue River Watershed | collected 2017-08-18
CCGATGAGGAGTGGCGCGTGGCCATCGGGTACCTCCTGAGCGCTGCCGTCAGCGAGGGGCGCACGGCCTACGCGCGGGACCGGAAGAAGTACGCTGCGCAGATCGCGCAGGCCAAGGACGGACAGCCATGACCCCCCTCTTGGACATCGCCTCGGCCGCAGGTGGGCTCATCGGCGCCTACGTGCTGGGCTCCACCCTGAAGGAGCGCCACCTGGACGCGAGCCGCGGGTGGGCCCAGCGCCCCTACGGCCGGGACCGGGTGTGGCTCGGGGTGCTCCTCCTCCTGGGCGCAGCGGGGTGGGGCGTGGTTCGCCTCATGGGGGCGCGGTCGTGAGCCTGAGGCGGGACCACGACGAGGAATGCGTGGCCGTCACCGCCACGTTCCTCTTCATGCCGAGCGACTTCGCGGACGGCGGCACGATTCGCGCCACGGGAGAGGCGTCCTTCGCTGGCATTGCGAAGCCCTTCAGACTGACAGCCCAAGCGCGCGTCGCGGCGTCCTATCTGGGCCTTGGCGTCCTGACGCGGGAGGTGGTGCTGCAAGGGGCCGATTTGGAGCCGTTCAAAATCCTCTCCATGGAGGGGGCACAGAGCGGCAAGAAGGTACACCGTGCGGATGGGTCGCTGGCGAATACCGCCCGGCTTTCGACCAGACAGGGCCTCGGGAGCGGCATCGGCTGGCCGGTCTTCGCGGAGCGGATCCGCGTGGAGCTGGAGATCGATGTTGGGTTGCTGGGGAGCCTCGCACGCATCGTTGATTTGCCGCCGGGATACGACGGACTGCCACACCTTGGCTCCGGGGAGGTTGAACTGGCTTTCTATTGTGAGCGTTTACGCCCACAGAACCAGGAGACCGCATGAGCGGTCGCGATTGTTGTCAGGTGGGCGTTAAGGCCGCGCGAACGCTCGCGCCGAGTGACCTTGTTTCGCAGCCGGCGAAGTTGACCGCGTACTACGATCGGGTGCTTTCGGCGTTTCGCCCACTGAAGGTCATGGCCGACGGGGAAGTCGTGGCAACCTACGCAGCGCCCAACCGACCAGATGTGATCCAGCGTAACGCGGCGGGCGATGCTGCCTTCTTCGGCGGCGCTCCCTGGTGCGTCTTGTCTGAGGTGCGGATTGACGGCAGGGCGGTCCCGCCCTACCCCGAGGGCAGCCTTGGCGGTGGCATCGCTCTGCCCGTCATCCAGCGCACAATTGAGGTATCCTGGCTGGTGGGCATCGGCGTTCTTGAATTCCTCGCGGAAAAGAGCGGCGCTCTTCCCGAGGGCTACGATACCACCCCCAAGGCGATTGAAATCGCTATCGTTACGAACTTCTTCGGACCAAAGGACCACCCATGAGCATCGACACCGCCAAGATCCTTGAAGCACAAGGCAACGCCCAGCGTTCCACCCTGCAGCCCCAGATCGCCGACGCCATGGAGCGTGCCCGCAAGGCCAAGGAAGACGCACAGGAGGCCGCCCGCAAGGCCGCCGACGCGATGTTCGCCCGCGCCGCCGCCGAAGATGCGCTCCTCGCGGCGAACTCGGCCCTCGACACCCTCACCACCCAGGATGAACTGCTCACCGGCGCCGTCCGCAACGCCAACAACGCCGGGGACATCTGGCGCGGGATCCAGGCCCTGCGGGAGGGCGAGGTAGATCCCGCGGTGATCGCCCCCCTGGAGGTGCAAGCCGGGATGCTGGAGGCGCAGGCAGTCGCGGTCATCGCGCCGGAGTCCGCGCCCGCCGCCCCCGAGGCCGAAGTCCCGGCCCCCAGCGCCGCGCCGGTCGTGGAGGATGTGCCCCCAGCGCCGGCCCCCACCGACACCGTCCCTGCGAGCGATCCCGCCGCGCCGGCCCCCGTTGCCGACACGCCGCCGGTCGCCGAGCCCGCGGCGCCCAGCCCCGAGGCCGCAGTCAGCGAGCCGCCCGCGGAGAGCGGCAGTGTGGCTGAGGGCGCGGCTGCGCCGGAGCCGGCCGCGCCGTGAGGAGGGCACGGTCATCCCTCCCCTCGGATGCCGTGCGGGAGGCGATCCTCCCGTGCGGCATGGCCCGGCGCCAGATCGCCCTGCGAACCGGCATCAGTGAGACGGCGCTGAGCCGCTTTGTCAACGGGCACTGCGGCATCACCCTCACCACCCTGGACAAGCTGGCCCCGGTGCTGGGGCTTCGCCTGGAGATCAACCGTGGAGACAAGTGAACTGGTCAAGGCGCTGGAGAGAGGGAGCGGATGGACGCCGTGATGCAGGAACTGCTGCAGATCCGGCAGGGCGTGATCACGTTGCTGCGGGAGCACGTCCAGGCGCTGCACCAGAGGAACGCCGAACTTCACGACATGCTCATGGTGGCCACGCAGGCGCGGGGCATTGCCTCGTGAGCAAGCACGCCGCCACCCGGAGTTGAGCCGACCATGACAGGATCCGACTGGACGCGAGGCCCAAGCGGCGCCACCAACACGAGCCCCCTGTTCCTCGCCGTGACCCAGAAGGTGGCCGACCTGATCCGCAGCGGCGCGCACTCCCTGCTCGCAGGCAATGCGGAGGGCGTGGCCGGCACCATCGTGGCGACCCTTGCCCACGACCACGGAATGACCCTCCTTGCCCCGGGCGAAGCGCTCCTGCCCCCGGCGTGGGCCCTGGAGCGGGTGGGCAAGCGGGTGCGGGGCTTCGGGGAGAACGGGGTGGTGTGGGGCACCCTGCGTGGCCTGCGCCCGGCCCGGGGCGGGGGGTGGGTGGCCGAGATCTCGATCTCGCTCAGCCACAACCAGAGCAGCGACGATGAGGTCCCCCTGTGGGCCCTCGACCCCATGTGGGGATACGACTTCCTGCGCTACGTCTCTGGGTCGGCCCGTCTCGCCCACCTGCGGGAGTGGGCCGCCTGCTGTGTGGAGTACGGCATCACCCCGGACCCGGAACGAGCGGCATGGTATGAGGGTGGGGCCGAAGAGACCAAGGCGGCTGCGCGCCAGGCCGTCGGGGAGGTGGAGGTCCTCGGGACCGTCTCCGCGAAACAGCAAGATGCGTGGCAACTTCAAGGCGCCCTCTCGCATGTAGACCGCCTCGGTGAACTGCCCGTGGCGTGGATTGGTCACGAAGTTCCGCCGCCGAGTTCCAAGGCGTGCCAAGGCGCCAGGCACATCATCGGCCAGGCCTGGGCCGTGGCGCGCTGCGAGCTTGGCGCAGGACTTCGCAGGGAGGGAGGCATTCGGCTCCTGTGGTGGCCCGCTCACGCGCTTCGGCCTGATGGCACCCTTAGGCATCACGTTACGGTCGAGTGCGACAATGACGGCGGGATGGTGGCGACGTTCGGAGGCCTGCGCGATGACGAAGAACGATTGCCCAGCGAGGTAATCACCACCGCCAACCTGGAGCAGGTGCTGTGCAAGATTCGCGACTTCATCGCGCAGGCAGAGCCGGCATGACCGCGGCCGCCCAGCTTGACCAGATCCTGCGCGCCGCCGCCGCGGAGGCCCTGCGCAACGCCCGCGACCCCGAGCGCATCCGGCAGGACCGCATGTGCGTGCGCGTGGACATCCCGCTGAAGTTCCGCGCCGCGGACCTCGCCGCCGCAGAGGCCCGGCTCCTGCGCGCGGAGGCCGGCATCAAGAAGATCGCCGCCGGGCACGCAGCGCAGGGGGCGCACCGGCGCGTCGTCGAGCCGTACCAATGCGTGGCACCAGAAGGCCCCAACTACCAGCCGCCGCCGCGTCCCCCCAAAGGAACGCCATGAAGCTCCACCTGACCACCACCCCGGCCGCTGCCGAAGATGCGGCGGTCACCTCGCTGTGCGGGCGCAGCGTCTACCAGTACACCCTGGACCGGGGGCGCCTGCGCCGCGCCCCGAACGCCTGCAAGGTGTGCCTGGCCAAGAGCCGCGCCACCAAGGACGCCCCCCCGCGCCGGGCCGCACGAACGTCCGTGCCTGAGGCCGGCATCGCAGAGGCCCTGCGGGGGGCCGTCCAGGCGAGCAAGCTGCCCCAGAGCGAGATCGCGCGGCGCTCCGGGCTGGAGGCGAGCACCGTCAGCCGCTTCCTGGGGGGGCTGGACATCCTGCTCGGCTCCGCAGACCGGCTGGCGGGGGCCATGGGCCTGCGGTTTGCGGCGGTGCCGCTGCCGCCAGGGAGGGCACAGCCGTGAATCCATTTGAGCGCGCAGATGAGCAACTTGACGAGACCGTCGCCGAATTGGAGCCGGTCCGAAGGCGTGCGCGAGACCCTGACCCTCCTGGGCGTCGGTGTGGGACTTGGGCTCGCGCGGGCGCTGGCGCCGCCCGCGCGGCCCGCGGCGGCCATCCCCGCAGAGACCGTGGCGGAGTGGCTAGAGACCGCCAAGGAGGCCCGAGACCAGGGCGAGTCCACCGATTGGCACACGGCGCTGTGCAGCCTGGCGGAGGCCATGGAGGCGGCGCTTGGCGGGGTGACGTCCGGCCCGGTCGTCAGGCGCTCGACCTGAGCGTGCGATGAAGCGGGGCCAGGTCCTGCATCCTGCGGGGGAGGTGCGTCTATACACGCTGGAGCGGGGCCGCCTGGGCATGAAGTACTTCCGCTCCGACTTGGTCAAGATCCGGGTGCTCCAGTGGCGGCGGTGGGCTCGGGGCGGCCCGGCGGGCTGCCGGTGTGAGGGGTACTGGATTGTTCGCTGCACGGCGCCAGGGGGGACGTTCAAGGCGGCGGTGGAAGACGAAATGAGGGGCGCATATCTCCAGTCTATCACACACATGGGGCGTCCAAGCCCCATGCCCAAACCAAGCTCCGCGGTGCTGAAAATAGTAAGTTGGTAGAATGGCAATTCTCCCGAGTTAACCAGAAGAAAAGGCGAATCCCCGGGCGCGCATTTGCTGGCGGTGGTGCCATCGTTTTCGGTGCAGAATGGGCTGGTGGTAGCGTTTGGGAAGAGAGGGGCCACAGTCACCCCGATAATAAGTCGGCAGAATGTCCGCGCGGTAAGCCGCCGAGAGGCCGCGGACTTCAATGATGGGCCGATGTGCGCTATGCTGAAGGGATGGACGACGCCCCCCGGAAAAGCTCCCTGATCTACGCCCTTGCCGCCTTGTGCATCGTCTGCGCCGCGATCCTGGTGGGGATGCGCACCATGACCGGGGAGCAGTTCATGATGGTGCTGTCCCTCGTCTTTGGCGCCGTGGGCCTCGCCCACATGCCCTCGCCCGCGAGCAGCAGCCGGATGCCCGCCGCCGGCCTCGCGCTCCTCGCCCTGACCGGGTGCTCGGCCAAGCTGGAGTGGTTCCCGCCTGCGCACGTCGTGGTCGCGGCGCGGCCCCTCCTGGAGAGCGCCCCGCCCTCCCTGCAAGCCACCTCCATCACGCCCATCACGAACATCTCCGGGCCCTCCTCGGGCCTGCGGTTCTCCGGGGATGCCTATGATGTGAGTTGCACGGTCTCGGGCAGCGTGACGCTCTACCCAGTCGTGCACGACGGGACCGCCTGGGAGGGCCCCTACCAGGGCTACGGCTGCGCCCTGGCGGATACGGTCTCGACCAAGGGCACCTGCACCCTCCCGGCGCGCGCCGGCACCGGCCTCATCTGGAATGCCTTCAAGACGGGCGCGGGCACGGTCTCGGCCTGCACGGCGGAGGGGCGCTCGGGGACGGTCCCCCCCACGGCGCGATCTTCGGGCGGCGGGGGTGGGAGCGGCACCGTCACGAGCGTGGGCCTCTCTGCGCCGAGCGAGTTCTCTGTGGGCGGCTCCCCGGTGACCACGTCTGGGATGCTGGCGCTCTCCTGGGCAAACCCCGTCACCATCGCCCATGGCGGCACCAACAGCACGACGGCCCTGAACAACAACCGGGTGATGGTCTCCGCAGCGGGGGCCATCGTGGAGCTGACCGCGGGGACTGCGGGGCAGGTGCTGACGAGCGGCGGCGCCGGGGTCGCGCCCTCCTGGGGCTCGATTCCCGAAAAGCTGGACCTTCAGCTCCTCTTCCTGGCAGGGGGGAGCATCTTTTCGTGGTGGGTCTATCCTGTCATTTACGACACCGTCACGTACTATCCACAGGGGGGGGCACCGACCGGGCTACCACCGAACCCCAAAACGCCGATCATTTATGCCGAAACCGCGAAAACCGTCGCGCTCCGCTGGGAATACTCGGTTGACAGAGAGATATGGGCGAATCTCTATATTCGTTCGTCGGGCGGCACATGGGGATCGCCCAGCGTGGTGGTTCTTCCTAGCGGAATTGACCAGATCGTCCCCCATTCATTCAGTCTGGCCGCTGGTGAAGCGGCTGGGGTGTTTATGGACACAACGGCAGGCGGTGGGGGGTTTGTGGTTGCGACCTACGACTACTTGCGGATGTTCTGGTGAGACCGACAGGAGGAGAGCGGCATGGTCATCAATAACGAAAATACGCCGACCGGATTTATGCAACTCACGACGCCCCACGTCCTGTCGGGCGTCATCGAGATCTCTCCGACGACGGCCCCGCTGCGGGTGGGCCTGCCTGGCGGCACAGCGTGGGGGCTGCGGGCGCGGTTCTCCATAACCGGCAATCCCGCACAGACCGCAACCATTGAGGGGCTCAATAGTCCGCTCGATGATTTTGACCGTCCCCTTCAGGCGGGGCAAATCACGCTAAACCCCACGGAAGCCGCGCAGGAATTGCAGCTCGAACTGCGCGAGGGTCCACCAAGGGGGTGGGTGGCGCTCTAGCCCCGAGCCCCGCCGCGCGACAAGTGCGGCATGACGGACAAGTGCTGCTGATCCGCTAGTTCACGAGACGCACAACCCCGCTCACGGCCAGCACCAACACCAGCGGCCCCAGGAACCAGGGGCGCGGAACACCGCCCATGGCCAAGGCGGAACTGGCGACGGTGGCGGCGAAAATCCACGCGAGGGGGCGGGGGCTCATGCTTGCTTCCTATCAGGCACGGACGGCGCTGTCAATGGATTGGCAGCCCGGCCAAAGGATTGGAGCGCCCATCCCGGGCATGGTACTGTGTTTTTTTCGATGACCCCAGGCCTCGCATCATTACCAGGGAGCGGCACCTAGTGCGCTCGCTCTTTCCGCGGGCCTATGGCGCGAGCACGGCCTGCGACGGCACCAACGAGCCCCTGGTCCACGGGGCGTGCTCGGTCTGTGGCCGCGAAGTCCCCTCCCGTTGGGTGGGCCGCGTGGCCACCGCCGCGGTCCACGTCAGCCCTGCATCCGCCTCCATGCTGGAGAAGAGGTCCGACGTCTGGGCGCGGACGCAGGCCGCCCTGTGCACACTGATCCAGCAGGGCGTGCCCACCAGCGAAGCCGCCGCGCGGCTGGGCCTCACCTACCAAAAGGCACTCCGCCTGTCCGAGCCCGTCCGCCCCAAGGGGCACTCCCGCGCCCGCTGGGCCCCGCAGGTCCGCCGGGCCGCGCTGCGCCTGCTCCGCGAGGGGATTCCTCCCACGGAGGCGGCCGAGCACGTCGGCGTGCCGCTCCCTACCCTCTACCGGTGGCGCATCGCCGCCGCGGACCCGAGCGCATGACCCCCATCCTTGCCCTCATCGCCACCATCCCCCCCCGCGCCGCCTCCTGCGCCCGCCTCCTGCGCGAGCTGGCCGCGCAGACCGCCCCACCTGGGGGCGTGGTCCTGTGCTTAGATGGCTACGGCGCCGCGCCGGCGCCCGAAGGCCCCCTCCCCGTGGTCGCCGCGCGCCGCACCGACGTGCGCCAAGGCCCCGGGGGGCGCTGGCGGGCGGCGCTGGCCCTGCCCCCGGAGACCCTGGTGGTCGCCATTGATGACGACTGCGTCCTGGCGCGCGCGCCGCGCTTCGTGGAGTCCCTGGTGGCTGCAGCGGGACCTGACGGCGCCGCCGCTGCGGCGGGCCTCGACGTCAAGGGGCGGCGCGTCTATCCCGGGGATCCCGCCCGCGGCGCCCTCCTCTATGGCATCGGATGCGGGCTTACGGTGCGGGTGCGCCACCTCGCCGGCCTGGAAGACCTCGCTGCCCGCATGCGGGACGCGGAGGGGGTGGATCCCCTTGGCCCGCTTGGGGATGACGACGCCCTTGTCTCCGCGCACCTGTGGCGGACCGGGGTCCGCCTGGAGCATGCCCCCACGGGCGTCTTTGAGGCCGCCCCAGGCACGGCCACCTCCTCGCAGACGCGCGCCCGCGCCGCCCGCGGGGACACCCCGGACGCCCAGAAGCACGCGCTGCGCCGGGTCGCAGGCTGGCCCTGGCCCAGCCGCTGACGCCGCCAGCTTCCAGCTTGAGTCCCACGCCGCCCTGCAGGAAGCCCCGGATTCCTAAAGTCCGCCGGCTTTGCCTGACGATTCACCCTTGCCCGGCAATTCTTCCGGCTGCCCGGTAATGTGGTCAGACCATAAATCTAAAGATGAAGCGGAACTTCGCGGCTTGCGGCCCTATGCCGAGCCTCTTCTTACGACGACGTGCAGGCGCTGGGGCAGACCGGGAATAAGGCCCTCGCAGCCTAGACCTCAATCTCGCCCGACTCTTGTAAGATTTTGGTATACCCGTCCCCGCTTAACGTACACTGAATCAATTTCATGAGGTCCGACTTGGCCAGGCGAAGCTGCTTGGCCATCAGGCCCAGCAGAGAATCGTCATAGGTCTTGTACTTCGACCCACGACTAATCTTGGTCATGATCCCGACCTTCTTTCCGTCAACCAGGAGGTCGTAGAATTCGTGGTCGTTGTCGCGCTTACGGAAGCCCTTGGCTTCGAGGGCTTTTTTGATGTTGCTCGTGTCCGCCTGAGACATGAGCGTATCTTACACGCGCTTGAGCCTGGCGAGTAGGAGTTGCTTCAGTTTTCGCCCTGATTTCGCTAGGCTGGCATCATCTTCAAATGCATAACCCTCAATGAGTGCGGTTAGGTGGCCTCTCAACTCTTCGTTGGCCTCCTTCTCTGTCTCCCCGAAGACGTGGATGCTGAACTCCTCCGCCTCGGCGAAGACATAAACTCCTTCGCGACGTAGCACATACGAGACGGGCGGCAAGATCTCATACTCTTGTCCCCCTGCTTGAATGCTTGTAAGTCGCATATGATAACCTGCTTCTGACGGTACAGCAAGTATATCAGATCCGGCTGACTGTGCGCGCTTCCCCTGTAGAGTCCTGTCGCTGCCAACGGGCTGCCCTATGAATCGGGCCCGAACAATCCGTTCATTGTGCGCTTCCTCAGCGCTGCTCAGCGCTAATGTCTCAACCTTCGAGGCACGTTCAAGTTCGCGGCGAATGCTCAATAGCAGATTGTCGTCGATGGGCAGAGGAAAGCTCGCGATGCGGGTGGGGGTGATCTTGCTGCCATAGTTGAAACGCCATCGCTCGCAACGAACTACCGCTGCCGCAACGTAAAGCAACTCCTTAGGTACTCCCGCGCGTGGTAGCAGGATCAGGTTATCGCTTGAAGCACCGCATGGCCATTCTTGAACATGTGCTTTGCCAATGCTCCCCGTACGGGGAACCGTGACGAACGGAGGCTTGATGAGCCAGCTAAATTCGTAAAATCCGTGGCAACCGTTGTCCTCGCCGCTCGATGAAATGACAGGAGTAACGCCTTCGCCAAGACGATCCTTCGCTTCGAGTTCCTTTTGCCCATAGAAGACGTCGAAATATGCTCCAATGGTATTTCCAGTGGTTTCTATGGATGCTCGACGCGGGCCTACATATTCATGAAAATCTCGGGGCTCAATGTCCTTCGACGCGAGCGCTGACTGCAAGGCTCCAAGTTGGTGGGAGTACTTAACGACAAACGCCGTCTTACTCCGAATCACAACGTCCACCTCATCGAGCACTTCATCACTGGAGAGTTGACGAGCCGCAATATAAGCACCGGGTCGCCACTCGCCACCACTCTCAACTTTGGCCCACCCGCAGAGGCCGTCGATCGACTCTTTACCCTCGTATGCGGAAACCACGGCATCAATCTGTGAACCGGAGCGGTGCACCCTTACATTTTTACGTAGTCTAAGCCCGTCGTTACTGATCCGCGCGAAGAAGACAGGACGGTTGAAATTATGAGGAACCCCCCGCGTTAGAAGAAGGATGTTCGTGTAAGGCTGGGCATATGGAAGGAAGAGTTCGTCAGGGAGTGTAATTATGCCGTCCAGCGTATTCTTTGCGAGCAGACGATTTCTCCAACGCTCCTTATCCGCCTTGACTAAGAGTTGCATTGGGACAATCACGCCCATCCTCCCACGAACCTTGAGGGCGGCGAGGCCACGATCAACGAAATCTTCTGGCGGAGTGTCTGTGGCTTTGTGGGGAAAGGGTGGGTTCATCAGAACTACATCTACCTTCCCGACTGGGTACTTATCATATGAGAAGCAATCAGCGCGGACAATGCCTGTTGAGCCATCGCCGCGGAGGATCATGTTCGCGACGCACAACGCAGCAGTAATCGGCTCGGTTTCATATCCAATCAGTCGCTTCTTAATGATCTTGATGACCTGTGTTCGCGATAATTTTCCAGTCTCCATGAGCCGGTTCATCGCTGCGATGAGAAAGCCGCCCGTTCCGCAGGCCGGATCCAGCACGACATCATCCTTGCCTACTTCACACAACCTCGCGGCTAACGCTGTGATGTGTCGTGGGGTGAAATATTGCCCGATTGTGTTACCGCCCGTATAGCGGAAAAACGTCTCGTAGAGTTGGCCGAGGTAATCATGCTCGGCCGTAAGTACCGTGACGTTCAGGCGCTCCAGGATGGTCACGATCCGGCGAGCCTTTATCGCCAAACTAGCATTCGCCTCGTCCACGCGCAGACTCTTGGAGAGGTCCGGCTTTTTTGCCTTCCAGAACGCCTCGGCGCAAGCTGCGTTGATATCCGATAGGATGTATTCTGGCTCCTTGCGAATGTTGCCCTTGGACTGCCAGATGGCGAGCATCACCGCACCGACGACGGCCGGTCGAAGCTCGTCTTTGATGTCCGACTCGCGTAACAACCGATTAATCTCATCTGCACGGGCCGCCAGCACCTCTGGTGGCGGGACCGAAGGTCGCAGTTCGGGCGACGCCGATGGGATACGCAGGCGCTCTAGATCCTGGCGATTGGGGATCCAGTTGATGGGGTGACCATCATAGGTTACGGGAACCCATTTGTTCTTGGCCCACTTGAAGACCCGAAGGTCAAAGGCATCATCAGATGTGCCCGCAAGTGCTATGGCGAGGGGGTTGAACCCAGCCTCAATGCACCATGTTCCATATTTCTCGGTTACCTCCTCAATTGCGCGATGCAAATCCTCTTGCCGCCCCTTCACCTCCATTACTGCCAGTGGCTGCAAGTTCGCATCCACTAGTACTGCTTCTGGCAGACCGTCCCCACCACCAGCAGACTTACTCTTGCTCCTGAAAATGTCGAGCAAGTGAGGATAGTCTCTATATTCTTGTTGGCGTAGCAAATCGCCTTTCGATGGACGTTGCGCCTCCCATCCTTGTGCAGTTAGCAACTCCGTCAGGAGATGCTCTGCTCTGACCTCTGCGACGCGACGTGCTTTCAACATGCTGGCAGTTTCGCCAGACCGGGGACCAAGAGTCAAGTTCTTTCCCGTCGCTGTCGTCCTTCCTGCCGTGATGCGGCCCGAGGGCGCCGTCCTGGCGCCCCTCGCGGAGGGTGAAGCGCTGCGCTCGCTGAGCTGCGGCGCCAGGCTGCGTCCTGGCCGAGCATGCGCCCCTCCCTGGGCTCGTTCTCTAGCGCCCATCCGCCTCAATGACCCTGACGGGGTGGTGGCCCTCCCGGTGCAGTAGGTGTATTTTTCGTGTTCTTGATTACCGTTCGTCTTGAAGTTCGCTCCGCGCGGGGACTTACCTCATTGAGCCAATTCCTGTCAGACCCCTCCTGTACGCTTCCCACATGATGCTGAACTAGCGCGAACGGGCTCCGGCAGTCGGAGCACAGCGCCATAACGGAGACGGGGGGTGCAACCAACACCCCCCGCTCCTAGCCCGCCGGTGTGCTGGAAACACATCGGCGAGG
>JACCDY011229563.1_pt1 | contig 11908 bp, 19 predicted proteins | sample 7446391 | NCBI WGS metagenome assembly JACCDY01 (sample SAMN15323451, study PRJNA562643) | freshwater metagenome | isolation source: river surface water | place: USA:Blue River Watershed | collected 2017-08-18
ATCGTGAGGGGTACACATCACACACTTTAAATTGCAGGTATGCCCTAGTCGTAGATCCAGGTAACGTATAACCGGTGGCACGTGGCCGTCTTCACTTGTGTCGTCAATCAACTCGTTAAAGTCTACCTTGCCGTCCCAGTAAAAAGTTTCCCACACACGCTTACTAACGATGCCATTGGCTTCTTCTTCAAAACATTTGTTACAACTTAAAGGTATCTTTCCTTCGAGCATTGTCTTGCGAACACTTCGCATATAATCGTTGTTCCAAGCACTTTGTAATGTTTCTTTACCAAAGTTTGCAGGTTCGCCATTTTCTTTTTTAACAAGTCCGGCATCCATAATGCCTTTAGTTGCTTGACTAGCGTTAGACCCGCAACAGAGTCTTGCATCTCCGTTGGGTCTGGTAGCTACGTGTATCCAAGGCAGGACACAAAACGTGGGGGTTCCGGTTCGCTCTGCTATAACTTCTATATATTTTTTAGCTTTGTCTGACATATATTTTAGGTATCTTCGAGTCCGCAGAACTTACACAGGTTGGTGTTGTACATAAGGTTGGTTCTTTAAACAAACTAAATCCACCAGTTAGTGTACCCAACGGCTGGTCGTGGCAACTGTAAGATCTTTTGACTTCATTACTACGTATTATAACACTTTGATAGCCTGAATTACAACTCCAACCTTGAAATTTATTGAACCCAAAAGCATTAAACCTTTCGGCCTGGTCAAACAAATATTCTTTACCTTCTTGATCGTAGAGAGCAATCTGATAAACTGGCTCTCCGTTGTCATTTTGCGGAAATCCAGTCTGCATCAGATTTATCATTTCTTCTGTGTAACCATTTACCACATACCTGGCAGTAGGATCGCTTTGAGGTTTTAGAGTTACATTAATACCTCTATTGGCTAAACGTTCGCACCTTTTGTAGAGTTCATAGAATTTTTCAGGAACCATTACTTGATTTACTGTAACGTTTACTGACTCGTACATTAATTGTAGGCACTTGTCGCCAAACTCTTGCTCTTTGGCAAACTCTGCGTGATAACTTGCTGTAATACTTCTACGCTGCAAGGGTGCAGTAGCTTCACACCAGGTCTTCCACCATTTGCTACCAGGACTTAGATTGGTAGTCATATGAATACTTTGGTAGGAGCTTACCTTGTCCGATTCAATGTGTTTAACCAAATCTAACAATCGTTTGTAGGCGGTAGGTTCACCGCCGCTGAAACTCCAATGAAATTGGTTAAATCCGTTGGCGTTGGCTTGTCGCTTTATTTCGTCAATGGTGTTAACATATACTTCGTGTTCTTGATGATCCACTTGACTGCTTCTAGCATATGGCCAACAATAGCTACAGTTATAATTACAGAACCGTCCTAGTATCCAACTTACGGAAAACAAAGGACGGTCTAGCATTGTGCGTTGGCCAAAGCGAACAATATTTTGGAAAGGGATTTTTTGAAAGTCGTGCATCATAAAGTGCTAATATTTAACCTAGAAAAAGTTGACCTATGTCGTTTAAGGTTATATAATAACAATGTGGTCGTGAGTGGAATTGGCAGACCTGCCGCTTCTTCTTTCGAGAAAAGCTGGTGCCGGGGCAACGCTGTAAGCAAGGCCTTTGTAGGTTCGAAACCTACCGACCACACCAAATTCTATACTAAGTAGAATACTACTAACTAAGAGGAAATAAAAATGTCAAACACAGTAGAACAATTAAAAGCTCAATTTGAAGAGTTTCTAGCAGAAGATGCTAAATTCACAGCAGGTAACGGTGCAGCAGGTACAAGAGCACGTAAGGCTCTACAAGAAGTTGCTAAGTTAGTCAAGGCACGCCGTGGTGAAATCACAGAAGAAAAGAACGCCCGCAAAGAAGCAAAAGCAGGCAAGTAATATGTCTGATCAAGACAACACTGTTGTTCTTGGTTCAGAAATTAGTTACGGCGCCTCTGGTATTTCTTATTCTTATACCGGCGGCGTCGATGCTATTACTATAGATCCTTCTTGGACCACTACGGCATCTGTTACTGTACCCAACGGCGGTTATACTCTAAGTACCGGAACTAGTACTGTAAGTTCTTGGTCTGCATATAATTATAATCCGTCTGTGAATATCACGTCAGATGGCATCACTATGCAAGAAGGCAGTGACATCAAAGTAGGCGGCAAAAGTCTTTTAGATGCTATAGATAAAATCGAAGAACGACTAGGAATACTTCATCCCAATCCAGCACTGGAAGATCGTTGGGAACAGTTAAAAGCATTGCGACAGCAATATATAGATCTTGAAAAAGAACTTCTTGAAAAAGAGAAGATGTGGAAAATATTAAAGGAAAAATAAATGGATGTACGTCTCGTCTCCTACTCACAGCCAACACAAGAATTTGCTAATATGGGCATTGATGATGCGCAGGAACTTATTGCGTATTGCGCCCGTGTGTCCAACCCTTCCAACCAGCTTAACACTGAAACATCAGAAAAGCTCATCAAATATCTTGTCAAACACCAACACTGGTCACCACTCGAAATGGTCTCAGCCTGTTGCGAAATTACAACCACAAGAGACATTGCAAGACAAATCCTTAGACACAGAAGTTTCAGCTTCCAAGAGTTCAGCCAACGTTACGCTGATCCAACAAAGGATTTGGACTTTGTATTGCGAGAAGCTAGACTTCAGGACCCCAAGAATAGACAGAACAGCGTAGCACTAGCTATGGAAACTCCAGAAGAGCGTGTTCTTGCTATGGAGTGGGAGAAAGCGCAACAACGTGTTAAACTTGCTGCTCTTGAAGCATATAATTTTGCTATTAGTAAAGGCATTGCCAAAGAACAAGCTCGTGCTGTACTACCAGAAGGTATGATCGAAAGTAGATTGTATATGAACGGTACTCTACGTTCTTGGATTCATTTTATTCAACTCAGAGCTGGTAACGGAACACAGAAAGAACATCAGGAAGTTGCTATTGCCTGTGCTCAGGCTATTGCTGCGATCTTCCCAATGTCAAAGACCTTAATCAGCAATGAGTGAAGAACTAGAGTTATTCTGTGAGAACTACGAAGTAAAAGTTCTCAACGATCAAAAACGTAGGGCCAAATACCCACACCCTACGTTTTTTACAGATCCTCTACGAGCAGATATTATTAGAAATGATCTTCAAATGTTCGAAACCGAACGTGTACTTACGGTTGAAATTCCAGAAAGCAGATTGCGTACACTAGTAGAAATGGAACGTAAGTTCTTTAAATGGCAACGCCATAGCCAAAGTGAAATTAATATGTTTGAAACACTTATGGACAAAGAACGAGAAGAAGCCTATCTCAGACAAACCAATCCTGCTGTCCAAAAAGCCTATGAGCAGTACAGCATTATGCTTAATCTAGCAGGCTACCAAAGAAAATTTTGAGTCATTTTCCAATTGTTATTGACAGGTTTGGCGGTTGATCGTATAATTACTTGACTATGAGAAACTACTGGACCTGTTCAAAATTTGCCGACTGGCTTCGCGGCTCAGACAAACCGTCTATGGGCACAAGCAAAGAGTGGGCACAATGGAAACGTGCTTCTAAGCAAGCACATCCTTTCCGCTACTGGCTAGCAGAGGAAGGTCTTGACCACATTCAAGATGTTTGGATGTGGATTCCTGACAGGATCAACGATGTACGCTACTATATTAACAACCGTTGGGTTACCCGAACCCACGCCCTTACTGCTCATCCCCGCGATATTAAACCTGGTACTTGGCACGATGTGGGTAATCGCTTCCTACCTTGCCTAATGAACGAGCTTGTAGATTTCGTTGAAATTGAACTTGCTTGGAACTATTGCGTTTGGAACGATGAAGCTCGTAAAAAGTACGACTACCCTTGGTGGCGCCGTTGGTATCGTAACTGGCGTTCAGAAGCTGCCGCAATGGAATACATTGCCTGGGCAAAGACTCTTACTAACGCAGAGTTTCTAGACGAAGATAAAAAGCACGAAGCTGTTCCTACATCACAGGCAGAAGCCGCAAAGGAAATTGAAATCCTTTACAAGTGGTGGAAGTACGAACGTCCTGCTCGTCCTGATATCTATGATGCAAGTGGTTGGTCAGATATCTGCGATCGCCGCCGTGAAAAGTATCCGGACGAACTTCTTCCGGAAGATGATACCAAAGAAGAAAAAGCAGAAACTCGTAAGAGCCTAGATGTTCTTCACAAAATGGAAGCAGACTACGAAGCAGAAGATGAAGCAATGATGATTCGTCTTATCAAAATCCGTCAAAGCCTATGGACTTAAAACTAAACGGAAACTTCTGTTCCGGCTGCGGTAGCGAAGTAAAATACAATAATCGGTACGATGCCTATTATTGTGAATTGTGCAACCAATGGTTAGAGGTGAAATGCAATGACCCAGAATGTGAATACTGCCCAGAAAGACCAAACAAACCGAGCCAGTGCGTTTCGGATGTGGGTTAATAACATTTGGTTTCAAAACTGCGAGGAACACTTGACGTATAGAGAGAATCCCTATACAATACAAGAATATTGGAATAAAAATAAATGGTTCTTAAAGAACTTATACAAAAATCAAAGGTAATTTATGATCTTCGACGATACTGATATGAGCACCGAAAGCCTGTACCAAAAATATATGGCTTTTAATAAAGTTATGCTCGAGGATCATCAAGCTGTAGAAATTGCTTCTATTATGGTAATACAAGGACTAAGTTTCTTTAGGACCATTATGAGCGAAGAAGATTACCAAAAAATTGTAAAAACCATTTACGATCGCAGAGATTTAATTCACACTTTTGAGTAAAGATTATGACTGATAAAAAAACTTTTGATGAGCTGTCGGCAGACGAAATGAAAGAGCTAAAGATTGAGTTTGCTCCAGGATGCTTTGATTCTTTTGATGGCACACAGGAAGAACTCGATGAACTCATCTCACACATTAAAGAAATGTTTGCTTCAGGTGAAGCTCAAGCAAAGGCCCGTCCTATTGACTTTGATGACCTAAGTGAAGAAGATCTCGAGCTTCTTGAAAAGTTTAGCGAACAAGAAGCCAACGCAAACGGAAGAACACTACAATGAAAGCAGAAGCACCAGCAGAAGGTATTTTGAAAAGAGGCGACTTTGGCGATAGTAAATTCTATCAAGTTGTCTGCGGCTGTGGTCAAGAATATCACGATCACAACTTTGAAGTAGAAGCAGCCGAAACTGGTGTAAATGTAAATCGCTATATCACTGTTAAAACTGACTACTGGTCAGAACTTGTTGAAAAACGCTATGACATTGACAGTCCTTGGTTACAAGAAGTAGATTGGTTTGCAAAAGATCTAATCAATGGTCTATGGACTCGTTTAAAAGTTACCTGGCAACTATGGACCTCTGGTGCTGTTACTGCCCAGTCTACTATTGCAATGTCAGAACAACAGGCTCTCAACTACGCAGAGACTCTTAAGAAAGCTGTTAAAGATGTCCAAGGTTTCAAAAAGCCCTGAGCGTATGACTTTCCAAAAAGAAGGTTACATCAAACGATGTGAGGAAAAAGGCGAAGAGCCCAATCCTGACTATGTTAAAATGCACGAGCGTTTTCTCGAAGAATACGATGCAAGATTTGACAAGCCAAAAAGTCGTGAGAACAATATGGAGTACGATCTTCTAACTACCGATTGGATTTTAGAAAAGGTTCGTACAAGCGACTACTATGCACAAAATTTATATGCGGCAATGTGCAACAACGGCTTTATTAAAATGGAAGTCATTCCTATCCTTAAACAGGAGGAATGGAGTTGCTCTTGGAGATACGCTGGCGGTATAATTGCCGATATGCAACAAAAGGGCGACTACATTGATTGGTATTGCTCTGGTATTCGCAATGATGGATACCAAGATGATTTAGATACTGTTCGTCCGGAACAGTATGTTTCTGAAGGTTTGATTACCGACGAGATCCGGAATGATCTCCAACGTCTTGGCTGGGCAGTGGCGCCCGGTGGAGATTGGGAAGATTTTTAAACAGGAGTTATATTTTCCAAAATGAACTACGAACTTTACGAAGTTTGGGGTGTTGACGAAGACGGTCACGAAGAACTGATCGAAACAACCGCTAGCAAAAAAGAAGCCAATGTTATTGCTGAAACAAGTTTAACTACAGGATATGTCCAAACTGTGATATACAGAGAGGACAATAACGGCGATTTGGAAGAGGTAGATAGAATTGAGCTCGGTTGACAAGTTGGCTGTTTGGTTATATAATAATAGTATTGTTAAACAGTTAGGAGTGATCTAAATGGCTAAAGCACCAGCAACCAAAACTCGTGTTACTAAAAAGCAAGTTATTGCACATCGTACCAAAGCGGCTCGCGATTTGAGTCCAAAGTGGGACGGACACGAGTCTATGACTGCGGACGAGTTTAGCCGTCATTTCCGACACTCAATGGATCACTATCGCTTGGAAAGTTCAGGCAAAGAGCTCAAGCCTAAAGTTATCAACTGGATGAGTGCTAACGATTATCCTAAAGATGTTATCAAGGCATTCAAAGATACCAAGGACAATCGTTGTTCTGTAACTGTCGGCGCTATTGCTGCCAACCTGCTCAAGGGTATGCCTGCGATCCGTGCAGACTTTAACGAAGGTCGTAACACAGCAGAATGGCTCAGCAAGGCCATTGCTAAGATCATCGAGGAAGGTAAGAACGACGAACAAGATCCTGAGGAAGGCGTTGAAGTCAAACCCGTTGTTGCTCAACCTAGTATTCAAGAGCGTGTTCGTGAAGCCGCTATGAATATGACTGAGGAAATTGAAGACGCCCTCGACAGCTTCCAAACTAATCCTGACGAGTTTGATCCCAAAGCATTCAAACTCTTGAACCTGTTGCGAGGTCGTCAAGTCAAGGCAGCTCACGCTCGCTTTATCAAGAGCTTTTACCAGCGTCAACACGACGAACTGGTAGAAGCAGCTACTACCAAAGACGAGCAACTCAAAGAAGGTTACAGCCATCTTAGCAAAGCTAACTTGAAAAAGATCACTGTATTCTACGCCGAAATTCTTTCAGCTTGCGATATGCTGGCACAAGAAGCTAAGATCAACAAGAAGCCTCGTGCTAAGAAACCTACCGACAAAGCCAAAGTTGTTGCTAAGATGAAGTATCTCAAGCAAGACGACAAGCTCAAGCTAGTGTCTATCAATCCTGTTGATATTATCGGTGCTAAAGAGCTGTGGGTATTCAACGTTAAAACCCGCAAGTTGGGCAAGTATGTAACCTCCGAGTTTGCCGAGCTCAACGTCAAGGGTACTAGCATCACTGGCTTTGACGAGCATAAGAGCATTGCTAAGACTCTACGCAAGCCCGAAGAACAACTCAAAGAGTTTAAAGCGGCTGGCAAAGTAGCTCTGCGTAAGTTCCTGGACGACATTAAAGCAGTAGATATTAAACTCAACGGTCGAATTAACGAGGATACTATACTGTTGCGTGTAGCTTAAAACCAAAAGTTTTTAGGGTTTGATAAATATTAGTATGGAAAATCAAACCCTAAACAACTCTATTGATGTTTTAAGTCAAGCACTAAAACAGCTAGCCGCAGATAAAACTGCGACTTTCGACAAGCCTTTTCTAGACTTTCACGCCGCTCAAGGTGAAAGTAACTTTGGAAAAGGTATTATTTTCAGCGGGCAAGGCACCACTAAACAGTTTATCCTAACAGAACCGGATAGATTTTTTAGCTCTGAAAATATTGATTTAGCTAAAGACAAAGGCTTCTTAGTAAACGGTATTAAAGTTCTAGATTCAAAAGAACTAGGCACTACTGTTACAAAGAGTAACCTACGTGAAGTTGGCAGATTGCGTGGTTTGATTGTTGACGGTTCTGTTAGTGTAGATAACTACCTATATTACAATTCAAGTATCAACAGACTAGGACTAGGTACAGAAGCACCTAATTCTGCTCTAAGCGTAGCAGAAATGGGTATTGAAGTAATGCTCGGTACTTCAGACGAGTCTCACGGTATTGTAGGAACATTTGCTTCTACTGACTTTGATATTGTTACAGACAACACTTCTAGGATATCAGTTAAAGCCAACGGTGACATAGGACTAGGTAATCCTAACAGAAGTCCAATTCAAGTTACAGTAAACGGCAAACTATCAGTCGGTGTTCGCACACCTGATCCAAACGTTGACCTACACGTTGCAGGTGCTGTAAGACTAAACAATAAACTACATATGATCTCCGACCTCCCCCCAATGAAGGGTACCTTTAACAAGGGTGACATTGTATGGAACGCTAACCCACAACCAAAAGGTTGCATTGGTTGGGTATGTACAAGAGCTGGCGATCCCGGCGAGTGGAACCCGTTCGGTATAATTGTTTAAGTGAAGATTGCGGTACTAGGCAACGGTGAAAGCCGTAAAGTTCTTGACCTTAACAGTTTAAAAACTGATCATTTACTCATCGGCTGTAATGCCATTCACAGAGATATTGTCGTTGACCATCTTATATGTTGCGATCGACGAATGGCTGAAGAAGCAACTAAGTCTTGCCCTCAATCAACTTTAATCTATGTTAGAGAAGATTGGTATCACTATTTTAGAAAAATACAAAAAAATAAAAGTATTAGGCAGGTACCGGAACTCCCGTACAAAAGTATCGATCGTCAAGATCAACCCTTTCACTGGGGCAGTGGCCCATATGCTATATTACTGGCCGCACAACAAGACGCCGAAGAAATTAATCTATATGGGTTTGATCTGTATCCAATAAACAACAAGGTCAATAACGTTTATAAAGACACGCCAAACTATGCGTCCGCAACTGGACAAGCAGTTGATCCTAGTTATTGGATCTACCAGATTTCAAAAATATTTGAATCCTATCACAATAAAACTTTTATTCTGCACAACACTAAAGATTGGCCTGTACCAAAAGAATGGCAAAAATCTAACGTGAAATTCGTTGCATTATAAATACGTTCTCTGTATAATAAAAGAGTAGTGGACTTGACGCTCATCCCACTTAAAATACTCTGCGTGTCATCAAACTTACTATAAAGGGCAAGAGATGACTTGGATCATTGATAAAACTTTTGAATTCTGCTACGGTCACAGAGTTCATACGCAAACACTAAACGGCGAATATGCCGCTGACCTAAAATGTGCCTGCCGCCACTTACACGGACACGAAGGCAAGATGCAGGTGTTTCTTACAGCACCTCAACTAGATAAAACTGGTATGGTCACTGACTTTAGACATTTAGAATGGCTAAAGAAATGGATTAACACCTACATCGACCATCAATTTATTATCGACAAAAATGACCCCCTCTACTCAAAAATCATCGGCGACCGTGGTTTGGTTCCTGTCTATGTTCCTGAAACTGATCACGTTGCAGGTTACCATCTGGACCTATCAGATCTCACTGAAAATACTCCGGAGTATGAGTACTACGAAGGGTTTATGGTTGTGGACTTTGTTCCTACTAGCGAGCGCCTCAGTGCTTGGATGGCTGATCTAGTCGAAGCTAAGATGAGCAAGCTAGGTGTAACTGTACACCACATCGACTGGTGGGAAACTCCAAAGAGTCGTTCAGTATTCTATAGAGATGGTGCGTAAGTTTTGGAGACTGTGGGCCAAAGCACTAGGCGAAAAAGCTGGTGCTACTAAACAAGAAGCGGATCGAGTCGCAATGATTCGAACCGCTATTGTACTGTCGTATATTATAACTAATATTTTTATTGTTGCCGGGGTCATTAGACATTGGTAAATATTAATATGCGTACATTTAACATTCACAATATTACTGTCAGCAACAGTAATCCATTTTTTCTTATTGCTGGACCTTGCCAGATAGAGAGTGAAACCCACGCTCAACAAACTGCCGGTCGTATAAAAGAAATTACAGATAGTCTAGGCATCGGACTTGTTTATAAAAGCAGCTTCGATAAGGCAAACAGATCTAGTATCAATACCAAACGCGGTGTTGGTATTGACGAAGGTTTAAAAATTCTCGATGCTGTCAAGCATTTGTTCGGAGTGCCCATTCTTACAGATATTCACGAAACATATCAGGCTGAACTAGTTGCCGATGCAGGAATTGATGTTATTCAAATTCCTGCATTCTTATGCAGACAAACTGATCTGTTACTAGCCGCAGGTAGAACGGGATGTGTCGTTAATGTTAAAAAGGGTCAGTTTCTTGCTCCGCACGATATGAAAAACGTTGCGGCAAAGATTGCCTCTACAAATAATGAACGCATTATGTTATGCGAAAGGGGATATACTCATGGTTACAATAACCTCGTGGTGGATATGCGCAGCCTACCTATTATGGCTGACACTGGCTATCCAGTTATTATGGATGCGACTCACGCAGTCCAAAGTCCTGGAGGACTGGGAGACCGATCGTCCGGAGACCGTAGATTCGTACCAACGCTGGCACGGGCCGCTATAGCAACCGGATGTGTTGCCGGAGTGTTTATGGAAACTCACGAAGATCCAGACAACGCACCTAGCGACGGTCCTAATATGATTAAACTAGATAATCTTAAAAACATTCTAGAAGACTTGGTAGCTATAGATGGAATCGTTAAATCCAGAAAATCTCAGTAAAGAAGAACGTAAAAGAATAAAGGCTCTTAAACGTGCGGAGAAAGATGCCGCAATAGCTAAAGAATCTTATACTGCCGATACAAAAGTAACTGTATTGTGTGTTCGCTTTGGTAATCGTTACGGCATCGATTATGTAGAACGTCTACGTAATATGGTTGCTAGGAATATGACTATCCCCTACGAGTTTGTGTGTCTTACAGACAGTAATCACGTAATTCCTGGTGTTAGAAATATTGTTCAACCTAACGCAGGTTATTCCAAGGGCTGGTGGCATAAGGTACATATGTTTGATCCCACCTTGCCTATATCGGGAAGGATTCTTTACTTTGATCTCGATGTTGTTATTCACGCCAATATTGATAAACTAGCTACAGTATGGACCACAGACTTTCTAGGTATCAGAGACTTTAACAGAAAGTTCTATAGTTCTTGGCAGTATCTAAACAGTTCAGTGATGGCTTGGAATCACGGAGAGCAAAGCCACATCTGGAGAGATTTTAAACGCAGCCCTTCCGATGCGATGAGACTGCAAGGCGATCAAGATTGGATCTGGAAAACATCTAGAGACAGAATTAAGTGGTGGCCGTTAGAATGGATTCAAAGTTATAAGTGGGAAATACGCAAACGCGAAGATTTGATTATCCATAATGGCAAACGTCGGTTCAAAAATCCGCTACATACTGTAAACATACATCCAGAATGTTGTGTAACTGTGTTCCACGGCGATCCTAAACCACAGGATGTTACAGATCAGTTTGTTGTTGATAATTGGAGATAAGGTGTTTAACTTTTTTAAAAAGAAAAGCTGGGTTCGTTTTTATTCGCTGGATCCTAATGTAGCTATTGCTTACCCTGTAATTAATACCGCAGACGTAGATAGAGACTGGAATGGGTTAGGAAATACAAAACGCAACAGACCAGAACAAGGCAAGCAGACAGTTTTAAACTGTCCAGCTATTAAAACTATAACTAACACAGGTTTTGTTCTTCGTGCGCCTGCAGACTTTATTATAAAAACGGGTAAAGGACCAACAGATATCAGTTGGGAAACTCCGTTCTTGTTTAAACGTCATAGTGACAAATACACATTTAGCAACACCGACTATTACATTAGTTGGCACAGTCCTGCTCAAACAGAGCCTCTGCTACCAAAAGAAGTAGCATCTACAAACAAAGAATATCATCATTCCGCTGTTAAGGTCGAGACCCCCTGGAGAGTTAAAGCCAGTGATGATATTTTGCTTCTGCAGGTTCCTGTGACCTATAATAATGAGCATAGATTTTCAGCAGCAATTGGTATTGTAGACCCAAAGTATATGC
>JACCDY011222955.1_pt1 | contig 11904 bp, 19 predicted proteins | sample 7446391 | NCBI WGS metagenome assembly JACCDY01 (sample SAMN15323451, study PRJNA562643) | freshwater metagenome | isolation source: river surface water | place: USA:Blue River Watershed | collected 2017-08-18
AGCAGTTGCTGGAGCAGCTGGGCGTCAGCGGCGACGACGTCGCCGGCGCGGCCGCCGAGGAGGAGGCCGCCGGCGGCGGCCTGGGCGAGGAGGAGTTGCCGCCCGAGGCGGCCCCGGCCGGACCCAAGATGGCCGCCGACCGCGGTCGCAAGAAGCCCAAGCAGGCGCGCGACTCGCAGGCCGAGTTCTTCAAGGAGTTGATCCAGCGTTCGCGCACCCGCTAAGGTCTACTGCGGCCGCGCGGGCCGCGACGGGTTCGGCAGACAAGGCAAGGAGGCTAGACCATGCAGCAACAGGGCGAGACGGCGCTGTACGAGGACGTGCTCAACTTCGTGGGCGCCGCGTCGATCGGCATGAAGCGGGCGACCGACGAACTCGGCGTGCACCGCTCGCAGCAGCGCAAGGCGGCGTCGCTGGCGCCGGAGGTTCTGACACAGCTGCTGGACGCCCAGCTGCTGGCCCCGCACCAGAAGGAGGCCGGCGCGGCCATGCTGGCCGAGCACGCCGGCACGCTGTCGCTGCTCAAGAAGGCCGTCGACCGGCTGACGGCACTCGAAGCCGAGCGCCGCGAGAAGAAGGCCGCCTCGGAGCCGGGGCGTGCCGACGGTGAGTCCGGCGGCGCGCCCGCCTACGACAGTCGCACCGACCCCTACGCGGGCCGGCGCACGTCTCAGAAGAAGGCCTCCGACGAGGCCATCCTGCGCGTCCTGGACTGACAAGTCCGGCGCCGGGTTCGACCAGGACCATGACGGTCGCGTAAGTTCCAGGCTTGCAGCCCTCAAGGAGGATAACGGCAATGGCCGACCCAGTGTTCATGACCGAGCAGACTCTCAACGCGGTGAAGGGGTGGCCGAACCAGTCCGCGGTGGACTACCACGCCTCGTTCGCCGCCGACGTGCTGGAGGACGTGACTCGCGTCCAGGCCGGCAGCGTCGTGCACCTCAACGCCGACGGCGAATTTGAACTCGGCGTCGGCACCCTGGACGTGATGCCGATGTTCACCTTCCAGGCCAGCGACGACCCCGACGTCGCCAACCCCGGCGGCGACCCGGCGACCAAGAAGGGCGCCTGGGTGGCGGTGTCCCCGACCGGCCAGGTGATGGCCCTGGTCGGCAACGGCGCCTACGAGCTGGTCTCCACGGCGTTCGACCCGGACGACGAGGACGACCTGGTGCCCAACGCGCTGCTGACCAGCCCGCTGACCGGCGACACGGCCGGCCTGCTGGTGCCGGGCACCAAGGGCACGGACATGATCTGCGCCATGGTGTCGCGCGGCGTGGTCGACAACGGCTACGGCTACGGCGCGGTGGCGTTCTGGCCGATCCTGATCTTCCCGACGGCGTAACCGCCGGCGCTGGCCGCCGCCCGGCCTGGTCGCGGGCGACGGCCGCAAGGAGTACGAAGGTGAACGAGCGGGTCCGACTGACGTTTGCGCGCATCGCCGTACCCCGCTTCACCGTGGACGTGGACGAGTTGCGCGCCTGGACCATGGACATCCGCCAGGTGCTGTCGGACAACACCCTGCGCGACGTCCGCCGCCTGTACAACCCCAAGGTGTTCGGTCGCGCCGTCGACGACCCGGAGGCCGTATGAACCGCGGCGGAGACGACACGACGGCGAAGATGAAGGAGGAGGCGCGGTGGCTTGCCGAGATGGACGCCTGGCGGCGACTCCTCGCCGGCCTGGACATCCGCCAGCTGTTCACGGCGCAGCTGATCGTGACACAGCTGCCGACGAACGCCGTACGGAACGTTGTCACGGACGACGGACCGGTCAAGGTGATGGACGACGAGGAGGGCCACGATGGACGACGAGAGTGACGCGGCGAAGTCGGCGCAGGAGAACCGCCGGCTCGTCAACGCGCGCATCTTCGACCTGCTGGCGGCGCCGCGCGCCGCCGCGGTCACCGACGCGATCAACGACTTCACCCGCGCTCGCATGCGCGAGGACGGCTTCCCACGCCGGAGCGTGACCGATGAGTGAGACCGCCGACGTGTTCGACACGGGCCTGCTGCGCGACCTGCTGTCCGACGTGCGCCGGCAGTGCGAGGACGCGCTGCTCGCCGACCCGGCAGTACAGCGGCTGCTGCGCAACGTGCGCCGGGCGTGCAAGAACCGCGGCTGCGAGCCGCGCCTGTTCGGCCTGGCGGCCGACCTCGAATCACCTGGCCGGGCTTTGGCTGGCCAGGCTGCTTGCTGACGACGACCATAACCGCGCCGGCACTCGCCGGGGCGACTTACACGTTACAGGGAGGTAACCGTGCCACAGTATTCCATGGAGGAGAGCCGTCTCCTCAACGAGACGATCTTCGAGAAGCTCGCCTCGCGCGACTCGGGCCTGGTGAAGGAGGCCGAGGACGCGGTCAACGACTTCACGCGCACCAAGATGCGTGAAGACGGCTTCTACCGGCGCATCATGCCGCCGATCCCCATCACCAACGACCAGCTGGACCGGCACGTCCACACGGACAAGCCGATCAAGATCGTCGACAAGGAGATGGACTCGCCGGCCGCCATCTCCATCCCGTTCGCCACGCTGCCGATGAACCTGTACATCCGCGGCCCGCGCTACGCGGTGATGTTCGACCGCATCACCACGCCGCGCTTCACCAAGGACGTGGACGAACTGCGCACCTGGATCATGGACATCCGCCAGGTGCTGTCGGACAACGCCATCAAGGACATGCTGGCGGAAGAGGACAGCAAGTTCATCCGCGCCGTCAACACCTGCCTCGTCGGCCCGGGCCTGGTGGTGCCGACCTCCGGCACGGTCCAGCACGAGGTCATCTCGGGCGGCATCTCGCGCAACTCGTTGTGGGAGAGCCTCAAGGTCATGCCGAACACCCCCAGCAACCTGGAGGTGCACACCTGCCTGACCAACAACATCACCATCAAGGACGTGGGCAAGTTCTCCCACAACGAGATGGGCGGCACGCTGGCCGAGGACCTGATGCGCAACGGCTGGAGCCGCCAGACGTTCCTCGGCGTGCAGTGGGTGATCACCATCAAGAAGGGCCTGGTGCCGACCAACACGGTCTACCAGTTCGCCGACCCGAAGTTCATCGGCAAGTCGTACGTCCTGGAGGACACCACCATGTACATCCGCCGCGAGGCGTACATGCTGGAGTTCTTCGCCCACGAGACGACCGGCGGCACGATCGGCCACACGTCGGGCGTCTGCCGCGTCGACTTCGATTGACCACTCCGGTAGTGTGACCGACCCTAAAGCGACCCCGACTGCCGCGCGGCAGCCGGGGTCGTCGCGTTGACGCCTAAAGAACTCCTCCAGGCGCGTCACAGTAGGTGACGGCACGCCGTACCTTTGGCCCTCGTCTGGGCCAACGGCGTCACGTCACCTGCGGAGGCGCACCGTGGCGCACCTTGTTTCCATCATGTCGGTGCTGTGGCTGGTGCCCACGCACCGCCGGCTCATCGTCATCTCTTACGCCCTGCTCGTCCTGGAGGCCGCTATCGCGGCGGCTATGCCGACGCTGGTCGGCGGCGCCGTGCGCGACTGCCTGGCCGGCGGCGCCGTCGGACTGGCCGTCATGGTCGGCGGCGGCGCCGTCTGGGCGGCCGTGTACGGCGTCAGGGCCGTCGTCGACACGCACGCCTTCGAGGGCGCGCTGACGGAGGCGCTAATAGTCCATCTGCAACGGACTCGGCCGACGGCGGCCGAGGCCTCGGCCACCATCAAGGCGGCCGGTCTGATCACCGTGGTCCTGCGGTACAAGTTGCCGCGGCTCGTCGCGGCGTCGTCTCTGGTGGCCGGGGCGCTGGTCTTCACCTACACGGTGGACTGGCGTCTGACGGCGCTGGTGGCGGCGTACCTGGCCTGCCAGGCATGGCCGATCGCCGCGCTGTCGGCGGTGGCCGAGCGCGTCGGCAGGCTGCGCAACCGCCTGTTCGACGCGCTGCCGGCGGCGGTGGAGGCCGGCGGCGACCGGGCGGCGGTCGTGCTCAGGCGCATCCAGGCGCTGGAAGTAACGATCTCCAACCTGGACGCGCGCATCAGCGCGCTGCAGAGCGCCGCGACGACAGCCGTCACGGCGGCGGCGATCGCAGCGGCGGTCTACGTCGGCGCCGACGCCGCCGCCGTGACGGCGCTGGTCGTCTACTTCGGCGGCCTCGGCCGCGCCGCGAACGCGGCCGGCGTCGTGGCGCAGCTGGCCGGCGAGGCCAGCGACGCGGCCGAGCGCATACGCCGCTGACCCTCCTTGGTGCCGACCGCCCGCCGTGTGCTAACATGGCGGGCGGTCAACCAAGGAGGACTACATGCTACGCCTTACTGCGATCGCGGGCGGCGCCCTTCTCTTAGCCATGACGACGCTGGCGGCGCCGGAACGCCAGCCCTTCCGCCTCGTCTCCGCCGCCGACGAGGCGCGCTACCGCAAGCTGCTGCCGCCGACGGAGGACGGTCGGCTGCTGGCGCTCTACGAGCAGCCGCTGATCTTCTACACCGACCGCGAGATGCCGCGCGCCTACCAGCTCGACGGCGGCGCGCACTCGCCCGACTACAACATCTCCGCCACCAAGCCGGTCGAGCCGCACGGCAACGCCAACCTGGAGTTCCCCTGGGGGCACCCGGCCGGCACGCACCGCTCGACCAACGCCTCGGCCGTGCGCTTCGTGCACCTGCCGGGGCCGATCCTGTGGTGGCGCGGCACGCTGGACCGGGCGGGGCGGCCGGAGAACCTGCCCGTCATGCGCTGGCAGTACCCCGACGGCACCGTCTTCGGCGAGATCTTGCTGGTGCACGACGCGCAGAACGTGCGCTACACCTTCGAGCTACGCACGCGCACCCGCCGCGCCGGCTCCTGGGCGGCCAACGCCTTCCGCCCCTTCGCCAGCCGCGCCGAGCTGGACGAGGTGCTGGCGGCGCGCTTCCTGGGCTTCGGCCTGGGCGAGGCGGCGCCGGCGGACGGGCAACTCAAGAGCGAGCACCCCGGGCACACGGTGATCGACCGCCGGGCCGCGCTGGACGTGCTGCCGCCGCTGCCGCCGGCCGTGGTGCGCCGCCTGCTGGCGCGCCCGTTCAGGTCCGTGCTGGGCGCCGAGTGGGTGCGCAAGGGCGACCTGGTCGGCCACGCGCCCACCACCCAGGCGCCGTTCCACATCGTCCCGGTCGACTACGACGGCGCCTACCTGGAGGTCGGCGCCAAGGCGTGCATGGCCTGCCACGACGGCGTGCTGGAGCACACCGACCGCTTCGACCGCCGCCGCGACTGGTACGGGCGCGTGCGCGGCGACGACTTCATCTTCAGCTTCCACCCCTTCGAGCCGGCCGACATCAGCCGCAACGGCTTCTCGCGCTGGCCGCGCGTGCGCCAGTCGCTGGTGGACGCCGGCCTGTTGCGGCAGAAGGAGTGAGCCGTGGACCCGCTGACGCCGTTCGAGTCCGAGTCGCCGCAGGACCTGGTAGCCGAGGAGGACGGCGCCTTCATGGCCGCCGTGCGCGGGGCGATGGGCAGGCGCGCGGCGCTGTACGGGCTCGGGCGCGGCGAGGCCGGCGGCCCGCGCGGCCCCGACGGCAAGCTGCGCGATCCGGGTTCGACCGGGATATCGATACCGTTCGCCTCGCTGCCGGCGAACCTCTACGTCGCCGGCCCGAGCTACCGCGTCGAGTTCGACCGCGCCGTCGGCTAAAGAACGTTGGCGCGTGGGTCACGATAGTGGGCGGGAGTCTTTACCTGCCGGCCCGCGTCCGGGCCGGCGGACTTGCGCGACGTGGAGCGCCGAACATGGGCGACGTCATAGTGAACCTGGGTATCGTGGACTGGCGGCTGCTGGCCGCGCAGAAGGCCGATCTGGAGCGGCTCGCGCCGGACGGCAGCAATGAGGCCGTCGAGGGTATCCTGTGCCTGTTGGACCACATCCAAGATGAGGCCGAGCGTCTCGGCCACCCGGTGTACGGGCCGGACGCCGGCGGCCGCAGCGACCAGGACAAAGCCGGCGCGTGAGGGCATCGCGCCAGCGACCGGAATGGCGGCCCCGGGTAACGCCGGGGCCTTTCCTTAACCGTCGTCGGCCGCGCCGACGCTAACCAGACGACACGGAGGTTCACTTGCTGCCACTACTGATCGCGGCCGCGCTGCTGCCGGCCTCGCCGCCGGCGCCGCCGGCCGCCCGCGCCCCGCTGGAGACGCGAACCTGGCGCGTCTACATCCAGGACCCCATCCCCGAGGCCGACGGCGAGAACGTGCGCTTCTGCGTCTACTGGCGCGGCCGCCGCGTGCTCGACGGCGCCTTCGCCGCCCCGGAGTACGCGCTGTCGCTAGCCGCCGGGGCGCGTAAGCTCAGCGCGGCGGGCGGCGCGCGCACGCAGTCGCTGCTGGCCGAGCCCGGCGGCGACGCCGACGCCAAGGCCTTCGTCTTCACGCTGGGGCAGTTCCTCTACTACGACGAGAAGTTCGTCCTGACCAACTTCTGGGCCTACCACCCGCCCGCCTCCGACCCGGTCATGTGGGCGGCGGAGCTGGCGAAGCGGGACTGGCGCAAGAGCCTGGAGTGAGGCCGGCCCGGGCCGCCACGCCGGCGGCTAAATAACTCCCCCGCGTGCGTCAACATGGGTGTCGGGGGACCTTACGTTACGGCCTGCACTTTGCAGGCGGTAAGGTCCGCGTCCGACGCACGGGAGTCCACCATGACCACTTCCACTTTCGTTCAACTGAGCCCGGCCGCCACCTTCGTCTACTGTCCGAAGAGTGGCGACCGCATGGTTGCCGAGAACATCGTCCCGGCCAGCGACGTCTACACCATCCGATGGCCGAACGGCAGCCGCCACGTCGTCGGCGGCATCCGCCTCCAGTACGCTGTCGCCCTGCCGGGCGAGGCTTACTGGCACACGCCCGCCCGGGTGACCGCCCGGGCGGTCATCGCCGCCGTGGGCGGCATCGCCTGGGACGACGGCGGCGTGATCGACCTGGTCGTCCCGGTGCGGGCGGCCGCCGCCGTCGACCGTCTGATGCGGGCCGCCAGGCCGGCAGCCGCGGCGGCGGCGTCCGAGGACGACGTCAACCTGGCCCGCCTCGTGGCGGCCGGGTGGGGCCTTGAACTCGTCGGCGGACAGCTAGTCGTCCGTAGCTGGCAACTGCCGACGCTGCACGAGGTGGCCGAGCCGGTCGGCGAGACAGTGGCCGTGCTGGGCTGGTCGCCCAGCGTAGAGGCTCCGGAGGGCATGGAACCCTTCGGCTGGCTACAACTCTTCCGGCCGGGTACGGCCGAACCGGTAATGATAACGGTCCCCTACGAGTGGGCTGCCTTCGGGCGGCCGGCGGTGGCCGGTGCGAGATTGGAGGTGGGGGTCGACGAAGTCGACCGACCCACCTGGCGCCCCAAGCGCCAGTCGTAGTCGACGGACCGCGGCGCCCGACCGGGCGTCGCGGCCCGCCCCGGTAACACCGGGGCTTCTTCTTAGCCGTCGGCCGCCGGTGCTTGGCTCTCGCAGCGGCTAAATAACCTTCCCAGGTTCGTCACGATAGATGACGGAAGTCCGTATTCATTGAGCCCCTCCGGCTCACCGGTCTTCTGTCGTTTGAGGAGGTTAGCATGATAGCGGACCTGCGCGCCAGCCTGGCGTCTCCTGCCCTAGAACGACTGCAACCCAGCGGCGACGGCCCCCTGGAAGCCCTGGGGGCGGCCCTCGGCCTGGCCGTCGCCCTGGGCCGGTGTCGCCGCGCCAACGCCGAACCGGGGCCGGACCTGGACGGCACCTTGCTGCCGCACCTCGTTCGCGCCGCCGCTTTGGCACTGCGCGAGCGCGCCGAGGCCAACCTGGGCCGGGTGCGTGAACTGCCGGCCCTCTGGGACGGCGACGACTGGCTCGCCGGCGAGGAGGCGGCCCTGGATCTGCTCGACGCGCGAACTCGCTACTGGATGGCTGAGGCGGCCCTCGACGAGGGGCTTCAGGCCGCCCGACACCGCGGCACACCCCTGCTCGCGGCCGTGGAGGAGGCGATGGCCGGGGCCGCCGAGAGTCTGGCGCGATTCGACGCCGCCCTGCGGGAGCAGCTGCCGCTGTTGACCGCCGTCACGGCGACGCACCTGCTGACGAACACGCGCCAGCAGGTGTCGGCCCGCCAGCGCGAGAGTCTACCCTGGTGGCTCGACGGCCGCCTGGAAAGGCTCGCCGAGGAACAACTCGACGAGGCCGACCGAAGCGTCGAGGAACTGCGCCAGGCCGTCAACGGCCTGGTCACGTGGGTAAGCCCGTGCGGGCAGTTCGAGGCGCGGCTGACGGTCACGGTGGCCGGCCGCGCCTCCCGCCTGCAGGTCACTGCGGTGGCCGACGGCTTGCCGGCCGTCGACCTGCTGCCGGCGTCCATCCGCCTGGCTGGCCGCCGGTTCCGCCTGGACGACCAGGCCGGGTGCTGCGTGCTGCCGAGTCGCCTGACTGGAGCGTGGGTCCTGGCCTGGGACGACCAGCCTGGCGACTGGACTCGCCTCCCCTGACACGCGCCGCGGCGAGCGCCGCAGGGAGTCGGCGGCGGCCCGATTACAGGAGGCCTTGAAAGCCTCCTGACGACGAGTAGAGGCGGCGGCGTCAGCCGTTGCTTCTTCTTAGCCGTCAGAGCACTTCCACGCGCCGGCACCACCGGGTAAACTAGGTACATAGCTGTCGGTTACAAGAACGTTCACGGAGGAACTTGCCATGTCCCGCGCAGCCCGACCCAACGCGTACACGGACGTCGACCTGACGTCGCGCGGCCCGTACACGCAGACCGTGACCAACGACCTGCCCAACGTCACCGACGAACCCGACATGAAGCGCACGACGGTCTACGAGGCCGCCGGCACCGACGTCGGCTTCGCGAACACCGGCGTCGAGCCGCCGCCGCACTCGCCGCCGGGCTGGAAGCCGGGCCGCGACCTCTACGCCAACGACGGCGGCGCCGGGCAGCCGTTCCTCGACAATCAGGCCTGACCGGCCGGGGCCGGCGGCACGCGGCCGGCCCGCTTTCATAAACGCTTATGTGACTATGTGACCCCGACACAGGGAGGTTCTTGTGGCGCAGAATCAGCAAGCGCAGCTGCCGGACGCCGAGACGGCGTTCGCCACGCTGTTCGACAACGTGCACCAGCAGGTCTTCTTCCACAAGCTCGCGTCCTACGGCATCGCGCCGCAGAACGAGGAGCAGCAGGCGGCCATGCTGGAGGGCGCCCTCCGGCTGCGCCAGCTGGAGGAGCAGGAGGCCTACAAGCAGGCCCAGGACAACCACGGCGAGGACCCGTTCGTCGCCGCCAACAACTACCTGGCCGGCCTGGTCGGCGAGGACCCGCGCGGCACGTCCAAGGCGGCCGAGGACGAGGCCATCTCGAACATGGCGGCGCAGCTGATGCAGCGCCCCGAGTTCTACAACTCGGTGCTGGCGGTCAAGGCCAAGCAGGCGGCCGACGCGGCGCGCGGCCGCTACTGAGCGCGGCCGCAGTCACTTGACACCTCCTGTCTGACGGTCAAGGATAGGCAGACAGGAGGTGAGTATGCCGAAGAAGATAGATGTCCCGTACGACGTGGTTATCGGGCTGTATCGTGAGCTGCAATCTATTGACAAGGTGGCGGCGCGCGTGGGCGTATCTAGGACGACTGTGAAACGTCGGCTCCGTACGGCCGGAGTGCTACTGCTAGGCCCGAAGGTTATCGACAAGGACCGGCGGGAGAAGCGTTGTCATCAGTGCAAGCGGGTCAAGGCGATAGACAACTTTCATTACTGTCGTAGCCGCGCTGACGGTCGCGGCGCCACCTGTCGTGCGTGCTGGGCGCAGTACAGGTCTGCCTGGTGGCTGAAGAACAGGTTTGGCATTACGCAGGCACAATACGACGAGATCCTCAGCAGGCAGGGTGGCGGGTGCGCCATATGCGGCGTAACCGGCGGGATGGTACGCTGCGGTAAGGTCTTGCGGTTGGCCGTAGATCACTGCCACGAAACTGGTCAGGTTCGCGGCATCCTTTGCAATAGCTGTAATCCTGGCCTGGGTAACTTCAAAGACAACCCGGTGCTGCTGCGGCGAGCCGCCGCGTACCTGGAACTGGAGGGCTAACAATGGCATCGTTTGTAGATGTCAGCTGTCTCTATTCGACGATCCGCAACGCGTCCGGCAAGCGGCGGCACTTCGCCTACCTGCCGCCGCACGGCCGGACTCTGAACGTCAACGAGGAGTTCTCGGTCTTCGGCCACATCACCCAGGCGGTCGTGCTCGACATGGAGCGCGCCACCAGCCGCCACCACATGGCCGCCTTCGAGCGCGCCGTGGAGAGCGGCGACCTGGAGATCGTCAGCACGCCGGCGCCGCTGCTGCGCGACACCGACACCGACGAGACGCAGATGCTGACCCTGGCGACCGGCTCGCTCTCGGCCATCGACCCCTGCTGGGCCGGCACGGTCGAGGACAGCGAGGACCCGTACCAGCCCGTCTAAGTGCAGGCCGACGCGTTCCCGGTGCCGCGACAGGCCCCGACCCCGGTCGGGGCCTGCTCGTTGGCGAGCCGCGGCCACTTCCAGCCACGCCGCCAGATCTCCCCGCCGCGCCCCTTGCCGCGGCCTCCCCGCGGCCCTAAATACCTACCCCAGATGTGTCAATATGAGTAGGTGGAAGCCTACTCGTTAGCGCTCCGGCGTAGAGTATCAATTCGCAACAGTTCGCCGGCTAGCAGGCGACCTGGCGTGAACCGGCTTCCACCTCGACGAGCTTCCCCTGAACGGGGGGCAACTTCAAGCAGACGACGCGCGTCGTCTGTGTACTGAGTCGCGGCGCGACCGACCTCCTCCACGGGAGTGGCGGTCGCGTTTCGCCGGCGCAGGCCGTATGCCACATAACGAGGGCGATGGATCACTGATTCGTCAGTGACCGTTGACCGTGGCGGAAAGCCCGCGCCGGCGGCGGCGACGAGTGCACAGACGACACGCCGGCGATCCCCCCTTCACAGGGTAGGGCGCCGGCGGCCGAGGGCTGGAACAAGTTGAGTGCCTGCCGCACGGCAGTCACTGCGCCCGGTTGGGCGCCCCACCCGTCTCGGGCGGTTCGTGGCCACGCACCGGGCGTGCTGGCGGCACGAGCCGCCGGTGCGGAACGGTGCGTCGAAACAGCCAAAGTCTTGCCGGCCCCACTGGTGGGCCGGCGGGGCGCAGCGCGACCCGCCAAGTGGGGTCGCGATCGTGCGGCACGCGCACGGCAGCCCGCCCGGCTGCCTGCTGCGAAGCGCGGCCCGCCCACGGGCCGCGTCCGCGTGTAATGCGGCTGACGGCAAGACGTCCGCACTTCGCGGGGTTTGCCGTCACTGGTGACAAGCCCAGAAGCCGCCGACCTGGTCGGCGGTGACGCAGAGTCAGCGTGGAGACCGGCTGCAAGGCCGGTGAATGCAATGAGTATCAGCATCATTAGCGTCTTGACCGGATGCGCGGTCGTCACCGCGGCGACCAAGGTCGCCCGCGGCCTGGTAACCGCCGCGGGCGACGTCATCCGCGGCGATCTGAAGCAGGCGGCCGCCACCGCCACCGGAGCCATCGTCTCCCCTGTGGTGGACGCCGCCGTTGGTGTCCTGCGCGTCACGCAGGACGTCGTGGCGACGGGCGTCATGTTGACGGAGCGCCTCCGTCAGATCGACGAGGCGCGAGATGAGGCGCGTAATGAGGTGCGAGACGCGTCGTAGCGTAGACCCATGCACACCCGCCCGCCGTTTCGGCGGGCTTCACGGCGGCCGGCCGCAAGGCCGGTGCAGACAATGAGTATGATCGTCGAGACGGCCGCCATGGCGGCCTACTACGAGCGCCTCGGCGTCGGTGACGCCGAGGGCGCCGCTGCCGTCACCCTCACGGCGACCGAGCGCGCGGCGGTCGTACGCACGGTCGCGCACGTGCGCCGCGCTCGCCGCGGCTACCTCGGCCGGCCGTGCCTCTGCGGGGCCGG
>JACCDY011112614.1_pt1 | contig 11899 bp, 9 predicted proteins | sample 7446391 | NCBI WGS metagenome assembly JACCDY01 (sample SAMN15323451, study PRJNA562643) | freshwater metagenome | isolation source: river surface water | place: USA:Blue River Watershed | collected 2017-08-18
CCGACGCCAACCCCGAACTCGCCCCCTTCAAATCCAACCCCACCAGCCTCCTGGAAGCCGGTTTTGACGCCGTTTACGGTCACGATGCCTACAAACGGTTGATGGAGATCTATCAGGACAAGGCTTGGGCCAACGACCTGGACAGCGCCGGTCGGGCCGGTTTTGTCGGGGACAACTCCGTCCGGTATGCGGAAAATCACGACGAGGTGCGGGTCGCCTCTCCTCAGGTTTCACCCAAACACTGGGGCGGACACGGGGCCCTCGTCGGTCGCCCGGTTTCCGGAATCCTTTTCGGCCTCTCCCGGGGCCCCGTCATGGTGTACTACGGCCAAGAGGTCGGCGAGCCGGCCGATGTGGGTGCCGCCGGCTTCGAGTTGGATAAAGGCCGCACCACCTTCTTCGACTACTGGTCCGTTCCCACGCTGATCCAGTGGATGAACCAGGGAAAATACGACGGCGGGGGTCTCCCTGAACTGAACCGTGAGCTGCGCGCTTTTTATGGTCGTCTCCTCAACAGCCTCACCCATCCGGCGTTGGCCCAAGGCAATTTCATTCCTCTGAATGCGGCCAACCGCGATAATCCCTCTTACGATGTGGCCAATGGCAAAAAGGAGCCCGGTCGCTGGCTCTACTCCTTCCTTCGTTATGATCCCGTCTCCCAAAGGTCTCTCCTCGTGGTGGCCAACCTCAACCCGAGCAAGGAAGCGCCGAATGTCCGGTTGAAATTCTCGGAAGAGGCCACGCGGCTGCTCAAACTTCCTCCGGACGTCACCCTGACGGGATCCGATTTGCTTTCCGCCAAACCCTCCGCCATTTCCGCCAAAGCAAAGGATCTGATCACGGCGGGCGTTACTCTTCCGAAACTGCCCCCCCTCTCCATCGCCTACTTCGATCTCACCACCCGCTAATCTCAGTCAACCCGGTCCTAAAGGTAAACGGGGAGTTGCCGATGGGACCATCGTCTCCGCTAGGCTTTTTCCTCCACCAATTTGGGAACGCTCCGCCCGCTAAATTTCCGCCACCAGACTCGGGCACAGGCTCCCAACACCAGCACCACAAGGATCAGGAAAAAGGCCGTCACGCCGGCATTGATGCCCTGAGCGGCCGCCAACTTGGTCTGGCCCGCTTCGGTAGCCCGCTGCATCCCCGACAAAAATCCCAACCGTGGATCAGGACTAAAGATTTTCATCCACCCGGCGGAGAAGGTCACGGTGACCAACCAGGCCAGCGGCACCATCGTCACCCAGGCCAACCGGGCCCGATCCATTTTGATCAGCACGGTGGTCGCCAACCCTAACGCCATGACCGCCAGCAGCTGGTTGGCCACGCCAAAAATCGGCCAAAGGCTGTTGATCCCACCCTCGGGGTCGACCACGCCCTGATAAAGAAACCATCCCCAACCCGCCACAAACAGCACGCTGCCCAGCACATTCCCCACGGAGGACTGAACCTGTCCCCACGGCCGATACATCCAGCCGAGAACCTCTTGGACGAGAAATCGTCCGATGCGCGTACCCGCATCGATCGTGGTCAGGATAAAGAGGGCCTCAAACATGATCGCAAAGTGGTACCAGAAGGCCATGCCCGCCTGGCCCAACCCACCAAAGGAGCGGGCGAAGATCTGGGCCATGCCGACGGCAAAAGTGGGTGCACCCCCTGTGCGCCCGATCATCGAATGTTCGCCGACCGAGCGGGCCAAATCCTCCATCTGCTTTTCGGTTACCGGAAAACCTAGTTCCGTCACCCTCTGGACCACCGCCGCCGGCTCCCCCCGCAGGTTGATGGCAAAATATTCCCCGGGAGGCATCGCGCAGGCGGCCACCAGGGCCAGCACCCCCACGCACATCTCGGTGACCATCGCCCCATACCCCACCAGCCGGATATCCGCCTCACTGGCCAGCAACTTGGGCGTGGTTCCCGAAGCCACCAGACAGTGGAAGCCGCTGATGGCCCCACAGGCAATGGTGATGAAACAGAATGGGAAGACCGGCCCGGCAAAAATCGGCCCGGTTCCATCGATGAAGCGAGTCAACGCTGGCATCTCAAGTTGGGGCGCCAAAAAAGCGACGACCACGCCCAGCGCCGCCACCGTGCCAATTTTCAGGAAGGAACTAAGATAATCCCGAGGGGCCAACAGCAACCAGACCGGGAGGACGCTGGCGGCCAGACCATACCCCATGATCGCCCAAGCCAAGGTGGTCGAGGGCCAGGTGAACATTGCAGCGAGGACCGGGGTCGCTGCTGCCCAACTTCCCGCCCAGACGCACCCTACCAATCCCAAAACGCCAAGAACCGTCACAACCAGCGTTCTCTGCCCGTTGGCCCCCCGCATTCCCAGCCCCATCGCCAAGGCCAGCGGCATGGTGAGCACAATGGTGAACAGTCCCCAAGGACTCTCGGCCAACGCTTTCACCACCACCAAGGCCAACACCGCCATCAGCATTGTGATGATTCCCAGTAGACCCACCACCGCCAACGTGCCCGCCACCGGCCCGACCTCATCCCGTAACATCTGTCCCACCGACTTGCCCCGCCGCCGCAGGCTCAGCCAAAGGATGATGCTGTCATGCACGGCCCCTCCCAAAACCGCCCCAATCAGGATCCAGAGGAACCCGGGCAGATAACCAAACTGGGCCGCCAACACCGGCCCGACCAGCGGGCCCGGACCGGCAATCGCCGCGAAATGATGCCCAAACACGACCCAGCGGTTTGTCTTCACAAAGTCCTGCCCATCGGCGTGGCGCTCCGCCGGGGTTTGGCGGGAGGGATCGATCGTCAACACTGTGGCCATCAACCAGGCACTGTGAAATCGGTAGCCGATGGCATACACACATCCGGTGGCCACGATCAGCCAGAGGGCATTGACCGGCTCTCCCCGCTCGAACGCCACCACCCCCAAAGAAGCCGCCCCGATCAGGGCCACGCCCAGCCAGCCCAGCTTGGCCATCCCAGAAAGCTTTTTCGCCATCCGCAAACCTTAGGGACTGGGAAAAACTTCGTCCATCTGCCTTGTCTTCTGATTCGTTCTCCTTAATAACGCGGAATGCAAAACATTCTTCTCCGTTTCTCCCTGATCCTCACCGTGGTGTCCGCGTTCACCTTCTCGGACGCCTTGGCCCAGGACTCTTCTGGAAGAGACCTCAATAAACGCAAAAAAACATCCTCCTCGGATGAGGACGGCCCGAATGCGCCTTGGAAAAAAATGCCCTTGCTGCTGGATCGCCCGGAAAAGCCCTACGAAGTCATTGGACTGGTTAGTGCTCCGCAAATTTTTCTTTGGGACGATGAGGAGTCCATGAAAGAGTCGATGCAAAAGCAGGCTTGGAAGATGAAGGCCGACGCGGTGATTCTCGATCGGGTGGACACCAGCTTCCGCTTCACCGGGCCCGCCGGCGGAGCCAACGGCCGTGCCATCCGCTACAAAGAATAAGCCCGTCCGCAAATGGCTCTGGAGGGCCCTGGGGCCGCGGACGCAGAGCCTGCGTTCCCACAGAAACCTCCACCCTCGAGATTTCATAAACGTAACCGTAAACCTAAACGACCAATTCTGTAGGGCCCCGCTCCGCCGGGGCCTCCCTTTCCGCCTGCACCGATCTGAAAGATTTGCCTAAGCCACCAAACCGGGCGGTGGGACGTCGATGAGCGCATAGGAATTGTTTCTCTGCCTTGGCTCAAACCCGGCTTCACGGATGAGTCGCCGCATCTCTTCCAAAGTTAGGCGGAAGCTCGTCCCCGCACTGGAAACGACATTTTCCTCCATCATCAGGCTGCCGAAATCATTGGCGCCAAACTTGAGGGCTACCTGTCCCATCGCCGGCCCCTGGGTCACCCAGCTTGACTGCACATTCGGGATATTGTCCAAAAAGATCCGGGCCAAGGCCTGCATGCGAAGATACTCGTGGGACCCGGTTTTCTCGGCCTTCAGCACCGTGTGCTCGGGCTGGAACGTCCAGCAGATGAAGGCCGTGAAGCCGCCCGTCTTATCTTGCAACTGCCGCAACCGCCCCAAGTGCTCGATCCGCTCCTGCACCGTTTCCACATGACCAAACATCATCGTGGCACTGGAGCGCAACCCCAGCCCATGCCCGATTTCCATCACCCGGAGCCACGCGTCGGTGTCACATTTCCGCGGCGCAATCCGCTGCCGCACCCGATCGACCAGAATCTCGGCTCCTCCCCCGGGGATGCTTCCCAAACCGGCCTCCTGAAATTTTCCGATGACCTCCTCCAACGGCATTCGAAATACCTGGGCAAAATGGTTGAACTCCGGCGGCGAGAATCCATGGATGTTCACCTGTGGATATTTCGCGTGGAGATGACGAAGCAGATCGAGATACCACTCCAACCCCAGCTTCGGATGGTGCCCCCCTTGTAGTAGAATTTGATTCCCCCCGACCGCGACTAACTCGTCGATCTTCCGGTCGATCTGCTCATGGCTCAGGACGTAATGGTCGGGATCCGTCTCGGTCCGGTAAAAGGCGCAGAATTTGCAATAAACGTCACACACATTGGTGTAGTTGATGTTTCGGTCAACAATGTAGGTTACCACCTCTTCGCCCCGCCCCTCGTAATCTGCCTTCTTGGCCAAATCCCTCCGCTCATGGGCCAGCTCCCCTAACAGTGCGAGTGGCCATTCATAAACCTCCCTCGCCTCCTGACCACTTATCCTCTCTCCCCCCTCAATCTTTCCCACCAACCCCCTATTCACCTCGGATGTACCTCGGAGACACCTCTGATTCACCTCGGAGATGGAAAATGATAAAATGCTGGTTGGTAATAATTTGCACAGCCTGTGATCGCCAGAGCAACTAGCGGGAGATGTCGCCTTGGCCCAACAGCCGGAAGCCGCCTCGGCTGAGTACCTGGGCACCCAGCTCGTTGTCATCCAGGTTCAGACAGATCGCGGACCGCCCCTCCGGGCGTACCAAGAATCCATAAGCCGTCAGAATGTTGATCTCCGCCTCCAGTAAAGAACTTAAAACCTTGGGCAAGTCGGTTCCCGCCTCCAACTCCACCGCCACTACCGGTGACTCCGTGTGGGCCACGGCCTGTTCATGAAAGATCGCCCGGGCGGTGTCCGGATCGTCCACCACCATCCGCACAATGGCACTGTCGGTCGTGTCGAGGATGGTCAGGGCCACCACATGGACATGCCGGCTGTGCAAAATCCGGATTAACTCCAGCAGCCGGCCAGCCTTATTTGCCAAAAAGATGGAAAATTGCCGGATCGGATCCGCCTGCTTTTTTCGGACGGGCGCAGAGGTCGCCATAAGGAAAGCTTAGCCCGACCCCTTACCCTCGCCAACCCAGGATCACCTTCGCCGTGTTCCGCCCGCTGGCCCCAAAAACCCCTCCCCCCGGATGGGTGCTCGCCCCCGTCAGATACAAATTCTTCATCGGTGCCCGGTAACAGGAAATCTCCGGCAGCGGCCGGAACATGAACATCTGGTCGAGGCTCATCTCAAAATGCATCACGTTGCCACGCAACAGTCCAAGGTCCCGCTCCAAGTCGAGGGGCGTTTGGATATAGCGCCCGATCATCTTCCCACGCATGTTGGGCGCATACTGACAGACGAGGTCGTAAAGTTTGTCCGCTTCCCGCTCCCGGATCGCATCCCAATGCTCCCCGTTGCGCAGTTCGTAGCTGTGGTACTGGGCCCACGTAAAAAGAGTATGCTTCCCCGCCGGGGCCAAAGTCGGATCGATCGAGGAAAAAGTCATCGCCACCACGCTGGGCTGCGCCGGAGGACGACCGGCCAGGTAGTCGTGATAGCTGCTGTCCAGCATTGCCGCATCGCGGCAAAGCAGCTGCATGGCCGAGTGATACTCCCTGGGGTTTTTTCCGTCCTGCGGCCGCATGCCGTACACCGGCAACTCCTCCACCGCATGGCGCACCACCATGCCAAAGCCGTTTCCGATCCGCGCCTTTCCGATTCTCTCCTTCAGATCCTCCGGCCCGCCTTCGAGCATTTCGCCAAAAAATGTTTTTAAATGACAGGCCGCCACGACTTTTTCCGATTCGAATGACCGCTCCCCCGCCTCAACCCGCCACCCGGAACCATCCCGAGAAACTTTGCGGACGGGTTGCCCCAGAAAAATCTCGCCCCCGTGGCGCTGCAGACACTTTACCAGGGCCGTGCTCAAGGCCCCGCTGCCGCCCTTGGCCCGCTTGGCCCCACTCCGATGGATCATGGCGTTCCAGCCGAACATATCGCCGCTGGCCACCTCCGCCGGCGCGGGACCGCTCTGGGCCGAGAGCCAAAGCATCGCCGTTCGGAGATGCTCGTTTTCAAAGGTCTCCCGAATCACCTCGCCATACGGCGCCATCAGTTGCCGCGCCGTGTCCAGGCTCGACCACAGACGCCGTGACTTCGGCCGAAACAGATTCCGTTTCACAATCGTGCCAAAGAGCCGGCCAGGCGAGGGTGGCGCCAAAAACGTCTCAAACACGCCCTCGTTCAGTTCCGCCCAACGCTCCACATAGCGCCGGTAGGCTTCGGCATCCTTTCGACTGAAGCGGGCAATGCTTGCACAGGTCCGCTCCACATCGCGGTAAAAGGAGATCCCCTCCTCTGTGCCATCCACCGGGTAATAGGCCCACGGATCCATCTCGAGGTATTCCAAACCTTCCCGCGCCAACTCCAGCTCCCCTACTACCGGCGTGAGATGGATCATAATGTGAACGGAGGATCCCACATCAAAACGGAATCCCGGAACCAGATCGTCCCTCGTGCAGACCGCCCCGCCGGGCAAATCCCGTTTTTCCACCACGGCCACTTTCAGTCCGGCCTTGGCCAGATAACAGGCGCAGATCAGGCCGTTGTGGCCCGCCCCGACGATCAGTGCGTCGTAACGCAAAAGGACACTACCTTCCGGCGGGCACCGGCTCAGCGCTCGCCCGGGTTTTGTGGCGAGCGGTAAAACGCTGGATCCGCTCGGCCGCTGCCTCCAACCGGTCGAGCGAGGTGGCATAGCTGCACCGGACAAAACCCTCGCCGCTCGGGCCGAAGGCCTCGCCCGGCACCACCGCCACCCTTTCCTCCTCCAACAAACACATCGCAAAATCCTTCGCGGAAAGTCCGGTGCCGCGGACATCGACGAAAAGGTAAAAGGCCCCGTCCGGCTGGATGGAAGGCAAGCCGGCTTCCTGCAACCGCCGCCGCAGGAAATCCCGGCGAAGACGGTAGGTGTTTCGCGCCTCTTCGGTGATGGCATCGGCTTCCTTGAGGGCTTCCGTCGCCGCCTCTTGGCTTGGGGTGGGCGCACACAGGATCGCGTACTGGTGAATCTTCATCATGGCCTCGATGAGCGGCGCCGGGGCGCAGGCGTACCCGATTCGAAACCCGGTCATGGCAAACGCCTTGCTCAGCCCGTGGAGCAGGATGGTCCTCTCCCTCATGCCGGGCCGCGAGGCGATCGACTCATGCCGCCCTTCGTAGGTCAGCTCCGCATAAATTTCATCACTGATCACCAAGAGGTCTTTTTCCACGCAGACGCGGGCCAAGGCGTCGAGGTCCCGCCCCGAAAGCACCGCTCCGGTGGGGTTCGTCGGAAAATTGAGCAACAACACCTTGGCCCCTTCGGCGGCACGCGCCACCTCCGCCGGATCCAGACGGAATCCGTCTTCCGGGCGAGTGTGAATGGCGCGTCCCTTGGCATGGGCCAGCGCAATCGAAGGGGCGTAGGACACATAGCAAGGCTCGTGATAGATCACCGTCTCCCCCGGATTTAAAACCGCACGTAACGCGAGGTCGATCGCCTCGCTCACTCCTACGGACACCAGAATCTCGGTTTGCGGGTCATAGGCGGGCCCAAAAATCTTTTCCACGTAGCGGGCAATCTCCCGACGCAGCTTTAAACTGCCCAGATTGGAGGTGTAGCCGGTGCGTCCGTGTTCCAGCGCATAGATCGCCGCCTCCCGCACACCCCAGGGAGCGGAGGAGTCCGGTTCACCGATCCCGAGCGAGATGACATCCCCGCGTTTCTGGACCAGTTCGAAAAAATCCCGGATCCCGGACCGTGGCACCGCCCGGACATGATCCGCCAGAAAATCCCCGGGCTTTTTCATGGAGAGACCGCCAGTCTTTCCGCCCGCTCGTCCTCGAGAAACATCACTCCTGCCTCCTTATAGGTTTTCAGCTGAAAATGGGTCGCCGTGGAAATCACCCCCTGAATGGTGGAAAGTTTTTCCGCCACGAAAGTCGCCACCTGTTTCAGGTCCGGCCCCTCCACCGTGATGAGCAGGTCGTAACCGCCACTCATCAGCTGGCAGGAAACAACCTCGGGATATCGGGCCACCCGGGCGGCGATCCGGTCAAAGCCCCCGTCCCGCTCCGGGGTAATTCGCACTTCAATGACCGCGCGGACGCCACCGTGACCAATCCGGTCGGGATCCAACACCGCCCGGTAGCCCAGAATGACGCGGTCAGCTTCGTATTTTTTAAGGGCGGCCTGGACCTCTTGGGCGGTTTTCCCGGTCAAGCGGGCCAATTCCTCCACCGAGGCACGGCCCTTTTCCTTGAGAATCTGGAGCAGGGCGTCCATGGCCGACAAGGAGCGAAGACGCCCGAAAAAACTTACGGAACGAGGAAGATCTTGCCCGTGTAAGGGCACTTCACTTCTGTCCCGGGAGCAAAACCCTTCACATCCACTAATCCCGCGTAGGGGGCGTAGGGGCTGCGCACCATACCCGCTTTGCCTGATACTTTTTCACCTTTGGGGTAACTGGCCTTGGCCGGAGCCGATTTCTCGGTGCTGTCCGGCGGCGTCCAGGGCCGTTTTTCTTCGGTCGCGGCGGTGGAGGGCTTGGTCTCGTCGGCGGGCTTGCTTTCCGTGGAGGAAGAGGAGGCGGTGGTGTCTCCGTACGTGGTGGTCACATCGGTGGCGTTATCCGGGACAGTGCAGGCGGACAAAAGCCCCGCTGCGGCCAGAACAAAAAGCTTGGACCAAGGGAATTTCATAGAAACAAAACCATAACTGAAAACCGGGAAATCCGCAATCCCAGCCTAAACCCTGGCAAACGTCAGCTTGATCCGGAATTCCCCCCTTTCCTTGGGCTTCAGGTCGAGGTGCTGACCCAAAAGAATCGCATTCCCTTGCCGGATCGGACCCTCGGGCCCCACCTCCACGTCCAGCAGCGGATAGCCCCAGGCCATCGGAAGATTTTCCGTCATCACCCGGACCTGCATCTTGTCCACGCAACGGGCAGAGAGACCCTGGATGCCTGTCACCTGCCAGCTTTCCCGATCCGTTTTCTGCAGATCCCCGGCCTTGATCGTGCCCCTTCCTCCCTGATCGGGGCCCAGATTCAAGTTCAGCTCGGTCGCAAAAACCGCCTCCAAGGGCAGGTTTCCGGTATTCGTCAGCTGATAGGACACCTCCACCACCCCGCTCGCGGCATCAATGGCATAGACCTTGTCGAGCTGGCAAGGCTGCCGCAGGCCCATCCGGTAAAGTCCCCCATCCCGGTACAGTTCGACCGTCACCCGACTGCCCGTTTGCCGCATCTGGCGCAGTTGAAAGGGCTGAAGAATAAAATCTCCCAACTCCGGGTAGGTCCCGGCCGACAACTGCTCCACGGTTGTGCCCCGCGCAAAGAAATGCTCCTGGAAAATTTTCCGTTCGTACCAGTCCGTCACCGGAGGTGGGGCCGTATTTGTCCCCTCGTCCCGCCGCGTGAGCACGTTGGCCAAATTTCTCCCCAAATTGGGGAATCCCAATTCCAGGCAACATCCTCCCTGATGCGGCGCCACCAGCATGGTCAGGGCCGGATGAGCCGCCGAAATCTCCAGCTGGCCGTCCGCATCAAAATCCTCCCGCACCAGCTCCGTCTCTGACTGGCCTTCGCGTAGTTCCGCCTCGGCTTGGAGCAGCTCTTTCCAGATCGCTTCCCGCAGGTGCGGCAGATGCAGCCCCCCGCGCGTGCCATGCCACATCGCCGTCGAACACTGCGCCCGCCAAAGTTTTTCCTGAATCGGTCTCGTTTTCGGGGACTTGGGCTTCGCCCGGAGCCGCCGCCCCAGCGCAAGATTTTTGCGGTAAAACATGTTCACCTCGCTGTACCGAACACGGAAAGAGGCCCAGGACCCGCCCCGGAAAAAGGGCAGCATTTTCGCCGCATCGTACCGCTGACTGAGTTGGGCCCGCTCCCGGAAATATTCCCGGCGGGCCGCACCCGGCAGGGACCAGCCCCCAAGCTCCGCTGGCGTGCCGGGCGGCAAGGCGACCCGCCCCTTGGGCGCTTGCCGCTTGATCTGGGCCTGCCCGGTAAGCGTGTGAATCCAACTCGCGGACTCCTCGAGCTTGGTGAAAAACGTGTCGAGGTAAGCGGCGGGCCCCACCGGCGCTGCCGGCCAGGTTTCCAAATTCGCCGCCAGCGTCAGCGTGATGTCCTCTCCCCGATTGGCGATCCGGCGCAGATGGCCGAACAGGTCTTCCCAGGTGGCGTAAGGAATCAGGCGGGCCAGAGCGGGACAGGTGGGAAACACGGTGAGCAGGTCCCCCGCCTGGTCCGTGACATAGTGTCCGTTCAGCTTGGCCGCGGAGACACCGGTCTTGAGGAAAAAGGAGCCTTCAACCGGGGCATACTGAATCCCGGCCCGGTTCAGCGCCCCACAGAGAGAGGGACCCCACACTCCTTCCGCTAACCACGCTCCCGCCGGCTCGGCTCCCAGCCTTTGCTTCAACCACGCTGTCATCATCGCCAGTTGCCCATCCCGGTCCTCCTCCGACCACTCGACCAGCACCGGCTCATAAAAACCTCCGGAAAGCATCTCCACGCGACCGGTCGCCACGAGGTCCCGTAATTTGACGACCAGATCCTCGTGCCGCTCGGCCAGCATCTCCAATAAAACCCCGCTGCAGTGCAGATTCACCGCGACCCCGGGATGTTTTTGTAAAACTTCCAAAACCGGCCGATACGTCTCCTGTACAATCCGGTCCACCACCTCGGGCAGGTTGCCCAACGGCTGGTGCATATGAAGGCAGAGGACGAGGTTGACGTTTTTCATGACCGGATCAGACGAACCAATTCTTCATGTCATGGGTGCGGTTCGGCCCCGCAAATTCGATCAGGCCGCGCTCGGGATACCGCTCCGCTTCCCCGCCGTTCCTCAGAATCCGCACAAGATAGCTTACTTCCGCCCCGTCATTGCGCCATCCCAACGCCGCAAACGGCACCCGCAACTGCAACCCCCGCTCCCCGCGGGCCTCCGCTTCCGCCTGAACGGGCTCAAAAGACACCCCGTCTTTGGCCCGGCTGATTTGCACGGTCCATTGGTTTTGCTGGTGAGTGGCGCGAAGCCTCACGGGAGCCGGCTGGTTAAAATCCACGCACACCTCGTCGCCCACCGGGCTCTTTCCATCAAGGCGAAAATAAAAATCTTTTTCGCCGAAGCCGTACTGGATGGTCCGGACACGCCGGTCTCCCTGCGCCATGGCCCCTTGATCCCGCCAGGCCTCGTACTGGCCGGCTCCCGACCAGTCCAGATAGCTCGGCCGTGGCCCCAGCTTCGGCTCAATCGAGCGGACCGGCGGATGGCCCAGCCGCATTTCCGCCGCACAGATCGGCACGCTGAGCCCCGGCGGAGGCGTTGCCCCGAGCCGTCGGTACACATTCTGCAGCCGTCCACGAAAAAGGGCGTCGAAAATCAGATCGCTGTCTGTCTGGAAATCCGGCCCGTACCACCAGAACCAGTCGCTACCCTCGGCCGCGTATAAGTCCTCCCACGCAGCCTTGCGGGTCTCCTCCGGCAGGTGGTTCCGGCCTTCCGCCTGCTTGAGAAAATCCCGTGTCCGCTTGATCCAATCCCAAGCCCGGTTCTCTTCTGGATCCCCGATCCAGATGTCGAAATTGCCTCCGATCCAGGAACCCGAATGAATCCGTCCCGCGGGCGCCCCC
>JACCDY010270344.1_pt1 | contig 11894 bp, 12 predicted proteins | sample 7446391 | NCBI WGS metagenome assembly JACCDY01 (sample SAMN15323451, study PRJNA562643) | freshwater metagenome | isolation source: river surface water | place: USA:Blue River Watershed | collected 2017-08-18
TAACCCTCTTGAAAATATCATCATTCCACTTATAGGAATACATCTTATTGGTATCAAGAATACCTGTGCCAGCAGTAGCAGACCGATTATATTCGGTTGCTCGCTTCTTCATTTCAAACTCTTTGATGAGATATGATACAGATTTTTTACATTCATCTTTGTACTTTTTGTACTCAGATTCTGCTTTATTCAGCATAGAAACATAATGTTGCTTTCCATTATATCCACTACTAGATGCTTGATTGACAAGTTCTTTAAAAACTTGAGGAAGGTCTTCTCCAAATTCCTTCCAATTAATAATGTGATTATTTACATCAATTTCTGGAGGAAGTAGATACAGATAGTTATTTCCATTAATTGTAGCAAGTTGCTTTTGATTCTTAGACCAAGCTTCATCGGTTTTAGAACTAAAGTCTTGCTCAGTTCCAGGATTATTAGTAGAAGATTGAGTAGAATCATCAGGAGAATCTTCCTTTTTGTCTACACCCTCGGTAGGAGAACTATTACTTTGATTTTCTGTTACTTGACTATTTTGCGATTCATCAGTTTGAGAATCCATTTGTTGTTCTCCATCGGAATCATTACTATCTCCGATAGAAATTTGCACTTCCATTTCCATTTCTTGCTGAGTGTGTTCAACAAGTTCTTTGACGATATTTACAACATCATCAAAGGTTTCTGCGAGTGAAATTTTATTTACAAATACTTGCTCTTCTTGAGAGAAGTCAATAAAAGTTCCAGAATTTACATTGCCCAGTTTAAAGTAAAGATTGATTCGGTCAATAAACTTGAGAGTATTTACATCAATATTCTGAATTTCAAAAAAGTCTGCTTCATTTAGTTCAGAATACCCACGGTAAAATGCACGAGCAAGACCAGGATATTTACGCTTCATCAGCTTTTCGATGCGAGCATCTTCTACAATATTCAGATAGCTCTGAGGAAGATTAATATCACTACCAACAAGGTCTGGAGTATAGATGGCATGACCTACCTCATGACCTACAAGAAGGTCATAAACATCATCAGAAGTATTATCCCAAACAGGAAGGGTTAGAATACGATTATGAGTATCAAAGCTTGCAGTAGAAACTGAACGGTGCTCGACCGTAAGATTTTCGGTCGCAAGAAGTTTCGCAAGAATACTCTTGGATTGTTTGATGTCGGACATAGGTTCCTCAATTCGTTGAACCTATAGTAACAGGGTCATCCCATCATGTCAATGGAATGACCCATAAGCATTTCTTATAGTTCCTTTACCTTGCTGAAATTTTTGACTTTTTCAAACTTTAGAACTTTCTCAAACTTATCATGTAGTAAATCTCCTTTGTGAGAGATAACAAAAATATTACTATCAGTATCAACTCCACCACGAATAATACGAAGAAAATCTTCAGTACCAGAAGTATCTAGAGAACTATCAAATACCTCATCCAATATTAGTAAATTTGTACTAGCTGAGTTTTTTATCTTTGCAACAGCTCTCCATGTAAACATGAGAGCTAAATCAATTCTCATTTTCTCCCCTTCTGAAAATGAAGTATAACTAAAATCATCTCTGAATCTAGATTTGATAGTTTCTTCAAAATTTTCATCTAAATTAAAATTAACATAAAAATCCATCAACTGAAGATACTTATTAATAAGTTGATTCATCACTGGAAGATACTTTTTAATAATTTTAGATTTAATTCCAGTATCTTTCAAAAGACTTGAAATGACTTCGTAGTTATTTTTATTGAGTTTCATCTTATCTAATTTTTTCTGAAGAGTAAGACCCTCAGAAGCAAGAGATGTTAGCTTTTGTTTTTCGACTGCAATATCTTTGTCTGCTTCAGAAATTTTAGTAATTTCATCTTTTAAGGTAAAAATAAAATCCTCAAGACCTTTACACTTATAATTTTGGGAAGCCATTTCAATAGTAATTTCACTAATCTCTGACAAAATTTTCTGAGATTCATCAATTACATTTTGAGACTCTTGAATTTTAAGTTCTACTTCTTCAATTGACTGTTGTAACTTTTCAATCTGATTATTACATTTTGTTATATGTTTGGTTTTAACTTCAGTTGTTAAATCTTGTTCGCAAGTTGGACAAGTATCATTTTGGTTATAAAATTCTTTATTATTTTGATAGTCTGATAATTTTGTTAAAAATTTTGTTTTATATTTTTCTAAATCTTTGATGTTAACTTTTGGAAGACTTGCTAATTCTTTATTTTTATTAGTCAATTTATTACATATAGCATCATATTCACTATTACATTCTAGTATTTGATTTTCGTAATCTTTAATTTGAGCTTTCTTATCTTCAATACTTTTTTGAGATTGATTTGAGATATAATCAATATGATTCTTTTGCATTTTAACTTTTTCCTTTAAAAATTCAATTTCATTTTCAAAGGTTTTAATCATTTCATTATTTGTCTTAATTCTATCTTTTAGGATTACATTCATCGTAGAAAAGATACGAATATCCAAAAGGTCTTCAATAATTTCTCTTCGATGTGCAGCAGGAAGTTGCATGAAAGGAACAAACGTGCTGCTTCCCAAAATTACAATTTGAGTAAATGATTTGTAATTTAATTTTAGGATGTTTTGTTCTAGATATTTCTGTTGGTCGGAATTGGCAGCAAGTTGGTCCAATGCTTGACCATCTACATAGATTTCAAAAATGTTGGGTTTAAGACCACGAATAATTTTGTAATCTTTGGCACCAATACTAAATTCAAGTTCTACCTTGCACTCTTTTTCATTAATAGAATTGATTAATTGATTCTTATTAACTTTTCTAAATGACTTATTAAATAAAGCAAAAATTATAGCTTCTATAATTGTACTCTTTCCTGCTCCATTAGAACCTACAATTAAAGTAGTAGAACTTGAATTTAAATCTATAGTAATTGGTACATTTCCAACTGCAAGAAAATTAGAATAAGTAACTTTTTTAAATAAAATCATAACTAATGGTTTCTGGGGGAATTACAAAATCTTCAGGTGTAATGACACAATAATTATAGCCGAAATTCTCACATGCTGCAACAGCATCTTCTTCTTCAATTTCTAGGACTTCCATTTCTGGAAATCCATCCGCTTCCAACAACCCAATATAACGACTCGCATCATCATGAGCAACAAACAACTGAAGGACTTTACATCCATCAGAAGTTTCTACCGCATATGCTCCTTCGTGTTTTCTTCCTTTGAGTGTTAGAATGTACATTATTGTATTTCACATGCTTCTATGTATATTGATTTGATAATTGTCTTCAAGTTAGACTTGTCATAATTATCTTTCATTTCTTCTATGTATCTTTGTAACGTAGAAAGAGTATCTTCATGTTCTAACCTTTCCATGTTCTCGTCTTCAGAATCAAACATAGAATTGTCTTCGATAATTTTTAAATCATGTATTCCAATAGAATAGAATTTTTCAATTATCTTATCAAACATATAAGAGTCTGTTTTATTTTCAACAATTACTTTTAAATGACAATCTTTGTACTCACTTAAATCTGTATACATGTAATTGTTTTTTTCATCATCATAATAAAATTTCTTGAACATCCTATAAGGATTTCGGACAAATTTCATTTTTCTTGAATCTAAGTCATATAAATGAAATCCTCTTTCTTCATTGTAATCACTCCAAGTCATTTCATAAGGATTTCCAAGATAGTAAATATTTTCTGCTCTAGATTTATGATGAAAATGACCAGAAAACACTTGAGGAAATTTACTAAAAATACTCCTGTCTAATCCACCCTCAAAAACATGACCTGGATGTGCTTCAAATCCATTGATTTCCAAATGACCCATTAATACCTGAGATTTGGTATTTGTCAAGTGGTCCATGACTTTACTCTGATTTTCAGAATTAATCCAAGGAACCATAGTAATAGTATTACCAAGAACTTCTATGTCACATACTTCGTCATAAATTTTAATGTTGTCATATGAATTTAATAACAATGATGGAGTATTAATTCTATTGGTATTTTTATAATATGCTGTATGATTGCCTACTATCATATGAACTTCAATACCGAGTTCTTTCAGCCTATCATAATATTCAGTTTTAATTCTAGACCAAGCAGCAAAATCTATACTTTTACGATTATCGAATGTATCTCCTAGGTCAAACAATACTTTAATATTGTTCTTTTCTAAGGTAGGAAAAAATACATCGTTATAAAATTTCATAAAAAATTCCCAAAATGCTTGAGAACTTTTTCTTCCATCTAAATGCTGGTCAGTAATAATAGCAGAATTCATCGGTTGTTGTAATTGCGATATTCAAGGTTTTCTTTAATGCTGTTCATGTCAGACATGTTAAATCCCATAATAGAATCGTCTGCAGCAAATACTTCATCAAAACCAGAACGTTCTAATAATTTAGTTTTAATTTCTAATTGCTTTTTCTCTTTCTGAATTCTTCTTAAAAATGCAAAGTAAATTATCTGAGTAAAATATGCAAAAGGATTAGTAGATTTTTCTGGGTCAAAGTTATCAATATACTGAAGGCAATTTTCAATACCATCACAAATCATATCATCCTTAAACATGTAATTGACAAAGTTAGGACGATATGATAGGTGAGTAGCAATCTTAAGAAAACACTCTCCAATATAATTCGGAACTTTAGGTTTATCCCTTCCTTCTGCTACGCATTTCTTTACTTCATTTCTATAAACAACTAAAGCATCTAAAAAATCTTTATTGTTTACATAGTGTTCTTTTTTCTTCATTGAAGGTAAACTTCTTTTCAACTGTTAGTAGTTTAACACACATTTGAGGATTTTGCAATACCCCCTTGACAAGACCTACCGAATATGTGTATAATGACTCTGCTAAGGGTCAAAATCATATCTAGATACTTATTAGATATCTATATTAAGTTTAAAAGACTTCTCTAGGAGATTTCTTGCTTCATCTATTTTATTTTTAAATCCTAATTCCTTATCCAAAGAAACTCTATTGTTATCTGTCTGGTTTAAATACTTTTTTACAGTGCTACGGTAGAGTCTTAGGATTTTTTCATCTGCTTCAGCAGCAGTAAACACTTTATTTTTATCTACAAAGAAAATATCTTCTTTTGAAAATTTAATCCAAGGTCGTAAATCTACTTTATACATTTCTCCAGCAGGAGTCATGACAGTTTCGACCATTACTTCAAAAGGATTTTCAATAATAAATCCATCTTTATCTTCACAGGGAAGTACATTACCAACTAGTTCTGTTCCATCTACTAGTTTTAATATTCCGTAAAAATCATCCATAGTTTATTCGTTCTTAAAGTTTATTGGAATTATTTCATATTCAAAGTTTTCTTGTGAATAAGTTTTAATTCTTTCAATTAAATGGTTTAATGTATAATTCTTTTGCTCTCCTTTTGAAAAATCATCTGCAATATCAAATAGTTTAGCTTTGGTTTTATTTTCACCTTTTCTTAAAACTCTTCCTATTGATTGTAGGTTTCTAATTCTAGATTTTGAAGGAGATGCAAATATAACATTATGTAGATTTTTTATATTAATTCCAGTAGAAAATGTACCATATGATGCAATGATTATGGCATTTGATTCTTTTTCTGTTAAAGCACGAATCAATTCTCTTTCTTCTGCGTCAACACCACCATATACAAAAAATACTTTTCTATTGGATCCTACCTCATTATTTATTAAATCATAAAGCACCTTACCATGCTTTTCTACCATGGCAAATAACACCAGAGTATTTCCATTCTGATTTATAGCTAAATTTTTGATATATTTGTTTCGTCGTTCATGGCGACAAATGTAATCTATTTCCTCTTGATATGACTCAAATGACGAATACCCATGCTGTAGAAGTAGTATATTAATCTTCAAATTAGAAAGGTATCCTTTTTCAATTAATTTTTTGGTTTTGATGACTTTATTCACTGGACCGAATAAACCCTCTAAAACTAGCTGGTTTACGTTCGTCCCATCTAGGGTTCCAGTGAATCCAATTCTATGTTTGCAGTTGTGCAACTTTGTCATAATTGAAATCAGTGATTTAGCCTTGAATAAATGAGCTTCATCACCAATAACAACATCATAAGTTTCATACCAACTTTTTGGCATTTTATAAATTGATTGCCAAGTTGTTATTGTAACTGGCTTAGTTGATTGCTTTAATTTACCAGCATATATTTTATGACAATTTTGATCAGAACTCCATCCATAGTCATCGAAATCTTTTGTTAATTGTTCTACAAGAGAAGTAGTTGGTACTACAATTAATGTTCTATAATTTTTATCTGTATAATATCTTACGATAGAATAAATCATTAAAGATTTCCCAGAAGCAGTAGGAGATAATAAAAGTTTCCTATTATTTTTTAATGCTTCATAGATTGCCTTATATTGATAATCCCTAACTTTAAATGGAATGTTTAAACTTTTGATATAATCTACTAATCCCTCAGGAGTTATATCATGAGAAGATTCAAAAGGCATTCCATAAAATTTATTTTCTTTGTCAATATAAGTATATCCTCTTGCACATAACCATTCAGTCAGATATGGATACAACCCACAATAAATGGATCCATCCATAGGACTGAATAATTTTATTTTTCCATCCCACAATCTTTTTTTAAATTGTGGCATAAATTTTGCATTCGGAACATCAAATGTAAAATATTCAGATAATTCATATTTTATATGTGGTTCACACTCTATAGTTAAGTATACGTGATTCTTTTTCTGAATAATAACGTCTGCCATTAAATAGTTCCTTGCATGAATTTTTGCCAATCAATACTGTTCTTTATTTGAAATCCTCGTGTATTAATATTATCAAGAATTTTTTCAAGAACAAATATCATTTCTTTGTAGTAATTTAACATTGATAACGATTTTTGAATTTCTTCGTCAGATTCAATGTACAGTTGTACATCTTGCTTTAGAATTTTTAAATCGAAAGGTTTCTGTTTATATACTTCGCTATCTGCCTTTCCTGTATAATACTCGTATTTGTCCCTGAGTAATTTTTTATAATCTTGTTCTTTTTTGATTTTAATTAATCTAACATCAGAGAGATAATTTAAATATTTGCTATGTAATTGAGGAATTTTGATTGATTCTATATCTAAAACATCTTCATCAATTACAGAGTCTTTTTTCCATTCAGTTTTAACAAATTCAATATCAATCATAGTTTCTTGTCATTAATATCGTATATATCGTATATAGTATACTTGAAAGATGCGTCTACTGTAAAGTATTCTGTGTCAGTATAAGTAGAATCAAAATTTAATCCTCCAATACTAACTGGGAACATATCTTTAAACACTACTTTAAATTTCTTTTTAAAATTTGAATCTAAGATAAACAAAATTCCATCACTATAAGTTTTATCCTCATAGTTTTCTCCTGGTAATTCATTTATCTCACCACCATATTCTGGATGACCTAAGTTCTTTACCCAGTTATGAATAGTGGCATAGTTAGATAATTTTTCGTCAACTAAAAATCTTATGTTTAAATCATCAAATGCAATTTCATCTCCAGGATGTGGTACTACATTCCATCTGGTAGATTGAGATGCTACTGATAAATTTATTGAAGGTACATTTGCAGATTGACAATAAAATGATACCTGTGGGTATTTTACTAATTGAAATTGAAATCCTACTCCAGACAAAAAATTAACTGGGCAAGCAGAATTATTAATAAAATTGGCTGCCATAATGTTTTATTTTTATTTAGCAATAAAAAAAGGAGCCCGAAGGCTCCTTAAAGTTATTTGTGATAGGAATCACATTAGGTTTAGAACTCTGGTTCTTCTGTAGTAAACGTTGTCGTTTGCAGTTAGAGCACCAGAACGCTGAGTTAGACCACCTGCGAATGGGTTTGCAACCATTCCGTAACGGGTCTTGAAGCCAATCTTTGGCTGGAAGGTGTCCTGACCGATGGAACGAACCATCTGGAGAGGTACATATGGGCAATAGAAGAGACCTGCATCATATGCATTGGTTCCCTTATAACCCATTACATAGTAATGGTTGTCGGAAATGTTTGCAGAATATGGGTCAACATATACCTTGATGCGACCATTGATTGTACCTGCGAGAGTAGATGCAGTGTCATCTGGAGTCTCGTTTGGATTTAGAAGTGGGGTGTAGTCAAGAAGCTTAGCAGCAGCTAGAGCACTTGCAACGTCTGCAGAGCAGATGAGGAAGTTGCCCTTTCCTCTACGAGTCTCATGACCGATTGCGTTTGCATCACGCTCAATCTGGAACATGAGTCCCTTCCACTTCTCTACGGACCAACGACCGTTGGAATCAACATCGAGGTCGAAAGAACCAGCATTAGCTACGTTGTTCTGAGCACCAGGCTTAGCAGTTACATAGATTGTACGAACTACTTCACGGTTGATTTCTGCAAGAATCTCTGTGGAGAGAATATTTGCAAGCTCAGTCTCAGCATCAAGACCATGGATTGCCTTGAGGTCTTGTGCTAGTTCTAGGGTGTACTCAGCTTTTAGAGCACGGCTCTTTGCTGTTACAGTTACCTTCTCAATTCCGAAGCTCATTTCACGGAACTCGGAACCTGCCTCACCTAGAGCTTCAGCAGCGTTGGTGTTCATGCCACCAACTGCAGCGTAGTTACCTGGAGAAGCAGCGTTTAGAACTGATGGGTTGGTTGCAGTCTCGCCAGTTGCAGCAGAGTATGAACCACCAGCAGCAGAGAAACCAGAAGGAACTTCGTTGAAGAAGGTCTCGTTATCGAATACGTTTGGAGTGTTGCCGTCGCCATTACGGTCAGTACCACGATGAGCACGCATTGCGAAGATTAGTCCAGTAGGACCGCTCATTGGCTGAACACCGCAAATGTCATAAGCAATTAGCTTAGGCATTGAACGGCGAATTAGGGAAATTAGAACAGGGTCGAAACCTGCGACTGGACCGCCTGCAGCAGCACCGCCAGAGAAGCCATGTGCGCCTACACCAGCACCACCTGAAGTGAATGAACCAGTGCTGTTAGCAGCAACCTCGGAAAGAACGCCACGCTCTTCACGAAGGAATTGCTCTTGGTTCTCAAGTAGAACTGCGGTTACAGCCTTACGATGTCTGTCGGAAATTGGGGAGAGGTCAGAGTGCTCTAGAATTGGAGCCCACTTTCTCTGTAGTTGTTCTGAATTAAACATTGGGATAAAACTCCTTGGTTGTTAAATTTATTTGTTAGGAATCTGTAAATATTTATAAAATCTAGATTATCACACAGACCATCTAGAAACTGCATTTACATATGCAGCCATTGGTCCTTCGTAGAAATCTTGATTCTTCTCAACAAGGTCTTCCACATAATTTGACTGAGCCTTAGGGAAATAATTTTCCTTAATAGTTTCAATCTTTTCACGGAAAGATTCTTCACTCATAAACTCAACACCTTCTGAAAGGCTGAACAGCTTTTCCTTTTGTGTCTCTGCTAAACCTTCGGATACTTCTGCAATGATTCCATGTTTGATATAAGAACCCATTTCTTGGTTTAGCTCAACATTAATTTCAATCTGTTCGTTGAGTTTTTCCTCCATTTCATCTAGCTTAGCTGCCATTTCGGCAACTACATCTTGTTGCTCTTCGGGAAGATTAATATTATTCTCCATAAAGAGATTTGCAAGACCTGCCATGAGATTTTCTGCAATTTCGGTCTTGATGCCGTTATCAATAGCTAGTGAATTTTCAGCAATCCACTGCTCGGCAACATAATCTAGGTGTGCATCTACACGAGTCTCTAGAGACTCAGCAATTTCTTCAATCTCTTCTTGAAGTCTTTGCTCGTATAGTGCTTCAAACTTTTCTAGCTCTTCAACTACTTTAGCCTTTACAGCAGCTTCAAAAATAGTTGCAGCTTTTTGCATGAAGTGCTCGGAAAGCTCTTCACCATGGAAGAGAGCATTGAGGTCTTCAGTGACATCAATTTCAATTTCCTCAGCCTTCATTTCTGTTTTTTCCTTCTTAGAAGACTTCTTCTCTTTTTTGTCTTCCTTCTCTTCACCTTCATCTTCATCTTCATCATCTTTTTCGTACTCTGCTTCTGCAAGTACTTCCTCTTCATCATACTCCTCTTCTTCTCTCATTCCCTTTTGACCAGGAGCTGAGCCTTGAAGACGTTGCATTCCGTCTGGTGATTTTGCACCAGCATTTACTTTAGAAGATGACTTCTTTACTCTGGAAGAAGCTTTTTTGCCAATCTCATCACCTTCTGGCTTGGTAGTTGAAGAACCACCTAATTCTTCTGGCGATGCACCCTGTCCAGGAGTGCTGTGTTGTAATTTTTGCATACGGTCTCCTGGTTTAGCGTGAGCTGTGACAACGTTTCCTTCTTCTAGAAATTCGTCAAATTCTGTATTTAATACATTGGACATCGAAAAAACCCTCTAGAAATATGTGATATTTTTCTAATATTATTTATGAAATTTTAATATTACGGAGAAAACTTTCAAATACTTGTAGTTTTCTTTCTGTTAGTTTATTAGAAGATGCTCTATCAATTGCTTGTTTATAGCTATTAATTACTTTTTCTTCTAGCATTCCATTATTCCAAATCCACTCTTTACCTTCCATGATACCCTGAACAAAAGCATCGGGAGCTGATGGATCTGCAACAATGTCTGCTGCAGTAGATAACATAAAGTCATCTTTTACAACATTCATACCATTTTTTTCTTCAATAGAACCAACTCCTCTTGAAGAAACTCCAAGACAAACTCCAGAATCTAAAAGAGATTTTGCAATTTTGCCCATTGGAGTCTCAAGAATTTGAGCTTTACCAATAAAATTAGTTCCTTCTGCACGAAGAGAAACAATTTTATGTGATACTCTATCTAGGTTAATTGTTGGACTATCTGGATGACCAAGTTCACCAAGAGCACGTCCTTTCTCTACATAATTTTCATTATATGATTGAACTTCACGACTTAAAGTATCGAATGGATACATTCTTCCATTTCGATTTTTTAAATCTGCCTGAAGAAATACCCCTTCAATATAGAGATTTTTCCTACCACCTTTTTCTTCGGTGATAACTTTGATGTTTTCAATTGTCTCGGTGATTAGTTTCATTTTACTATTGATAATTAACTTCTTCTTGGTTTTCTAAATCTTCTTCATAGTCTACAAAACCTTCACCTTGTTCAATATAATCATCATCGGACTCATAATTATCTGTACTGAAAAGATTCTGAGAAATTTCAAATTTTCTCAATCCTACTTTTTCTGAAGCTTTTCCGTATAAAGCATCATAAATTTTTTCATTTGCATTTACATTGTTTTTAGCAATAATGCTATCAACAATTTCTTGTGACAAAGACATAAAAACTCCAATCAATTATTGAAATTACAATAACTATTTATTAAAATTTCCCTTTGCCATAATCTGAAGGTGAAATATAATTTTTAAAATTAGCATCTAATCCACCTCCTGCAGGACCAGCTTCACCTGATGCAGCAACATCTGTTGACATTTGTTGGTCTTGTCCAGGTGCCAATTGTCCTTGTTGGTCCATCATCATTTCAGATGGATCTTGAATAATTCCAAGTTGCTTTTCATTTTCAATTTGCATATCAATTTCTTCAATCTCTCCATCAGTTTGTTTGAGAATTTGCCTTCTGACATATTCTACTGAGAAGTATTTACCCAAATATGGTTCTACTTGATTGACAATGTTTAATCTATCATTCAATAGTTCTGCATTTTTAAGTTCTGTAAAATGATTGTCAAAAATATAATCATATTGAATAGACTCTTTCATCTCTTCCCAATCATCTGCAGTGATAATTCCTTTTAACAGAAGTTGAGTTCTGAGTAAATCATGAAATAAATCACTAAAACGCTTACGAAGTCTTCCTACAAACTTAGCAA
>JACCDY011451783.1_pt1 | contig 11886 bp, 6 predicted proteins | sample 7446391 | NCBI WGS metagenome assembly JACCDY01 (sample SAMN15323451, study PRJNA562643) | freshwater metagenome | isolation source: river surface water | place: USA:Blue River Watershed | collected 2017-08-18
AACCTTCTAAAGCAGATGCTTCACATGAACCCTTTCCTAAAATAAATAAACTATTATAATCATTAATATATTTTGCTATTTCTTTTGCAGATTCCATATTATTTATTAGAGTATTTTTAATATCAATATATAATCTTCTTAATCCATTTACATATTCTTTTCTTTTGTGTTCATTTGTTCCATGTATTTGGCAAAACCATATAGCTATCATAGATAATAATATTACTTGACAAATAAATGCCTTAGTAGACGCAACAGAAACTTCACGACCAGCATTTAAATAAGTTCCGCAATCAACTTCACGAGCTATTAAAGAATCAGGAACATTTACAACACCAATCATAAATATATCTGTTTCTTTGCAGATTTCTAAACATCTATGTAAATCTTTTGTTTCACCAGATTGAGACAAAAATAAAACTGCTGTTTTACCAACTTTTGGTATATCTTTTGCAGTAAATTCGGAACCATCCATCGGCAACACAATATTAAAATTACATAAATCTTTAAAATAATATGAACCTGTTAAACATGCATGATAAGATGTACCGCAACCTAAAATTATTATATTGTCTATATATTTTAATTTATCTTTATTTAAGTCTAATCCTCCTAAACGAACTTTATTATCATCTAATAATCTACCTCCCATTGAAATAGATCTAAGACATGCTTCTGGTTGTTCCATAATTTCTTTTATATACCAATATGGATATGGTTCAGGTGTTAATTCAATTTTGGAATTTTTAATTTGTGTTTCTTTGTATTGCTTAGATGTATTCAATATTATTTTATTATCTTTTTTTTCTAAAATACATATATCATTATTATCCATAGAAATATAACTATTTACATAATTGCAAAAACCACTTCTTTCTGATGCAACTAAAGCAAAATTATCAGATAAGCCAATTAATAAAGGAGACCCTCTTCTAGTACAATATAATTTATATGGATCTTTTTTATCCATAATTACTAATGCATAAGTTCCTTCTATTTCGCCGAGTGCTGTTTTAATAGCAAGTTCGGTATTATTTAATTTATTATAATGATAAGATATTAAATTTACTATAACTTCAGTATCTGTTTGAGATTTAAATTGTATACCTTTTTTAATTAAATATTCTTTTAATTCGTTATAATTTTCAACAATTCCATTATGAACCAGTGCGAAATTATTAAAATAATCTATATGAGGGTGGGCATTTGTATCTGTTTTACCTCCATGTGTTGCCCATCTGGTATGAGAAATATAACTTGTATAGTTTCTAAAATTTTCCAAATAATCGGTTAATTTATCAATAGCTGTTAATTTATCAGTAGATGCAAATTTTTCTAAATAAAATTTATTGTTATTATTTGCACAAATACCAGCAGAATCATACCCCCTATTTTGTATCATTTTTAGTCCATCGTGTATCATTTGTATAAGTTTTTCTAAAAAATCGGAAGAAATACCAGCAATTATACCGCACATTATGTAATTGGATTAGATTTTTATATTTTAATAATTATTCCATTATTTATAATAATATTTTCAGACGAAGATTTTGTATTTACTAAATTAATTTTATAATAATTTAAATCTGTTATATTTTCTTCTTGTTGCAAACTTTTAATTAATCTTGGTAGAATCCATTTATTTTTTAATTTAAAATTTGTATTCGGAGATATTATAATATCATGATTGGGAAAATTTTTGGATATCATACTTTTTTTTATAATATATGGATTTGTATATATACTATTCGCATATGTATTTTTTTCTATAGAACTAATTTTAATTTTCTTAAAATTTGAATTTAATAATAAATCATTTTCACTTAAATCTTTAATTTTCTTATAACCAATACTTGTTAAAACTTCTGTGTTTTCTATTAGGTTTAAAGGATACATATTAGTTATTATTTTTATATTTTCAAGTTTATTTGTTCTAATAATAATATTAGTTGTTGTTTTATTTATTTTTTTCAAATAATAAAATGGTAATAAATTATTAGCTTCAATTAATATTTCATTATTATTTTTATCAACCAGAAAAATACTATTTTCTGCTTCCCATTTATCATTTATAAATGTTTTTCTTAAATCTGAAATAGACCCTAAATCAATTTCTAAAAATGGTTCAAATTCAAAATAATTATTAAAATTAAAGTTGATATAATTATATTCCATATTATTTACTATTTCTTTAGTACTATTTATTATTGGATTTATAACATTTGGAATTATTGTAGTTGATTTTATTCTAGTCCCGTTTAAAATTTTTGATTTTATATTTGGAAATTTATTATTTTTATTAATTATTTCGAAATTATATTTATTTCTATAATTTAAATTATTTTCTATTATGTCAAAATTATTATTTATAATAATATTATTATCACCAAATACATTTTTATTTATCATTAGTTTTTTATCGATTTTAATTAAATCTTTTGAACTTTCTTGAAATGTATTAAGATAATTTGCATTAAAAGTTTCATAAAAAAACTTATAGCTATTTTGGTTTTTAAAAATATTATTTATTTCTATTTTTAGTTTTTGGTTTTCATAATTAATTTTATTTATTTCTAGTAGATTATTATTTTGCTTAGTTTTTATTTCATTTTTATTAATAAAAATATATAGTGACTCTTTTATTAATTTATTTCTTTGAATTAAGTTCAAATTTATTTTTAAAAAAATTGGATTATTTACTATTTTACTTAAATCTATATTAATTATTAAATTATTTTTATTAATTCCTTTTTTTTTATTAATTAATAAATAATTATTATAAAAATAATAAGATGAAGTATTATCTGATATATTAATTTCTTTATAGTTTATCATATTATATTATAAATTTATAAAAAAATTATACAATTGTGATTATTACTTTTTCTTTTTCAACAAAAAATTCAATTTCATTTTTGATTTGGTCCTTTACAAGTTTCTTTTCAAAATCATTTAGTTCTTTACTTGTGATACTAATTTTATTAACTGGTTTATTTTTCTTTTTAAGTTTGGTTACTTTTTCGCGAATAATTGATACAATATTTTCAATATATTCAAAGTCGCTAATAACTTTTTCATCAATATTAATATTAATTTCTTTTTTGATATTAATATCTTTCATAATTCCATATTTCATAATATTTTCAAATAGATATGTAGTGATGTGAGGAATAATCGGATATAGTAGAATTAGCTGGTTTTTTATTACATGATTAATTACTTTTTTATTTTGTTTCTTTCCGAAATATTTGCAGAAAATTCGATATTTCTCTTTGATATTATTATAAATATGAAACATATTAGATACAACCATTTTATATTTATTAGATTCATAATATTCAATCGTTTCTTTAATTACTTTATTAAAAATATTTTCAAAAATACTATCAAGCTCTGTATATTCATCTTCATAGTCATCTGGATTAAACTTTTCGATTTGTTCTACAAAAGTAAATAGTTTAAGAGTATTTGTTTCTTCTGTTGTTTTTGTTACATAGTTAGCATCATCTACACCATCTCCTGATTCTGCAAGTGTCATACGAATTGCATCAAGAGAATTTTTTTCTGTTTCTTCATCAACTGTAATAAAGTTACCCTTTGACTTTGCCATTTTTTCTCCATTTACTAGAATCCATCCGTTACAATTAATTGAAATAGGACTGTTTTCTTCTCCAAAAATTGCAATATGGTTAAAAATATACATACATAGATGATTTGGAATTAGGTCTTTGCCTGAAATACGTACATCTACTGGATAAAAGTATTTAAATGATTCATTCATTTTGTCTAATTCATTTTGGGGAATTGAAATGGAATTATCCCATTTTTTAAAGAAAATATAATCCCATACTTTATTATTAAACTCAGAAGGGTTATATTTGGATTCGTTTCCATAAATATCATTATGGATTAGATGACAAACTATATAATACGCCATATAAATTGTAGAATCAGAAAGTGAATCAATTACATATGTTTCATCCATTGGTAGTTTAGTTCCAAGGCCAAAAGTACGAGAAACTCCCCATTCTTTTAGCCATTTAACAGAAGTTACAAGTTTATCATGAATAGATTCTGTTAGTTTCATTGATTCAATATATTTTAGAGTTTTATCTTTCCATTCAGAGTTAGCATAATCAATATACCATTGAGGAATTGGTTTAACAATACAAACTTTATCCATTCGGTCAATAACTAGGTCAGTTGATAGGCATAGAGTAATATTAGAAGGATTAATAGAATTATCTGTATCTTTAAAAATTACTTCTCCGCCAAGATAATTATTATATTCATTCGTATGTTTTTTTACAATAATTAGATTTTTATTTGGAACCTCGCTAAATTTAACATTTTCTTCAATTAGATTGAGAGTTTTATTATATTGGCTAGTATAGTTATCATATACATATTGTGTCATAAATACTTTTTTAGAATCAAGTTCATAAGCATTAAAACTAATATTTGATGAAATAACTACTTTATCAATAAATAGTTTTTGATTTTCAAAAGTAGATTCAAATGGAATCCAAATATTATCAATCTCGCATACTTTAAATTCACCAGTTTGCACACCTTCCCCCTTTGAACGGTCGTGGTCTTGGCATTGAATATCAAGAGAAGGTGAATAGATAGAATTTCGAGTACCAAATTTTAGATAATTCATTTCATAAAGTTTGTTAAATTGCCAGCGAATGAATGAATCATAAAACGGATTAATGTCAGTAGTTACAAAAGAACGGCGTTTATCAACCATTACACCAAGCTTTTGAAGATGTTCCATACCGAGATTAGGGAAATATTTAACCCAATGATAAGGGTCCATAAAATTAGCAATTTCAGTTTCGGGAATTCCAGATTTTTTTAGGATATCATATTGTGTTACTTTACCGGGTACTTCTGTTGAACCATTTTCATATTCTTTTTTAAGTTTCATTGAAGCTGCGTGAATTGGCATTCCTGTACAGTGAAACCCAAAAGGAAATAGTACATTGTAACCATTAATTTGCTTAAATCGTGCATCGTAATCTGCCTTTAGCATTGTAAAAGCATGACCTAGGTGAAGCTTTCCATTCATATATGGATAACAAAAAGTAGTAAAATATTTAGGTTTCGTATAATCAACATTAGTTTCATAGTTAGAAGAATCCATAATAGTCTTTTCAATATTCTTTAGAACAGTTTGTTTACGCATTTTGATATATAATATAATTATATTGGTTTATAATTAAATAAAATTCAATTTTTTATCAAATTATAATATATGAGATTATTTTTATTTGATGTTGATGGAACTTTAGCAGAATCTGGTCAAAAGCTAAGTCCAAAAATGAAATTTATTCTAGAAAAATTAAAGTCAACTAATTCAGAAATTGGTATTGTAGGAGGTGGTAAATATGAAAAAATAAAGGAACAATTAGATGGTCTATCTGTAAATCATCTATTTTCAGAAAGCGGTTGTGTTTATCATAAAAATGATGTAGAAATTCATAGAAAAAACTTGAGAGAACACAAATTATATAAACAAATAAATATTATAATTAAATCAGCTCTTAAATTTTTATCTGAAGTCGATTATGAACTAAGCGGGCATTTTGTTGATTTAAGATCGGGAATTATATACTTTTCTTTAATAGGTATGGTAGCTACTCAAGAAGAAAGAAAAAAATTTATGGAACTTGATATGAAAAATAATTATCGCGAAAGACTGATAAATATTTTGAAAGATAAAGCTAAAGAATTAAATATTGATAAAGAACTTGATATTTTAGAAGGCGGTAGTGTTGGAATTGGTATTTATCCAAAGGAATGGGATAAAGAACAAGTTTTAGAATACTTACCTGAAAATATTTATAATGAAATTTATTATTTTGGCGACAAATATACGGAAAAAGGTAATGATTACAGACTATTAAATAATAAAAGAACTTACGGATTTAATGTTGATAAACCTGAAGATACAATGTATTATTTGCAAAAATTTATTTCTTAATAATTATTTTGATTTATCTAAATTAAAATAAGGAGCAATATATTTATTTATTTCTGTTTCTAAAGTTCCAGAATCAATTGACATTAGAATACTTATAATTAATTCTACATCAGTTTGTTTTGATAAATCTCCATTCCCCATTTCTTTTAATAAATATTTTTGATGTTCTAATAATGTATCAATGCATTTTTTAATTAAAGGCTTTATAATAGATGAACAAATTTCAATACCACTTTTATCAATACTCCATATAAGTGCATTTTCCATTAATTGTCTTACTATATAGTTTAACCTTGAGCAATCTGTCGTATGGAACATTTGGTCTTCTGGTTTTTCTTTTTTGTATTCTTTTACTATATGGTCTCCTAATAACTTGTCTAAGGATTTTTGTTTAGCATTATATATAAGTATTTCTATCAATTGTTTTTTATCATCTTCGTTATTAAAATCGAGATTATTTATATTAAAATTTTGTATGGGTAATAAAGCGGGTGCATTTTTGAATTTTTCATTGGCAAATTTTATAGCCGACATAGATACATTTTGCATTGCTTGTGCAGTTACCTTGTTATTATCGACGGTTTTATTTAGTAGGTTATTTGCATTGTTCATTATGTTATTTAGTAATTCGGTTTTCTCTTTTTCAAGTGTTTTATATAATTCTTTTTCTTTTCTTTCATACTCTAATTTTAGATTAAATTCTTTTTCTAATAATTCAAATTTCATATCTAATAATTCTTTATTAATATGCTTATTTTTATCTAAACATTTTTTCTTATGCCTTGATAAATTAGATCTGTGATTAAAAGTAGTTTTACAAGTTGGACATTCTAAAGATATACTTTTTGTTATCTTAGTATTTGATAACAATGGTAATAATGGGGTAACATTTGATATATTTTTAGCAGCATTATTCTCTTTTATAGTTGTTAATAATATATGTTTTTGTGTTTTTTTATGATTACTAAAATTACCACTATATTCTGTTAAATAGTTACAAGCTATACAATGATATTTCATTTATTATATTATATAGTTTATAAAAAAATTTATTATATGATAATTTATTGATAATCTATAGTATAGTTTTACTAATTACTTTTTGTAAGATTAAAAATTAAAAAATTTTATTTTATAAATATATTTTATTAATAAAATTGTAAATAAGAATAATAAAATTAAAACACTTTTATAAATAAAAAATTATAAATTTATATATATATAGAAAAACTATAGATTTTCTCACACACAAAGTCGATAAAAATATGTGTGTAGGAAATCGCGCACGCGTTAGAAAGTTATTAAGAGTACTAATTCTCTAACTACCTGAACTAATAAAAGTATTATAGTATATTAAATTAATATAATTGTAATAATTTTATTCAAAAAACTTTATAGAATTATCTATAATATTTGTAAAAAAAGAAATATCCTTATTTTCTGGCAAAATAAATCTATCTCTATTTGCTTTTTCTTTATAATCTTTTAATTTATTTAATACTATTTGCTCAATTATATTCATATCTTCTTCGTTTTTACAACTCTTATAATATATTACTTCATGCTCTGCTGTTTTATTATAAGTACTTAATCTAGTAGTTAAATTTTTGGCCTTTCCTACTATATAAATACGATTATTCTTATTATCTTTTGTTGTTACTATATAAATTACATAATTTTCAGGATATTCATTTCTTTTTTGTTTTTTAATGTGTAAATTTTCTAATAATTTTATTTTTTTATTTTTTAAAATTAATTCTTTTTCTTTATTTTTTAATATTTTCAAGCTAACATCAACTTTACTATCACTAAAAAGAATGCGAATCCATTTACTAACTTGTAATGCAAATTCGGGAGATAACCATTGTGCTAATTGTATTGCTAAGTCTGGATGTATCCATGAACCTTGATTAAAATCATCAGTATTTCCTTTTTTTATATCAACTAATTGTGATGAATTTATTCCTGTATTACTTTCTAATTTATTTATTAATTGTTTGGTTGTATCTAATGATATCCAATGGCTAAATTTTTTATTACCTGCTTTACATAACTGTGTTGCGTTTATATAATTATCTGTATTTCTTGATACTATCATAACATTATTAAGTATTAATGTTTTTGATTTTTCATTTATTAATTTATTTTCATTTATAATATCAACTAACTTATTTTCAAAATCATACTCTTCATTATAATCAATAAATTGTATTGAATCTAAAAAGTCATTTATTTTATTATTAGTGCTTTTCATAGCAAAATTTAATAATGTTGTTTTTTCTTTTAACATTTCAGCTAATAAAGCATTTTTGTCAGATTCTGTTTTTTTTATAAGTTCTTGTTCTTTTTCATTAAATTCAAACTTAATTTTTTTTATTCTATCATCTTCATCTTTTTTCAAACAGTATTTGCGATGTCTACTTAAGCTTGAATTATGCTTAAATTCCGTTTTACAAATTTGACATATAAAGTTTTCCTTTATTATTTTTTTACTAATTGAAGCTAAGTTATTTTCGACATCTAATAATTTATTGCTAATTTCTTCTAATCTTTCATTAGAAATAACATCATTGGTTGCTTTTTGGTTTGATAATAATATATGTTTTTTTGTTTTTTTATGTCTATAAAAATTTCCAGAATCATCTGTTTTATATATACAAAAATTACAATAATAACTCATTTTATTTTATATATTATATACATTTAAAATAATTTATTATATTTTTTTATACTGTCTAAAATAACATAAATATTTTTTTATAATCTATACTATTTTTTATTAATTTACAAATTAATAAAAAACAATTAAGTGAACGAATATTTTTTAATTTAAATATAAATGTCGTTTTAGATACAAGTGATGCCGGAATTCCGGCATCACTCGCTATAACACTTATTAAATAATAATATTTCAACCAATTAAAATAAATAAATATATTATTATAATATATGAGTTTAATTCCTTTAGGGTTTCATTGTAATGTTACTTTTTTAAATCAACAGATTAGCATTAAAAAAGAAACAATGCCATTTGAATGGACACAAAGTATTAAATTACAATACATTACTGACTTAATTAGTACATTAAAAAATAACCCAGAAGAAAATGTTATATTTGGAAAAGATAAAGATTTATATTTAATAAATAAGGGATTTAATACAAATCATTATGATTTAGAAGAATTTAAAGAAATTTTTAAAAGAAGATATAAAAGATTTATGGAAATATTAAAAAATGAGAAAATTGTTTATTTTGTTCGTATTAATACTATTAATAATAATACAAGTAATAAAGAAGTTGAGTCTTTTATTAAAGTTATAAAAGAAATAAATCCAGAATTAATAATAAAATTTTTATTGATTGATACAATTGAAAATGAAAATAATTTTATAAAACAAGAAATTTATATGGATAATGTAATTTTTCATCATAGATATTTTTTAAAAAAAGATTGTGGACATTATGAATGGTTATTTAAAAAAATATTAAATTTATGTAATATTTATGAAAAAATGTTAGTTGATATTGGTTTTGATGTTAATAATAAAAATACAAATTATTTTTCTGATAAATCATAATATTCAAAGATATTGAATATCCTTAGAATTTAATCTAAATAATCCTTGTTTTAATCTTTTTTGGTCATACCAATGGCCAATAAAACCAATAGTACGACCTAAAATAAAGAAAGCATTAATAAAGTCATTTTCAAGAATATCATTAAATTCAGTCTTTGTTAATAAAATAGTAAATGCATCTAATAAAGAATTAGCAATAAAACCATCAACATTTAAGATAAGATTATTTTTCTTTTGAGTAGTTATTTTTTCCACTTGAAGAGCATAATTAACATAATCATATTTAGGGAAATTCTCAAATACATACTTTTTAAGAATTTCAACGCGTTTATCTGGATTTTCAACAGATTTTACTTTATGCCCAATTCCCATAATTAAACTATTAGTTTTTTTCATGTGTTCTACAAAATCTTTAGGGGTAAACTTATCATAACCCATCTTGAATTGTTTTGCAGAATCATTTAAAGCGCCACCGAAATAATCACCAATTGTTAATAATCCCGAACATAAACTTGAAACTAAATCTTTACCAGCTCTACTTGCAACCATAGTATTATGTGCACCACTAACCATCCCACCATGGTCGGCAGTAACAATTAATATAAGTTCGATATAATTAGAAAACCAATCAGGTAATTCTTTCTTTAACCATAAATGACCAATTGTTTTACCAATACCTGAGTTTAATAATTCTGATATTTTAACATGATTATATTCGAGTTCTTCTCCATTTTCATTAGAAATAGAAGAATAAAATGTTGGCAATACTCTATTTTCTTTAAATAATCTAGGTTTGGTTTCATTTATATAATTTAAGTTAAGTTGTTTGTAAGTACTATTAATTAAATTTGGCATATCTTCGAAAGTTTCAGGTACTAATATTCCGGAATTTTTCATATAAATATTTTTATAATTAGCAGATTCATACGATGATGTAGCACTTGCACCTGCATGACCAAATTGTATATCAGAGCTTAGATAATCTGAAGAAATACCAGAACAATATCCAATAATTGGCTTTTTAATAAGTCCATTTTTAACATAATTTCCAATAAGAATTTCTTGTATTCCACCAACTTCTCCCAAAAATACGTGCATTTTTATTTCAGGATTATTTTCATACGCCATTATAAAATCAATAAAATTAGAAGCAGGATATCTGTCACCACCTATAGAAATAGCACTATGAATACCATCAGTATTTTTAGAAATAATATTACATATTTCATTTAATAATCCACCAGAACGAGTTACTAATCCAACTGTACCTTTTTTATAAAGATTTGAATCTATGATGTTTTCTAAAGAACCACCAGTATTCGCAATTCTAAATTGTCCACCTATTATACCTCCAACTGTAGCAGGACCAATTATTAAAACATCTTTTTGTCTCGCCATTACATTTAATTTTCTTGTAAGTAGTTCAGGTACACCTTCTGCAATTATACAAATAGTTTTAATCTTATCATATTTAAATATATCTAAACAAGTATCATATACAGAACGGAATGACATAAAACATACAATCATATCTATTTTATTATTTTCAATAGCATCACTTAAATTATTGTAAACAGGTAATAATACTGATTCATTACCAAAAAAGAAAGGGTCCAATGTATTTTTTGATTGTCTTGGTTCTATAACGCAAGTAACAGAAGGGGAATCTTTACCGGAAATATAATCAAAATCTAACATTCTTTGTAAAGCATTTTTATGATATCCGTAAAGTGCACATTTTGTATCTTTAGTTAAATTTAATTTAGTTTTATTAATATCGACATTAAAATCTAATCTATTAATATTTTCAAAAGATATTTTATTAAATTCTTTTTTTTCTAAAGCAATATTTACAATTTGTGTAATAGGAATATCAGGACCATATACTTCATTATAAATATTATATTTATCAAGTACTTGTTTCATAACTTCTAAAGCTTTTTTATAGTTAGGTCCGCCTCTACGAATATAAACTTTAGTATTTACTAATGCGAAACTATTTTTATGAATCGATTTAATTATACCATTAAAAGTAGATAAAACATCTGTAAAGTTTGCGATACCTCCACCAATGAAAAGAGTTTTGTTACTTGTAATTTTACCCATTAAACTAAATACATTATCACAATATGCTTCAACTAATTCTTCTTGAGGGTCGCCAGAATATTCGCCATAATTTGCTAAATTATTTAAATATCCTCTATTAATTATTGCATCAGTATATAAAACAGATGCGCCCCCGCCTGCAACTAATGTCCAAATATTTCCTTCAGGATTTAATAGAGTAAATTTTAAAGACCCACCAGTTCTTTCATCTA
>JACCDY010238742.1_pt1 | contig 11880 bp, 14 predicted proteins | sample 7446391 | NCBI WGS metagenome assembly JACCDY01 (sample SAMN15323451, study PRJNA562643) | freshwater metagenome | isolation source: river surface water | place: USA:Blue River Watershed | collected 2017-08-18
CCACGGCGAGGCCCTCCAACAGATACTTCAAGGCACGATTCACAAACTCACCTACGCTAAAGTCCATGTCTTCTATACTCTGGGTATTGAAAAAATTCCTGTAGGGATCGGAGTTTCCGGGATGAACCCATGGCCCACGTAAAGACTAGTCAATTAAGATTGTCTATACGAGCAGACATGGCAGCCAACAGTGTGAAAGAGGACTTTCTTGATGAAGATAACGAGATCCCGGGGCAGCGCTACACTCTCTTGAGCTTCCTGAGTCCGGAAAAGGTGCTTGCTCGGAAGGACCAATTCTTTTTTGAGCAGTTCCTGAAATCTTACGAGGTCAACTGGAAGACGAAGAATCTAGAGAAGTTCCTGGCCAAGCAGGTTCTGGATTTTAACGCCAAGCTGGATGCGGAGGCGACTCGTCTCCAGGAGGCGGACCTGAGCGGTGCTTCGGACATTTGCCGTAGTGCACGTATCCGTGTAGACACGGTTTTGGATGCGTATCAGGGATTTCTGAAGGAGAATGCTAAGGAGATCAACGGCACTACAATCAAGGAGAACTATGATGACTTTGTGTTTGCGCAGGGCAAGAAGCTGGAAGATGAGTTCTTTGCCAAGAACAATTTCCAGACGACGGTTCGTGGACTGAAGGTGCGTGGCAGCTACAGCACACAGGAGGAGGCGACGGCACGTGCGAAGAAGCTCCAGCGCAACGACCCTGTTCACAACATCTTTGTGGCCGAGGTTGGCAAGTGGCTTGCGTGGGATCCCAGCCCGCATGAGGTGGCCGACCAGGAGTATGCGAACGATGAACTCAACAACCTCATGAAGACGTACAAGCAGAACGAGGAGGCACGCGAGCAATTCTACCGCCAGAACCCTGCGGCTCGTGAGGCCAAGGGTGTCAAGGGCGGTGTCCGTACGGAGAAGGACATCATGAATGTGGTGGGTACCGAAGAGGATCGCAAGAATGAGCATGCCAGCCTCTTTGATGCTCCTGATCTGGCTCTTCAGCGCAAGATGGAGCGTGATGGAAATAAGAACTAACGACGGCAAAAGCAACGACGATTGCGGCGTGTAGATCTACGACCACCAGAATGAGAATTCAGTGAGACAGAACTCGCATTGGATCCTCTTAATCCCTCATAATTCAGAGATGACAGACGGGATATTTGATTTGTATAATTTCCTTGGCCAGATTTCTGTAATTTGTTATAGGCTGCTTTCAAATTATTGCGAATTGTTTTTTGCTGTTGATAGATTGAATTTGTGAGTAAATATGGCTTTTCCTTCAACTTGAAATATAAGGATTCCACTTGAGGAAGTGCTTGATTGGCAAGTTGCTTTAGTTTATTTGTGCGTAAATTGGCAAACCGAGGATTTTTGAGAGAGAAATTTCCATTTAAAAGAGCATTTCCAGAGTTATTACGCATGGAATTGCCAGCATTGTTAGGAGGCCGACTCGTCAGCGGCTTTTTTCGCGTCATGCCAAACATGCTTTTTAGAGCGTCCATTCTCTATTCTAATAGATGATTTCTATCAGAATAGAATTCTAGCCTTCTTAAAAGGCTCCGTTGGGTTGAACACGGTTAATGTCATAGCGGGGAAGGATCGGAACGCAGGTGCGCTGTTCACAGAAATATCCCTCAGAGCAAGGCTTCAATCCAGGCTCACACGACATGTCCTGGAATCCACTCACCATAGGATAGAAGCGGGTCACATACGGAAGACCCGCCAGGATCACCAAGAAGACTACAAAGAGGCCAACAATGCCCATAGCAACACGACGTGCCATTTCTCTCTAATGGAACGCAGGTTTTATGGCAGAACCGGAAGGCCTGTATCCTTGGGTAACGGAGGAGGTGTATTCTCTACACAAAATCCATTCATACATGCCTCACCAAATCTACAAGGCGGCTGGTCTACACCACAGCGTGCTGCATTCGGAGATCCGATAAAGGCCTCATAGCGATTGAAGAGAAACGAAAGGAAAATCGTAAATGCGAAAAATCCCAATGAACACCATAGAGACTTCATTTCCTATTGGAGACCTAGAACTGCTTGCGCACAAGAATGGGCGGGCCACGCAGCTTCTTAGAACCCGTCGGGTCATACATATTGACATCCTCTTCATCCTTGTCACGATAGTGGAGGGCATTGTGCTGCCAGAATTCAGGGGCACCGATACGGAAATCGCCCTTAATTTCAGCCTTGTACCAGAAAATCGCATCCTCCAACTTGTTGGACCGGGTGTTGTTGTTGATTACGAGGCACTCCCAGTTTTCCGTGCACTGGTCCATGATCTGGCAGAAGAACTCAAAGTTGGGAAAGGCAGACCCAAAATTCTCAAAAATACGCTTTCTATTTGAATGATATGGCTCACGAAGAATAAACACATAGTCCACGTTGGTACGAAGTACGGGAGGAATACCCAGGGGGTACTGCATAGTAATCAAGAAGAACACCTTTTGGTGTCGGCCGTTCAAGAACAAGTAGCGGATATTCTTATCATGAATCCAACTGTCATCGTACAAGCAGTCATCCAAAATCATAAAGGAGCGTGGATCCAAGCGGCTGCGCTGGACCATTTGACCAGGCTGGCGAGGCTGATTTTCCTGTTGCTGGATTTTGCTGGTAATCAGTTTCTGGCGTTTGACGAAATTCATCAAAATCGCAGGGTTGTATTCACCATGGATAAAGATGGGTGGAATGATTTTTCCGTAGAAACTGTTTGATTCCTCTGTACCTGAAATCACAGTTCCCATAGGAATGTCTTGGTGATGAAACAAGAGATCCTTTACCAGCGTGGACTTGCCCGTACGGCGACGGCCAATAAAGATACAGACGGCATCCTGAGGAATCATTTTCATGTCAAACTTGCGGAGCCGAACACTCTGCGCCGCAAGGCTGTTTGGGTTGGGGGCAATGGACATAGAATTTCTACGCAACAAACGCAAAAAAAGGGGGGTCTTTAAACGCGTGAAAGTTGGCAATGAGAAAGACTGAAACCCGGGGAGACATGCCGCCACGTCGTAAACAGGGTGGAGGCCAAGTAAAAGTAGCACCCACGAAAATGACATTAGACGTTCGTGAAAGTCGTGTCACATTCAATCCTGGTCCTGAGTTTTCTCATGTGGAGGACTGTATCAGCATTGCGAAGGAAGTGCTTCCCATGAAACTTCGTGGAAAGCCTGTGAATATTGATACTGGCTATACACTCAAGGCATGGGCGCCGCATACGGAGCGTTCGCACACGGGCGTTCTCACTGTGGAGAAGGATGGGAAACTGAAAACCGTGAATGCATACCAAAAAATCATGAGTTTGCTGGATGCGTATCGCTGGATGCGCTTCAAGGAACGGCCGAATCAACCTTTTTTATGGATGACGCAGCCAGCTGAAATTACAGATTCTGAAAATCAAGCGTATGTGGATATCGTCGCAACCAGTCTCGCCAGCAAACTTAAACTACAGCACAAGATTCCACACTTTTGTGAGATGTATGGATCCTTTCGTGGACTCGTGGACAAATTTTACTACAACTTGGAGGATGATTTGGAAGACATTCGCTTCACTCGCTGGTTTTGGGAAGGACTGGAAGCGAAAGAATTTGGCCTTCGCATCGTGGAGAAATCTACAGGGCGTGTGCTAAGCATGGATGAAATCAAAAATACACTGAAACCAGACGAAGAATTTTTGACAGATAATGAGGATGAGGACGATGAGGAAGATGAGGGTGAGGATGAGGACGACACCTCTGAAACGTCTTCGCTGAGTGCAGAACATCTAGACGCAGACGAAACAGATGCAGCACCGTTTGCAGATCTGGAGGAAGCAAGTATTGCGACAAACGAGGAAAAAGTTGCAGTCAATCGCAAAAAACCAGCGACTCCCAAAACAGTCAGCACGCTGAGTACAGCGTCAGATGACACAGAAGATTCGTTTTCAGAGGAGTATACGGTTCACGCGGAATTGTACAATGTCCCTGTTGCAGTCATGTTTTGTGAATTACAGGAGGGAACTATGGATTCCTTGCTGGAAACGGATGACAGCGTTCCTATTCAGTCTTCTCCGCATGAAGTCCAGTGGGGTGCGTGGATGTTTCAGGTGTGTGCAGCACTCAGCCAACTCCAGCGCTACTGTAACATGACACACAATGATTTACACACGAATAATGTTTTGTGGACGACGACAGAGGAGGAATTCTTAGTCTACAAGGATAACAATGGGCGAATGTGGAAGGTCCCCACATTTGGAAAATTGTTTACAATCATAGATTTTGGTCGCTCCATCTTCCTCCTCAACGGCCACTGGTATATTGGCAGTGATTACGATGAAGATCATGATGCGGATGGCATGTATAATTTTGGACCAATTGAAGATCCTGACAAGCCAAAAGTAATTCCCAATAAGAGCTTTGATCTGTGTCGGCTGTCCTGTAGTCTTGTGCGTGGTCTGTTCCCAACAATTCCTGATGCGCTTCCTCGCGGAGCATTGATCACAAAGGATGGGGACTGGGAGGTTCGTGAGACAGCTCATCCACTGTTTAATTTGCTGTGGACATGGCTGAAATGCGATGATGGGACGAATATCTTGGAGGCCGAGGATGGCACTGAAAAGTTTCCAGGATTTGAACTTTACAGTATCATTGCTGCCACGGTTCATGACGGGGTTCCAGATGTCCAACTCACGAGAAAGATGTTATCTGTGTTTGCAGTAAAACAGCCGATTCCAGGACCGTTTATTCCTCTGTTGCTTTAAAACTTCGCAGGGCCGATCTGTAGATCAATATCGCCAGATGCTACAGCGACAGAGGCAGAAGCAGCAGTTGTCGTGACAGTCGTCGCAGCGCTGCTCGCTGCAGTTGTCACAGAGGATGTAAGGGATTGCATGGATTCGGGGACAAGGGTCCACGCCATTGCGGTAAAAATCGCACCAAGAAGACCATCACGCACAAGCGCCTTTGTATTCAATGTGTATCCTTCCTTGGCGTCTTCATGTTGAGACTGTAAAAATGCGCTGACACTTGCGAGCAAGGCAGCACCAACCATCATACTTACCCATAAAGATGGACTCGCCAGATCAACATCCATTGTTCTGACGATTTGGCTGAAATGGTTTCTTTAAATCAAACGCATCGGGTTCACGGGAGCGTTTCAAAGTCATCTGTACTTAAGGGTTCAGGAGGTTCATTCAGATCCTCCACGTCAGACAGCGGCTCAGACTCCTCGTCTAGGAATTCAATGCCATTGTCCTCAGGGGGCGGTTCATGTGTGGTCTGGACATAGTCAATATGGGTTTGATTTCCACGCTGCTGAATCACCTGGTTGAAATCTGTGAATTGCACAGATGGCTCGGTCTGGACAACAAACGTAGGTGGCTGAGCGATTTGAGCGGACTGAGCAGGTGGCTCATCTAGTTTTATGACCGGGACGGGCTTGACTTCTGGTACAGGCTCCTCTTTAGGTTCATCCACCTTTGGTTCACGAACAGGTTCTGGCTTTGGCTCATCCTTTACCATAATAGGCTCTTCCTTCGGCTCTTCCTTGACCTCAACCTTCGGCTCTTCCTTTTCCTCCTTCTCGTCTTCTTTCTCGTCTTCCTTGTCGTCATCCTCTTTGTCATCCTTCTCCTCTTCCTCCTCAGGTTCAGCCAGGTAATCCTTCAGGATATTCTTGACAGGAAGCAAACCACGAATGGCCTGTGCAATTCCTTCATGAAGTAGCTGTTCCACCTGGCGATGATTTTTCTGCTTCTCCATCGGCGGCAGATCTGCGTGAAACAGATATGCAGACGACCACAGCAGACGACTGCATTCGCTCAGCGCTCTGTGGAGAAAATGCTCCAATTTGGGAATCGTGATTTGAACACGCTTGTTTTTGTTGCCTATACGGATCGCAGTCAGCACCTTGGTGTGTGCGATAAAGACTGCCGTGACAAGTTCTTCCAGATAATCACACTGAATTTCACTGCTGAGTTTACCTACCTCACGCTGAACTTTGTCCACATTCCACTCGGGAACCTGACTCAGCAACTCCTGAAATTTCCAGAGCTGTCGTTTCGCCAAAGGCTCCTCTGTCGCTGCTTGCTGGAGACATGTCATGAAAAAACGATGAAACACGGGAACAATAAACAGAGTTAATTGTTTCGTGTACTCTCCCTTAGCCTCGGAGTAGACGGATGCCGCGGAATCAAGCCCCTCCATGAATTCTAAGGGTTTCCTCATTTTCCTTTTGATGCGCCGTAACGCGCTGTAGAGCAACGTGCGTTAGTAAAAGCCATGGACTCTGACCTTCTCCCAACCGTTTGTATATCTCCACCTGATCCTGTGGCTTGGCCTGCTTCAACAGAGAATCCAACAGCACTTCGGGAAGAAGTGATTGGGATCTCGCCGTTTGAATCGCCTCACATACGCTTTTCACCGTCAGTCCAGGATTCCACGTACTCATGCGATGTTCCAGTGTCTGGCGAATCTTTCGGAGATCGGCGTAGCCACGTTTTTCCAGACCTTGGATCGCTGCCTCTTTGCGAAAACTCTTGTTAGGCATGTAAATTTGCTGACAGCGGCTGAGAAGTGGAGGATTCATTGTGGTTTCATCACGAACTTCCAAAGCAAATTCTACATTCAGAGACGCTGTTTCCAAAATCCGTCGCAAAAATGCTTGCGCATCTGTCGTTAGCGTATCCGCACCTTCTAGCCAAATGATCGTTGGCTCCTTGCAGCGATGCTGACTAAACAGAAATCGCCGACCCTCTCTCAAACTACGATCTGTGCGCACAGCATGACGTAGCAGTCGTGCTCCACGCTCGTGCGCTCGTTTGCGAATCCATGTACTCTTTCCAGAGCCACTGGGACCACTCACAAGCCATGCGAGTTTCATTATGCGTTCGTCGCAATGTCTTCTTAGGCCCTCAAGCACCTTAGACTCCAAAAAACGCATAAAAGGGAATAACTGACTCTTCACTTTGAACAATCAGAGGTTTCGTTCCAGTTCCACGACATGTCACACAGCGCTGTACCGGATTCCAGTCCAATTGACTGACTGTGCTCTTTTTGACATGCGTCACGATCAAAAGACCACGTGTATCAATCTCCACAAGTCTAGGATTGCGGACCCAGAGACGAGTTAACAGTTTATCCTGAGATTCTCCCTGGAGACGGGTATTGGATAAGAGTTGGCGGAGAGCCCAGACACGTCCCACAATCACATTCGGATTCACATAGGGAAATGGCTGAAGATTTGCCAAAGGCCCATACATAGATTGTGTAGACTTGTCCAGCAATTTCTCTTGACCGCCTAGAACAATTGGCTTGGAGAAGGTCATGAATCGGGTGCGAATATCCTTCTGGCTTCTCACTTGGACAACACTTGACGCATCACTATAGATGATCACGTCGTCGGCTCCAAGTTCGGGTTGCTGGAGATAGCGTGACAGCTCGGTAAGAGTATTATCTGCATGAAGGACTGTGACGGATTCTCCATGCGAGTGTGCCATATCTTGTAACTTGGTGAGCGCAGGAGTTTGCTGAAGACTAAAGACTACCCAGTGGACTCGTGTATTGGATTCACGCATGCCCTTGTATGTTAAGAGTGCAATACTCAAGCCAAATAAGACAATCGCATGCCATACTTGACCTAATTGTTTCAACACCATCTAGTGTTCTCTACCATGACGGAGAAATCTCCATCTTAGACCAATGAACATTTCAAACCGGCACCCTGCTATAAAAATTGACGCTTAAAACGGATTCATATTATGATAAACAATAACTGCGGTAAAGAATGTCAGTCTTTAATAAAGTTAAGGATAGTTTAACTTATAATGATATTGCCTGGATTATTGTGTCTGTAATAGAAAAAAACACCAATTTATCGGAAGCACTAACTCATGCATTAGCAATGGATATGATGATTAAAATTACAAAGGGTGATAATAGTCAGAAAGAAGTAAGAGATAGAATGATTAAAGCAGTAAAGGTAAATTATTCTAATGTAAAAGAGTTTGGACTATACACTAGAAGAGATGAAGAATTATGTAATAATGAATCTGAAAGTGAACCTGAAGACCCAAAATAATGGTATAAGCATATTTACTATTTGTAATATTTAGTTGCCTTCCTACGTGTCTTTCTATCTTTCTTCAGCCATTCAGCATTAAAGGCGTGAATAAAATAGTTCTGGTAGTTCTTCTCCTTGACCTGTTTTATACTATGTGCTAATGTCTTTTTGATATCCTCAAAATAAATAGGAGATTCCTTCTTGATATAATGCTTAACTTGATTGAAATACTGCTCTATAGGATTAGAACGAGGGTAATATGCAACACTATAAAGTATCTTATTACCCGACTCTTCAACTGCTTTCTTTACTTCTGGTGATTTATGAAACATCGCATTATCCATAACAATAAGATGGTCTGTATATTTGCCTTTGATGTGCGTAGTGATAAATTCTGCTAATCGTTCAGCATTTACCGCACCTTGCTCGTAGAGTTCATAACCAAGAGTTTCTTTATTCGTAATTGCGACTAAGAGAGAATAATGCTTAAAGACTTTACTATCAGTGGTTTTTACATAGCATCTCTTACCACTATCACAACGAGCGTAAGAAGGATGCAAAGCAGGATACAGAGCAGTTTCGTCTAAGCAGATGATTTTATCCATAGAATACTTCCTTGCTTCCTGAATGAAAGTGCTTACCTCTTTTTGATGCTCTCTTGGTTTTCCTCTGTATGTCGCTGGTTGGTGAATTTTACGCAATCGCTTTCTCGTCTTGTTATTATCTCGTAAAAGTCTGCCTATATGAACTCTTGTAAGTTGAACATCGGGATACTTCTTTTCCAATAGTTCCTTCAAATCAGACATAAAAATATCAGGTTTCTTTTTCAGTTCATTACGCAGAAAATCAATATGTTCCTTCTTGACTTTGTAAGCAAGTCTGTTCTTTCTTGTTTTTCTAACTGGCGAACCTGTTTTCTGGTATAAATCAATCCATTCTTGTAAAGAAGACCTCTTACAATCAAAAACTTCACATGTTTTAACTTGATTTCCAGTTTTCAAAGCATACTTCACAGCGGAGAGTTTATAATCTTCGGTATGATGTTTTCCCATCTACTTTCTTATTCTAAGTGCCGGTTTGAAATGTTCGTTGGTCTAATACACATTTTGAGTGCGGGCTTGTTTCGCAGCAATGGCTGCGATCTTGTGTAAACTCTGTTGGAGAGGATTGTTGTCCACGGCATCCACGATATCCTGTGTATTGCGCTCAGCCGCAACGTCCAAACGGAGAGGGACACGGTACTTGACCTGGCCAATGTCACCAACACCAGGTCCAGACTCCACCACACGATTAATCGCATTGACACGATCATTCATGTCATCGCTGGCCAGACGCTTGGCGGTTTGACGACCGGGATCACCCTCAAAAATTGCAATATTACCGTTTCCAGCAATCGGTTTGCGACCGCGTGCGATCTGCTCCTTGTTGGGGTTTGTCCGCATGTTGTACGCAAAATCGTTATTGAGATAGCCCCAGCCAGCATTGTTTCCAGAACCATAGTATTGACGATTGCTGAGCTGCGCTTTTTGTGTGGGACGCGCAATATCCGTGGGATCATACACCTTGAGACGATTCGGTGCCGACGCAGATCCAGCAATACCACGATAGTCCCAGCGCTCTGTGGTTTCCTTGACAGTCGTACGAGCCACGTCGTTGGGATCCCAGACTGTGACGGAAGGAGCACCACCAGCACCTGCATATCCAGGACCAAAGTCTGTAACACCATCCTCCATCTCCGTACGACGTGTGGGACGTGCATCGTCCAGATAATGAACAGGAACTTGTCCAGAATCTGCGGGCGTCAAGTTGAGTGCCATCGTGCGCTCACTTGTTGCGGTACGCTCATTCGGTCTGTTCTCATAGCTGTTGCGACCATAATCTGCCTCAGGGCTCTCCACATTCGGTGTATAGTATGAGGTCAAATCCCCGTTACGGAAACCAGCACCACCATACTGTTGTGTCATGGGTGTGCGGTACGAACCCGTCACGTAACTCTGGTACGTGTCTTGACCAGCCGCAGGACCAAAGGCCTCAGTTGTCGTATCCGTACGAGTCGTGTGAGGAAGCACCTGCACAGGACGAGATGTCTCCTTCCAAGTTCCATCCGCAGGTCCAGCAATACCAGCGCGGCTGAGTGTGGGATCAATAAAGAACTTGTCAGGACGGTACTTGCGCAACTCTCCAGGATTGTCCATCGGATTCGCCACAAAGTGCTGACCTGGAACGACAGGAGCCTCGTATGAGAGCTTAGGCTTGTTTGCCACACGCAGTTCATCCGTCGTCTTGGGACGCATAATTTCATTGATTTCCAGCTGCTGGAATCCACCCTTGCCAGTCATGCCATAGCCTTCACCCACACCAGGACCTACACGTGTAGGCTCAAACGGTCTCTCACCTGCACGATTGCGTGGAGCATTGATACGGCTTTCAATGAAATCAGTGCTACTTTCCATGCCAAACGGATTGCCGAAAGGGCGTTGGTAATCAAACATGGTTTCCACTTCCTTTTTCGCAATCTGTGTGTAACCCGCACCCGTAAAACTGTCCAAAATAGAATTGTTTGCACTCGCGCGCATGTTTTGCTTCACACGACCACCAAAGAAGGGAACCATGTTGTTGTGAGTAAACTCGGACGCCTTGATGCTATTTCCACTAATACTCTTGACATCTCCACTCAAATATACAGGATTCTTCTCTACACCTGAAAAGTTTTCACGCACCTGTGCTGTGGAATCCTCCAGAGAAAACAGCGCAGGGCCTGGTAACTTATTCTTGGAATCCGCTGCCATTAAATTGGATACAGGAGGCGCAAGAGGAGGCTGTTGTGTTCCATATCCAACAGGCATTCCATAAGGACCAGGGCTCGGTTCAGAAGGATACGTACGACCATTAGGGGTAGCATAGAGCATGTCCAACTCAGGGGCAGGGCCAACGGCAGAAGCGCCTTGAGGAGTTTGTGCGAGTGCTGAAGTGGGAGGACTCTTGAGCGCCACGGTTTGACTTCCAGGTTTGAATGTCATGTCTGGCTTCTTGTTTTGAAATCCTTCTTTCTTTGTCGTACCAAGTCGGGATACAACATATCCGAGGCCCATTAGTCCAGCTAGAGCGGCTGCCTCCATATTCTAACAGTGTCTGAAGTAATTCATTTCTCAATCGTGACGGATCTAAACTAGAGCAGCAGAGTAGAGTCAGAAGTATGCCAAGGAGCTCCTCGTCTTCTCGCTCCAGCTCATTTAGATCTAGTAGTACGAGTACACGTCCCACTTCTCCTCCGAAATCCCTCCCTCTTCCCGCTCCAGTAGCACACACACCAAGCCCTCTTGTTGTACAACATCAGCCAAATGGCTTCATGGCGAATGTTAAAGAGGGGTTTGGTCTTGGTGTCGGTGTCTCTGTTGCGCGAAACCTTGTAGATAGTTTCTTTACTCCGAGAGCAGCACCGATCCATTCAACACCCGTTACACAATCCGTCAAACCGGTTCTAGACTTGAAGGCCTACAATCAGTGTATTTTGGATGGTGAAACGGAAGATAAGTGCAAAGACCTTATCAAAGAATTAAAATGAAGCTTCTACAGCACCCATAACATGACTAGGAGCAAACTTCTTCTGGTCCTCCATAGGATTATACGGGCTAACGGGAGACGGCGTGGGGCGACGAGGGTGCGATGAGCAGCGCTCCTTGTCCAAATCACGGCTAGGAATGAAATAGTCAAAGGGCTGCTCAAATGTCTTTTGAGGATCATGAAACAGAGGCTGCCAACGATTCCACCCTGTAGACCGTAGTGTACAAGGTGGATTATGGAGTCTGTTGAAATTCAAGGGAAAGGTTC